>Ga0335078_10000189_pt1 | contig 102227 bp, 91 predicted proteins | sample Lox_Sample_32_FD_206711 | JGI IMG/M metagenome (GOLD analysis project Ga0335078, IMG submission 206711) | Soil microbial communities from Loxahatchee National Wildlife Refuge, Florida, United States - Lox_Sample_3.2 | ecosystem: Environmental > Terrestrial > Soil > Wetlands | place: USA... | reverse complement strand
ACGATCTGCTCTTCCGTGTACCGGCTCTTCCGCATCCGATGTTCTCCACTCTGGGCCCCCTGGACCCAATTTATCGGAGAACTCTCGCTTCGGCTGGACTAAAGGAAAGGATGCAGCTCAGTGCAGAAACGAGGGGGAGGATAGCGAGGAGCCTTCCCCGTTTCCCAAGAATCTTACGCATGGGAGTTGTGCTTTCGGTTGAGTGGGAGCCTGGCGGAACAATACGACCGCCCCTCGCGAGAGCTTGCAAAATACAAGCTACGAGGGGCCATTGGCCAAAAGTAATATGAGGTGAACGGGGGTTACTGCCTCGGGCCTGTGCGGGGTAGGGATTTACCCAGTAGCTGGTCCGCGCATTCACCCGAAGATCGGCGTGATTGGGCAGGCCAAGCTCACACGGTGAACCCCTGCAATTTTCCGCTTGACAGAATTGCGCCAGCTATACTAGGGTTTCTCCGAGTCTCGAATGGTCATTGCATTAACTTAACGAGTGATCATTAATAGATGACTAGTTTTATAGCTGTAGCGGTAAGCATGCTGGCCGTCCCAACGAAAAACGGCTTGCCTGCTTTCCCCCCGACAATGCGCTGTAAGAACTTCAAACTCTAAGGAGAGTAACCATGAAGAAAGTTCTCTTTGCCGTCGCCGCTTGTGGACTCCTAGTTGGAGGCCTCAACGCCCAACCCACCGCCGGCTATCACACGATACCGGACAGCTACTATGTGCAGAATCGGACAAGCGCACCGCTGTCCCAGCGTTTCACCGTTTCCGGCGGGGTCTATACGACAACCGTATACGCGGGCGAGCAGCGAGTCGAGATGCGCTGGAACAACTGGCCCGACCAGACTACTTACAACCAATTCGAAGCCGATGCGATGTTTGACGGCGGCACGCAACACACCGCGATCCATCAGATCAAGAGCAACGACGGTCACGAACCCATATATATCCAGGTTGATACACCTGGGACCATTCGCAACGACAACGGCGCCGTCTTCGCCTCCGGGATGGCGAACACCTGGTTCCACATCAACAGTCTTTACAACCCGGTCAATGGGGATGGCAGACTGTATATCAATGGTTCCCTTAAGGCTTCGGTGAGCCAACCAGTTTCGTCCAGAAACTTCTACTTCAAGAATGGCTGCTACAACAACGGCATACCCAAAGGCGGAAGATCGAGAGCATCATTTAAGAACATCAAACACTGGGTGAAATAGCAGGAAATCCCGGCGTTACAAACGCCTTTGGGTCGGAGCGCCACGATTCGGGACTGAAACAGCGAACCGAATCGTGGCTGATTCCGGTATCTGAGTGCAACCAGGTTAATTACTTTTGCCTCGGCGGCCGATGGCAATCTCGGACTTGAGCTTCCTGCCGTACAGGTGGAACCTCGATCAGGCCGCTTTCTCCAAGAATGACTCACATTGCCCACGCGAAAGCCGGTAACCTAATCCGTCGTAGAACCCTCCTGGTACTAGGATGCGCTGCCCTGTTGTCGTGCAGCCGCACGACATGCCCTGCTCAGGTTCATTCCGACGCGCACTACGCGTTCCTGTTTGGCCACCACTATCGCACGAAGATAGATATGTACCTGTTCAGCTTCGTATCCGACGACGAAGGCCTCCTATATTTTGCATCGCCCGGACAGCGCACACCTTTCCTGTCTCGGACGCTTCCGGCAGTGGTGAACTCTAAGTATATCGGCCGCACTTACGGCGAACTCGTCATCCGCGATGTGGCGCCGGCGGGTTCGGAATTCATGATCGACGGAGAGACGCACGAGGTGACGGAATATAGCGGCATCAGGGGCACACCTGGTTATCCGATGGGACTTGCCTGTGTCTTATACCTGCATGGCGTGGCGAAGGCGGGGGTCCTTACCGAGTTTATACAAATCCGGAGAGATGTAGCGCCGGGTCGTCCAGCCCAGGATATCGATGGGTCAATTGCCGAGAGGCTCGACTGATGAAACTTTCATGCGCTTCCGCAGGAATCATCATCGCAACGGTTGCGCTTTCGGCGTGTACGCGCAGTTCGGGTTCCCATGGCACGCCAGTGAAGGCGGGTTCCAATGACACCCCATTGAAGTTGACCGCCACGTTGGTCGATCCGGTCAATATCGATTTGAAATGGAACACCAGGGTTGATAGGGCAGCAGGCTACTTTGTCGAGTACAGCCCCAATGCGAATAACGAATTCGACATTGTCGATGCCATTCCGCCGGACGCGACCTCGTTCCGTCACCCCGACCTGATGCCTCGAACCAGGTTCGTCTATCGCGTGCTACCCTACTTCGGGCCAGCGTCCAACGTCGTGGAACTGGATACCGGGAAAAAGGGCCCGCAGCAGCCGGCGCCGAAGAGCGCGTACAAGAAAACGCCTGTCGTGAACGGAAAATCCATCCGGTCAGAAGCGACGGTCCAAGAAGCGGCGCCCACGAACCTGACGGCTGTTCTCGTGCCGCCTGCCGGGGTCAGACTCGCCTGGCAGAGTCACTCCACGGACGAAGACGGGTTTCTGGTTGAGATCAAGGAGGCTTCGGCCCCTGAATTCAAGGTTTCTGTGTTTCTCGACCCTGGGACCACATCCTTAGTCAGCTATGGGTTTCCTTTCAACTCGAAGTTCCTGATTCGGGTGCGGGCATTCTACTACGGCCAGCCTTCCAATCTCGCGGAAGCCACCACTAGCAAGGACCCCAGATTCCCATGAAAAGACGCTTCCTGATGCAGACATGGCGCACCGCCATTGGCTTGGTGGCTTTTGGAATAATCTCAGTTCCTGGTTTATACGCCCAGGCGCCTGGCGAGGACACCTCAGGCAATTCGGTCTCAGGCGCGGTGACGAATTCTGTGACGGGAGCGCCGGTCGCCGGAGCGCTTGTCGAGCTGAATGGCGAAAAGATTTCGCGCGCCATGCTCACGGATCACGAGGGACGATTTCTCTTCGCGGACCTGCCGCGAGGACGCGCGAGCTTAAGCGCCACGAAGCCGGGATTTTTCAGTGCGCAGGAACTGTCGGAAGGCTCGGTTATGGAGCAGACGGTTGACGCCGGCCCAGATACACCACCCTCGGAACTGAGATTGGTTCCGGAAGCCGTGATTGCGGGGCATATCGTGAATTCCCAGGGGGCGCCGCTCGAAGGCGTCCGGGTCCGCATCACGCACATCGAGCGATTGAACGGACGTCAGCGGCTGGAGGGCATACAGCAGGGGGATCAGCCGGAAGATCTTCTGACCGACGATCAAGGCGAGTATCGGATGGCAAGCCTCAAGCCCGGCGTGTACTATGTAACCTCTCTTACTTTTGCCGATTCCGAAGAGGGATTGCAGGCCTATCCCACCACCTACTATCCGGGCGTCGCGGAGTTCTCCGAGGCAAGCCCGGTCGAACTGGCCCCAGGTCGGCAAGCGCAATTGGATTTCACGCTGTCAGCGGTGCCGGTGGTGAATGTGGCGGGGCGCGTTACCGGTTGTTCGCCGGGGCAAACGCCTGAAATTCAGTTTCTAAATCAGTCGGGCGATAACCTTTCGCTCGGCGCGCGGTACGATCCGAAGACCGGGCGTTTCGATGGCAAGGTGGTTGCCGCCGCGCCGTTCGTTGTTAGTGCGGATGTGAGGGATACGGCCGAACGGCAGCTCTTCGCCCAGGCGATGCTCAACCCGGGCCAAGACGCGAGCGGCATCCAGCTCGATCTGGTGCCCACGTTTTCGATTCGTGTGGCCGTGCGCAGTGACATGACTCGGCCACATTCCAATAGTGATCTGGACCCTCCGGCTTCCGTGCAACTGCATCCCTTGGAGTTGGACAAGCCGGAGATCTCGGCCGATTTGGAAGGGGATGCCAACCATCGATCGCTGATTCTCAGGCACGTTCCGGCGGGCCGATACCATGTTGAGGTGACTCCGGCCAAACCGTCTTGGTATGTAAAGTCGGCTCGTGCAGGATCGGCGGACCTAATCCAGGAACCGCTCGACGTCGGAACGGGGCAATCTCCGGCGCTCGAGATCGTGTTGGGTGATGACGGCGCGAGTCTCTCGGCAACAGTGGACGCAAGGGCGGAAGGCTCTGCGGCGTATCTATTCGCCGTCCCAAGCTCGGCCCCGAATGCTGTCCGTGTGGCAACCGCTCCGCCAGATGGAGAGTTGCGGATCGAGGGACTAGCGCCCGGCGAGTACAAGGTGTTCGCATTGGACCGTACGGACGGGCTAGACTACAGCGACCCATCGTCATTCAGCGGATATCTTTCTGAGGCCGTGAGTGTCAACCTCCGCCCAAACGACTATGCGGCGGTGCATGTGGAAATGATTCGTCGAGGAGAGTAGGGGTGTTTTCAAAGTTGTGGTTATGGTGTTTGGCAGCGTTGTGTTGTACGGTCGCTGCCCAGAGCGCGCCATCCAGCTTCGAAATTGCTGGCAACGTAGTTCGCGCAGGCAGCGGCGAGCCGCTTCCTGGCACTCTGGTCAGCATCGGCCCACCCAGGGCGGCCAATCCGTCCCAGTCGGTAATCGCGGATTCGATGGGGCACTTTGTCTTCGAGAACGTCGCTTCCGGTAGCTATCTCCTGTCTGCTGTAAGAAAGGGCTTTCCTTCGCAAGCATTCCAAGCTCACGGGCCCTTTTCCACCCTGGTGGCGGTAGGACCGGATAAAGATTCTCAAAACCTTGTATTCCCGATGAACCCGGAGGGCACAATATTCGGGACGGTAACCGGCGCCGGAAGTGAAGCCGTGCGAGGCGCTGTCGTGATGCTGCTGGAGCGGTCGGCTGATACGGCAAGCTTCGCCACACGCCTCAAAGCGCAAGTCGCAACCGACGATCGCGGCGCATATCGTTTCCCGCACCTTTCCGCGGGGACCTACATTGTCGCGGTCTCCGCCAAGCCGTGGTTTGCGCGGCCCGGCGGCGCGCCCGATCTCAACGTCGCCTATCCGATCACGTACTACCCCGGAACAACTGAGGAGCAGCAGGCTAACCCGATCACCCTGCAATGGGGAGACGTCTTTCAGGCCGATATCAATCTCCAGGTAGTGCCTGCGATTCATATTCGGCTGACTAACGAAGGCAGTGGACCCGCGTTCGGTGTCGAGGAGCCCAGTGTGAGGCAAACGTTGCCTGGCGGCGCGGCAGCCGATATCGATGCTGAGATTTCGGAGCCTGCACCAGGGATACGGGAAATCTCGGGGCTGGCGCCGGGCCGTTACGAAGTTCAGTACGACGTCGGCAATGAGGAACACTCCGAATCGCGACGGCAGATTGTAAACGCCTCAGACAATGCGGAAGTTGAGGCGGATGGGAAAGCGCCGGCCGTCTTCTCGGGCAGTGTGAAATTCGAAGGCGGAGGAGGCGCCCCCGAAGAGGCCGCGCTGGTATTGCGGAGGCGCGAGTCGGGCCAGACAATTGAGCTTCCCCTCTCGCCCAACGGCTCAATCGCGCCGATAGAAATCGAGCCCGGCCATTACGACATGAGTCTGCTTCATGCCGAGGGCTTTTACATGAGAGTCGCTGGCGCATCGCACGCGAAAGTCTCGGGTTTGTCGGTGGAATTCTCCAGCGCAGACCAAGCCACGCTGGCCCTGGTCGCCGCCCGCGGAAACGCCCGCCTGAAGGGGATGGTGTCGCGGCAGGGCCGGCCGGTACCCGGAGCCATGGTGCTGCTCATCCCTCAGGATCCTGGGAACAATCTTGCCCTGATGCGTCGCGCCCAAAGCGACACCGCGGGCGCGTTCGAGATATCCGAAGTGCTCCCAGGCCGGTACACGGCGCTCGCTATCGCCGATGGCTGGCGCATGGATTGGACGAACCTCGCAATGCTTGAACTGTACATTCCCACCGGTAAGGCAGTGGAGCTTGGCCCCGGCCGCATCGCGGAGATAACTCTAGAGATCCCCGGCGCCTACGCGGCATCCCGCAAAGCGCAATAACTTATCCCGCTACCCCTGCTACGTCAACCGTGTAGTTGCCGAGACGGATACGAAGCATCAACTCTTCCCGATGGTGGACGCGGGCAACTTCAATGCCTCACGTGTGTGCAAGCTGTACGGCAGTTGGGCACGCAAAAGTGAGCACAGCGAAGAGCGCCTTTGGAGGCGTTCCGCAATTGTGGAGCAAGGCGGCGGCGTTGTGGTCACAGAAGAGCAGCTTCATGCTCTGGTGCCCATGCAATTGGCCGCGCCCGCGAATCCCAAGCCCGGAGATGATGTGAAGCTGTCCAGTTTGCTCGGATTCCTGGACTACTACGGTGTTGCCATGCGGTCAGAGCCGCGTGAGGTCAAAGGCGGATGGCAGATTGAGATTGAGTGCCCGTGGGCAGCGGAGCACAGCAGCGAATCGCCGCGTGACACCGTGGCCAGCTTCATTGCCGGGATTGGCAACGGCTTCAAATGCTTTCACTCTCACTGTGCAAATAGGAGGTGGCGTGAGTTTAGGGCAGAGCTGGAAAAGCGGAATCCCGGACTAGCGCCGCACTACGGCAAGCTGCCCACGATGACTCACAGTGACATTGCGCGGGACTTCGTGCGCACGCACGATGACTTTGTGAGCATCTGTGACCGGGCAAATGAAACGGGCGTGTGGCTGCCCGCAACGCATTGGAGGCTGGAGGACCCGAAAGACGCCAATCTGAGGCGTGCAATTCGACATCACCGTGATGACCTCTATCAACGCCATCCTAAGCCAGAAGACGGAAAGCGAGACCCTCGCTGCACGCAGCAGTACCGGACTGAAAAAACGGCGCGCTTCATGAACAAGTCCCTGCTGGGGTAATGGGCATGAGTTGAAAGCCGAGGTTTTGAGCTTGCTTGGAAAGCCGCTTGTGAAGGCGGAGGTTTTGTTTGAGTTGTTCGCGGGCGAAGACCGATTCGTCGGATGCATCGCCCGTAGTGAGCAGGTGGTAGAGGATGCGCGCCAGCTTGTGAGCGGCGGCGGTAATGGCCTGAGGCGGCCAGCGATGGCTTGAGCGTAAACAGGTGTTCGGGCCGGTAATTTCCGGCGAGCGATTTGACCACCGTCTGCCGGTCGGCGTGGACTTTGGCATGGCACAAGCCGGCCAGTTCGAGCGGGCCGCGTTGGGCTCGATGCACTCCAGACTCAAACTCCTTCCCTTGATCGGTTTTTCCACTGCTCCTCCGTTACCGGGATCGGGCCAGACTGTGCCTCGGGTAATCTCCTCAACGGGATCGCCGACCGCAAGCGGCCCACGCCACCTAAATCGCGATCACAAAATCTGGAGCCATGCTCAGGATCGGGCTAAAACGCACCAATTACGCAGCCGGCCTACTTCCGCAACCCTCAGTAACTCCAGCTTAACGTCCCTCGATTCCCGTTCATCCCATCCGCAACTCGCCCAAGACGAGTCCGGCTGCTCAGAATGACAGTTCATTTATGCTGCGAATTTCAGAGACAGGACGCTAGCGCGCCCCACCCAGCAGCCGCTCGACTTCATCGTGCAGACGCGCCGTGATGGCGGCTTCGCTTTCTCCAGGATTGAATCGGATGACCTCGCCCACGCGCACCTCGAGATGCCCCGAACGGAACCAGCGCCGTTGCCGGGTCTTCATCTCACCCAGGCCGCGGATGGCCGTAGGGACCACGGCCACTCCGCATTGTTTGGCAAGCAGCCCTATGCCGGGACGGAAGCGAGCCAGTTGTCCCTCAGAACGCGTGCCCTCGGGAAAGACCATGACGCTGTAGCCGCGGTCCATGGCCTTGCCCGCGTGCGCAAAGCTCAACTGGAAGTCGCGCTGGCGAGGCAGCGGAAACACGTTGAACAACGCTGTGACAAGCCAGTAGGCAGGGGGACCAAGAAAATAGACGCCCTTGTGTCCCGGCGGCCAGTTCGGATTGCGCCAGTGCCGAAAGTCGTTGAGCATGTCGCCCGACATGGCCACAGCGATGCGGCGGCGCAACGGGCCGGCGAGAGCATATTGAATCAGTGGGCTATCGTACGCGGTGACGTGATTGCCCACAATAAGCAGGGGGCCCGGCGGAAGCGGCTTGGCGGAGCCGACCACGCGCGGAGCTGCCAAGAACCACGTGAGCGGCCTCTGGATAACCTCAAGGAAGGCCACGCGGAACCACTGGAACGGTCTCCACCACGGCCATTCGGGGTAAACATAGCGGACGCGCGGCTCCGGCGGCGCACCTACATTTTCTTTGCCGCTCCCCGGTCCCTGTTCCGGAATGCTTAATGCCTGGTCCCCGATCCCTGGTTCCTGCTCCCTGCCCCCTAGTTCTCCATCCCTAGTCCCTAGCCCCTCGGTCCCTGTCTCTCTTGCTCCCGCCACCAATCTGCGCAGCTCTCCGAGCGTGTACACCTCTTCGAGCAGCCCGTTGCCCTCGACAATGCCCAGCCGCTCCTCAATGGCTGCGGAGAGCTGCACGCGTCCCAGGCTGTCGAGGTGCAAGTCTTCAGTGAGGTCCAGCTCGTCGCCGACGCCGAGGTGCGTTTCGCCGGTGATCTGCGCAATGAGAGCGAGCAGCCAGTCGGAGGAGGGTCCAAAGGCGCCGTTCGTTGTGCCTGAAGCGCCGTCGCTGGGCGCAGCTGCGGCGGCCTGGATCCGGGCCAGCCACGCGGCTACGGGCTTGCGGCGCACCTTGCCGGTAGAAGTGCGCGGAAGATCGGGCTCCGGCCACAACACCCAGCGGCTAATGCGCTGAAAATCGGCCAGCTTGGCGTTGGCGCGCGCAATGGCGTTTGCTGCCTGCTCCCCCTGTCCCCGGCAGGCCAATACGGCGCACGGTTCCGGGCCGGTAGCCGTTTCCATGGCGACCACGGCGCACGCGGCGATCTCCGGCTGCTCCTCGATAACGGCTTCGATGTCCTCGGGGTGGATGTTGAGCCCCGCTGCGGTGACGATCACTTCGCTCTTGCGTCCCAAGAAGCGGAGCTCACCCGATTCCTGCCGCTCCGCAATGTCTCCCGTCGCCAGCCAATCGTTCTCGCGGGGACGGGCCTGGCCGCCCTGCCACGTCGCCCCGGAGATCATGGGGCCGCGGACCAGCACTTCGCCATCGGGAGCGAGCTTAACCTCTCTGCCTGCCATTGGTTTGCCAATGGTGCCTTTAGCCACGTGGAAGGGATGGTTGAGCGTGATGAGCGCGGTGGTCTCGGTCATGCCGTAGCCCTGCACAAGCACGAATCCGAGCGCATTCCAGAACTGCTCGAGGGGGCCGGGCAGTGCGCCGCCGCCGGAGACAAAGGCCCAGAATTTCAAGCCGAACGCGCGATGCACGGCGCGGAAGCGCCACCAGCGGAGCCACGGATTGAGCTTTGGCGAGCGGGCGATGCGCGCCGCAAGATCGGCGTGGCCCAATTCGAGATGAGCCTTGAGGAGGGCCAGCACGCGGGGCACAGCGGCGAGAACGGAGATGCGCTCGGTACGGATCAGCTCGACGATGCGCGGAGCGGCGAGCCGGCTCTCGAAATGCAACTCGGCCTTGAAGATAGGCGGAATCCACAGGCCCATAGTCTGGCCAAACACGTGGCTGAGAGGAAGCGTGTGCAAAATGCGCAGCGGGTGGATGAGCCATTCATAGCGCATGTAAGGATGGGCGCCGTCTTCGATGGGACCCACGCTGGCCAACACGTTCCCGTGCGTGATCACAACGCCCTTGGGGTCGCCGGTGGTGCCCGAAGTAAACAAAATCTGTAACGGCGTTTCGTGCTTGAGGCCGGAAAGAGCGCCCATCTCCGCTGCGGGGAGGCGGTCGAGCCAGTCCTCGAAGGTAAGCAGGGGAATTTCAGAATGCGCGGCGGCCAGCTTGCCCAACAGGAGCGCGTCGCCTACGGCAAGTTTCGGTTGGACATCGGCGGCGACGCGCTGGGCAAAGTCGGCAGCTCCCGCTGCGTCGAGAGGGACGGCCAGCACCCCGCGCAACAGGCAACCATGAAAAGTAGCAATCCACTCGGCGCTGTTTTCCGCCCAAAGCAGGACGCGGTCGCCCTCGCCGATGCCCACCCAGGCCAGGTACGCGGCAAAGCGTCCGGCCAGGCGCGCCAGTGCGTCATACGTGGTGACGTGGCGCCGGTTGCCGCGATAATGCACCACAGCAATCTCGCGGCCCAAACGTCGAAAGTCGTCGATCAGTGTGCCGAGGTGGTCGCGCATGTTATTTTCGGAAAGCTCAATGGTAGCAGCGTCAACCGCTCGTGGTGTTCATCAGGTACATCTCCACTCGATCCGTCGTCCAGGTCGCCACGGCGGCGCCCAAAAAGTCCGTATCCTCAGTCCAGAAGTTGAAAACCGTCGCTGCGGCTAGTACCGGCCAATCGTCAATGTCCCGCTTGGCTAAGAGCCGTTTGGCCGTCTTCTCAAAGCCCGCATAGGTGTCATCGGCGACTGGCCGAGCCACTTTACTGATAGCGCGCAGAACTGTCACGCCATTGGCTACAGGGGTGCCTCGCTCGCCGAGAATGGTTGGCAGGTGCTCTTCCGCTTCGGAAAAAGCGGCATCCGGAGCGACAAAACGAGCCACGCCGCCATACTTTTCCAGAATAGCCCGAACGCATTTCCCAAGAACCGCGCGAATGAGGATAATAGCGCCCAGAACCAGTAACTTAGCGTCTGGCACGCCGCGCCTTCCGAAATGCCTTGAACTCGTTCACAAGCGCGTCTTCCGTAGCGCCGGAGGCAGCGATCAGTGCGTCCAGTTGCTCTCCGGCCCGGCGCAGCGCTTCCAGGTCCTCTTCATGCGGCTGTTGCGACGTCGGAACATAAAATCCAAGCGTTTTGCCATGCCGCATGATCGCGACCGGCGTTGCGGATTCGAGATAGCCGGAAAGCTTTTCGCGAAACTCCCGCACGCCCACCTTCGCGGTTTGCATCTCATCCTCCATTGTGTACGCAATGATAACACAATCAGGTGCATCGCCGGCGTCGTACACTTGAATTGCGAAGGTTTCCCCATGAAACAACTCGCTATCGGGCTTTACTTGTTGGTTACCGGCTTTTTGCTGGGCTTCGCCTTGTGTCAAGCTGTCTATGTCGCCCCCAACGATGCTATGCAGGGCGAAATCTTCCGCATCATCTACTACCACGTGCCGTCGGCCTCGGTGGCGTTCGTGTTTTTCTTCCTGAACCTTGTGGGGTCAGTTTGGTACCTTGTCCCGAGGGAAAAGCCGCCCGTTAAGTTTTGGCGGGCGATTCTCTTCTGTTTGCCGGTTGAAATCTGCATAGGCGTCCTGATGGTTATCGGCGCGTTTCTTGTGGCTGGCGCCGCCAAAAGGGTCATGTTGAATTCGTTAACGGGGGTAGGCCTGATCTGGTTGGTCTTGTACGCCGGCTATCGGCTGGTTAGCTGGGGCCCTGCAAGACAAAAGGAAGCAGCCGATGCATTGGCAGTCGCCTCAGCCGAGGTCGGTGTTGTCTTCTGCACAGTGGTGCTGACCACGGGGCCGATCTGGGGACGCCGCGCCTGGGGTATCTGGTGGACCTGGGACGCGCGCCTGACGACCACCCTGGTTCTGTGGCTGATCTATATGAGCTACCTGCTTTTGCGGCGCTTTGCCGCAGGGCCGCAGATGCAGACCCTCGCCGCCGTGCTGGGCATCTTCGGCGCGCTCGACGTGCCCATCGTCTACATGTCGAACCGCTGGTGGCGCACGCAGCATCCGGCGCCGGTCTTCGGCGGAGCGCAGGGCTCCGGCATGGACCCTTCGATGGTGGGAGCGCTCTTGTGGAACATGCTGGCCTGGTTCAGCTGGGGCGTGTTGATCCTTGCGCTACGCTACCACGTGGAGCGGCAGCACCAAAAGATTGCTGCCGCCAAGGTGGAGCGAGCTTTGGCAGTCTGAGTTTCGTTCAGGATTTGCTTGAGAGACAAGTGGACCTATGAAAAAGCTGGCCATCGGATTGATTTTCGCCATCCCCATCGCTCTTTTCGGAGCGGTAGCCTATCTGATTCTGTTTTCTCCCTCGGCCAGCCCGGCCGCACTCGACCACTCGTACAGACAGGCGGCCTACGCGATCACATGGGCCATCCAGTTAGGCTATCTGGCGTGGCTGGGCATGAAATGGTGGTTGCAGAAGCACGGCGACCACGCCAGAAAAGTGAATCAGTGAACGAGTGAAGAGAGTGGACTGTGTGTCGTCGAAGGTGGCCCATGGACAGTAAGCGGAGTCTAAACGCCGCGGGGTGGGCGCATCTTACCGGGATTGCCACGTTAGCGCTGATTCTTGCCGGCTGCCGGCCGCACGATTTTCCGCAATACTCGCCCAACTATCGCGAATACGTCTACGTGGCCAACGGCGGGAGCGACACCGTTACCGTGCTGGACGTGGTGAATGTCCGTGTGGATCGCGAGCTCACCGTTGGCCAGCATCCCGTGGCCGTCGCCGCCAGCCCTACGCGCAACGAGATCTACGTTGTCAATGAGGGCGCCGCGGGCTCCAACGGCTCGGTTTCCGTGATTGACGCCGAGCACAACACGGTGGCTGAAACGATCGCCGTGCACCGGCAACCAGTTTCGATCGACGTTGACGCCGAGGGCGCGCGCGCATATGTGGCGAACTCCGGGTCGAACTCGATCTCCGTCATCGACCTCAAGGCGCGGAGCGAAGTGGCGCAGTTTGGCGCCGGCGAGGAGCCGGTGGCTGCGCGCATCGCCGCCGACGGCAAGACTCTGGTGGTGGCCAACAGAAATGGAAACTCCGTGACGCTCATGGATCCCGCGAGCGGCCGTGTGCGCGCGGTCTTCGAGGGATGCCCCGGCGCGGCGAGCCCGGTGATTCTGCCGGATTCAGCTAAAGCATTCGTCGCGTGCTCAGCCGGCCACCAAGTAATGGTGATTGCTCTGGCACATTCTCAGGCTAGGCCCAATCAACCCGACGCGCCCCGGTCCGATCGACTGGAAGCGTTGATGGACGTGGGCCGCGGACCCGTGGACCTGGCCCTGAAACCCGACGGCGGCGAGATCTTCGCGTCGAATTCGCTTTCCGACTCGGTAAGCGAGATCTACAACGGCACCGACGAAGTCGGCGACACCTACACGATCGGCGCCGACCCCATCTTCGCTCTGGTTTCGCGCGACGATGCGTTGCTCTACGTCGCCAACCAGCGCTCGCAGGAAGTGACCGCTTATTCGATCGACGACGGTAGGCGGGTGGGCGCAATCCACGTCGGCGACGGACCGGCCGCCATGACTTTTTCTGCTGCGGGTCATTTGCTGTTTGTGGCCGACAGCCGCTCGGGCGACGTGGCCGTCGTGCGCACCGCAACTCAGTCGCTCTTCACCCTGCTTCCCGCCGGCCGCGCGCCCAACGCCATCGTGGACAAGGCATTCAAAGTCAGTGGACAGTGATCGGTGATTAGTGAAACCGTGAATTAGCGAACGGGCTTCCGGAGGGAAGCTGCCGAACGTTACCGCCTCGATACAGGCCGCCTCGGAGGAGAATTCTGGGTGCCTGATAGGTGAATTTCGCGCTTGCCTATCAGATGTCGCCGCGTTCGATTGGAAACAATCAACTCCATTGGCAGTCGCGTGCCTTGGAATGACGCTGGTTTGCGCAGTCAAGGCGCAGAGCGCGCAACAAACGGCAACTCTTCGCGCTGGCACACCGGTCACTCTCATTTTTCTCGACGACCTCTCTTCCGCCAACGCAGCCGACCGCGCGAACGTCACGTTGGTTCTCAGCGGCAATCTCACTTCTGGCGGCTCAATTCTGGTTAAGGGCGGGACAAAGGTGTTTGCAAAAATCTCGACCGTGGCCCGGGCTAAGGCCACGGACCGCTTAGGCGCGCTCACGCTCGAACTGCAACCTCTGCACGTGGGCGGACAAACCATTCCTCTGCGCGCCCGTCCTAATGGGGGCGGCAGTGAGGTTCACTACGAGCGGCCCTACGACCTGAAATTCCCAACGAGTGTGTTCCGGACCGGAGACGATGTGAAGATTCCAAGGGGAACGTATCTCACGGTCTATGCCGCCCAGGATGCTCAGTTCCCTGCTTCTGACTGAGACAGCGGCAATGAAAGGAATGCGGGTTCTTCTTCTCGTTCTTGTTCCACTTGCAGTTCCGCTGGCGCAGATGCGCAGGCAGCAGGTGAACGGCGCGGCGCGTGCATCGATTCACGGGATCGTGGAAGATGCCGACGGCGCTGTTGTTGCAGGTGCGGCCGTTCATCTCTCCGGATCCGGCTCAACAACCGAGCGCATTGTGACGACTGCCCCGAACGATTCCTTTCTTTTCGATTGAGTCGCGCCTGGATATTATGCGCTGCGAAACGCCGCCCAGGGGTTTGCGACTTGGTCCATCGACAATCTCACTCTCGCAGGCGGAGATGATCGCGAAATCTTACCGATCGTTCTGCGGGTCGCCGTTACCTCGACCAGTATTGAAGTCCGTCCCTCACGACCAGAGATCGCTTAGGAACAAGTTCGAGCGGAGCAACGGCAGCGCCTGCTCGGCGTGATTCCCAACTTTCACGTCAGCTATGTGTGGAATGCAGCGCCCCTCTCGGCCAGACAGAGACTCGATCTTGTGGAAAGAGTCGATCGATCGATACACCTTTGCGGCGACCGGAATCGGAGCGTGAGTCGAGCAGGCGCGCAATACCATCTCTGCATCCGGCCCGGGCGTGGCGAGCTATGGCAAGCGGTAGGCAACGGCCTACGCAGACTTCTTTAATGCTGAGATGCTCGGGGCGCGCTTCTGCCGTCTCTTCTGCATCAGGATCCGCGTTATTTCGTCAAAGCGCGAGGCAGTATCGCTTCTCGCGTTTACTACGCGCTGGGAAGCCCGCTCTCCTGCCACGGCGACAACGGTCGCCGGCAGCCGAATGTTTCGGCAGTCGGCGAAGCCTTCGCCGCAGCCGAGATCTCGAATCTGTAGTATCCGAGCAGTCCGGGAGATCAGATCTCTCTAAGTAACGTCTTGCAGGTTAACGGCGAAGATGCGGGCGCAGCACTGCTGGAAGAGTTTTTCTCAAGCAAGGTTGCACCTTCCGTTGCAAAGAAACTCCCCGCAGACGTGAATGCAATCCTGCGCGAGGGAGGGAGGGCGGTCTAGCTCGCTTTTGCCGAAACCGTCACCATCGAGCCGGGAATGCACATCACACTGCTGCTCGCTAGAGATCTCAAGGTTGATGGCGTTGTGGTTGCACCCGGCGGCGCCACTGTTAAGGCTGAAGCTGTGGCGGTCATTAATACAGCAAAACCTTGCCTGCGCATCCAGTATGTACAGATTGAGAATACGCCCGTTCATCTGCGTTGGAGCAAAAGCGAAGAAAACAACTGCGCCAGCGTCGATTCCTTCTTTCCGCGCGTCTCGACAAATTCGGGCAGCGCACAAATCCACGCTGGCACGACAGCCATTGCTTATGTCGATGAGAGCGTGTCTATCAACACAGCAAAGTGAATCTCGACTTTCTCAACTTAAGTTACAGCGACAGGTCAGATATGCAACGCGACGGCCTATTACTAACTTGACAAACCTCGACCACGACGTTCGAGGTGTTGCCGAATACGAATGGGTTACACTCAAGCGCGGCTGCCCGGTTAAGAGTCGAATAGGTTCGCTGCTTATCATGCGTGCACAAATTGTCTTAGGAGTCGATCTGCTGAAGTACCCGTAAAATGGGGTTTTCTCTAACAGGGTCATGCTGAAAATCTGTAGAAATTTGTAGAGGCTAACTTCGATGGCGAGACGTTTGCGGGCGATAGCCACCGACACATTGACGCAAACGGCGATCCAGACTTGCGTCTTGACTGCCTTCTCACAGGTTCCGTAGAAAGCCTAGATGCGCAGATGTTGTTTGATCCAGCGAAAGAAAAGTTCGACTGCCCACTTGTTCTTGCAGATTTCTGTCACGGCCAATGGCGGAAGGTTGAAGTTGTTGGTCAAGAACTTTAGCCACTTGGCCTGGTCTACCTCTAGGCCGCGGTACTTCTTACGCCAGCGGTAATAGGTCTGCTCAGTCACCCCGGCATTTTTGCAAGCCAGTGTGGTCGTTTTCCCGTTCGCGATTGCTGCTTCGATCTGCCGCAGAACGTTCACAATCTGCTCATGCGGGTGCGTCTTTCCTTGTGTCATTCGTGACTCCTTCCATACCGGTTCGTCTCAACTCCACTAGTACGGAATTCGCCGGGCACTCCAGGTATACTCGCTGAGCAGGAGGTCAGAAACGTGTCGAAGCCAAACCACCATCTTTCCCCTCGTAGGGGAAAGAACTCACCGGCAGGCTTTCGTAACGCTTCGAGTTATTCCGCATCATCCGACACGCCACAAGCAGCCAAAAGGAGCGGCGTAAAGGCAAGCCAAGCCGGGCCGAGTGGCGATCCTGTTTTCGCGCAGCCGGTGCCGGCACCCGATCCGACCAGTTTCAAAGACCCGGTGACGGATTCGAGGTTGACGGGTGTTGTTGGGGTGCGAGAGGTACCGCAATCGACAGACGCCGCAACCGAGCCGACACTAACACTCGCACAGGTCTATGGGAGCCGAGGCGCGTCCATCGATCAGAGTCTCAACGCAGCAGGGCAGATTGTCTTTCACTGCGTGGGGGACACAGGCAGCGATATTGGGCCGGGAACGCAATCGCTCGTAGCCGACAAGATGGCTTCGGATTTTGCTGAGGCCAATGTGGCCGACGTACCATCGTTTTGCTACCACCTCGGCGACGTGGTGTATTACTTTGGCGAGGCTGAATACTACTATGACCAGTTTTATGAGCCGTACCGGAACTATCCCGCTCCGATCCTGGGAATTCCCGGCAACCACGACGGCATCGTGTATCCGGGCGACCCGGTACAGACACTCTCTGCATATCGCCGAAATTTCTGCGCCGCCACTGCAGGTCCTTCGCCCGATGCGGGCGGACTGGTGCGCACGACAATGACCCAGCCTGGGGTCTACTATACGTTCGACGCACCGTTTGTCCGCATTATGGGTCTTTATAGCAATGCGCTTGAGGATCCGGGCGTGATTTCCGATCAGAACGGCACATATCCCGCTCTCGACCAGCGCCAGATCGCGTTTCTCACGACGGCACTCACTCGCGTAAAGTCTCAGAACTACATGGGAGCGGTGATCGTCGCCACACACCATCCACCATTTACCGGCGGCTCCGACCATGGCGCCAGTCCGCTCATGCTCAACGATATCGACAAAGCTTGCACCGCGGCAGGTGTCTGGCCTCACGCGGTGCTTTCAGGTCATGAGCACAACTACCAGCGTTACACTCGAATCGTCAACGAGGCACAGATTCCGTTTGTGGTAGCGGGATGCGGCGGGCACTCACCGCTCAGCAAGATGCGATCGGCGGTCCGCACTCCGCATAAGATCGACACTACGCTCACGCTTGAGAGTTACGACGATACCGACTATGGCTATTTGCGTATCGTCGTGAATGCGGCGACCATGAGAATCGAATTTCACCCTCAATCGGATGGAGGCACCACGAAAACTCCCGACGACGTAGTAACAATCAACCTCGCCGCGCACACCATCGGTTGATGCCTCGGGCATGGATCAGAAGTGGACCTGCCAATTGACGGAGTTGTAACTTCCCCTTTGACGGTGATACGACAGGAGTGCTGAATGTTGGCGCAAAGGTCCGTTCAGGGGTTCTGCGCAACGATGAATCCGGCACGTCAAACACCGGCGAAGATTGAGGGTTGATGTGCCGCGAGTCTGCAAGTCTAGGCGACACCTTTTCCTTCAACCTTGCTTGACGTGCGCGAAAACGCGCTCCGTATCAGGCCGCCATTCTGCGTTTTCGGGCAGAACCAGGTACGCGCTTTCTAGCTTCGCGCACAAAATGCGCCATGGACTTGGCCAACTTTTCCAGAACCTCAGCCCATTCCTGCAAATGCGCCTCGCCTTCCTTGGTGAGCCGATAGACTCGGCGCGCAGGCCCGCCGTCGCCGGTTTCCCATGCAGAAACGACTTTGCCGTTCTTTTCCAGTTGACGCAGCGTCCGATATAGGGCAGCCTTTTCGATCTGATTGTCCGTCAAGGCGTGACTTTCTAGTTCCGCACATAGGGTGTATCCACACGCTCGCTCGTTTTTGCGCAGCAGTTGGAGAACAACCGGCTCGATAAACCGATACAGATTTCCCATGCCACAGGAACATGGATGTTCTTTACCGTGATGAGCGCAGATCCTTTTCGTCATGCACCAACCTGCGTGCTGAATCGCTTACATAATTGGCACGTCTGTCCCTGATCGAAAAACAACACGCGGCTCGCGCGCGCAGCGTTCCTGCCGATCGGTACCCATAGGGTGTATATTACACCTAAAGGTGCTTGCCGGCTCTTGGCGACGTCATGATTTTCATTTCACGCATAGGAACCCGAGCTTAGTTATGAAAATTGCCATCCCCACCTCGGAAGACAGTCTCGACCAGCATTTAAGCCACTGCGAGGCATTCTGATTCTTTCCGTGGATCCAGAATCGAGGAAAGTTACGCATACAGAAGTATCGCCTGCTCCTCAGCACGAGCACGGGCTTCCGCCGGTGTAGCTAAATGACCGTCAGGTAAATGTCGTGATTGCCGGCGGCATAAGCGCTCATGCTCAGTCCCTGCTCAAAGGATTTGCAATCGAGGTCATCACGGGCGCGTCTTCGGAGATGCCTCAACTACTTGCTGAGCGATGTTTGACCGGTCGGTTGCAATCCATTGAACGAACCTGCAATCACATTTGTAACCATTGATTGTCACCAACATGCATGCCATAAGAAGAATGGCTATCTTCTCCGCATATCCCCGCCTTTTTTCGTTTGCATCAGACGCAGGTATTCCTGCGTCATCATGGCCCGCATCCGTTGCGCAGTCGCTGGATCGCAAACCGCAGAAAGCGTACGGCAGCGATCAATAGCCGCGCGCAGGTCTTTCAAAAAGGCGACGCAAGCCGGGCAACTTTCGATGTGCGCCCGCATCTGTTCGCAACTCTTGGGTTCCATGCGAGCGTCAATGTATTCAGACAAACCGGCGAACAGCGCCCTGCATTCCTTCGGCCTTTTCGCCAGGTCGCAGTCAACCGCGGAGTCCGTCGCCGGGAGTCCGCGGAGAACGCGCATCATCTCCTTGCGCAATATGAGCCGCGCGCGATGAAGCCGGACTCTGACGGTTCCGACCTGAACTCCGAGAACGCGGGCTACTTCTTCGGAGCTAAGTTCTTCCATATCGTGCAGCACCAAAACCAGCCTCATAGCGGAAGGAAGCCGCAATACTGCGCGCTGCAGAAGATGGCTCTGTTCTGCCTGGAGATACCTGTGCTCCGGACTTTCATGCACAACCTGCATAAGAAAACGCAGCTCTTCGTCGTCCGGCATCAGTTCGTCGATGGAAACGCTCTTTGTTTCCGATCCCGAGTGACTTCGTCTCATTCGGTGGCAACGGTTTCTGGTTACGGTGTATAACCATGCCGCCAATTCGTTCGGCTCCTTGAGCTGCGACAGATACTTGAGAGCTCCGGCGAGCACCTCCTGCATGGTGTCCTCGGCATCCTCCTTATGGCCGCACATCTTCATGCTGAACGAGAACACGGTGCTTTGCAGCAGGCCGATTGCCTCCTCGACCGAGGCCGGAGTTTGCCGTCGCAGCAGTTCGGATGCTCGTACTAGCTCAGGACGCATGAAGACTAGTCTAATTTGCCAGGAGAATCGTGAGAATCGCTCTCATTGCTTGAGCGGCACCACGGGAGCAGCGTCTTTTGACGCGCGCGGAGCGCAAGCGCCATATTCGTCTAAAGCGCTTTCAATCATCTTGAGACAGTATGGACAAATGGTTGCGAGCCAATCGCGAATCTCTTCACGATTCGCCATCTGATCCGACGCGGCCATGGCGCGAAGCAATGCCAGCGCAAGGCCCATCTCTGCGCCGGGTTTCCTCGATTCGAGGAGGAATATCTCGCGGTAGACGGCGTCCTGCAGACGATTTGATTTTCTGCATATCTCTTTCGCCGGCCTGGCAGGAGCCTTATCGGGTTTTGTGTTCAGCTTTTTGAGACTGATGCCTGAACGATCCATGAATCCCGTCCTATGTTCTGACTGGAAATTACTTTGAATCCAGCGGCGGCTAAATCGAGGCTAACCTGCGAAATGCTCACGCGGTGATGCAAAGGAGGGACCGAAAATCCGTTCGACATCCGGACGCCAATCTAGGATCGCGCTGCGTCCGGTGTATTTCAAAATGCGCATAGCCTCTTCGATCACCTTGTTGCGTTGCTCGAATTCGTGCCAGACATTGGCGAAAAACGCGAAATCGCATGAATTCCTGCCGACCGTCATAACCTCACCGCCGACTTCGACCGATTGCAAGTTTTCGACGTCTGTGGCTTTGCCGCGCAGGATTTCGAGCATACCGCGTTGCAGATCGACCGCGTAGGCCTTCCCCTTCGCCGCCACTCGCGTCATCGAAATTGCAAAGTAGGGTCCCGGCGCCGATGTCGCCGATGATGTCGGACTCGGAAACTTGCAACGAGGCGACAAGGTTGGCAGAGGAGAGCGAATCGGCACGCTTCGGCGCGTCGAGTTGCGCGGCCCGGGCAATGTCGAAGACTCTATCTGCGATTTTGTCTTTTGAATCTCATTTCGCGTTCGATGCGCAGCAGCCGGCGCCGTCTTTCAAGCCCAGAGCGCGAAAGATCGTCATTGCGGGACACCAGCCGGTGAAGGCCGATTGCAGCAGGTTGAGGCCGGCAAACGCCGCCAGCCACAGCCAGTTTTGCGAGTGGTAGTGTGCCAGGCAAAGCGAGATCAGGATTATCAGCCCAGCCGTCAGACGCAGTGCGCGTTCTACGGTCATTGATTGTCTCCTTCCGCGCCTTCCGGCGCGCATTCGATGGGTTGAACTTTGTTGCGATGAACCATGTAGTAGAGGATGGGAATCGTCGGCCACGAGAGAAATGTCGAGGCGATCGCACCGGCGATCAGTGAGACGGCCAGCCCCTGAAAAATGGGATCTGTGAGAATGACGCTCGCGCCGACAACTACCGCAGCGGCCGTCAGCAACATCGGACGGAAGCGGATGGCACCGGCATCGATTACGGCCTCGTGCAGCGGTGCACCCTGCCGCAGCCGCAGTTCGATGAAATCGACGAGAATGATCGAATTGCGCACGATGATGCCGGCGCCGGCGATGAAGCCGATCATCGAGGTTGCTGTGAAGAATGCGCCCATCAACGCGTGCGCTGGCAGGATGCCGACGAGCGTCAGAGGAATCGGCGCCATGATGATCAGCGGCACGATAAAGGATCGGAACCAGCCGACGACGATGACGTAGATCAGAATCAAGACTGCTGCGAAAGCCAATCCAAGATCCCGAAACACTTCGATGGTGATGTGCCACTCGCCGTCCCACTTCATCGAATAATGGTCAGTCGATTCCGGCATTGTGGCGTTGTAGCGCGCTAGCGTGTAGCCGGCCGGAAGTTTCAGATCGTCGAGTTCCTTGTTCATCTTGAGAATCGCGTAGACCGGGCTTTCCTCCGCACCGGCGACATCGCCGGTCACATAGACTACGCGCTGCAGATTCTTGTGATAGATGCTGCGCTGGATGGCGCCGCGATCGATGGTCACGAGTTCGCGCAGCGGAACCATGACTCCGTTTGCCGCCGGAAGATGAATGTTGTCGAGCGCCTGTTCGGACGATCGATCAGCCCGCGTGAACTGAACCACGGTAGGTATCGGCTCGCGCGCATTGCCGTCGTGAAGGAGTCCCGCTTCAACACCCGATGTTGCAAGCGCAAGTGCCTTTGCAATATCCGCGACGGCGATTCCATTCTGCGCCGCCTTCGCTTGATCTACGCGAATCGTGAGACGAGGTTGCGGATCCTCAACGTACCAGTCCGTATCGACGACGCCGGGCGTTTGCAAAAAGATCGACTTGATCTGTTGCGCAACCTGCGTCTGGCCGTCGAGGTCGGGGCCGTAGACCTCGGCAACGAGCGTTTGAATCACCGGCGGTCCGGGCGGCACCTCGCTGACCTGAATGCGCGCGCCGTACTGATTGCCGATGGCGTCGAGCAGCGGGCGCAGCTTCTTCGCAATCGCATGGCTTTGTTCGTGGCGATCCTTTGCGGGAACCAGATTGACCTGAATGTCTGCCTGATTTGGCATGCGCCGCATGTAATAGTGGCGAACGAGTCCATTGAAGTTGTAGGGACCAGAAGTGCCTGCGTAGAGCTGATAATTGAGCACATCCGGTTGGCGGGCGAGCGCGTCGCCGAGGGCTTGCGTGACTTGCAGGGTCTGCTCAAGCGGCGTTCCGTCGGGCATGTTGATGACGACTTGAATCTCGCTCTTGTTGTCGAAGGGCAGCATCTTGACGCGCACGAGCTTGAGCGGAACCAGCGCCACGGAAATCAGCAGCAGTGCGGCCACGCCTGCGAAAAACAGCGCGCGGTTGCGACCGGAGTTGATGAGCGGCGTCATCACCTTGCGATAAACGCGCGTGCGCCAGTTCTCGTGCTCCGGTTCGAGCAAATGCGCTCCGCCGAGATGCTTGCCGAGCAATCGCATTGCGGCCCAGGGCGAGACGACGAAGGCCACCATCAGGGAGAAGAGCATGGCTGCCGAGGCGCCCACGGGAATCGGCCGCATGTACGGACCCATCAGGCCCCGCACCAGGGCCATGGGCAGAACCGCGGCGATCACGGCGAAGGTGGCGAGAATTGTTGGATTGCCGACCTCGGCCACGGCCTCGACGGTTACGTCGGCGCAGGAGCGATGCGTGTTCTCCAGCATCCGGAAGTGGCGAACAATGTTTTCGACCACGACAATCGCGTCGTCGACCAAAATGCCGATTGAGAAGATCAGCGCAAAGAGCGTGACACGATTGATGGTGTAGCCGAGGAAGTAGAAGGTCGCCATTGTCAATGCCAGCGTGACGGGAATCGCCAGCAGCACCACGCCCGACTCGCGCCAGCCGAGGAAGAGTGCGATCAGGAAAGTGACCGACAGTGTGGCCAGGAGCAAGTGTTCGAGCAACTCGTCGGACTTGGCCTTGGCTGTATCGCCGTAGTTGCGCGTTGTCGTCACATGAACGTCATTGGGAATGGCGACGCCCTTCATCTCGTCGATACGCTTTAGAACAGCGTTGGCGATGTCTGTGGCGTTGGTGCCTTTTCTCTTGGCGACGGTGATGGTGACGCCGGGATATTGTTGCGGCGCGGAACCGGCTGCGGCGCTCGCGCGGGTTGTGCCGAAAAGAACATAGTTCGACGGTTCGGATGGGCCATCGACGATTTGCTCGGCCACATCGCGAAGATAGATGGGGCGGCCCTGCTGGACACCCACGACAACCGACTCCAAGTCCGCACGACTTGTGAAGAGATTGCCTGCGTCGACGCGAACCTCCCGATTGTCTTCAGAAAAGCTACCCGCCTGCAGGGCGGCATTCGCCGCTTGCAGATGGCCGACAATGGCCAGCGGTGACAACCCGTAAGCATCGAGCTTCGAGGCGCTCAGCATCACGCGCATAGTGCGCGGCAATCCTCCGATCACAGTGCTTTCCGAGACGTTAGGGATGGCTTCAACATTGTGCTGAATCTCGTCGGCGATGGCGCGCAACTGGTAACCGTCGTAGTGCTCGCCCCAGAGGGTCACGGAGAGAATCGGCACGTCGTCGATGGAGCGCGCCTTGATGATTGGCTGCGAGACGCCGGGCGGGATCTGATCGAAATTTGAGTAGAGCTTCGAGTAGACCTTGATCAATGCGTCTTCCTGCGGCGTGCCGACAAGAAACCGGACAATGACCAGGCTCTGTCCGGGCATTGAGGTGGAATAGACATACTCGACACCCGAGATCTGGTGAACCAGTTTTTCAATGGGCAGTGTGACGCGCTCTTCTACCTCGGCCGGCGATGCCCCCGGCATCGCAGTTGCAATATCGAGCATCGGTACCAGAATCTGTGGATCTTCCTCGCGCGGAATGATCGCCACGGCGAAGACGCCCAGAGCCAGCGAGGCTGCAATGAACAGCGGAGTTAACTTCGAGTTGAGGAAAGTGTGCGCCAGCCGGCCGGCTAATCCTAGCCCATTAGATGAGGTATTCTCTTTCATCACCGCACCTCAATGCGCTTGCCCGCGAGATCGCGGTCTGCAGGATTGTCAACCAGCTTCTCGCCGCCGCTAAGGCCGGAGAGCACCTCGACTTTGTCGCCGCTCACATTGCCCAGCGTCAGGTAACGCAACTGCGCGACGCCGGTGTTGTCTAGCGCGTATACGCAGGCGAGCGAGCCGCGCATGGCGATTGCCGAACGCGGCGCAAGAACGGCCTCTTTCGTCCCGTTGGGAATCTCGGCGTTGGCGGACATTCCCGCCAGCAACTGCGGCGATGAAGGCACCGCAACTTTAACCAGGAAGCTGTGGCTTGCCGGATCTGCAGCGGGAACGATCTCGGCAACAGTACCGTCGAAACTCTGCCCGTTTAAACTGTCGACGGAAACCGCGATCTTCATTCCCTTGTGCAAGGCCGCAATCAGCGATTCCGAAACCGTGGTCTGCAACTTCAGAGCGCCGGCGCTGTCGACCTGAACCAGCGGCACACCGGGGGCGGCCATGGCGCCGGGATCGATCATGCGCGCCGTAACCACGCCATCGAAAGGAGCAACGATGCGTGAGTAGCCGAACATTGCCTTGGCGCCCGCCTGCTGTGCGCGAATTGCATTGGCCTGCGCCTTCATGGCATCGGCCTGCGCCTGCGCTGCCTCCGCGCGCCGCGTCACCTCATCCATCTCTTGCGGACTAACGCTCTTCTGCGCTTCAAGCTGCCTATAACGAGCCAACGTGCTCAAGGCAAGATCGGCGTTCGATTGCGCCGCAGCCTGCTGCTGCTCTGCGACCTTGATTGCGGCGTCGGCCTGGTCCAGCGACGAACGCAAAGTCGCATCGTCGAGAATCACCAGAGTTTGACCGGCGCGAACCCGATCGCCCTCGCGAACCAGGACCTGCTGAACGCGTCCCATCACCTGCGCCGAGAGCGTAGCCGATTCATGAGCTTGTAGCGTACCTGTCGCACGCGTCAGCGCCGGGATCCCCGTCCGCACGATATCGACAACATGGGCTTCGACCGTCTGGGCTGTGCTCGGCTGCGTAGGAGCATCCGATTTGCAGCCGGCAAACGTCAGTGTTCCCACAAGTCCAATCCAAAACCAAGAAAGAGCCTTCATTGCAGGTCCTCCGCAGCTTCGGGAGTCAGGGTCCCCGTAGCGAAAAGTAATTGGGCATACGCCATCGTGTTCCCGTAAACAGCGCGCCAGTAGTTGGCCTGGCTTTGCCGCTCGGCATCTTCGGCGTGCATAAGGTCGGTGATTGTCGCGAGCCCGGCGTCGTAGCGGTTCTTCACGATGCGCAAACCTTCGGCGGCCTGAACGGTAGCCGCCTGCGCCGTCTCCATCGATTGCCGCGCCGTCTCGCGCTCGATGTGCGCCTGATTCACTTCCATGCGCACGCGCTGACGATACGACTCAAGCTGCGCATCGACGCGGACCTTTGCGGCTTTCTCATGCGCCAAATGCGAGCGCCTGCTCAGCGGCAGCAGATCGATGCCGATTTGCACTCCGGCAACCCAGTTGCTGCCATTGGCTTCGCCGATCGACGCCGCATCGTTTTCCCAGTTGCCGTAAGCGTTCACATGAGGTCCGTAGTTGAACTTTGCCGCGCTCACCGCTGCGCTTTGCGCCTCGTCGGCCTCTCCCAACGCATCCAGATCCTTGCGATTCTTGAGAGCCGCAGCGACTTCCTGCTCCAGGTCACCGGGCGCGAGATTGTGCGCCTCAATTGGCGCCAGAGGAGTTTCTTTGAAATCAGGCGCTCCCATTGCTTGCCGCAGTGCAGCCCACGCCAGTTCTCGCTCGCCCTCTGCGGCAATCAACGCCTGCTTACACGCGGCCAGATTCACTTCGGCCGACATGCGGTCCGATTCGACCGCAAGGCCGGCCTTCACATGATCGTCGGCGGACTTGAGCAAGGCCTCGGCTGTCTTCACTTCATGCTGGGCCGTCGCAACCTCGCGCTCGGCAAACAGAGCTTGCTGGTATGCTGCGACAACACCGAAGACGATCTTTTGATCGATGGCTCCGGCCTCGGAAACGGCACTCTTCCGCATCAGGTCCGCGCCGTGAATCTGGCGCTCGGTGCGCAGCGTATCGAAGAGCTGCCAGCTGCCGGAGATGCGCGTCGAGAAGTCGCCGGCCGGAGAAGGCCGGTTCAACGAAGCGACGGCAAAATCCGCCTGCGTGAACTGCTGCTGCCGCAGCCGCGCGCCGAAGACGTAAACCGGATCGTCGGCCCTCGAGATGTCCTCCGTGAAGCCGAACTGCGGCAGCAGCGCCGTGCGTGCCGACGACAAATCCGCCTTCGCTTCGGCGATCTCCGCGCGCGATGCCTGCGCCTCGGGATTCTGCTTCAGCGCCTGTTCAATCGCGTGGCGCAGCGTTAACGACTCCTGGCCCGCCGCGCCCAGCCCTGTCAGGCATCCGACCCATATGAGCCAGCCGGCTCGCCCAAGAATGTGTTTCATGCTCCGCCTTTCCCCTTTGTATGCGTCTACTAGAAGAAAGTCAGCCTACGCTCAATCCGTTACAGACTTTTTCAAGTTTTTTGGGAATTCCGGCTTTGTAGTGGGTAAATCGTCTTACCGATTCCCAAGTGCTCTGGTGGGGCAGAACGCGAAAACCGAGAAAGGCTATGGAAATGACGGAAAGCAAAGAACATTTCCCGCTTTTCCACAGCAAGAACTGCTGCTACGGCGGGCAGTTTGCTTTTCTTTTGCCCATTGGCCCCGATTCTCCCACTAGAAACCCGGAAGCGCCAGTTTTTTGCCGCGTCGCTTCTCGGCCGCCAAAACTTTCTATCCGAAACAGATAGGTCGCGAGCGTTCGTACATAAGACTTCCCCGTCTTTTCGATCGGCTCGAATGCGTAAGGATTCGCTGCTGATTAAAGAAGGTTTCTCGTGGCGGCCCCAGTCTGAGCAGCCAATTCCATGCCTGTCGCTGCTGCCGACAGGAATCCATCGGAGACGCCGGACACCAATTTTAAGAGACTGAAGAATCAACAGCCATCGCAGCCGAACCGCAATTTCGGACATTCATCGAGGCGATGTGGTGAGCAGAATGCGAATCTCTTGTTTCAGCTGGTCAGGCCGGGTTTCGCCTGCGAAGCGATTGCGAACAACCTCATCGCGACCGATCAGATACGATACCGGAAAACCGAAAACACCGCCGTACAGGTCGCCCAACTGTGCGTCGCCCATCACGACGGGCAGAGTGAGATGCAGTTTGCCGACGACGTTACGCACCAGTGCGGGATCGTCGTCCATGGCCACGGCTATGACTTGAAAGCCCTCTGCCTTGAACTCGGCCTGCCAGTGATCAAAACGGGGAAGCTCTGCACGGCAGGGAGCGCACCACGTCGCCCAGAAGTTCAGCAGTACAACCTTGCCGCGATAACGGGCCAGATCGACAGTTTCCCCGCGCAGATCCTCACGGGCGAATTCCGGCGCCTTGCGGCCAATAAGTACTTTAGATGTTGACGCGGCGTTCGCACTCAAAAGCGATGCAATCAGGAACACCGCGCACAGAATATGTCTACGCCGCGCCAGGCGCCATCGCTGCGATATCGTTGCTGACTTCAAGACAAGCACTATTTCTCTACTCGATAGCCCTTGCTCACCCAATCCTCGCCGAAATTGTTCGGCAGGTAAAGCGCCTTCACGTTCTTAAAGCCCATTCCGAGTAGAAAGCGATATGCGGTTCCCATGTTTGGGCATCGCGTCCACGGACAGCAGCCACAATAAAGAACGATGTACTTGCCCCGCGGCAGAGAGGCCGCGCGGTTGCGCAGCAACTCGATGCCTTCCGGTTGCACCGCGGGACCGGCAAACTCCGCTCCGGGAATGTGGCCCTGCGCAAACATCATGTTCGATCCGACTTGCAAAATCAGCGGGGCTTCTCCTGCCTTTTTCTGCAGGTCAGCATTTAATTGCACGGGTTGAATCAGCGCGCTTTGCGGAATCTCTGTCGCGCTTACGATAGGCACAGAACCGAACTGAGCCGCCGCAAGCGTCGCCGGCAAGAGAAATGCCGCGTAAGCTGCAACAACAACCCACAGCTTTGTCCATATAGCCAATTTCATCTCAATGCTCCATTCGTGCACCTGACACCTTGTTCCTGATTCACCGACGCGACCGAGGCGCGACCGCCATTCATCCTAGCCCGCGAGCCGAGAGCAACCGCTTCATGCCCCGGTACTTCGCCAAAAACCATCCCAGACTCAACAACAGAATCGCCGCAATAATGGCCTGCGAAATGACACAGTAGAGGCACCAGACGCCGAGCGCGAATTCCTCGATCATCGATAGCCGGAACGCAAACAGGAATCCGGCAGCGGAAGTGAGGAAGAGGGACAGTCGCATCTTCGCCAAAGCTAGCCCGCCTATCGCCAGGTATCCTGCAATGCCCAGCAGCGCCACTGGGCAATGGCAAACCTCTGCGAACGAGCTATGATTGACGATTCCGCAGTCCCAGTGTTCATTGATCGAACATGGCTCGGTTGCCGTTGAATAATGCACACGTAAAGCCAACCCCGATACAACTGCCCCGGCAAGCGCCAAAATAGCCAGGAAGATCGACACAACCTTCACAGTGAAGCCTCCACCAACAAGCCCGTACACTGTAGCATCCTCGCGTCGAATAAAAAACGAACGCGGCGCGCGGTAAAGATGTAATTGACTACTAGGTGTATTATGCACCCTAGATGTGAAGGCGGCAACCGGCCCAATAATTAGTCGCTGTCCACAATCTCCCCAGTTCAGCATCTTTGCCCAAGAACACGAATGGGGCGATCCTAAGCGATTCGCCAGATCGCTTGAGGCAAGCGGTTTACGAGTAAGCTATCGGCCGCAGTGAAACAGCTACGCTCAAATGCCACACTACAAAAATACAATCTGCTTCGCCTTATTGATCATCTGGATGAAGCTGCGGACGCCCACGTAATCCAGATGTGGATAGTTGATCATCTCTTCTTCCTTGAGCCGTATGACTCCCATCGACATCTCGCAGACGTGAATGCGCACGCCAAACTCGCCTGCCTCCTTCATCAACTGCTCCAGCGACTTGACGCCGCGCGCCTTCATGACGGAGCGGATCATCTTCGGGCCAACGCCAGCCATCTGTATCTTCGACAGAGGCAGCGCGTGGGAACTGGACGGCAGCATTCATCCGAACATTTTGTCGAGAAAGCCCTTGCGCGGATGCCTCTCGGGATCGCGCAGAACTGCTGTGGCCCAGAAGGTGAAGAACATATCCACCTCCATGTCGTAAGCAATCGCGCCCAGAGCGATAATGAATGCCGCCATCGTAGTGTCGATTTTGATGAGCCCGGAGCGGAGACCGGAAGGCAGTTTCACGAACGACTGTGCGACGATTACCGCGCTGAACCAGAATACAAATCACGGATGACTGATCCGGCGGGTTCCTGTGCCGCCGGAACTGCGACGTATCCGTCCGATGATCAGCAGCACCGGGGCCAGCAGCAACACGCGCAGCATCTTGGTGATCACGGCAGTATCGTTGGCGGCTTGACTGACGGCGCGCCCCGCCGCGAGCGCATCGGGCTTTCTCAGGCGGCGACAAGCCGGGCTCAACGATCGCGCTGCTAAATCGCTTTCTTGGCACGATTTGAATGAATGCTTCCCCTGTCGTGAATTCAGCCGGATGAACCGGCAAGTGCTTCAACGATCGCTGGCATGGGCGCCCCGTCTAAGGCGGAAACCAGCTGTGGCACACAACAAGATTTGTTTAGACGGCGGAGGTCCGCCTGCATCGCCTTGTCGTGAAGGAGGACCGAAAGAGTTTCGCTCAGGATGCGTGCCGCGTCGGCGTGCTTCGGCGCCACGATCTTGTAATGCATCCATTTCCCCTCGCGGCGAGCAGCGACAATTCCAGCGCGGCGCAGATAGGCGAGGTGCCGTGAAACCTTGGGTTGGCTTTGTCCCAGAATCTCCACAAAATAGCAAACGCATACTTCCTTGCCATTCATCAGGTTGAGCAGCCTGAGCCGCGTGCGATCCGAGAGCGCGGCAAACAGAAGCGCCAGATCGAAGGTTTTCGAAGATCGATTCACAATTCTATGATATACGTATTGACAGATATGTCCACGGAATAATATATTCGCTTTAGCGGATATAAGGAGACGCAAACATGGAATCGACCACCAGCATTCGGGAACAGGTAAAGGAAAAGTACGGAAGTGCCGCTCGTGCGGTGGCCCAATCCGGCAGTGTACAGGCATGTTGCGATCCCGGTCTTCGCTGTTGCGATCCGGTTACCGCCAATCTCTACGATGCCGATCAGGCAGGAAGCATTCCTGAGAAAGCAGTCCAGGCTTCTCTCGGATGCGGCAACCCGACCGCGCTGATCGATCTGCGGCCTGGAGAGACCGTTCTCGATCTCGGCTCCGGCGGCGGCATCGATGTCCTGCTCTCGGCGAAGCGGGTCGGCCCAACCGGCAAAGCGTACGGTCTGGATATGACCGACGATATGCTGGCGCTGGCGCGCGAGAACCAGCGCCAGGCCGGAGTCACCAACGTCGAATTTCTCAAGGGCGAAATCGAGAAGATCCCGCTTCCTGACAACTCCGTCGATGTCATCATTTCGAACTGCGTCATCAATCTCTCTGCCGACAAAGATCGGGTTCTCCGTGAAGCGTTCCGCGTGCTGAAGCCCGGCGGACGGTTCGCTGTCTCCGATGTCGTCGTCCGCGGAAGCGTGCCGGACGAAGTGCGCAAGAGCATGTTGCTCTGGGTCGGCTGCATGGCAGGCGCGCTCGAAGAGAGCGAGTACATCGCAAAGCTGACGGGCGCGGGGTTCGCCGCGGCTTCCATCGAACCGACGCGCGTCTATAACGTCGAGGATGCACGTAAGTCTCTCACCGCGGCCGGTATTGACGTAGATGTCATCGCTCCGCAGGTGGACGGGAAGTTCGTCAGCGCCTTTATCCGCGCCAACAAACCTGAAGGGAAGGTCTGCTGTGGTCCGGCGTGCTGTAGCTGAACTGGTGGGCACCGCATTTCTCTTGGCTGCCATTGTTGGTTCCGGCATCATGGCTGAGCGGTTGGCGGGGGGCAACGTTGCGATTGCGCTGCTCGCGAATACCATCGCCACGGGCGCCGTACTGGTGGCGCTGATCTTGACGTTCGGGCCGATATCCGGTGCGCATCTCAATCCCGTCGTTACTCTTGGGCTATTGGTTCGCTCAGAAATGACATGGCGCGAAGCGCTAATCTATATGCCCGCTCAGATCGCGGGTGCCTTTCTCGGCGTGGCCATCGCGCATGCCATGTTCGGCTACAACTTGTTCTTCACTTCCGTGCACGTACGGTCCGGTGCGACACAGTTGTTCAGCGAGTTTGTGGCAACATTCGGACTTCTCACAGTCATCTGGAGCTGTGCCACCTGCCGAGCTTCCACGGTGCCCTATGCCGTCGGAGCGTACATTACGGCGGCATACTGGTTCACGGCGTCCACATCGTTTGCCAATCCCGCTGTGACGCTGGCGCGGGCTGCTTCGGACACATTTGCGGGCATACGTCCGTCAGACGTTCCGGGCTTTGTTGCCGTGCAGCTAGCGGGCGGCCTGGCCGCAACACTGTTCTCCCGTTGGCTATGGCGCGCTCCAGAATCCGGAGAACCGGAAGCTGAGGCTTGAATGGCAGAACACTACAATGTCCTATTTCTCTGCACGGGCAACTCCGCACGCTCGATCCTGGCCGAGGCCATCCTGAACCACAAAGGCAAGGGGCGATTCACAGCCTACAGCGCCGGCAGTCATCCGGCAGGACAGCCGCGGCCCGAAGCTCTTAAGCAGATCGAATCGGCTGGGCTGTCAACGGCTGGCCTTCGCAGCAAGTCATGGGACGAGTTTGCGGGTCCCGGCGCGCCAAAACTCGACTTCGTCTTCACCGTATGCGACAACGCCGCGAAAGAGCAGTGTCCTTACTGGCCTGGCCAACCGATGACTGCGCACTGGGGCGTCGCTGATCCAGCCGCAGTCAAAGGCACTCCGGAGGAAATCGCCCGCGCGTTCCGTGATGCCTTCACCGTACTTGATCGCAGAATCGGGCTGTTCCTCTCGCTACCTCTGGCGACGCTGGAGGACGTGGCGATCAAGCGGGAAATCGACCAGATAGGGCAATCGTAGGCTGCTTCGAATGGCGCATTATCGCTAAACGCTCGGCGGAATCTAGGCTTCGGACTTCGACAGGTTGAATTGGCATCCCAGCAAAACGGACGACATTAAGATTCAAAAGGGCACTTGCGCCGCTTAAGACCCCTCATCCCCAATACATTAAGATCGCGTAACAACCCTCATATTGGTTTTCCGTCCGTCTCCTCAAATTCGAGGTGAAATTGCGGGTCCATCTCGCGGTTGCCGTCACTGCCTTCCCCCTCCGATTCAATTCCGCCTTCAGCGTTCCGCTAGGAAAAGTGCTGAGGCTAACTGCCAGTAAACAGGTGGGAGCGCCGGGCTGAATCCCCACACACGGATTGCCGCGGGACTGGAACGTCGTTTGAAATGAATGATTGGCGTTCGCCGCTGCATGGACGGCACCTGTACCTGAACAACGGCCGCCGGCGAATCAGCCAGGCGCTGGCCGGCGAAACGGTCCGGCTGGAACGAGTGACGACCACAACCGGCGCTACGCGCACGCCGTCTTTGCGAACGGACTATCGTCGGCGGCGACCGGCGCGAGAGGAATGTGGGCGCGCCTCGGGCGCGGACCTCCCCGCAGCATCCTTGGAAGCTCCCATTCAAACCCCAAACAGCAGCGCAGTTCACAGCGACTGCATGACTTCATCAAGGGGACATTTCTAATGTGCTATGACACCTGTTTTTCCACGTCTTTACACCCCCCGGCCCGCCCGGTAGACTTGAAGATTCGGGGCAGCGCCAGTTTTTCTCGGCGCGGTGGTTGTCATTGCCCACCGCGGGCCGGTATGGTAGGCACGCGGGGCAGAGTGGTGTTTGTGGGTTCCCGAACGATTTTTCTTGAGTTCCTAATCACATGAGGAGATGCACGCATGGCCGTTGAAGAAAAGGTGAAGCAGATCATCGTCGAGCAGTTGCAGGTGGACGAAGCCGAAGTCACACCCGGCGCCAGCTTTCAGGAAGACCTAGGCGCCGACTCGCTGGATGTGGTCGAGCTGGTGATGCAGTTCGAAGAAGCGTTCGATATGGAGATCCCCGACGAGGACGCCGAGAAGATCAAGACTGTCAAGGACGCCATGGACTACATCGAGAAGAACGCGAAAGGCGGCAAGTAGCCATTGAGTCAGGCAGCAACCCAGGCCTCGTCGCTTTCGCCCCAAGGAAAAACGGCGCGCAGAGTTGTCGTCACCGGCCTGGGATTGCTTTGCGGTGTTGGCAATACTGCACCGGAGGTGTGGCGGCAACTTCTGGCCGGATCGAGCGGCGCCGGCCCCATTCAGGGCTTCGACGCGAGGGATTTTTCGGTCACCATTGCCGCCGAAGTCAAGAATTTCGATCCCCTGCAATTTGTGGACAAGAAAGAAGCGCGTAAGATGGGGCGCTTCATCCACTATGCGGTTGCCGCCACCCAGGAAGCGCTGGCGCAGTCGGGTCTCGCGATCGACGACTCGAACGCCGACCGCGTAGGCGTGTTCATTGGCTCCGGCATCGGCGGATTCGAGATCATCGAGCGCGAGCACTCGAACCTGCTTCAGGGCGGGCCGCGGAAGGTCTCGCCGTTTTTTATTCCCGCCGCCATCGTCAATATGGCCGCGGGCCAGATCAGCATCCGCTACGGCGCGCGCGGTCCCATCTCCGCGACCGCCACGGCCTGCGCCACCAGCGCCAACTCCATCGGCGACTCGGTGCGCATGATCCTGTACGGCGACGCCGACGCGATGATCGCGGGCGGCGCCGAGGCCGCGGTCACCCCCATGTCTGTGGGTGGATTCGCGGCCATGCGCGCTCTCTCTACGCGCAACGACGAGCCCACCCGCGCCAGCCGCCCTTTCGACAAGGACCGCGACGGATTCGTCATCGGCGAGGGCGCCGGCATCCTCATTCTCGAGGAGCTGGAGTTCGCCCGCGCCCGCGGCGCCAGAATCCTCGCCGAGGTCATCGGCTACGGCATGAGCGCGGACGCGTATCATATGACGTCGCTGGCGCCTGAAGGCGCAGGCGCGCAGCGCGCCATGAGGGCCGCGCTTAAGGATGCAGGCATTCAGCCGGAAGAAGTGGGCTACATTAATGCCCATGCCACGGCCACCCCGGCCGGCGACGGCAACGAGTCGGTGGCCATCGAAAAAGTCTTCGGCGAGCACGCTCTCAGCCGCAAGCTCAAGATCAGCGGAACCAAATCGATGACCGGCCACCTGCTGGGCGGCGCTGGCGGACTCGAGGCCGGCATTACCGTGCTGGCCCTCGTCAACCAGCAGCTTCCGCCGACGATCAATCTTGAGAACCCAGATCCCGAGTGCCGTCTCGACTACGTGCCCAACAAGACCATCGCACACTCGTTCGACATCGGCCTGTCGAACTCATTCGGATTTGGCGGCATCAATGCCAGCCTCATCATGCGCCGCTGGACGGAGTAAGGCAGCGAGTGGCCAGTAGCCAATAGGGAATAGGAAACAGGCCCCGGTGCGTTGGCAGCGGGGCCGTTTTCGTTGATGGGACGACTACCACCGGTTGGCGAAGCGAGTACTAGCAATCCCTCAACGCATGTCTATCGACAGAGAGCCTTTTTCAAGGAAGTTGCGAATTGCAAATGCAAGCTTCTGAAAACGGCCCACAACGACTTTTCCATCCTTTGCCGGCCCTGCCTGGTAAGCCAAAACTCTCTTCCAGTTTGAAGGCACACTCGTCTGTCCCATCCTGTTCCTCCATTGAGAAGTCGACGAACTCGGCCCGCGCCTTTGCTTCACGCGGCTTTCAGAAACCACCTGCAATGATTCCCTAGCGCGTCGCTATCACATCTCCTCCATCAGGATGTGTAGCGGACTTACATCTCCAAGCTGTTGAACATGCTCGGCACTATCGGCATAGGGAGTGCGATCATTCGCTCTCCCTATGCCGATTGGAAGCGGCGGAAGCGCTGTCAAGGGTCGAGATGAACGCCAGAGAACGGTGCCCTTGACACCGCGCCGATCACCACAGGTGATCTTTGTGCAAATTTAACCTTCGACAGGAGCCGACGCTGTCATAGATGGGCTATTTTCGATTGATGCCTATGGAGCATGAACGTGTGGCAAGCCGTTTCCTGCATTTGGCAGAAGATAGCAGCGGGGACTGAAACCCGACACCTAAAGCCCGACTCCGACCGCTGAAAAAAAGTTCCGCGGGTTTGCAGATAATTTCCCCAGTTCGCGGTAGGATCGATTTTGTTGATGGATTTTAGGTGGTTTGGGCGCTCCGGGTGGAGCGATGGCTCATAGCCATTGCGGAAAACTGAGCACCGGCCACCGATCACAGAACACAGAGCACTCAAATGGCATGGCTCAAAGCCATGCCTTTTTGCTTGAAGGAAGGTGCGCGTGAGGGTAGGGGAGCAGTTGCGGGAAATGTGGCGCGGAGTAGGTCGTGTCGGCCGCGGCCGAGAAGCTCGGGCCGCAGAGATAACGGCTGCGGCGGAGGCAGAGCGCAAGACGCTGGCTTTGCCCGCGATCCTGAGCCCGGTGCAGTTTCCGGGACGGCACCTGCCGAAGGCGACGCCGATGAATCTGCGTCGGTTCGCGGAAACACCGGTGGTGCGGCGGGCGATCAACGTGATCAAGGATCGTATTGCGGCCATGGACTGGCAGGTGCGGGTGCGGCGCGGCGCGGAGCCCGAGGACGTGTCCTTTTTGCCACGCAAGTTGCGCGCGCTGCGGCGGGTGCTCGAGGAGCCTAACCCGACCGACAGCTTCAGGACATTGATCGAGCAGGCTATCGAGGATGCGCTAACCGGCGGCTTCGGGGCCATCGAGATGGAACCGACAGGCGATCCGGAACGGCCGGCAATGCTGTGGCCTGTGGACGGGGCGTCGATCCGCATTAATGCCAAGTGGGATGGGCAGGAAGACATGCCGCGCTATGCGCAGGCCATGCCGGGACAACTGGAGTCGGGAGCAGTGGAACTGCTGGACCGGCAGCTGATGTACATACGGATGAATCCGCGCAGCTTCACGCCCTTCGGGCTGGGGCCGCTGGAAGTGGCATTCGAGACGGTGAATCAGTTTCTAAGCGCGCACCGTTTTGCCGGCAAGCTGGCTGCGAACTCGGTGGCCCAATATGCGCTGTGGCTGAACGAGGCCACGCCTACGCAGCACGACCGGCTGATCCGCTGGTGGCAAGACGAGATCGAGGGCACGGGCCGCGTGCCGCTGCTTTCGACCGAGCAGAAGCCCGAGGTGCTGCGCTTCGCCCAGGGCACGGACGCGGACCTGCGCCTGGCATGGCAGGAGTTTCTGATCCGGATGGTGGCGAATGCCTTCGGGTTGCCGCCGCTGATGCTGGGTCTCGAAGCCGATGTGAATCAATCGACGGCCTCGGAGATGGCCGACGAGGCGTTTCGCGGCGCCATCTCGCCGATGGCCCTGCTGCTTGCGCAGCACATTACGCGGGACCTGTTCGCGAAGTGCATCGGCTGGCGGGAGTTCGAGTTCGTCTTCAACGAGTTGAGCGCGCGCGACGAAACGACGGAGCTGAAGGTGCAGGTGCAGTTGCTGCAGGCGGGCGTGCTGACGGTGAACGAAGTGCGGGCCATGCGGGGGCTAGGGCCGCTGGAAACAGGTGTCAGGGATCAGGGGTCAGGGGTTAGTTGATAGCCGAAACCTGATTTCTGAAACCTGAATCCTTGCGAGTGGAGCGAGCAGATGCGATTGGAAGCGATGGCGGTGGAGATTCCTCATGTGGACAAGCATCCCAACCGGGTGCCGTTCGAGGGCGTGTTGACGGTGGTGAATACGGCCAGCGACAAGGCGCCGGCCGGAGCGCGCGGGCACCGCGTGCTGCTGACGAGAGAGGCGGCGGAGAAGGCGCTGGCGTCGCTCGTCGGCATGGCGGTGGATTACCGGCCCGGCTGGGACGGACACGATGCGCGGCGCAAGATCGGTTTGCTGACCGAAGCCGATGTGATCGGGCAGCGGCTGATGGTGCGCGGCTATCTTTATGCGCGCGACTTTCCCGATGTGGCGGCAGCCATCGCGGCGCACGCGCCGGAGGTGATGGGCATGAGCTACGAGTTGGCCGACGCGCGCGTGGAGGATATGCGGGCCGAGGTGTGGAAGCTGACGCGCGTAACCTTCACAGGCGCGGCGATTCTGCTGCGCGAGAAGGCGGCCTATCGGGCGACGAGCTTCAGGATGGGGAAAGAACAGCGGAGTTAGAGCGGCGGCGAGTTAGCGAGCCGGCAAGTCAGCGAGCTATCAGACCCTTTCGCCGAGACCAGCGAAAGGATGGGAACGGATAAGTTTGCGAGTTAGCGAACAGGCCTCGCGCGGCGGGGCTTTTTTTGTTGGAAAGCGAAAGCGCGAAAGACCGGGGCGAGCAACGAGGTCGAGGCGGCTTCTTCGCAAGCGGATGTACTCCATTGCAAAGGAACCGATCACTGGTAGCTGGCCTCTGACCACTGTTCACCGATCACTGTTCACTGAGGAAAGGAAGGACATGGAAAACGAGGATAAGAGCATTGTTGAGCGGCTAGAGGCCGCGGCGACACAGATCGAGAGGACGCTGGGCTGGCTGGAAGAACGCCAAGGCGCACTGTCGGGCGAAGTGGAGAAGATTTCGGCCACCGTAGAGCAGAGCCGGCGGGAAAGCGAACTTGCCGAGAAGCTGGCTTCGGTTGAGCAGGAGCTGGCAGAAATGAAGGCCGCATCCGCGACCAACGTCGTGAACCCGTTGCGCCGCACCGTGCCTGCGGCAACGGCGGAGATGCTGGCCAAGCGCGGCATTGGCGAGGGGCCGGTAGATGTGAAGGCCCTGGATGCGGCGTTGTCGGGCCTAAGCCTGGAACAACGCATCGCGGTAAAGACGCAACTGCTGCGCGCCGGCGCGATTTCGTAAAAGCAGTTGTCAATTGTCAGTGATCAGTGGTCAGTTGCTTGTGACCACGACCCTGACCGCTGATCGACATTAACTGATCACTGACCACTAATCACTGATCACTCAAGCAACGGCCCCATGGAGGGGGCGGAGAGAGCTATGAACGCAACCTTTGCAGACATTCACGCGGCAGCCGATTACATCGGGCCGGGCGCTATCGAAGTACCGCTGTATCAGACGGAGATTTTCGACATTTGCCGGCGGTCGAGCCCCTTCGGGCAGCGCATCAAGCAGGTTCCGGCGACGGGGCATCCCTCGCGCTTCTTTGAGCAGACGGCGATTCCCAATCCGAGCACGGCCGGATTCGTGAATCCGCGCAGCATCAATCCCACGGTGGTAAGCCCGGCGCGCACCGAACTAAGCGTGCCGCTGAAGGCCATCGTGGCGCAGATCAACTATAACCTGTTCGACATCGAGCTGGGCGACCAGCAGAAGCAGTTCGCCTATCTGCAGGCCAAGGACCTGGTGGACACGGTGAGCGGCGTGATGGTGGCGCACGACGTGGCCCTGTGGCAGGGCAACGACACCAGCCTGAGCGCGCCTACAACCACACAGTACATGGGCTGCGCGGCGCAGATTGCGACCGGAGGCTGCTCCGTGACCGTGACCACCTCGATGAAGATCGTGGACACGATCAAGACAACGATTGCGCAAATGGTCGCCAACACCGGCTACTACGTACGGCCGACGGCCATCTATGGCAATCCGGTGCTGCTTGACCTGATCGACCAGGAGATGAAGAGCGAGTACAACGTGGTTCTGAACACCGACCAGATCACCGGCGGCTTCCGCGTGAAGATGCTTTCGACGCAGGCCGGCGACCTGCCGCTGATTCCCGACTGGAGCCTGCCCTACACGCCCGGCTCCCCCGGAAGCTATCCGGCCTACATCGTCACCGAAGACCTGATCGAGTATCACTGGCTCGGCGATCCGGCTCCGCGCGTGTTCCAGCTCGGACTGCCCAACTCGTTGACCTACCAGTATGTCGCGGTCAAGTTCGGCGCGCCGGTGGTGAAGGGCGCGGGCTTTGCCCACTACCAGGTCAACGTTCAGCGGTAGGAAGAAGCAGAGATCAGGTTTCAGGGTTTAGGGGTCAGGAAACGGCGAGCAGGTTGCTCGACCGCAAGGTTCTCGACACCCGAACCCTGAAAACTGGTGCCTGGCCCCTCAAACCGATTTACGGAAGGATACGTCATGGCTTATTTGGAGCCCGCGGATTACTCGAATTATGGATTGCCGGCTGGGACCACAGCGGACTGGATCACGGCGGCCACGGCGTTGATCAACAGTTACTGCAGGCGGCCGGACCTGAACGTGGTGCAGTACAACGAGCGCCTGCGCGTGACAGCCGGAGCGCGTACGGTGCACCTGAGCTATCTGCCGCTGACGCCTCTGGCTCCGGCCACATCGCCGCTCGTCGGCATCGAAGGCCGCTACTCGCGGCCGCGGCGCGGCGAGATTCTCCAAGAGCCGATGAGCGAGATTGTGTGGGCATTCGCACTGCCGGGGCAATGGACGTCGATCGATCTCACATTGGTGGACTTTGACCCGGCGACAGGGGAGCTGACGCTGCCCTGGAATGTGCTGGGGCTGCCTTACAACGAAGTGCAGGTAACCTATACGGCCGGTCTCGCGACGATCGGCGACGACGTGAAGTCGGCGTGCGCGCAGATTGTGCGCAACGCGCAAGCCACGCCGGCGCTGAACGCCAGCATGAGCAGGATCGACACCATGCAAGTGAAGTATTTCTCAAGTTCATTGGTCGACGAGACGGTGCAGGAGTGGCTGAGGCCGTACGTTGCGAACAGGCTGGGATGAAAGCAGGTCTCAGGGATCAGGGATCAATTGTTGCACTTCCCGATACCGAAGATTTCTGAAACTTGAACCCCGGCACCTGTCCACTGGAAGAGGGAGCGAGTTATGAGCGACACGGCGCCACGCAACCCGAGGGGAGCGCCGCAGATGTTGGCCGACGCCTTGCTGCGAAGCGCGGCAGGCGCGACGGCGCTATTGCGCGTGACCGGCACGAACACCGATACCAATATGTCGGAGGTGGGTCTGGTGGCGACCACCTTCGCGGAGGTTCCGGTAAGCCCGGTTGTGATGCGAAAGCTGCGGCCCAGCTGGCAGGAAGGCGGAGAGTCGAAGTGGGAGCTGCTGGTTTCGGCCACAAGTGTCGAGCAGCAGGTAAACGCGCTCGACCTCGCGTCGGCGCAGTCTCTATTTTCGATGACGCTGGCGGTGACGGTGGCAGAGCAGGATTATCTGATCGAATCCATCGCGTCCAATGAAGCCTTTGGACAGGTGTATCTCTATCGTTTGCTCCTGCGCGAGGCGCGGCAGCAGGCAGTGTAAGAGTAGCGAGTAGCGAGTAGGGACTAGGGACTAGAAAACGGGGTCTGAGGCGATGTTGGCGATTGCTCGCGCCGCAATTGGCGGCCGGCAATCAACGAATGACGACCCGGAAAGGCAATGAGGAAGCAAGGGAATGCGATCGGGGCCGGATTTACTGACCCCTGATCCCTGCCCCCTGTTCCCTGTCTTCTTATGCAGAACGCAAAAGATTCGTTTTACATGGCGCTACGTACGCGCCTGACGGCAATCAATCCGGAACGTACCATCCTGCTGCGCGGTGCGGTGCGCCCGGGAATTCTGGTGGAAGAAGCAGAAGCGCCCTTCAGCCAGCTTCCTAATGACGTGTTCGTGCTGCGCTGGATGGGTCTGGCGGCAGACATGGATCTGGCTTCCACGATGGCGGTGGAACAGTGCGAGATCGTTTACCAGACCTGCGGCACGCAGAGCTTTGGCGGACTGGATCGCGGGCGCGCGTTGAGTGAGATGGATGAAGAGCTGATGACAATGCTTGAACCCTACTGCACGCCCAAGCTCAACTATGCAGCGACGCCTCCGGCCGCGATGCTGACACAGGTGTTTTGGGACGAGCCTGTGTTTGGGCCGGTGGTAACAAATCGCGACCTGTTAGGCCGCAGCACGAGTGTGATGGTGTACAGCTACCAGGAGCAGGGGGAGTGAAAAACAGGTGCCAGGGTTCAGGGATCAGGGATCGGATTTCCGGACCGCCGGTGCCTGGATCACTGACACCTGACATCTGAAACCTGTTTTTCAGAGGTTGATGCAATGACAGCAAGTTGGTTTTCCGCTCCGGCGCCGGTGGCGCGGCGGGTGCGCGCTTACTTTGCGGCCGTGAACCGGGCCGCGCAGACGCCCGTGCTTTTCGATCCGGCGCAACAGGGCGAGTTCAGTCTTGACGCTCCGCCCGTGCCGTGGATCGATCTCGGCTGGATTCAGGATTTCGCGCGCAAGCCGGCGAGCAAGTCGGCGCCGTTGCTGACGGGGATTCCCGCTGCGGCGCTCGAACAAGTGCGCGAGACGCTCCAGGCGCAGGTGAGCATGCAGTTCCTAAGTTGGACCAAACTGACCATGGCCTTGGCGACAGGCTCGCAACACATGAATGTGCTGGTAGCGGAAAATGACGCAACATTGGCGGCGGATGGCGCGCAGGCAGCGCCGGCCGTGACGGCGCAGAGCGGTTCGACCAGCACGTCGATTTTGCTTGCGTCCTCCGATGCGGCAAAGTTCGCGGCGGGATCGATCGTCGCAGTGGACGTGGATTACACGGGTCAGACGGGCTATGTGGCTAGCCCGGTTGCCGGCGCGTATGTGCGGCAGGTATTGACGGACGTGGATTACATCCGGCGCGTGACCTTCAACGTGGCGCTGGTTGCGCAAGTGGCTTCGACCGGGCTGACACTTGCCGGGCCGCTGCCCGGAGGCGCTCCCGCCGCAGGCGCTAAGGTGCAGGCGGTGACGGGTTTTGTGGATCGCGAAGGCGGCAGCTTCTACCAGGAATGGTCGGCGCTGTTTGTGATGCAGGGCAGCCAGGGTGAAAGAATCTTCTTCCACTATCCGCGATTGCAGACTATGACCGGCGCGGAAGAAGCGGTCGCCCCGCTTAACGAGAAAAACCGGAACGGGCAGTCGCGGGTGATGCTGAAGGGGCAGTTCATGGCGCTGCCGGTGACGGACCCGCTGGACGGCGAGCGAGTGGTTTGCTATCGAAGCTTTCTGCCAGCGCCGAACGCGTTGGTGTGAGAAATGCAGGCACCAGGCACTAGAGACTAAGGGAACAAATTGTCTGTTGACAACTTGATCTCTTACCACTGACCACGATTCACGGGAAACGCGATGAAGATTACGATTCAAGGGCAGGACTATACGGCGGCTCTCGATGCCGTGCGCCCGTTGAGCGTCGAGCGGAAGATCAACGAGCCCTCCGTCTGCCAGCTATGGCTGAGCCTTCCCGCCAACGGAAGCCTCGCGGCGCCCACCCGTTACCAAACGATTTCAGTGACCGGCGACGACGGCACGACGTACTTCACGGGATTCATCGCGACGAGCCCGCTGCCGGAGTATGCGGGGATGGGCCTGGAAGGCCCGCGCTACCGCACGGCGATCCAGGCTGTGAGCGACGAGTTCCTGCTCGACATGGTGCTGATGCCGGCCAGCGTGGAAGCAAGCGGAGAAACCGCCGGCCAACTACTCACTTCGCTCGTCGGCCATTCTGGCTCTGCCGCGCTTTCGACATTGGGGCTAACACTGCCAACGCCGGTGGGCAGCTTTATGCCCGATCCCGGCGCCAATTGGAGCAGGAGCGCGGGGCTGGCCGCGAGCATGGCGAGGGCCGCGTACCACGCGCTGAACGGCGTCCTCACCCTCACCTCCGTTCAGTCCACGGTTCATCCGCTCAACGAAACCGACGGCAGCCTGAACCTTGCCAACCTTGCGCTTACATCCACCGTGAAGCGGGCACTGGCCAACGATGTGACGGTGTGCGGCGAGAACGAGCCTGCAGCCTACGTGACGGAATATTTTCTGGGCGACGGCGTGACGACCGGATTCAATCTGGCCGAGGATCCGTACTTCCCGCCTGCATCGAAGTCCAAAATCATCAACGATCTTTTCAACGGGCCTGAGATCGATACGACGGTCTGGAGCGCCGTCGGAAGCGATTACTTCGGGGTAGGACCGAATGGCCTGACCTTGAACGGCGGCAACGGCTACGACGGCCAGACCACGCTCACCTGGCTCGATCCCATCGAGATGGGAGGGACGTTGCTACTCGAACTGGTGGGTGTGACGCTCTCTCCGGGCAGCCAGGGCATTCTTGGCGGTTTTTTCAACGGCTCTTTAGCTACGGCGGGCTGCACCGCGGGGATCAAGGCCACCGCGCAACCGGGCACCGGGAACGTGACGCTGCAGCCGGTGGTGATGGGCTCAGCGGCTGGAACCACGTTTGCGATGAATTCCGCCGACGAATACACACTGCGCATTCGGATTCATTGTCCCGAAAGCTACCGCGTGGGGGCGGTGTACTACTCCTACGGCGATAGCGGCCTCATTGGCGCGGGCGGCGCATGGGTCGTAGCTCCGGGAAACGTCCAGATGGAGGTTCAGCAGTTTGTGAACGGCGTGGGCGCAACACCGGTGACTCTCTATGACGGCGCCATCACCTACCTGCCTGCGCCTTGTATTCTGATTCCCGCAAGCAGCATCAACCTGATTGGCACCATACGCGCCATCAACCTCACGAATTTGGGTTCGGGATGGGTAGTAAGCACTCCTCCCAACGGCGGGCCCTACACGCGGCGCATCGGCACAACGGCGGAGGCGGCGGAGTGTCACGTGGAGCGAACCGGCAAGCTGGTCTTCTACACAGGCTGCACGCCGGTCGCGGGCGAGCAAATCGCCGTGAGTTACCGCACGATGAGCCGCGCCGTGGGCCGCGCGGTGAACACCGCCAGCCAGCAGGCTCTCGCCGCAGCCGGATCGCCCTCGGTAGCCACATGGATTGGCTCGGTGACCAATCCTCCGGCGCGCAGCTCAACCGATTGCCGCAATGCGGCGCTGGTGATGGAACAGGCCGCAGCCAGCGTAAGCGCGTTGTGGAGCGGCACCTACAAAGGAAACCGCACCAGCTTCTCGACCGACGTCTGGCCGGGCGATGCACTAGCCCTCAACGCGCCTTCGACAAATCTCAATGCGCAGGTTGTGGCGCGCACGGTGAAGGTGACCTACAGTGCGAGCGCGCCCGATCTTGTGGAGTACGAGATTGCATTTGCCAACGACTGGGCCGACGACCTGGCCATCAAGACCAGCGCCACGGTGCCGGCCAATGCCTGGCTGCCGGCGCCGGTGAGTCCCACGGTGCTTTCCAATCTGACCCGCCTTTCCGTGAGTTCGCTGAATGGCAGCACGGTGACGGTGAATACCGGCGTCACGCCGCCCACGGGTGGCGGCTTCGAGATTCGCCTGCGCGATTATGTCTTCCAGGCCGGCCAGGATCCGACGCTGGTGCTGCGCGGCTCGCAGCAGAACTTGACCTTCTCGCGGGTTTCCGCGAGCGACAGATTTTATGTCCGGATGTTCGACGGCTCTACGCCGCCTAACTATTCGGAGTTTTCAGCGGCGTTGTTTATTAACCTGCCGTTGAACGGATGAAGAGAGAACAGGTGTTATGGATCAGGGATCAGTTAGGCCGGGGTACGGTATCGATCTCTGACCCCCGAAACCTGATCCCTGAAACCTGTACGGAGTGCCCATGCGCATGATGAACGAATTCGAAGCCCAGGTGATCAGCGATCTAAGTGTGCTCAAGTCGCAGATGGCCGGCTTGATGGGCGACGGCAACGGCGGACGTCTGGCCGATCTGGAGCGCCGCATGGAGCGTCACGAGCAGAACTGGCAGCGCGCCAAGGGATTTCTGGCGGCGGTCAGCGTGTTGTTCGCGGTGCTCGAGGTTGCCCTGGAGGCGTGGCACCGGCACTGAACGGCGGCGCGAGACGATATTATGGGTGCAACCTCAGAGAGGCTCAACATGAACCGAGTGAAGGTTGACCTTCGTAACTGCTATGGAATAAAGACTTTAACGCACGATTTTGATTTCCGCAAGAATCGAGCATTCGCCCTATACGCGCCAAATGGGGCTATGAAGTCCTCCTTGGCCCAGACCTTCCGAGACGTCGCCGACGGCTCAGCCTCGACTGATCGGATCTTCCCATCCAGGACATGCAGCCGGACCATTACAGACGAAAACGGCATTGGTCTGCCGCCGGAGAGCATCTTTGTCGTCCTCCCGTATGATGCGGAATTTGGGCATACAGAGAAGACCTCGACGTTATTGCTTGATGCTAAATTGCGGGCGGAATACGAGAACCTCTATCGCGATATAGATAGCGCGAAGGACGCTCTTGTCAAAGCCCTGCAGGCGCAATCAGGATCGAAGAAGCCCATCGAAGAAGAAGTCTCTCTCGCATTTACTAATACCGATGATAGGTTCTATACGGCGTTGCAAAGGATCAGCAAGGAGCTTGAGGGCCAAAAGGATACGCCGTTCGCAGATGTTCCGTATGACACGATATTTGATCAGAAAGTTTTGGACGTGCTAGGGACTAGCGACGTCAAGTCGGCCCTTGTGAATTATGTACGCCGCTACAACGAACTTCTTGCTGCTTCCACGTTCTTCAAAAAGGGAACATTCGACTACTATAACGCAGCCCAGATTGCCAAGAGCCTTTCAGATAACGGCTTCTTTGATGCCAAGCACTCTGTGAACCTTTACAACGGAGAGCGGCTGGAGATCCGGACGAGGAAGGAACTCGAAGATGTCATCGCCAAAGAGAAAAAGGCGATCATAAAAGACAAGGAGCTAAGGCAGAAATTCGACGCAATCGCCAAAACAATGGAGAAGAACGTCATCCTCCGCGAATTTCAAGCGTATGTGCTCGACCAGGAGGCGATCCTGTCGCAATTGTCTAATATTAATAAGTTCAAGGAGGACATCTGGAAGTCTTACATCAGGGCCAATTATGATCTCTACCTCAATCTTATGTCTAAGTACGAAGCTGCACAGAAGCGGCAGAAGGAAATCGAGGACGAGGCCGCGATACAGCGAACAGAATGGGAGAGAGTTATCAATATTTTCAACGAGCGCTTCTTTGTTCCATTCACGCTCGAGGTCAGAAACCGCACAGCCGTAATGCTTGGGAGCGAGAAGATTATCGACTTGGGATTTACGTACCACGATGGCAACGAGAATGCGGTCATGGCTAAGAACGATCTATTGAGGTGCCTAAGCACGGGCGAACGGCGAGCGTTCTACATCCTGAACGTAATATTCGAGGTCGAGGTCAGAACAAAGAACGGCCAAGAAACGCTGATGGTCATCGATGATATCGCAGACTCTTTTGATTATCAGAACAAATATGCAATCATTCAGTATCTCAAAGACATAAATGAATACCTCTCGAAATTCAGGCAGATCATAATGACGCATAATTTCGATTTTTTCAGGACGATATGCAGTAGATTTGTCCCTTATTCGCAATGCCTCATGGCTTCAAAGAACCAGAGCGGGATCGTCCTCGATAAAGCGAGCGGCATTAGGAATATCTTCGTTAACAACTGGAAAAAGGCGTTCTTTACCGACGGTGCAAAAAGGGTGGCGTCCATCCCCTTTCTCCGAAACCTGGTCGAATTCACCAGGGGCGAAGACGATCCAAACTTCATTACGCTGACGTCCCTCTTGCATTGGAAGCCGGGTTCCGCCTCCGTTACGAACGGAGATTTGGACAAGATCTATGGAGGCATCTGCGGCTCCGCCGAGAGCTATTCTGATCCGACCAAGCCTGTGATGGATTTTATTCAGGAGGTTGGAACTGCGTGCCTCAGCGCAGCAAGTGATTCCCTTGAAGTCAAAATCGTTCTCGCGATGGCGACCCGGCTCGCAGCCGAGTCATTCATGATTGCTAAACTCGCAGACCCAGCGCTCGTTGCCTCAATATCTGGGAACCAAACTCAGCAGCTTGTCGCGCGATTCAAGTCGCAATTTCCTGGCGAAGCAGTCGCGGCGGAGGTCCTTGATCGAGTTCAGATAATGACTCCGGAAAACATTCACCTCAACTCGTTCATGTATGAGCCTATCGTGGATATGTCCGCCGAGCACTTGCGCAAGTTGTATTCGGATGTGAAGAGTCTCTAAGCTCCTCGAACAGGGATGGATAATAAAATGGCGCGCCTCGTATAATTTCCCCATGAGCCAACAACCGCTGGTGGGCGTCGTGATGGGCAGCAAGAACGACTATGAGATTCTTTCTGCTGCCGTAGAGATTTTGCGCGAGCTTCAGATTCCCCATGGGGCGCGGGTGCTGAGCGCGCACCGCACTCCCGATCAGCTTTTTGCCTACGTTGAAAAGGCCACGGCGGGGGGCCTGCGTGTGTTCATTGCAGGAGCCGGCGGCGCGGCGCACTTGGCCGGTGTGATTGCCGCCAAGACCCTGGTTCCCGTGCTGGCCGTGCCCATTGCGGCTACTCCCCTTAACGGTCTCGACTCGCTGCTGTCGATGGTGCAGATGCCCAAGGGCATTCCTGTGGCGACGTTAGCCATCGGCAAGCCCGGCGCCGCCAACGCGGCGCTCTTTGCCGCCGAGATTATTGCGCTCCACGACCTCGCGCTTTACGAACGCTTAGCGGCTTGGCGCGCCAAGCGCGCACAGGAAGTGCTGGAGGCGAAGCTGCCGGAATAGGCGCGGAGGCCGTTCATTTCTCAAAATCTGAGTCAAAAAAGGGCCCTGGACTCAGCCCGAAGTTCAACGCTTGAGCCGGTAGAGAACATGACGCCGCAACGGATGACCTTCCGGCAGATTCGGATGATCGAAATTATCCCTCGGATCGTGCGTCATTCCAAGCCTCTCCATCACGCGGCGCGAGCGCAGGTTCGCAGGAACTGTGAAGGAGACGATTTGCTCCAATCCGAGCGCATTGAAGCCGTAATCAAGCGCGGCGCGCGCTCCCTCCGTCGCCAGTCCCTTACCCCAATGCTCGAACGCGAGCCTCCAGCCGATTTCGACAGCAGGCATGAAGTGCGCGTCGAAATTCGGAACAGATAAGCCGATAAAACCCGTGAACGCGCCTGTCTCGATCAGCTCCGCCGCAAACGGTCCAAAGCCGTGCCGGTTGAAGTGCTCCCGCGCGCGATCGAATAGCGCGTCGCTGGCCACCGGGTCGAGCGGCTCCGGAAAGAATTCCATCACGCGCTGATCGGCATTCAGGTTTCGAAACGAGGCCCTGTCCGATTCCCGCCAGCGGCGCAGAAGGAACCGTTCAGTTCTCAACTCGTCGCGCATCGTTTTTCTTGCGGTCGTTATTCGGCGCCTGCGGCCATCGCCGCTTTTTCCCATCGCTTGGGCCGCCTGTTCTGCTGCAGAATCTTTTTTCGCAGGCGCAACGACTTGGGCGTAACCTCGACGAACTCATCGTCGGCGATGAACTCGATGGCCTGCTCCAGATTGAGCGTCGTGTAGGGTACGAGGCGGATGGCTTCGTCGGCGGTCGAGGCGCGCATATTGGTCATCTTCTTTTCGCGCACCACGTTCACGTCGAGGTCGTTGTCGCGCGAGTGCTCGCCTACGATCATGCCTTCGTAAACCTCTACGCCTGGCCCGGCGAAGAGAATGCCGCGCTCCTGCAGGCCGTTGAGCGCATAAGTCGTCGTCAGCCCCTGGCGGTCGGCGACCAGCGCGCCCGTCGGCCGCTGCGGAATCTCGCCTTGATAGGGAATATAGCCGTCGAAGAGCGAATTCATCACAATCGTACCGCGCGTTTCGGTGAGCATCTCGCTCCTCAAACCGATAAGCCCGCGGCTGGGCACGCGGAACTCCAAGCGCACGCGCCCCGAGCCGTGATTGTGCATCTTGGTCATCTCGCCTTTGCGCGGTCCCAGCTTTTCGATCACCACGCCGGTGTACTGCTCTGGCACGTCGATGGTGAGGTGCTCGACCGGCTCCATGCGCACGCCGTCAACGATCTTGGTGACGATCTCCGGCCGCCCCGCCATCAACTCGTAGCCCTCGCGGCGCATCATTTCGATGAGAATCGCAAGCTGCAATTCGCCGCGGCCAAGCACCTTGAACGCATCGGGCGAACCGGTCTCCTCCACACGGATCGACACGTTGATGAGCAGCTCTTTTTCGAGGCGCTCCCTCAGGTTGCGGCTCGTGACGTACTGGCCCTCGCGGCCGGCAAACGGCGAATTATTGACATTGAATTGGATCGCGATGGTCGGCTCGTCGATGACGATCAGCGGCAGCGGCGCGGGATTTTCGACGCCGGTGATGGTTTCGCCAATGGTGATGCCTTCGACGCCGGCCACAGCCACAATGTCGCCCATCGTCGTTCCTTCAATATCGATGCGCTTTAATCCGGAAAACGTGAATAGTTTGGTGATCTTCGTTTTGTAGAGCGAGCCGTCGCGGCGCGAGATGTTGACTTCGTCGCCTACGCGCAACGTGCCTTGAAAAACGCGGCAGATGGCGATGCGCCCGAAGTAATCGGAGTAGTCGAGGTTGGCGACCAGAATCTGCAACGCGCCGCCGGGATCGCCCGTGGCTTCGGGAATCGTATCGACGATGGTCTTGAAGAGCGGCTGCAAGTCGGCGCCGGGCTTGGCGGGATCGGCGGTCGCCGTGCCCGCTTTGGCGACAGCGTACAAAACCGGAAAATCGAGCTGCGATTCGTCGGCGTCCAGGTCGATGAAGAGATCGTAGATCTCGTTCAGCACTTCCTGAGGGCGCGCGTCGGGACGATCGATCTTGTTGATGACCACGATCGGCGGCAGCTTGGCTTCGAGGGCCTTCGAGAGCACGTAGCGCGTCTGCGGCAGAGGACCCTCGGCCGCATCCACCAGCAGCATCACGCCGTCGACCATCTTGAGCGCGCGTTCCACTTCGCCGCCGAAATCGGCGTGGCCCGGCGTGTCGACGATGTTGATTTTGCCGCCGCCGTAGTTGATGGCCGTATTCTTGGCCAGAATCGTAATACCGCGCTCGCGTTCGAGTTCATTGGAGTCCATCACGCGCTCGGCTACCTGCTCGTTAGCGCGAAAGGTTCCAGCCTGGCGGAGCAGCGCGTCGACCAGTGTGGTCTTGCCATGGTCCACATGGGCAATGATGGCGATATTGCGTATCGTCTGGCTCAAAACTCAGGTCTTCTTTCTATCTCGGAGGTGGCCGCGTAGGCCCTCGGGTCGGTGAGGGGGTGAGAAATGCCATGCGCCGCACTGCGCGGCTGCATTCATTTTACCAGCCGAAGACTGTTTGCCGGACCACGGGCACCTGTTCAACTTCCAGGATTGCCGACCATCCGACCGCGAAGCGCGGAAAGCCGACCGCAGTAGCATTGGCAGTATCCTCTTGCACAACGCTGATCGATTGGCACGCATATCGAGCCAAGGCCATTGCGGATCTTCATAGATCCGTCGAGATACGCTAATCTTGAATGAGCATCGTCCAACTCTCAGCCGGGTAGAAGGGAAAGGTTTGTCGTGCGCGGGTCTGTCGCCGTTATTTTTGCGCTCTTCCTAGGCTGCATGGTTGCCGGTTCTGGCTGTTTCATCGCCAGAGCCGACGATCTCAAACCGCGAGTCATTGTATTCGTCCACGGCATTCACGGCAGCCGTGAGTCGTGGCGCGCCTCGAATGGTGCGTATTGGCCGCAACTCATCCAGACCGATCCGCAGTTTCAAAAATCCGATGTCGTGGTTGCCGAATATCCGACACCGACTATCCATGGCCAATTGTCGTCGTTGGAACTCTCTGAGATTCTTTGGCAGGGATTGAAGCGACAGAGAGTCTGGGAGCACAGCGAGGTTGTGTTTATCGCCCACAGTCTGGGTGGAATCCTCACCGAGGAGATGCTGCTCAATCATCCTGCCGATGCGGCGCGCGTGCACTTCATTGTTTCGTACGCGACACCTCATCAGGGATCGTTTGTCGCCAATCTGGCCAAAATCTACGACAGCGATCCTCTCCTGACCGACATCAGGGAAAGCAATGACAACAGCTTCTTGATGGACCTCGAACAGAAATGGAGAAGCACTCAATCTGTCGCTAGGATTCATCGCTATTGCGCCTTTGAAGCACTGGATACCTCTACCGGTGCCGGCATTGGCCGATATCTTGGAGCACATATCCGAGTGGTGAATTACTATAGCGCAACTTATGGGTGCGACGTGGATGCGCCGCCACAGAAGATTACCGCCGATCACGTCGATATTGTGAGACCGGCCAGCCGATTGGCCGAGGCGTATACCTTCTTTGCCAGGATCTACCACGCCAACCCCATCATCGACGTAGTCGAAACCGTCCGGGATAACAAAGTGACTGGACTCAGCGTCGATTGCAACCGCACGAATTCTGCAGATGACTTGCAGGTGCCGATCGCGCTTGACCCCTCCTTACACGAGCAGCTTCTGTCGGCAGAAGCCGAATTCGTAGACACGGAAAAGATCCGCGACTTATCTCCTCCCGTTGTCACGAACCTAAGCCCAAGTGGCATCGCCCATATTTCTTACTCGTTCAAAGGGCAAGGGAGAGGCCTGCTGCTGGGATGCCCTGCCGGTCACGCGTCGATTCTGGTGCATTTCAAGGTCCAGAGCCAAGTGCCTGTTCCAGAGTAGATTCGCCGGCTTGCGAGCGCACGCGATACTGCAGAATGCAGAAGTTTGGCTACAGGCCTTCGCCGCCATGTCTCGTGTAGTGCAGCGGGCAGGCGAATCGGCAACCAGTTAGCAAGCCGTGGATCATGCGCAGAGTTCCCAATCCTCCGGTCACTGACGGGCCGGCTCGGTCGGTTGTCGTTTCGGGGCATTGTACCCATTGGCGGCCCCACGGCCGCTATCCTGTCGTTGATCGCGATGACTTCGATTGCCGCACCAATCTCTCCCGATATCGGCAGAACGCATTCTTCATAGACTTAGAATTTTCAAGCTGGCAGAGCCGGGAACTTACGTTGCGGAGATCAATGCCAATGCGCCGAATACAGGCAATTCTTCCAGGCGGGCTTCCATTCGGTGGAAAACCGTGCATACGACAGATTCGCTCAAGCTGCGGCCGGACCCCAATGGCGGTGCTGTGCGCATTACGCCAGAGCACAAACATTGACTCATACGGCTATTGCCGAGCAGGTGTATTCTTAAGGTCCAATCCTATGTTGACGGCCCCTGCCGGCCGCGTCGACTTAAGGGTGGAGATCGGGACACAGCAGCTCAGAACTTGCTGATGCTTGCGACTGAAAGAACCGGGATGAAGATCGATAGAAGCATCGTCATTGTTGGCGTTCTGATTGCGGCGGCTCTTGTGCATCCAGCGCACTCCGCCGAAAACGGCCTCGGCCAGAAGCCCTACCTGGGCTGGAGCAGTTGGAGCTTGTGCGCCAGCCACATCTCCGGCTACGGCGACACCTGGTTGACCGAGGTCCACGTCATGGCCATGTCCGACGCCATGCACGACAAGCTTCAGCACTACGGCTACACCTACATCAATGTGGATGGTGGCTGGGTAAAGGGCTTCGATCGGTATGGCCGTCCGATTGTAGATGCGGAGCGCTTCCCGCATGGACTCAAAAGCCTGGCCGATTACGTCCACGCCAAAGGCCAGAAGTTTGGCATCCACTATATCGCGGGGATGCCTGCTGACGTTTACGAACAGAACGACGCGATTCTGGGAACGCACAAGCATGCGCAGGACATCGTCTACCGTCCGTTGACCAAAACGACCGGATGGAAGAACCGTTATGCCATCGACTGGTCAAGGCCCGGCGCGCAGGCTTACATCGATTCCATCGCCGCGGAGTTTGCCTCGTGGGGCGTGGATTTCGTAAAACTGGACGGCGTAACGCCCGATATCCCCCAGGCCCCAGAGGCTTTGCCAACGGACAATCGCGTCGAGGTGGCGGCCTGGTCGGCGGCGCTGCTCAAAACCAAAAGGCCGATCTGGTTCACGCTGTCCTGGTATCTGAATCCTGCATACGGTTCTTATTGGAAGAAGTATGCGAATGCGGTGCGCGCCAACGGCGATGTGGAATGGGGCGGCCACCAACAGCTCGTAAATTGGACCGAGCCTTATTTTGGCCTTCCCGCGCGCTGGCTCGATCCTACGCAGACCGAACCGCGCTGGCACAACGGCCCCGCCACAACGATGGAGAAGTGGCTGCCCTATATCGGCAAGGGCTTCTGGGCGGACATGGATTCGCTCGATGTGGGCAGCGGAGTGATGGACGGCCTAACCGAAGACGAAAGACAGAGCACCATGACGCTGTGGGTTATCTGTTCGTCCCCACTCTACAGCGGCGACGATCTGACTAAGCTCGACAGCTTTGGACTTTCGTTGTTGACGAACACCGAGGTGCTGGCCGTCAATCAGGCCGGCCTTACGCCCAAGGCCATTTACGCCGGCAGCAAGAACCCAATCTGGTGGTCGAAGAATCCCGACGGCTCCTACAACGTGGCGTTGTTCAACCTGAATGATGCGCCTGTGACCACGTCGATAAACTTTGGGAACCTGGGCTTCGCTGGAGCGGCGAAGATTCGCGATCTTTGGACTCACTCGGACTTGGGAGCTTTCTCCGACAGTTACAGCGCCACCCTGGCTGCGCACGCTTCGCAACTGATCAGAGTAACACCCGCCAAGGGCTCGGCGGCTGCAAACGCGAATCGATAATGGACCGTAGAAGCTGCAACGTCCGCGCTGGCCGGAGATGCATGTATATGGATGCAATTCCTGCGCGAATTTGTCTACGAGGTTAGGGATGCGGTTATTGACGATGGGACTAACATGCGCGGCAGCGTGCGTGTGGCTAACCGCGGCAGCGCAGACGGCGGGAAGCGGAGCAAAGGCGCCTGTGCCGGAAACGCCGCTTGCAGCGCAAGCGGCGTTCGTGTCCCGACTCGAGTTTGCGTCGTCCGATCAGCGTATCGTCCAAGGATTCAATTGGGCCAAAAGGCAGGCTTCAGAATACGTTTTTACGGGTGATCCGGTGGGGCCTTGGTACGAGGCGGCGTTGCCGGGCCGCCAGGCTTTTTGCATGCGCGACACCGCGCATCAAAGCGTGGGCGCACAGGCCCTCGGCCTCTCGGCTTGGACGCTGAACATGCTGCGCCGGTTCGCAGAGAATATCTCGGCGTCGAAGCAGTGGTGTAGCTATTGGGAAATCGACCGCTTCAACCAGCCTTCGCCAGCCGATTATCAGAGCGACACATCGTTCTGGTACGACCTGCCTGCGAGCTTCGACGTGCTCGACAGCGCCTACCGGATGTACCTCTGGACAGGCGACCGGGACTACATCGACAACCCGGCGCTCGATAATTTCTATGATCGCACCATGGACGACTATGTGAAGCGGTGGCAACTCTCTCCCGACAAGGTGATGACGCGCGATCGCTTCCCGGGCCCGCTGACCGACGCTGAGCAACAGATCCTCGAGCACCAGGGGCACATTCATCTCGGACTCCCAGGCTACAACGAAAGCAACCACACTTACGTTGTGGGGCTCGACCTGCTGGCTGTCGAGTACGCAGCTTTCCGCGACTATGCGCAGATCGAAAGGCTGCGTGGGAACAGAGCCGGCGCGCAAACCGCGGAGACGACTGCAACGGCGCTCAAGGATCTGATTAACAATACATGGTGGGACGCCAAAGACAGCACGTTTTACGCGCTTCTTAATGGCGCCCATCAGATGGAGGGGCGCAACGCTTCGTCGGTTCTCTACTGGAATGCTGTAGAGCCCGGGCCCAAGATGGAGAGTGCTGTGAAGGACCTGCTGGCGTCGATGCAGCATCGGAATCCATGCGGCGTCGAAGGAGAAAGTCATTACGCGGAGATCCTCTATCGTTACGGCGCCGACAAAACCGCTTACGAAGTGCTGCTGGACCTGACCGCGCCTGGCCACTGCCGCCAGGAATACCCGGAGGTTTCATATTCGGTAATCGGCGCCATCACCACGGGCTTGATGGGCATTAACGTGGTCCCTGCGCGGAACCTGGAGGTGGAAACGCTGCCCGCGTTGACCCTTCCCGCGCGCTGGGCTGAACTGCGCAACCTGCCGATCCAGAAAAACGCAGTGACGGTGCGGCACAATGGCAATCATGAAACGGTCTTTACGAATCGGAACGGTCCGGCGCTATTCTGGCGCGCGGCGTTCCCGGGGACATATCGGCAACTGCTGGTCGGCGGCAAGCCGATGGCAGCGCACAACGAAGAGCGCACGCTGGTCAAAATCTCCTGGGTCGAGGTACCGGTGGGCGCAGGAGATACAGTGCGCGTGAGCACTCCCTGATCCCTGCGCTGAAAACACAACTTCGATCGGCCTGATCGTGAAATTGAGCGTCGGTTTCTCGCAAAACCAAGCTGACGACCTACATTGTTCGCCAGATGTCTCGTATGAATGCTATTTCGGGATCATTACCGGCCCACCGGAGATTACATGCTCCGAACCTCAATTCCGCGCAGTTGGACGGTTGACGGCGAAGGACCCGGGATACGATCAACGGGCCCATCCACTCTCGCCGATTACTCGGGCTGACCCGCTTGCTCCCGTGCGCTGACGCTCGCGACACACTGCCACGGCGGGTTCGCCGGGAACTACGATTCGTTGTGCTATTGCACCGTGACGTTAAATGTGCCCGTCCGAGTAATATTCGCGCTGGTTGCCGTGACATTCACGGTGTAAGTGCCCGTGGGTGTGTCTGGAACAGTCGTTGTGATGGTTTTGCCTCCTCCTCCGCATCCGCCAAGTCCCGCCAAACAGGCCAACAATATTAGCGGCAGAAGGGAGGACAGGCGTTTGCGCCGCGCTCCCGGCACCACGACAAGCAGGATGCATGCCAGCGCCATGCCACCATAGAATCCTCCCCTGCCACTGCTCGCGCGTGTAGTCACTGTGGTTGGAGCCGTTGTCGTGATTGTCAACTGCGCCGGAACCGTAGCCGAGTTAGCGATGTTCACGGTCGCGGGAGCGCACTGCGCTTGGGTCATGGCAGCCGGGAGGGTGCAGGTCAAGTTCACCTGTCCGTCGAAATTGTCCACGCTGACCAGCGAAACGGTGGTTATTCCGGTTTGCCCTGCCGTCACCGTCATATCCGGAATGGGCGGCTTGATCTGGAAGGTGGTGTCCAGCACGGTCACGGTCAGCGGATACGGGGATTGAGCCGGCTGGTAGTACTGGTCGCCGTTGTAGGACGCGTTGAAGGTGTAGGTTCCGGGCGTATCGATGGTCATCAGCAGTTGGCCGTCGAGGTAGGCCCAGTACCAGGATGCCCCTGAGGCGCTGCCACTGAAACTGCCATTTCTAGGACTGTAGGAAACCGTCCCCGAAGGAGTATTGCCGTTCTCGGTGAACGCGATCGTCCCGGTGGGCGCCTGGAGAATGCTGTTGGCATAGACCGGCAGAGAAATGTAAAACTGTTGACCTGAGAAGGCAGTCCAGGTATTGATGCCGCTCTCAAACAGGTTGGTATCAAGGTACGTGAACGTCGACGCCTGGGTCACGGTTGCGTTCAACGTCGTGGAACTGGGGTTGTAACTTGCGTCGCCGCTGTATTGCGCCTGCAAGGCGTAGTTTCCTAGCGCAGTTGCTTCCGTGAGAAATGCCTGGTCCTCGGCATACCCCAGGTTGTTGACGGGATAGGCTCCGGCATCGACAGTCTTGCCGTTGAGCGCGAAGCTCACGGTTCCGCTTGGGCAGCCCACCTGGCTCACGTTCGGATTGGGCAGGCACGGCGCGCCGGCGGAGTTGGCGACATCGCCACGCAGGAAGAAGATCGCGCCATAGGGAATGGTGTTGGTCTGATAGAAAGTGCCGTGAACGGGGTCGTAGGCGGCCAGCGAGACCTTCGTCTGGCTGTTCTCCTTGGTTACAGTCACCTGCACCGGTGCCGAGTCGCTGGCGGCGAAGTTGCCGTCACCAGAGTAGTGCGCAGTCACGTTGTAGGTTCCGCCGGGCAGCAGCGCGGTTGTGCCGTTGGCCGTGCCGTTGACCAGCGGAAGATTGTCGATGCCCTGACTTTGGCCCGCCACCGAGGCCATCAATGCGATCGATCCCGTGGGCGTTCCCGACCCGCTTTTCGCGGCCACCGTCACAGTCACGTTTACCGGCCGTCCGTGCACAACTTCCGTCGGCGACACGTTCGTGAGCGTCGTCGTCGTGGATTGGTACGCTGCGGTGGCCCAAGCGTTCACCAGGTTGGCGGCGTTCATCGATCCCAAGCCGGTGGCCAGGTCGTAACCGGTGGTAGCCAACCAGGCAGGATTCGACGGGTTCTTGGGATCCACCAGAACGCCAAGGTCGTTAGGCGGCGCCGTGCCGCAGTCCGGCGTATTCACATAACACGGGACCGAGTTGTTGCCCTTGGTAATGTCGTAGAAGACGCATGTGTTGCCGGCTGACGCCGCTCCCGTCACCGCTGTCGAGGAATTGCACGAGGCGCCGCTCTTTGCCGCCAGACTGTAGAGCACGTAGTTCGCGTTGCCCTGGCGGGCATCCGCTCCCTGCGCGGCCATCTTCTGATTTACCATCGCCATGATGCCGGCGAAGGCCGGGGTCGAGGCAGAGGTTCCACCGATACCTAAAAAGCTGTTGTCCGCAAGGTTGCACGGGAGCGTCGTCCCGAACAAGCCCGCGTCGGCTTCGCAGAGGATGTAGAAGCTCGAGTTCATGCCTGCGCTGGCAAACAGCGAGACGTCGGGGATGTCGCGCACGCCGTCCTGCGGGACGCCCGGCCCGGATTGCCACGACGGCTTGGCGTAGCCGGAAAGGCATTTGCCGCTGCTGTCCTGGGTGGAGCAACTGCTTGGCCCGCCGCTCCCCGCCACGATGTCGAGGTAGTTCGAAGTCGAAAAACACGGTCCCGTGCCGGGCGCGGAGCACGACTGGTTCCAGGGAACTTCGGGAATATAACCGAGCGCGGAAGCGCCAGTCGCGGGGTCGTTGGTCGCAGTCCAGTAATTGGGCGCCGTGGCAGCGGTCTGGTCGAAGTCCGTGCCGCCCACCGCGACGTTATAGGGCGTGGACGCAAACCCGCTCACCGCGAGGCCGTCGAGGGCTGCCGATGCCGAGTTGAAGTTGTCGCAGCCAGCCGAGCCGGAGTCGCCGGCTGCGACGATCACCGTGATCCCCTCCGCGGCCGCCTGCTGCCACAGCGCCTTGTAGAAGGCGTTGCCTGCGTTGCCCAGCGCCGATTCGCACTCGCCATAGCTCTCGCTCATCACGGGGGCAAGGTTGTTGTCGACGATGTAGAGCGCGGAGAGATCGACTCCGAGCGAAGCTTCGGTGCTGGCAGAGACAACCAGATCGATGGTGGCGTTCCTGGCTACCGCGCCCGACCACGACACGTCGAGCACGGCTTCGGGCTCATCGCTGACAACGCCGGGGTCGTTGCCGTTCAGAATGATGTTAGGGGCCTTGGCCGGCAGGCCGAAGATGCTGCGGAAGGTCCCAATGTCGGAAAGGTGGATGTTGGTCTCGCCGACGACAGCGATGGTTTGCCCGGTTCCATCGATTCCCGCTTTCCAAAGCGGCAGCACATTGTAGATGGTTGCGAAGTCTGTGGGGCCGAGGCCGTAGAACGTCAGCTTGTTCTGGGTGTAGGTGAAGAGCGGGGATTGACCGGGTAAGCCTATCGGGATGCCCTGCGGCTGGGCAGTGAGGGTTGACTGAGCCTTTCTGGGAAAGTTGTGCAGCGAGAGTACGCCGCTTACGACCGGCGCGAGAGCCGACGGGATGGAGGGGTCGGCGATATTGGCCCAATGGCGCTCGGCGTTCGTTTCAAAACTGTGAATGGCGGTATGGAAGGCCTCCTCGACCTGACCTGCGGTGCCGGAGAATTCAATGGCTGTGCGGCCTTTGGAGATGGACGCGACCTGGAATCCGTGCGATTCGAGCCAGGCGCGGACGGTGGCAAGATCGGCGTCCGAAGGCCCAAATTGGCGGCCGAACTGTTCAGGGGTGAGCCACTGGTGGTAGCCTGGGGAGCCTTTGGTCTGCTGATCGTCGAGCAGCTTGCGAAGGGCGGACTCCTGTTCAGCGCTGCGTTTGAGGACCAGGATCATGCGGCGCATGGTCTGGGCGGGAGAAGCGGCGCCCCGGTCAAATTCGGCGCGAGCCAGTGGATGGGTATTGCCTGTGAGGACCGTGCGCTGCAATTCGTCGACAGGCCGCGAGATGAGAATCGGCGGCGCGGCGGCTGGAGCGTTCTGCGCTGCTGCTTTGGTCTCGTAACCGCAGATTGTTAATGCAGCAAGGCTGACAACCATCGGCAGTCGGCACGCATTGCGGAAGTAGTTGGAGCTTCGAAACGATTTACCGGAGACAAGATTGCGAGATACGGAACACGACCTTTGAGCCATGGCGATCCTCTTCCTTTCGAACATGAGTTGGACTTGGACCCCTCGCAGGAGACAGATATCCTGCTTTTCGACACCCGGTAGTTTTGCACTTCAAAAAAATTGAGCGCAAGGAAGAATTGATGTGGATTACGGCAAAATCAAAGTTGATGTGCCCTGTCCGGCGTAGGCAGGGTCGCCGCTTTCTGTTAGCCGCGCGGGCTTTGGGGGCCGAGCCTTCGGGACACACCTACTCTGGTTTTGCGGCAGTCCCCAACCCCAAACGTCCGAATTGAGCAACACTGAAGCGTGCTGAGCTTTCGTGTCGATGACCACACGCATTGCGCTCCTGAGTTGAGTTACTGCTCCGGTCGATTCATCCAGTGGGCTGCTATGTGTGTGGATGCAACCTCAGCGTAATAAGTTATCCAAGGCTTCGGATTAATCGGCCACTGTATGTTTGGAATTGACGTGATCTGGCGCACGTCAACTTATACAATTCTGCTGCGCCTTGCTAACTAGTGCAGTAGCCGCGGTACGGACGAGCCGCGGGGCTCGCGCCCCGCGCAGATCCGCACGAGCGCGCTTACGGCTCCTACTTAAGGATGAGTAGCGTAAAAGCGAGCTTCGGGGTAAGGATGCGGGACGCGGGGGGAAGAAGTATCGGTTCAAGAGAGGGTCAAGCGCACTCAGCCAAAATCGGCGCACGGACTGCGGCGAACCGGTACATTGCGCCGCGGTCGCCCAACGGCCGTTGCCGCTCGTAGGCCTTCGCTATGTAAACTCGCCTTGAAGGTTGTGTCCAGCACGTTGCGCGGGGAAACCGGCAACTTGCCCTTTCGGTACAAATATCTTGTCCCAAAGTTCGCATCGTATTCGTTCGGTCATCTTAAGCGCAGTCCGCCGCGGTCCGTCGCGGCGGACGAAGTCGAAGGACCTGCATTTCCAGGCGCCGGCATTTGGTGCATACTACCGTGATGCCACATTCGGTGGGGGAGTCCTGATTCGCCCGCAACAACCTTTGCCCTCGAATCGCGTTCTAAAGGGCAGGATCGCGAGTTTTCTGTTCTCTCGCTGCAAGTCGGCAATCGATTTTTCCGGCAAGCGGCTGGATTGCCTTGTGATTTTTACGGAAAAGGTTCAGCGCTTGGTAAGTGAAGGTTCGTTTCACATTGGGAGCGGTAACTCAGGCTGTGTCTTGCGCCCATCGCCCTCTTGCTTCAATCTCTCCCTGCTCGGTTTCGCGCTTGTCCTATCCGTCGCAGGATTCGCCTCTGCGCAAGAAACAAATTCCACCACCCCGCTCGCTACTCCGCCCCCTGCCTCTACGCCCTCCGCGCCGCAAACCCCATCTCCGCAGAATCCCGCCGCTGCACTCCATCAATTCGCCACACAGCTCGCCGAGCCCTGCCTCGTCAAGAACACTGCCGCAACCATGATTGCCACCGGCGCCATGCGCGCCATGGCAGTCTCCGGAATCGTCGGCGTCGACGCTGGAGCGGGCGTAACGCCGGTCGAAACGAAAGTGTGCGTGCCTTACCTGCCCATCATTAACTGGTATGCGCGGTTCCTCAACGGTCCCGAGGTCAAGCCGCTCACGCCCGCCGAAAAGGCCCGCCTCGCGGCGCACAACCTTCTCGACCCATTCAACCTCATCACCATCGGCGGCGAAGCCGGCATTTCCGTCGCCGCCAACTCGCACTCGCCCTACGGCCCAGGCATTCCCGGCTGGGGCAAATACATGGGCGTCAGCTTCACGCAGGACATGACCGGCGAGTTCTTCGGCACCTTCCTCATTCCCTCGCTCGACCGCCAGGACCCGCACTATCACCGCATGCCTAAGGCAAGCATTCGGCGCCGCGCATTTCATTGCGTCGCGCAGATTTACTGGACGCAGGGCGACAACGGCCGCGGTATGGTCAATTACGCCGACCTCGGAGGCTTCGCCATCGACGACGCCATCGCCAATCTCTACGTTCCAGGCCTCGAAACGCGCGTCAGCGCCACCGCCGAGCGTTACGCCATCGGCCTCGCCACCGCCCCCATCGACAACTTCGTCATCGAATTCCTGCCCGACGTGGCACGGCATGTACACATCCAGGTCGTTATCATTCAGCGCGTCATTAACCAGGTGGCGCGGACTGAGGGCGGAGGGCAGTAGAGGGCTATTAACGGGTGCCCGCGCAGGTTCCACCCGACAAATCCGCTGCGAAACGACGCCGCAACGGTTATCCTCTCTTACTGAGAAGCGTTCATGTCCTCGTTCAACCTGAAACCGACCCACGCGCCGGTCAAGAAGTACTACGCGACCCTCCAGCGCTTCGCTCGCGGCCACTTCGACAAGGAGGGCAACATCCGCGGAGCCTTCGAGGACCTTCTCAAACACTGCGCCCGCCAATACGACTGGACCCTCCTCCCCGAGTACTCCATCCCGCGCAAGGACCGCAATCCCCTCAGCGTTGACGGAGCCCTCCTCGACGCATTCAATCTCCCGCGCGGCTATTGGGAAGCCAAGGACACCAAAGATTCGCTCGAAGCCGAGATGAAGAAGAAGTTCGAGGCAGGCTATCCCCGCTCCAACATCCTCTTCCAGCGCCCCGACCGCGCGCTGCTCTTCCAGGATGGCCGCATCGCCTTCAACGACTCCATCGAGGACGCGCAGAAACTCGTCGATGTCCTCCGCCTCTTCTTCGAATGGCGTCAACCCGACCACGACAGTTGGGACCGTGCCGTAAGCGAGTTCTCCGAGCGCATCCCGGAAATCGCCCGCGGCGCAATGAAGCTGATCGAAGACGAGCGCAAGAAGAAAGGGGCGTTTGTCGATCGCTTTGCCGCCTTTGCCGACCTCTGCCGAGAATCCATCAACCCCGACCTCAAAGATGAGGCCGTTGAAGAGATGCTCGTCCAGCATCTCTTGACTGAGCGAATCTTCCGCCAAATCTTCCGCAATCAGGAGTTCACGCGCCGCAACGTTATCGCCATCGAAATCGAGAAGGTCATCGACTCGCTGACAAGCCGCCACTTCGGCCGCGACGAATTCCTTCGCGAACTCGACCCCTTCTATAAAGCCATCGAGCAGGCAGCTTCGACGGTCGAGGATTACTCCGAAAAGCAAAAGTTCCTCAACACCGTCTATGAGCGCTTCTTTCAGGGCTTCAACCGTAAGCAGGCCGATACCCATGGCATCGTCTACACGCCCCAGCCCATCGTCGATTTCATGGTCCGCAGCGTTGAAGAAATCCTGAAAACCGAATTTGGCCGCAGCCTCAGCGACAAAGACGTCCACATCCTCGACCCCTTCGTCGGCACCGGAAACTTCATCACCCGCGTCATGCAGGAGATCAAGACCAGCCGTCTTCCGCAGAAGTATAAAGAAGAACTGCACTGCAACGAGGTCATGCTGCTCCCCTATTACATCGCCAGCATGAACATCGAGCACGCCTATCACGACCGTACGGGGGAATACGAACCATTCGAGGGCATCTGCCTCGTGGATACGTTCGAACTGGCCGAGCCCAGGCAGGCCGGCTTTGAATTTATGTCCGCGGGCAACACCGAACGCATCCGGCGGCAGAAGCGCGCTCCCATTTTCGTCGTGATCGCCAATCCCCCTTACAACGTTGGACAGGCCCACGAGAATGAGGATAATAAGAATCGAAAATATCCCGAACTAGATCAGCGCGTAAGCAACACATATTCCAAAGATTCCACGGCTACCAACAAGAACGCGCTTTCTGATCCATATGTGAAGGCAATTCGATGGGCGAGCGACAGGATCGGGAAAGACGGGATCGTTGCGTTCGTCTCGAATAACAGCTTTTACAACGACGTCTCCTTTGACGGTATGCGCAAGCATTTGGCCGAAGACTTTAGCGCGATTTACCACCTGAACCTGAAGGGTAATGCACGAACGGCGGGGGAACGGAGACGTTGCGAGGGCGGCAATATCTTCATGGACCAAATTCGAGTTAGCGTTGGAATCACATTCTTCGTGCGGTCACACCCGCACACGGAACGTCCTGCCCAGATATTCACCCACTCTGTACGCGATTACCTATCGAGCGCGAAGAAGACGGAGATACTCCGCAGCTCCGGTTCCTACTCTGGAATCGCGTGGCAGCAAGCAACGCTCGACCGGCAATACTCTTGGGCGACGGGGGAAGAGACGAACGACTTCGACGCCCTTCTCCCAATGGGGATCAAAAAGAGGATGCGGACAAGCAAGTCACAAGAGCCACATTCGATCTTCGACATTTTTAGCAACGGGAACGACTCAGGCAGAGACTCGTGGGTCTACAACTTCTCAAAGACAGAGCTTCTGAGGACTTCGAAGAAGTTCGCCGACACCTACAACTCGGAAATTGACCGCCACAAAAGGGAGGGTTCTCCAAAAAACATCGACGGCTTTGTGATTTCAGACGAGCGAGAGATCAAATGGACCAGAAATGCCAAACGAGATTTACGAGCTGGAAAACACGCTGATTTTGATCCAAAGCGTGCAAGGGAAGCTCTGTACCACCCATTCAGCAAGCAATGGCACTATCCAGGCAAGATTTTCAACAAGGAGATCGCACAGTTTCCAAAGATTCTGCCAACCGCCGAGAGTCAGAAGGAAAATGTTGTCATATGCGTTCCCGGCGCGGGAAATCGTAAGGACTTCGGATGTCTCGCGGCAAACTTGATACCTACCCTCGATGTCGCATTTGAGAAAATTCAATGTTTTCCGCTCTTCAATTACGACGAAGAGGGCGACAACCGCCGCGACAACATCACCGACTGGGCACTGACCGAATTCCGCAGCCATTACGGCCAGAAATCCATCACCAAGCTCGACATCTTCCACTACATCTACGCCCTTCTCCACCACCCCGAATACCGCACCCGCTACGCAGCGAACCTCAAGCGCGAGCTGCCGCGCATACCCTTTGCGCCTGATTTCCCCGAATACGCCCGCATCGGCGCGGACCTTATGAAGCGGCATCTTGAATACGAGCAGCAGCGCGAATACCCGCTGGAGCGCCGCGAAGCCGGCAAGCTTAACTGGCGCGTCGAGAAAATGTCGCTCTCGAAAGACAAGACACAATTAAAATACAACGAATTTCTAACTCTGAGCGGCATTCCGCCCGAGGTCTACGAATACCGTCTCGGCAATCGTAGCGCCCTGGAATGGGTGATCGACCAGTATCGCGTCTCGACCGATAAGCGCTCCGGTATCGTCAACGACCCGAACCGCGACGACGATCCCGAGTACATCGTCCGCCTCATCGGTCAGGTCGTCACCGTCAGCCTCGAAACCGTCCGCCTTGTCCGCGAACTTTCGGCTTTGCCCCTGCAGTACCCTTGAACGGGGTTCACTGGTGCGGGGGGCTGTGCACGGCTCTTCTACTCGCAAGACATTATGGTTTACGGCCGGATGCCTCTTCGTCTGCTCTCCCGTTCGCCTGCCCCCGCTCCCCGCTCACCCGCATTTCTCACCATTCGCTGCACTTGGCTTTGGCTTGCCTTCTTGCCGAATTACCCTCTAAATGACTTCTTAGCCCTCGGGATTCCCTTACCCGAATCCGGGGCTTCGCGCCGGGTAACCATAACTCCCGGCGGTTCTTTTGAAGCGATTTCCGACCGAGGAGACAGCAATCATGTCTAAAGCCGTAAAGTACGCCGAGAAGGCCGCGGTCTACGCCGCCAAGGGAGCGTGGGTTGTCTACGAGCGTCTGAACCGCATCAGCCCCAACCCTGGGTTTACGCCGAAGTGGAGCGACAAGCCTCTTCTGAAGTCCTGGCAGAAGGAGAAGCCGCCGCTGGGCTGGCCGCGCACCACCGATTCGCTCTGCCCTAAGTGCGTGCCTGAGATCCGCAAGCAGATCCTCGACGGCAAGCTGCCCCACGAGATTCTTTTGAATGAAAAAGTGGGCGAGATCAAGGCGCAGATCGTGGAGCGCGACGGCAAAATCCTGATGATGAAGGACTGTCCGAAGCACGGTCACTTTGAGGACGTGATGTCGATCGACCCGGCCTTCTTCAAGCACCTGGAAGAGAGCTTCCCCGGCCGCGACATCCGCGCCCACGGCCAGGGCGACAAGAATCTGCACCACCACGGCACCTCGACCGTGACGCACGGGCGCGGCTCGGTGCTCACCATCGACCTCACCAACCGCTGCAACATGATGTGCGATCCATGCTTTATGGACGCCAACCAGGTCGGCTTCGTACACGAGCTCACTTGGGACGAGATCAAGCAAATGCTCCACAACGCCATGACCATCAAGCCCAGGCGGCAGATGAGCGTGCAGTTCTCCGGCGGCGAGCCGACGCTTTCGCCCTATTTCCTCGACGCGGTGGCCTACGCGCGCAAGGTGGGCTTCAACTCGGTGCAGGCCGCGACCAACGGCATTGAATTCGCGAAGTCGAAGGAGCTCTGCCGCGCCGCCGCCGAGGCCGGCCTGCGCTACGTCTATTTGCAATTTGACGGCATCGGCAACGCAGCAAACTCCCATCGCAAGGTTGGCAATCTCTTCGACGTAAAGCTGCAGGCCATTAACAACCTGCATGAGGCCGGCGTCGAGATCGTCCCCGTCACGACAATCGTGAACGGCATCAACAACGAGCAGGTGGGGCGGATCATCGAGTTCGCGTTGCAGAACCCCAAGAAGATCAGCTTTCTCTCCTTCCAGCCCGTCAGCTTCACCGGCCGCGACGAGGACATCACCGACGAGCGCCGTTACGCGCAGCGCTACACGCTCTCGCACATGGCTCACGATATCAAGGACCAGTGCGGATTTGGCGTACCTGAGCGCGACTGGTTTCCGATCAGCTTTATGAGCACCTTCTCAGACTGGGCCGACCTCATTCACGGGCCCAGCGCCGAGTGGGGGCAACTGAGCTGCGGCTGCCACCCCAACTGCGGCATCGGCATGGCCATGATGATCGACAAGGAGACCAAAGAAGCCGCTCCCGTTACCGCGTTCCTGCACATGGACCAGGTGGCCAAGGACCTCGCCAAGGTGAACGACGCCGCCCGCGGCAAGTTTCTCTCCGTGCTTGGATTCGCTCTCTCGCTGCTGAGGAATTACGATCCTTTCCAGGCGCCCACGCACTTCAAGATCGTGGACATGCTCAAGAAGATGGACAAGACCTTCAACGCCACCGGTACGGATTACGGCTCCGTAAAGGGCACGCGCACCATGGAGGACATCAAGAAGCGGCGCGCCGACCGCTGGAACTTCCTGTTCATCGCCGGGATGTGGTTCCAGGATCTTTTCAACTACGACTTCCGGCGTACCGAGCAGTGCATTATCCCCTACGCCACGCAGGAAGGCGAGATCTCGTTCTGCGCCTACAACACCGGCATCGGCTGGCGCAACATTATTGAGAAGATGCACATGACGGCTACGCTGACCAAGTGGTACGACGAGCACGGCCGCCACGAAATCTTTGCCGGCGGCAAGAAGGTGGGCATGAACTACGTGGGCCACGAGCTGGTGCTCAATATGGACCACGTGAACGCCGAAGCCAACCACACGCTCGACAATCTCGGCATCGCCAAGAACGCCCGCGAAGAGAAGATGCGCGCGCGTGACGAGAAACTGAAGCAGGAAGCCGAGAACGCCCGCATGGCCAAGCTCTACAACGAGCACATCCTCGGCATCAAGCCTCCTGAGGGCGGTTTGGTTTCGCTTGGCGACATCAAGCCCGCATCGAATAATGCTGCCAGCCCCATCAACCGCACCCGCATAGAAGAAACCGAACTCGTCGCCGGGGACTAGCCGTCCAGGCAATCGCGCCTTTAGCGCAGATATACGGGTCGCTTAGCACTGTCAAGCGGCCCGTATTTTTGTAGCGCCGGTTTCCTAACCGGGGCCCCGGCGAGCGATTTTTCTGTCAAGTCTCACCACGTCCTTTACAAGGTGTTCTCAGGAGATCCTTTACAGTTTGTGTTGTCTGGCATTGCCTACCCGTCTTAGTTCCTTGCTGCTCAATCCCGTTCGCCCCAATCTGCCCCCATACCATCCAGAGGCAATCTAAGAGGGGCCACTTCTATCGAACTTCACAGTGGCACTTCTGATGAGCATCAACAGAGGTGGGGAAAAAGGAATCGGGCACTAAGGGACTTAGGGACCGGTGTACTCACCAAAAAGAAACATCGGGCGAACTCGCCAACATGCGACGCCGCGAAGCGACGCCAACCCGCCAGTAGCTGAACAACTCGTTTCATCGACCGCGGGGCAGCGAGACCGGTGCAGGATTGATCGGTCGAGGACAGGAATTGCACAGACGCAAAGCGTATATTTGGCGAAGAGGAGCTACTATGTCAATTCCCTTTTCGTGGGCAGTCGCGGCGCTATTTGTCATTCTGGCCGGAGTGCTTTGGCTTTGGCTTCGGCTTTCTTCTGCGATAGCTGCAAATTCATTGCTCGAGCAGCGAAGCACCGACATGATCAGCTCGCTTGAAACTGCGCGACAGGACTTGGCACAAGCACAATCGGAATCGGCGGCGCGAGCCGGATTTGAAGCGCTCGCTGCAGAACGCGAAACTAGAATCGGTCAGTTGAACGGAGAAATTGAGGCACTGCGCGCGGATCTCGCCGTCAAGACTGAAGAGGCAGGCCGCGTAGCAGCGACCGTTGCGGAGTTGAACGCTACACTCGAGAGCGAGCGCAAGACCCTACCTGAGAAGCTGCAACTCCTGCAAACAGCGCAGGGAACCTTCAGCGACCATTTCCGGGCGCTTGCCGGGGACGTCATGAAAGGGGAGAAGTTAACCCTAACTGAAGCGAATACAAACCAAATTAATCCTCTCCTTGCGTCTCTTAAAGAGGAAATCAAAGGGTTCCGCGAAAAGGTCGAGCAGGCACAGAATGAAAACCTCGTCGGCCGCACGCAGCTCTCCGCCGAGCTTGAGCATCTGAAGGGGCTCAATGAGCGCCTATCGACGGACGCTCAAGCACTCACTAACGCGCTAACTCGGGACACCAGCGAACAAGGTCATTGGGGCGAACTCGTTTTGCTCGACATTCTGGAGGACTGCGGCCTGAAACGCGGGCTCCACTATACCTACCAACAGACATTCGCTGCTGAGGGGGAGACCGGGTTGCGCGAAGAGCGGAAGAGGACAGATGTGATCCTAAGGTTTCCTGAGGGAAGATCGCTAGTTGTCGATTCCAAAGTAACCCTGAATGCCCACAAGGACTATGTCGACGCGACCGACGATACAGTCCGCAAGGTTGCGCTGGATCGGCTGGTCACGAGCATCCGGAACCACATGCGGGAACTCTCGACAAAAAGCTACCAAGAATTGCTCGGTGAAAGATCGCCCGACTACGTAGTTCTCTTCGCTCCAATTGAAGCTGCCTACCTGCTGGCTGTTCGAACCGACCCAAAGCTCATTACCGAGGGATATAAGAGCCGCGTATTAGTTGCCGGGCCAACCACCATCCTTCATATTGCCCGAATTGTTGAGAGTCTATGGCGCAACGAGGATCGGGCGAAATCACTCGAGCAGATCGGAGAGCGCGCGAAGTTGCTCTTTGAGGGGTTTACTCGATTTATTGACGCATTGGAGAACGTACGGACCTCGATATTGAGTGCAGCAGCTGAGATTCGAAACGCGGAGGAGAGCTATAACGAGGCAATGCAGCGCCTCACCTCAGGACGAGGCAACCTAGTTAGTCAAGCGGAAAAACTCGGACGTCTCGCCAACAAATCTTCAAAACAGATCGCAGCGCGCGTGTTAGAGATGTCTGAGGAAGAGGTACCATCGCCCCTAGCTCTTGCAACGGATACAGAAGGGAACGATACAGCGGACACGTAGCGGGGAGTTTAGGGTTAGTTCGAAGCAACCGCAGATCCTTCGCCCCGCGCATCCGGCGCGGCGGACGCTCGGTTGCTCAGGATGACAGTTTACACATCGTGTTAACGCGGGAGCGAAATACGAGCGTGTGGGCGTGGAGAACCGCGCGACAGCTGGCCAGGAGGCCGGCGCTACTCCTTCCCTACTGCCTGTATTTCCGCAAACGCTTCCCGCATCCTTCTCCACGTCGCCTCCAAATCTTCGGGCAGGATGCGGGTTTCGGCGACCGTCGTAATGAAACTGGTGTCGCCTACCCAGCGCGGCATGGCGTGGAGGTGCACGTGGCCGGCGACGCCCGCGCCCGCGGCCTGGCCCACGTTCATTCCAAAATTGAAGCCGTGCGGCGTGTAGAGCCGGTCGAGAGCGCGCTCGGTGCATTGCGCGAGGTCGATGAGTTCGTGCGCGGTTTCGCGGGGCAGCGCGGCCAGCCGGTCGAGATGCGCGTACGGCATCGCCATTACGTGGCCCGATGTATAGGGGAAAGCATTGAGGCAGATAAAGCAGTGTTCGGCGCGCAGTACGAGGCCGCCGGCTGCTTCGGCCTTGTCGCGATCCATGCCGTTGGCGATCGCGTAGTCAACGGCGGCGATGAGGTTGCAGAAGACGCAACCCAGGTCGCCGGGCCACGCATCGAGAGCCTTGGGAACGCCCTTGCGCCCGGCAGCATCGGCCGTGGTAATGTAGGCAAAACGCCAGGGAGTCCAGAGATGGTCCATAGAGTGGCTCGTTCTTCGTAACAGTATAGAGAAGGTGGGGAACGAGGGGAGACCAGCACGGAAGTGCGGCTCTGGAACGGTTCCACAGATAATGTGCCTGGCTAACGAAAAGCAACCGTAGTCGCTCATGCCGCTGCGCGGCACCCGAGAGGATGAAAATGCCGGCAAGCCAGGATGCGCGGGTCTGGAGACCGCACGACAGCCGGCCGGGAGGCCGACGCTACAACGGATGGCGCAATTTTCAAGGCAGATCCTTCGACTCCGTTTGCCGCAAAACGTACGGCAAACTGCGCTCAGCATGACAAGATCAACTTTGGACCTTGGGTAGAGCAACACTGGAATCGCGCTAAATCCAGCCGCGAAGATCGTAGTAGCCGATCTTTGCCGACTCAAGCAGCATGGTACAGCAAGCGCCGAACCTGCCGGGCCATCCCTGCGTCGAGTGAAGCACATCCGGTACCGCCATGGGAGCGGCTTCGACGCCGAGTTTGCGAAACACCCGGACGGCCCGGTACATGTGAAAATCGCTGGTCAGCACAACTCGTTTGCCGGGCAGGTTTTCGAGCAGGCGAGCAACCGCGATGCCGCTTTCACGAGTGCTGGTTGAACGCCACTCGGCGATCATGGCGCTGCGGGGCACGCCATTGTCCAACAAAAAGTTCAAAATGCCAGGCCCTCCTCCTCCGCTGATCACGATGGTCTTGAAGCCGCCGGTTTGCCACGCGAAGACCGCCTGCCGGGCGCGCCAATACGAAGAGTAGGAGATTCCGCCGTTCTCGTCCGCCGCGGCGCTGAGCAGGATAAGGATGTCGCCTTTGGGTTGTTCGATGGGGCCGGCGTAGAGTTTGGCCCACCAGGAAACCAAGGGAGTGACCACAACAAGCAGGATCAGAAGCCCCAAAACCGCCAGGGCTCTCTCTGCGGCGCGAGCCATGGAGCGAAGCGCTGCGCCAGACGCGAGAAAGCGGAGGTGATGACTAGCGGACACGAATATCCTCCTGCCCATTTGCCAGCAGTGCTTCGAAGACCTCCAGGAGCTCCGCTGCCGGCGCGCTCCAGCTTCGGTTCAAATGCATCGAGATCTTCGCGGGATCCCACGGGCGATCGAGGACCGAGGCCAGAGCCTGAGAGAGGAAACGCGAATCGTGCGGGGGCACAAGCTGCCCGCAGTCGTGGCTTACGAGCTCAACAGTTCCCCCTACGTTTGTTGCAACAACCGGCCGGCCGCAAGCCAGCGCCTCGATCACAACGTTCGGACATCCTTCCATATAGCTGGGAAGCGTAACCAGATCGGCTGCGGCCATCCAGACCGCCACCTCATTGAACGCGCATCCCGGAACGAGATGGACGTAACTGCTCGCCTCTCTCGCTTGAATCGCCTCTTCAATTGCACTTCGGTCCGGGCCGCGCCCCACAAGGTAGCAATGGAGGCCAGGCCGTTCGGGATGCAATGCCGCCGCTGCGTCAACAAGTTCGCGCAGACCCTTTTTGAGGTCCATGCGTCCAACGTAAACAACAGTTTTACCCAGCGGATCGATCCCCAGCTTCTTTCTCGCTTCACTTCGATCCCGCGGGCAGAAGATCTCGAGATCGCAGCCATTAAGGATCGTCCTTGTTTTGGCTGCTGCAGCGCCCATGGCTACGGCTTTCTTGCGCAGGTCATCGCACACCGTCACTACATAGTCGGCTTGGCGGACGACGGCCCTCACGTGCTTGGCAGCAAGAAAGCCGCCGATTCCGTTCAGATCGGTGCCGATACTCATCACGACGATCGGTATGCCGAGGGCCCGTCCAATCTTGAGCGCGGCAAAACCCTCAGGGTAAAGAAAGCAGCCAAAAACAAGGTCTGGCGCATAAGCGCGCACATGGGGCAGGAGGATCCGGGCGGCCGTCCACCCGTTCAGCGGTCGCGAGATCAAAGGCAGGGCTGGGTAATTGAAATAGCCCACGTCGACGTCCGGTGGACGAAAGTCCAGGTCCAGCCTGTCATAGGTTCTGCTGCGAGGCCGAAGCACCGCCGGATAAGTAGCATTAGGATAGAAGACCCTGACACCGGCGCTGCGGCCAACTACCCGCAGGGTCTCGTAGAGCGACCGGCCCTGCGCAGGTTCGCCCGAACTGGGAAAATACCGGGTGATGACGGCAATCTTGCGCATGACTAGAGTTTCGCTCCATCAGCCGGAACGCCCTTTTTCCCCGATTGCTTCTCCCCTGCTTCAGCAGCGATCGAATGCAATAAGGCGGCATAGCGCCGCGCCAACGTCTTTCGCTCATATTGCGCGATTTTTGCCGTATCCGGCTTGAACTCGGCAAACGGCGCCTTGCCTCGCTCCGCGGCGTCTACGAACAGCTTGCGAATGGCCTCTACATCGCTGATGGGAGCCCACCAACCCGCATGCAGCTCTTCGAGCAGCCGGCGCGTCTCACCCTCCGGATGAACGGCGCCGAGGATAGGCTTGCCTCCGCCCACGTAGTCGTAGAATTTTCCGCCGACGTTGAGAGGATCCTGGTTGATCAGGAGCACATAATCGGTTTCGTCCATCAGCGCCAGCGCCTCGCGCTGCGGGAGGTAGCCCTTCAATTCCACTGCCTCTCCCAACTGCAAAATGGCGTCTCGGAAGCGCGGCTCTTCGATGTGGCCGATGAACCGGAACAGAAAGCGCGATCTCATTCCCGGCGGCAGCAATCGCACTGCTTCGACCAGCGCAGTGGGTTCGGTCGAGGTATAGATAGTGCCAACGTGAGTGACGACGATTTTCTCCCCTAAGCGTGGAACGTGCGTAGTGCAACCCAGCTTGGTGGAATCGAAGCCGTTGGGAATGAGGTAAAACTTGCTATCCGGTAAGTCGGGATAGCGCGAGTGTATCTTGCGGCGCGCGGCCTCGGTCACGGCGACTAAAGAAGTGGCGTTGGCCACTGCACCGGCCTCTATCTTGCCAGCGGTCTTTCGAGCATGTTCGCTGCGGCTGAAAAGAAAGCTGACAAGTTCGAAAGCGGTAGTAAGCCACTCATCGCGAAAATCGACCACAATGGGCAAACCAGGAAATTCTTTGCGGAGCCGCTCTACCAAGAGCAGATTGGAGAACGGCGGCGCGGTGATCAGGACGAGATCGATCTCGCGCTTTCTCACGATGCGACGCGCCGCACGAGTCAATACCGGATACCAGGTGACTTGCGGGTCGGGCACGAGAATGTTTTCCAATACTCTCTTGACGATCCCTCCCTTGCCGGTTGGTTTGGCGGGCGAGGCAGGTTCCGGGGCGCGTCTTCTTCCCACAATCAGCTTCTTGATCCCCTTCTTGAGGCTGAAGGGGAGATCGAGCGTGATGGTGCGGTGAATGCGTACTTCGTTTGGGATCTCCTGGAGAAGCGAGGGGTCTGCGCCGACCGCGGAGGCGTTGCGCGTGGTGAGAACGTCGAGCCGGATGCCTTCCGCGGGAAGATAGCGGGCGAGGCTCGCTACGCGCATCACGCCGGTGCCTCCGGCAGGAGGAAAGACATAGCAGACCAGCAGAACGTTCAGATCGCTCAATGCTCACGCTCCGCGCACAAAACCGCAGCACAGAATCCTTCTGCCTTCACTGAATCGGCTGGGTGAGGATTGCGGCGATTCGCTCCGCCGCCTTTCCGTCCCACAGCGGCGGCGGCTCTTTGCGTCCGCGGCTGCCGTTTAGCGCCGCATGAAAGCCCTTCCGCAGCTTCTCCCAGTCTCGTCCGATCAACAGATTTGTGCCGTGAGTGATCGTAATGGGCCGTTCTGTGTTTTCTCGCAAGGTGAAACACGGCGTTCCCAGATAGGTGGTCTCTTCCTGGATTCCGCCGGAGTCGGTAATGACGACGCTCGCGCGTTGCTGCAGGGCAAGAAACTCGAGATAACCCAGGGGATCGATAACGCGCAAACCCGGGCCGGCCTGCCCGAGTTCAGCCGCCCACCGCTGGCTGGTCCTCGGGTGAACCGGAAAGACGAGCGGCAATTCACAGCTCAATTCGCTGAGTGCTTTGAGCATCGGCAGGAACGTCGCCTCATCGTCGACATTCGAAGGTCGATGCAGAGTGACGAGCCCGTAATGGTCCAGGGACAATTCCTCTTGCAATTTCGGAAAGATCTCTTCTGCTTTAGGCAAAAATCGAATCAGTGTATCGATCATCACGTTGCCGACAAGAAAGATCTTCTCTTTGGCAATGCCTTCACGTGCCAGGTTTTCATTGCCGTCGGACGACGGAGTGAAAAGCATGTCGGCAAGCTGATCGGTTAGCAGCCGGTTGATCTCCTCCGGCATGGTGCGGTCAAAAGACCGCAAGCCGGCTTCTACGTGTCCCAAAGGAACGCCAAGCTTCGTGCAGACCAGGGCCGCGGCAACAGTCGAGTTCACATCCCCGTAAACGAGCACTATGTCCGGACGGCGCGCCAGCAATACCGGCTCAAAACGGCTCATGATCGCTGCGGTTTGCTGCGCATGGCTGCCCGAACCCACGTTCAAGCTTTCATCGGGAGGGGGGATTTCCAAGGCCTCAAAAAAAATATCCGACATCAAGGTGTCGTAATGCTGGCCCGTGTGCACAAGCGTCTGCTCGTGGCCGCTCTTGGCCATCGCCCGGTACACCGGCGCCGCCTTCATAAAGTTGGGCCTTGCTCCCACTACGTGCAGAGCTTTCATTTCCCTCTTGTTCCTTTGCTGCGCTTCGTCAATGCTACCGTTGACTCCAGTATAAAGCGGCGGTTGTTCGTCACGCTGCCGGAATCGGCCTTCTTACTGCGTGAAGTCCAAACACACTGACTTGTGTTTTCATTGCGAACCTGTACAATCGACCGCATGAAGAATACCAACGTGGCCGCCGTCCCCGAACTCAAACACAAACTGGAATGCCGCGAGGCCCGCATAGGGATCGTCGGAATGGGCTATGTTGGACTGCCGCTGGCTCTGCTTTTCTCGGGCCAGCGTTTCCGTGTTACCGGCTTCGATATTGCTGCGGACAAAGTGGCCACGCTCAACGCGGGCAAGTCTTACATTGTTCGCATTCTGCCTGAGGCTATTCTTGAAGCAAAAGAGGCGGGGTTCCGCGCCACGTCGGATTATGCCGAGATTGCGGCGATGGATGCGGTGATCATTTGCGTGCCCACACCGCTCGACGAGCATCACGAACCGGACCTGAGTTTCATAACGGGCACCGTGCGGGCGATTGCTCCCAATATGCGTGACAGTCAGCTGATTGTGTTGGAGAGCACGACCTATCCCGGCACGACGGAAGAGGTCGTAGTGCCGCTGCTGGAGAGCGGCAATCCGCATGGGCTCAAGGTTGCACGCGGTGCGGAACAAGCCGGCGTACACGTGGCGTTTTCTCCGGAGCGGGAGAATCCCGGCGACGACAGCATCGACCGGCACGACATACCCAAGGTAATAGGCGGTTGCAGCACGGCGGGAATGGAGCTGGCCTCGGTCATGTACGGCGCGATCTTCCATCGCGTTGTCCCCGTGAGCAGCCCGTCCATTGCGGAGATGTGCAAGCTCCTCGAGAATATCTATCGCTGCGTCAACATTGCATTGGTGAACGAGCTCAAGCAATTGTGCACGCGCATGGGCATCGACATTCACGAGGTAATCGACGCGGCAAAGACCAAGCCCTTTGGGTTTCAGGCCTTTTATCCCGGTCCCGGCTTAGGCGGGCATTGTATTCCCATCGATCCATTTTATCTCTCGTGGAAGGCGCGCGAATTCGATTTCCGCACGCGCTTTATCGAGCTGGCCGGCGAAGTGAACGAGGCCATGCCCTACTTCGTTCTCGATCAGATGGCCGGAGCGTTGAACGAGCGCGGCAAGGCCTATAAGGGATCGAATGTGCTGGTCTTGGGTGTTGCCTACAAGCGCGACGTCGACGATTTGCGCGAATCGCCCGCGCTCACCATCATCGAACTGCTGCGTAAGAAGGGCGCGGAGGTTTCCTATCATGACCCTTACTTCCCCACCGTGGGCCGCGGACGCAAATACGACCTGAACATGACTTGCGCGCCGCTCGACCATCTGGAGAAGTACGATGCTGTGGTCATTGTCACCGACCATTCCAGTTACGACTATGCCCAAATCGTAGCGCAAGCACAGTTGGTGATCGATACACGCAATGCTACTCGCGGCATCGACTCGCCAAACATTGTGCGCTGTTGAATCCGCGGCTTCGCGAATTCATTCCACCTGCGATAGCAAATCCTTCCGGTCGCGTGCGCAACGCTCATGCAGATGCCCGCGTCAGTGCCTCGACGGCCAAATACATCTGCCACGCGGTCGCCCAATGCAGCTCGATTCCTCTGCGGCCCGCCTCCTCCGCCAACATGCGGTACAGGTTCGCAAGGCCGTGGTCGAGCAACCACTCGAGGTTCCTGTCGTCAGCCCCGTGCGTGTAGAGTTTTAGAAACAAGTCGCTGCCGACAACCGGCGCCAGATCCAGCCAGCGGCGCACGCGCGCCGGCGTAGGCGGGTCGTAACTGGCAATCTCGCCCGACTCCAACCGCGGCTTCCACCGCTCGCCAAACCGGATGCCGACCGGCCCAGTGATCATTAGCAGGTCGCCCTGCCTTCCCCCGCTCACGGTGGCTTCGATTCCGCGGTCGAAGGAGCGCGGGGCCCCGCCGGCGTTGCCCGTGCACCAGTAAATCCGGTTCACCACGCGTCCTTGCGTGGGAGACGGCAACGATGGCATCGTGAAATCCGCATAACAGCCCAGGTCGCGCAGCAGTGCGATTTCGCCGTTCAGGCCGCAGTAGCGGCCGCCGGGGTGCGAATTATCGAGCGCCCAGTTGCCGTGGATAAAGCCAAAGACGGTGCGTTCGTCGCGCTGGCGCAGAAGTCCGTGATCGCCGCTCAGCCGCCTGCAAAACTCGCTCACCTTTTGAACAAAGCTCTCGCGCTGCTCGTTGTCGTGATGCAGATGGACCTCCACATCCGCGATTCCAAGGCGCGCAATCCCGGCAATGCGCTCCAACAGCTCGCTGCGGTATTCCTCTTGTGGATAAAAAAAGGTGTGTTGGGGGCGTTGGCCTGCCGCATCCCGAGGAGCATCCTCGGCAATCCGGGGCCATTTGTCGCGCCACTCGGCCACCTTTTGGAGCGCCCGATCCAGAGAAGGACTTCTTCCCAGCGGCTCGTAGTGGTCGGTCACCGTAACCCATACGCGCTTAGGCTTCGTAGAGCTCATCGCTCTGCGCAGGCGGTCCTTCACATACGAGGCCAGCCAGAGTTCAGCGTGTCGAGGGAAGTTCATCGCCCTGCTTATCGCTTGTCATGGATGTGATGGAGGCCTCATCTTGGGAGACTTGGGCTGAATTGCGCCACCAACCAAGATACTGCATCAACATGACCACTGCAGTCTTATAACGGTTCAATGGCAGCATCTTGTTGGGAAACGGCCAAAGCACGAAACTCCTGAACATGAGCCGTAGGAATTGTTTGGATCCTTGTTCGCGGACTGCGATCGCCGTGTCGTAGTGGTTAAATGCATGAATCTGGCGGCGTAGCAGCAGTCTGTTCAAGCCCGATTTCCCATAAAGGCTCCTGCTCTCAATGAGGACAGCCTTCATCTCAAACATGCGCATTGCATCCGAGCTGAGGCTTTCCGGGACTTGGCGATAAGCAACCAGCGGCTCAGGAACAACCGCGAACGCGGCTGTCGAGAAACGGTTTGCAATCCTGAGCCAGAGGTCCCAATCCTCACATCTACGATAGGAAGGATTGAATCCTCCCACGGCGTCAAATGCATCGCGGCGTAACATTACCGAGCCAACATGAAATGCACCGTGATAGCGCAGCCTCCAATGCAAGTCGCCCGGCGAAATGAACGTCCCATCCCTTTCTGAGCCGTCGATAAACCTCAAGCGAAACCCCGAATAGACAAGCACGGCATCGGGGTTCTCCCGGATGCAGCGCCGCTGCAATTGCAATTTCTGCGGGAAAAACCAGTCGTCCGCATCGAGAAAGGCGAGCCAGTCTCCGGTCGACGCCTCAACGGCCCGATTGCGTGCAACCGGGAGCCCACAATTCTCTTTCAACCTAACGATTCGGACACGGTCTGAAAACTGTCCCGCAATCTCCCCGGTGCGATCGGTCGACCCGTCATCCGCGACGATGATTTCATCGGCAGGTTCGGTCTGCCGCAAACAACTTTCAATCGCTCGCGCAATGTACAGCTCCGCATTGTATGCGGGGATAATGACGCTGATTCTCACGTGCTTCACCCATGTTTTGCACTGCCTTGCATCCGGAAGCGTCTTCAACCTCCGATGATAAGGGATTCTTCTCGATGGCCTCGGGCCGCATGAGTTTGCACCTGCGCACTCCGGGCGCCCCACAATTCAAGTCCCGTCCTGGGGCGCCCCAGAACGAAGCAAAATCAAATCGACTATAGCATTTCTCCTTCAGCTGTGCGCCGAAGTCGAGTCTGCCTAGTGGCAACTTCAACGAGAAATTGCCGCCGTGCACGACGTGAAAAAAGGCTACATGTGAAGGAGAAATGCCGCAATGCTTGTCTAAAGCTTATCGGCATGTGCCGCCACTTCGCAAAACGCTCACGGCCGGCGCGCTGCACCAGCCAGAGTTCAGCGCGCCGTGAAGAATTCATCGTCCTGCTTGTGAAGTGGACCTGCCGGCGGCGCTTTTCAGGTCGAAGGCAGCGTTGACCAGCGCAATATGCGAAAAGGCCTGAGGAAAGTTCCCCAGCAACCGCTTTGATTCCGGGTCGTACTCCTCAGAGAGGAGTCCAAGATCGTTCGGTAGCGACAAGAGGCGCTCAAAGAGCTTTCGGGCGTCCTCCAGGCGGCCGATAGCTTTGAGGCTGCTCACCATCCAGAAGCTGCATGCAAGGAAGACTCCCTCCCCAACCGGCAACCCGTCATCGACCTTCTTGGTGTCGTATCGCCGCACGAAGCCATCGGTCATCAGTTCCCGCTCGACGGCCTCCACCGTAGCGTGCACGCGCGGGTCCCCGGCCGGCAGGAAGCCAACGAGCGGCATCAAAAGCAGCGCCGCATCGGGCTGGTCCGATCCATAGGACCGCACGAAGCACCCCTTCTCGTCGTTGTATGCGTTTTTGCAGATTTCCTGGTGGATTGTGTCACGCACCGACTTCCAATGTGCGACAGGAGCGCGATAGCTATGTTCTTCCGCGAGCTTTACGGCGCGATCGAAGGCTACCCAGGCCATCATTTTGGAGAAGGTAAATTGCTGCGGGCCGCCGCGCGTTTCCCATATCCCCTCGTCCGGCTCGCGCCAAATCCTTTCGAGGCGCTCAAGGAGCAGCGCCAGGACGCGGAATTCTTCCTCGCCATGAGACGCCAGGCTCTTCTGGGCATGATAGAAGCAATCCAGCATTTCTCCGTAGATGTCGAGCTGCACTTGCGTCGACGCGCCATTGCCAACGCGCACCGGCTTGGAGTTTTCATATCCCGCGAGCCAATCGGCTTCCCACTCGACAAGCTGCCGCTCGCCTTTGAGACCATACATGATCTGCACCTGATCGGGGCTGCCCGCCAAGGCGCGCAACAGCCAATCCTGCCAGGCAGCGGCTTCGTCGCAATAACCGGCATTGGCGAGCGCCAAAAGGCTAAAGGTTGTGTCGCGCAACCAGCAGTAGCGATAGTCCCAATTGCGCACGCCGCCGATCCGCTCCGGCAATGAAGTGGTCATCGCGGCAACCAATCCGCCGGTAGGACGATAAGTCATCGCCTTGAGTGTGATGAGCGATCGTTCCACAATGTCCCGGTATTGCCCTTGATACTTCAGCGGGCTTGTCCAGGAAAGCCAAAAGTTCTCCGTGTCCCTCTCAGCCCGATCCGCATCGATGGGCGCGGGTTCAGGTGCATACGAGGCTCCGTAGGTCAGCGTGAACCAGGCGCGTTCGCCGGTTTCAAGGGTAAAGTCGGCGACTGTTTTCAGGTCTTCGCCATGCACAGGGACCGATGTGCGAAACATGACCAAGTTAGGACCTGCCACCGCGCGGACGCCGTCAGGCAACGCCGTAACCCACGGCACCGTCCGGCCATAATCGAACCGCAAAGCTAATTCCATGCGCAGCGGCAGTTTTCCGCGAAGCCCTTCCACGATGCGCACGACATCGGAGTTATGCTCGCGAATCGGCATGAAATCGATCAGTTTAACCGCGCCTTCATCGCTCTCAAAGATCGTCTCCAGGATGAGCGTGTGGTCGCGGTATTTGCGCGTCGAAGTGTATACGTCATCTGTTGGACAGATGCGCCAGTAACCATTGTCCTCGGTTCCAAGCAAAGCGCAGAAACAGGCTTCGGAGGAGAAGGAGGGCCAACAAAGCCAGTCGATCGAACCGTCCTTGTCAACCAGGGCGGCCGTCTCGCAATCGCCCAGAAGCGCGTAGTCTTCAATCTTTGCCGCCATAGGTTATTGCTCGCGGTAGTTGCGCATCAGTCCGCCATCGACAACGAAGGTCGAGCCGGTGATATAGGAAGCATCGTCGGAACAAAGGAACGCGACCAGCCCGGCCACATCGTCCGTGGTTCCCAAACGTCCGAGAGGGATGTTCGCAAGCAGAGCGTCGAGCTCAGACTTGTTTTCGAGCAAAGATTTGTTAATCGGCGTGTCGATGGCTCCAGGCGCTACATTGTTCACCGTAATTCCCAGCGGGCCCAATTCGACTGCCAGGTCGCGCATCAACATGCGCATTGCGCCTTTGCTGCAGCAGTAGGTAGCGAATCCGGGAAAGACCATGTCTTCGTGAACGGAGCTGATGTTCACGATGCGGCCTGGTTTTTCGGCATCGCGCAAACGGCGCACGAAGGCCTGGGTAAGAAAGAAAGGTCCACGCAGATTTACCGCCATCACCCGGTCGTAGTCGCTCTCCGCAGTATCCACAAAGGCCGATTTGCGCTCCATTCCCGCGTTATTCACCAGAATGTCGGCGCCGCCGAAGCGCTTCCAGGCGGTATCGATCAGCCTTTGCACGTCTTCCGTCTTGGTCACGTCCGCCTCGACGATCTCGCCGTCGCTGCCCGATTCTCTGATGGCGCGCTCGGTCGCCTCCGCTCCTTCCGGGGCGCCAATGTAGTCGACAACCACCTTGGCGCCTTCGCAGCCCAGGCGTTTGGCAATACCTTGACCGATCCCCGAACTTGCACCCGTGACGATTGCCGCCTTGCCCTTCATTCCGCGCATAGCTTCTCCTTGCGGATGCAGACTACTTACTTGGAAGGCAAACGGCCAGAATGAGTTGCAAAGCCTCCGTACGCGCGCCCGTTCGATGGCCCGGGAGCGCACCGGTACAAATCGCCCCAGCGACGGGCATTGCCAGCGGGGTGAATAAGATGGTTTTCCCGGCGAGGGCATTTCCGCCCCTAGAGCAGCCCGAGACGAATATACTCCTCACGGACCACCGAGTAACATTCACATGCAGCTTCTTCGAGTCCAGAGCGGTTGATTATCTTTACATGGCCGTGCGAATATTCGATGAAACCGGCTTTTTGCAATATTCCTGCGGCCACACTAACCGTGGAGCGCCGGGTGCCGAGCATGATTGCCAGGAACTCATGCGTAATCGACAGATAATCTGTCTGCACGCGGTCATAGCACATCAACAGCCAGCGGGAAAGGCGCTCTTCGATCTGGTGAACGCGATTGCAAGCAGCAGTTTGTGCTGTCTGAACCAGCAACCCTTGGATGGCTCGCAGCAAGCTCAGGCGCAGCTCGCCTGTTCCTTCGAAGCACTGTTCCTGCAGAACCTTTGCTCTGATGCTGTAACCCGATCCCGGCAACTGAATGAAACTCCGGTTCAATGAATGACCGGTCCCCAGGATCGCAGGAATGCCGATAAAGCCGTCACGGCCAACCACTCCTACCTCGACCGAGCTTCCGTCCCGCATCGTCGAGACGATGGAACAAACGCCTTGCTCCAGGAAATAGACGGTTTCTATGGGCTGCCCCACGTCGTGCAGCGTCTTACTTCGCTCTAAGTCGACAGGCAATAAGTGGGGGCGCAGCCTTTGCATTTCAGATTCAGGCAGCGAGGATAAAAGCCGATTTCGATACGGCTTCCCTACAGGAAAGGAATTCACGTCGCTCCTTGGCGCAGTTCGTGCCGCAGGGATTGCTGCATCTGAACGCGCAAAGAGAACGACTCTACGGGAAGCTCGTTGCATATCGAGATGTACATCGAGAATATACATCTGAGACGGCCCGATTCAACTAACTTCGAGAAATCCCCCTAGTAAATCCCCTAGTTTGGTTCGGCAAACGACAGACGGCGAGGCCTTAGAACGCAGAATAATGAAAGATGGGGATTGCGCCGCAAGCATCGCTCGAGAATTCCTTCAATCAAACAATGAAGAAGAGGAGCTAAGCCGATGTCAGCGACACTTGTCCTCGCCGTTGGTTCCGACTGGTGGTCGCTCCAATCGTGCAACCTTATCTTGCAATCTGCCGGGTATACCGTCGTCCGGGCGTTCTCCAGCACAGAAGCCATGCGTCAGTTTCAGGATGGCGACTTCGACCTTGTGCTTCTGGATCCGAGTCTTTCCAAGGAAGGCCAAGAACGCGTCACGCGCCACATACGAGCATCAGGCTCAGGCATCCCGATAGTCCCGATCCGCGCAGGCTCCGATAGAGGTCTTGCCTCTACAGAAACGACGCCAGGAAACCGGCCGGCCTCAATTCTTACTTGCGTCCGAGAATCGTTGTTGAACTCCGTGAAGGCAGAGCCGGCGCCAGTTTTTAGACACCGAAAACGACCGGTCGCTGAGGCGGCCGAAACCGGGGCTATTTCGAAACGCTCGGCCTAAGCGTCAGCGGAGGAATAGAAAAGCGGCCACCGCAGCTCAGGAGTTCTGTAACAGCTCTTCGGGCGGCCGTGCGGTTCGTCATGGATTCCATACATTCACCGGCTCGGCTCCCAAGATAAATGCCTAAGTGGGGCATACCAGATGACCAAATCGATCAAAACCAAGGTGCTAATTGCCGATGATGAACGGATCATCGCGAATACGCTGGCGACGATTCTTAACCAGTCAGGTTTCGATGCTCGTGCGGTCTACAGTGGCGAAGAAGCGGTGGCAACGGCCGAGGTCTTCCGGCCGGACTTGCTGATTTCCGATGTTGTCATGGGCGGCATAACCGGAATCGAAGCCGCCATCAAAATACGCAACCGGCTGCCTGCGTGCAAAACGCTGCTCTTTTCAGGGCAGGCCGCGACCGCTGCACTTTTGCAGAGCGCCGAGGCCGATGGCTATAACTTTGAGTTGCTCATGAAACCGGTCTATCCCGGCGATCTGCTTGCCAAACTGCGGGCATAGGAATCACACAAGAGCGCGCAGTCAATTCATGGTCTGGCTCTCTCATCCCTCAGCGGCGAGCCGGCTTCTACAGCGCCCGCGCTCATCAATAACCGTGGCGAGGAATGAATGGAAGTATGTGGCGGACGTTGACAAGGAGTTTGCGGAAGTGCCCTTGGTGGTTTGCAATGTCGGCGATTTGAATCAAGTCTTCCTGAATCTGCTGGTGAATGCAGCTCACGCTATCACCGATGTGGTGAAAGGCGGCGCAAAAGGGCGTATCAGCATTCGCACCGCTGCCGAGGGCGATAGGGTTCACATCGGCATTGCCGATACCGGATCGGGCATTCCCGAAAACATTCGGACTAAGATCTTCGACCCGTTTTTCACGACCAAAGAAGTGGGGCGGGGCACTGGACAGGGCTTGGCCATTGCTCGCTCCGTGATCGTGGAACGTCATAAGGGAGCCTTGACCTTCGAAAGCGAGGTCGGCAAGGGAACCACGTTCCACATTCGTTTGCCTGTTTCGCTCGAAGAAGCCAATCAGAAGTCCAGTTGAGTGGGCCGAAACGTTGCAGTCTCGGCTCGACGCGCTGCAACAGGGTGCGAATGCTGCGCCGCCAAGGCGCCGATACTCTCTCGAAGATCTTGGCCTCCGGCATCACCTTACTTGGCGGCGCCATTGGATGCAGCCGCCCCGCTGCGGCGCGAAACCACCCACGCATAGTGCAGGCCCGAGATGACAGTGAGCACCATGGTCGCATCGAGAGTCACTTTGCGCGTGATCGCAACCCAAACCCACTGCGCATGCTTCAGCTGATAGAGCAACACCGCCGCCACAGCGGCGATCTGGGCCAGAGTGTTGGCCTTCCCCCAGATGCTGGGATGAAACTCTCTGCGGCCTACGGCGGCATAGAGAAGAGCCGCGACCAGGAGGATGGCTACGTCCCTGCCAAAGACCAGCACGGTGACGGTGACGGGCATCAACCCCTTGTGCATCAGGACCAGGAATAGTGTACTCAGCAGCAGCTTGTCGGCAACCGGATCGAGATAATGGCCTAGCATGGAGTGCTGCTTAAGCACGCGCGCCAATGTGCCGTCCAAAGCGTCTGTAAGCCCCGCGGCTACAAAAAGCGCAAAGCTCAGAAGATAGTGCTCCTCAAGGATCGCCGCCACCAGGAAAGGCGCCAGGCAGATGCGGACGAGCGTCAGCAGATTGGGGGCGCTACGAAAAGGGTTCAAACGGTGGCTCGACTCCTCGTGGATGGCTTACGGTTCCTGGCGCGGTCTCGACCTCACGGTGGAAGTGGATCTTCATCGTCAACGATGGTAAAGCATTGGGCCTAAGGGACGCAGACTCTGCCGCTCGCATCCTGGTTGCGGCCTTTTACACATCGCTGGGCAACTCCATCGCCAGGATGTCAATCGGTGTGAGTCCCCGCTGACGCAAGGCGCGCAGGCTCAAAGCATCGTGGCGCTTGGCCAGGCGGCGGCCATGGCGATCTGCGACCAACCGGCAGTGATACCAGGCGGGATTATCGAATCCCAATGCTCGGTTGAGCAGGATCTGGCGCGCCGTGGACTTGAGCAGGTCGGCTCCGCGCACCACCTCCGTAATACGCATGGCCGCGTCATCGACAACGCACGCGAGCTGATAGCTCGGACTGCCATCCCGCCGCCACACAACAAAGTCGCCAAAATCCTTGCCCGCTACAAATCGCTGCGGGCCCAGGTTGCCGTCAATGAATTCGACGGGCTCTCCATCGGGCACGCGGAAGCGCCAGTTGGTTCCTTCGGGATTTTCAATATCGGCTGCCGCGGGTCCGGGCACGTGTGGCGCGCGGCTCGTCCGATGGCGGCAAGTGCCGGGGTAAAGCGGCTCGTCGTCGAGGATCTCGATTTTGGCGCCCCCACTTCCGCTTTGCGCGCGTTCATGCGGCGCGGTCAGCGCAGACTCGATGTCCTTGCGCGAGCAGTGGCAGGCAAACAGGCAGCCGCGGTCGAGCAGTTTCCGCCACGCCGCCAGATAATAGTCGCGGCGTTCGCTCTGCGCATACGGCGCGTAGGGCCCGCCTTCGTCCGGTCCCTCCTGCCAACTAATCCCCAGCCAGCGCAAATCCTCCATGGCCGCTTCGGCAAAGTTCGCACGGCTACGCTCGGCATCGAGGTCCTCCATGCGCATCACGAGCGTGCCGCCAGCCGCACGCGCCCGCTCAAACGCCGTCCAGAACGTGCGTGCATGACCCACATGCAGGCAGCCGGTGGGCGAAGGCGCCAGCCGCCCACGATAATTCGACATGCTTTTCATTGCGCCGGTGCGTTTCTAGTCTCTACGTCCCTAGTCCCTGTCTTTTTCCAGCGCAGAACGGGCCTGCGCGCCGCCTGCACCTCGTCGAGCCGCGAGAGGCGCGTGGAGTGGGGCGCAATCTTTATTAGTTCTGGAGTAGTTTCTGCTTCATGAGCGATGGCGCGCATAGCATCGATGAACAAGTCCAGTTCCTCGCGCGACTCGCTCTCCGTTGGCTCGATCATCATGGCGCCGTGCACAATGAGCGGGAAGCTGACGGTGTAGGGATGGAATCCGTAATCGATGAGCCGCTTGGCGATATCGCCGGTCTTTACTCCCTTCGCCGCCTGCCGCTTGTCGCTGAAGACTACTTCGTGCATCGACGGCGTCTTGTAGGGCAGTTCGTACAGGTCTTCGAGCTTCTTGCGGATGTAGTTGGCGTTCAGCACCGCGTCTTCGGTGGTCTGGCGCAGGCCATCGGGCCCATTCGCGAGAATGTAGGCCAGCGCGCGGATGAACATTCCCGTGTTGCCGTAGAACGCGCGCACCCGGCCGATCGACTGCGGGCGGTCGTAGTTCCAGCACTTCGTGCCGTTCTGGTTTTGGATGAGGACCGGGATCGGAAGAAATGGTTCGAGAAACTTCTTGCACGCCACCGGCCCCGAGCCGGGCCCTCCTCCGCCGTGCGGTGTGGAGAATGTCTTGTGCAGGTTCAGGTGCATCACGTCCACGCCGAAGTCGCCGGGGCGCACCTTGCCCACCAGCGCGTTCATATTCGCGCCATCCATATAGAGCAGCGCGCCCTTGGCGTGCAGAATGTCGGCAATCTTGTGAATCTCGCTCTCGAACACTCCCAGCGTCGAAGGATTGGTGAGCATCAGCGCCGCGGTGTCCAAGTCCACGCGGTTCGCCAGCACATCCAGATCGATTCCGCCCTGGGCGTTCGACTTGATGTTTTCGACCGTGTAGCCGCTGAAGGCTGCCGTCGCGGGATTCGTCCCGTGCGCCGAGTCGGGAATCAGAACCGTCTTGCGCGCATTGCCTCGCGACTCGTGCCAGGCCCGCGTGAGCAAGATGCCCGTGAACTCGCCGTGCGCGCCCGCCGCCGGCTGCAGCGTAATCGCATCCATGCCCGTGATCTCCAGCAGGCATCGTTGCAGTAAGTCGAATATTTCAAGAACGCCCTGCGCGAGCGTATCGGGCCGGTACGGATGCGCGTCGGCCAAGCCCTCGATGCGCGCCACGAACTCGTTGACGCGCGGGTTGTACTTCATGGTGCAGGAGCCGAGCGGATACATGCCGAGATCGATAGCGTAGTTCCACGTCGATAGCCGCGTGAAGTGGCGGATCAGCTCGATTTCGGAGAGTTCGGGGAGTTCGGCGCACTGCGTGCGGCACTGGTCCTGCAGTAGCTCCGCGGCATTCACAGCAGGCACGTCTAGCGGCGGCAATTTGTACGCGCGCTTGCCCGGCGAGGACTTCTCGAAGAGCAAAGCCTCGTTCTGCGTAGGGTGTGGGCGGACCTTGCCCAACGTGCACGGTCCGTGGATTTCGGAGCTATCTGCCATTCTCAATGCCTCGCTGCAACTGCTTGAGCGTTTGTTCAGGCGATTCGTAATTAGAAGACGCGAATTGCGTCATCTCCCGTTGATAGCGCTTCTCATTCGAAGCCCATTCGCTGGAGCCTGCGATGAGACCTCCAACGAGCCAGCCAATGCCATTGCCGAGAACAAAATCCCATACACTGTCAAAATGTTTGTGTTCATACAAAATACCAATCAAAAGAAAGCTAAGGATCCCGCAGCCCGCGGCAATAAGAATTCTCGTGAACAGAAAGCGATTCTCGCCACGATTGCGGACTTGCGTCCATTTCCGAAAGTGCTCTTCAGATGGAGGTGCTTCTTTCCTGCCAAACATGTTGACGCTTCCTCCGGTCCGACTCGCCGACCTACGCCTCCACCTCAACGCCCGCCAGCACCTTCGCCGCCGCGTCGATCTGCTCGCGCGTGATCACTTCCGTCGCGCACCAGAGCGTGCAATTCTTGAGCTCCGGATACCACCGGCTCAACTCCACGCCGCCCACGATCTTGTTATCCAGCAACCGCGCGCTCCAGCCCGCCGGCGCTTCGTCCGTCTGCAAAACAAACTCGTGAAAGCGCGGAGCGCCGCTAAACCGTAGCTTGGCGCCAGGCAGACCGCTAAGCGCCTTCGCCGCGTAATCCGCCTTCGCTAAATTATGCTCGGCCAGCTCGCGCATGCCTTCTTTGCCGTACACGGCCATAAAAATCGTCGCCATCAGCGCCACCAGCGCCTGATTCGTGCAGATGTTCGACGTCGCCTTCTCGCGCCGGATGTGCTGCTCGCGCGTGGCCAATGTGAGAACGAATCCTCGGTTCCCTGCCCCATCGACCGTTTGCCCCACAAGCCGTCCCGGCATCTGCCGCACATACTGCTCCTTCGCGGCGATCACGCCGCAGAACGGCCCGCCGTAACTGAGCGCCACGCCAAACGACTGCGCTTCCATGGCGACGATGTCCGCCTCGACCGGCGGCCGCACGATGCCGAGCGAGACCGCTTCGGCAATCGTCACAATGAGCAACGCGCCTTTGGCGTGCGCGATCTCGGCAATAGCCGGAATGTCTTCAATCACGCCGAAGAAGTTGGGACTCTGCACCAAAACGCAGGCCGTCTCCTCGGTCACCGCAGCGGTCAGCGCATCTAGATCGATGCGTCCAGTCTTCGCGTCGTACCCCACGACTGTTGCCGGCAATCCCTGGTGCCGCGCATAGGTGGCCAACACCTCGCGGTATTCGGGATGCACTGTGGAAGCCACCACGGCCTTGTGGCGTCCCGTTACGCGCACGGCCATCATCACGGCTTCGGCCGCGCCCGTCGAGCCGTCGTACATGCTGGCGTTCGCGACGTCCATGCCGGTTAACTCGGCGATCATGGTCTGGAACTCGAAGATCGCCTGCAATGTGCCCTGCGCGAGCTCGGCCTGATAGGGCGTGTAGCTCGTGAGGAACTCGCCGCGCTGCACGAGCGCATCGATGATGACCGGCCGGTAATGACGATAGGCGCCCGCGCCCAGGAAGCTTGCGAAGCCGGTTGCGTTTTTCTCGCCCGCAGCGCGAAAGTAATCGACGATTTCGCTCTCCGCCTGCTGACGCGGAACGTTAAGGTCGCGGTTGAGACGGTATTCGGCAGGAATGGCCGCAAAGAGATCGTCGATCGAAGCCGCGCCAATCTCGGCCAGCACTTGCCGGCGCTCTTCGTCGGATTTGGGCAGGTAGCGCATCGTCGGTCCCTCCGGGACCAGTGATCGGTGGTCAGTGGCCAGTTGTCAGTGGACGTGTGCCCAGGGTGAGCGGGTCAATCATGTCCAGCGACCTGGAAGCGGCACGAATCACCACAGCCCGAACAAAACTCCCAGCGCAGGTTACTGTTGGAGCAACTGACCACTGACAACTAGCTCGTTGTTTCCTCCGCAATGAACGCTTCATACGCCGCCGCGTCGAGCAACTTTACCAGCTCGCCCGTGTCGGACAACTCCACCTTAATGATCCATGTGGCGTGCGCATCCTGGTTGATCTGGTCCGGCGCAGTTTTCAGCTCCTCGTTCACCGCGGTCACGGTGCCGCTCACCGGCGAATAGAGATCGCTGACGGCCTTTACGCTCTCCACCGAGCCGAAGGTGGCATTGGCAGTCACGGTGGCGCCCACTTTCGGCGCGTCTACGTAAACAATGTCGCCAAGCGAGTTTTGCGCGTAGTCTGTGATGCCAATCGAGCCAATGTTGCCTTCGACCGAGATCCATTCGTGCTCGCGGGTGTAACGATAGTCCTTGGGATAGGGCATGGCGGGTCCGCTCCTTGGAAATACAGCGAAGTACCAGTCTACGACAGGGTTCAGGGGTCAGGTTTCAGGTGTCAATAAACTGAGAACAGAAGCTCTCAGTCCTCAGCTTTCAGCCGTCGGCAAACACTCGCCGCAAGAATCGATAGCTGAGAGCTGGAAGATGAAAGCCAATCACCGACCTCTGCCCCCTGTTCTTACCCCATCACCAGCACCGGCTGAAATAACGTTCCCGCCACGCGCTTGGCGATTCCGGCCAGGTCTCGCGGCCCGGCGAAGACCTTAACCAATGACGCCGTCGAGAACTCCGGAAGATTGGCCTGAGCGCCATTGCGCAACCGGCCCAGCGCCATTGTGTCGGCGGTGACGGCAGGCATTTCCGGCAGCAAAGCACGCGGATGCACGCATAACGCCTCAAGCGCCTCGGAGTTTCCGGCCAGCGCCATCAGCTCTTCAAGCGGGTGCGCATCCTCAAGCGTAAAGGCGCCGGCTCGTGTGCGCCGCAAACGATTCAAGTGCGCGCCGCAGCCCAGGTCCTGACCCAACTCGTGCACCACCGACCGCACATACCCGCCGGAACTGATATCGATTGAGAAGATCGCCTTCGGGCCTTCGAGCGCCGAGATTTCGAATGCTGCGATGCGGATCTTTACCGGCTTCAGCTCCACCGGCTTGCCTTGGCGCGCCAGCTTGTAGGCCGGCTGCCCATCGATCTTTTTGGCCGAAAAGGGCGGCGGCATCTGCTCGATCTCGCCATAGAAGCGAGCGGCCGCCGCGCGCACCCGCTCTACGTCGATTGTTTGCGCGGCCTCCGGCCAGCGGTCCGGTCCTGCAGGCTCACCGTCGGCATCGTAAGTGTCGGTGGCGAACCCCAAGCGGATCGATCCACGATAGCTCTTCTCAGCGGCGGAAAAATACTGCGCCAGACGCGTGTATTTGCCCATCAACAGCGGAAGAACGCCGGTGGCCATGGGGTCCAACGTACCCAAATGTCCAATCGACTGCTCCCCAGCGATCTTGCGCAGCCGATTCACCACATCGTGGCTGGTCATCCCGCCCGGCTTATCAATTACGAGAAGCCCGTTCACATCATCACTTTAGTTCTCGTAGCCGCTCTTGCCAACTTGCCGTGGAGGAACCAATCATAAAGAGAGATGGCGGACGAATTGGAACGCGTGCGGAAGGCGTTGCACGAGCTCGGCAAATCGCTTGAGAGCTTGCCCGGCAATCCCGCACCGAAAAACGTCCATAAACTGCGCACGTCTTCGCGGCGTGTAGAAGCAGTTGCCGGAGTGCTCAAGCCAGCCGATCGAAAGCGGTCGCGCCATCTCGTCAAATCGATCAAGCCATTGCGCAAGGCGGCAGGCGGCGTGCGCGATATGGACGTGCTGGCGGCCAACGCGCGCAAGCTAGCGCGATATTGCGCTGGAGAATCGCTGAACCACCTGCTTGCCCATTTGGAACTTGCGCGACGACAGAATGCCGCGGAGTTGCAACATGCGCTGCATCGCCGACGCAAAGACGCGATGGAGGACCTAGAGGAGTATTCCAGCGCCGTGCAATCGGCGTTGAAGCCCAAGAAATCAAATTCGCATTCAAGCGATCAGACAAACCGGGCGCAGGAGGAGGTGCGCTCCGCTGCTATGAATGCAGTCCGCGAACTTGGCTATTGGAAACAGCTTGACGGGGAGAATCTTCATGCCTTCCGGCTGAAGGTAAAGCATCTTCGTTACACGTTGCAACTGGACGAGCACGCCGATTCCGACTTGATGGAAGCGCTGGGCGATGTGCAGCGCCGCATTGGCGATTGGCACGACTGGGAGCAACTGAAAGAGATTGCGCACCAGGCTCTCGTTCTCGAACAGGATCAGCCGCTACTCGACCGCATTGACCGAACTGCCAAGCGTCGATTCGATCGCGCGCTTGCCGCCGCCAATGCGCTTCACGCCAAGTATCTTGCCATGCCGCCGGCAGCCGGCGTCTGAAGCGGATACGAATCGCCATCGCCTAGCAGGCTGCCGCTAGGGGAGCGAAAAGTGACAGGATAAAAATGGCAGGGGCTGAAGCCCGTTCGATGTGCGTTCTTTGCCGGCCCGACTAAAGTCGCGCCCTTGCTGCAAAGCTCCTTCAAGCGAGTTTTTCAGCGGCCTGTAAAGCCCCGCGCTTTCAAAACGCCGTCTCGCCGCAAGTTTTCAATGGATTCTTAGACCGTTCCTGTGCCTGGCTGGCGCACCAGGGAGAGAAACTCCAATCGCGTTTCCTTTTGCCGGAAGCAGCCCACCATGGCGCTGGTGACCGTGGACGAATGCTGTTTTTCGATGCCGCGCATCATCATGCAAAGGTGCCGCGCCTCGACGACCACGCCCACGCCCTGCGGCGCAATGGCCTCTTGGATCGAATCTGCGATCTGCCGCGTCAACCGCTCCTGCACCTGCAGGCGGCGGGCAAACACTTCGACAAGCCTGGGAATCTTGCTTAACCCGATTACTTTTCCCTTAGGAATGTAGGCCACATGCACCTTGCCGAAGAAGGGAAGCATATGGTGCTCGCAGAGCGAGAACATCTCGATGTCCTTGACGATCACCATCTCGTCGTAATCAACCTCGAAGAGCGCTCCGTGCAAAACCTGCGCCGGATCTTGGTCGTAGCCCTTGGTCAGAAAGGCCAGTGCCTTCTCAACACGCTCCGGCGTGGCGCGCAGCCCGTCGCGGCCGGGATCTTCGCCCAGGCGCGAGAGAATGTCCCGGTACATCTCCTGTGTGGTGAAGGCGCTCAACCCTTCCTCGGAGCCAGGGATTCTCCGCATGGGTTTGGTCACAACAATCGGGTGTGCCATCGCTGTCTATCCTCTCGCCGAACACTCAAAGAAATTGCTCTCGGTTTCTTCCACGCGTACATGCTCTAACTGGCCGTTCGGCATCGCATCGCGCAAGAGAGCGAAGATCGCCTCGCAGAAATTCTCGGTCGTGGGCACGCGATGCGCAAACAGCGGATCAAGGTTCAGGTTGGCGTTGTCGAAGCGATCGAGAATTCGCTCGTCAACTACCCTGTCCAAAGCCGCCAGGTCCACGACCATTCCCGTCTCCGCATCGACCGTGCCTCCCACCAGAACTTCGACTACATAATTGTGTCCGTGGCCATGCGCGTTGTTGCATTTGCCATACGCCGCGCGGTTTTCTTCTGCGGTGAGCGCAGGCGTGCTCAGCCGGTGGCTCGCGCAAATCATGTAGCGCCGGCCGAAGTACGCTTTCATGCCTCACCTCGATATTTCGCCCCACGATCCAAGACCCGATCATGGGGACCGCGATATTCGGCGAAGATTTCCGGCGTCTCGTAGACCCGAATCCGGCTCAATTTCGCGCCGCCTGCAGCCCCGCCACCGGTCATGATGGCCGGTTCCAGCCGCCGCCATGCCGCAATGGCGATATTTTCGGCGGTCGGAATCGCGTTCTTGAACTCCGCCGTATCGAGGTTCAAATGTCTGTGGTCGTATGCCGAGAGAACTTCGCGCTCCATTACACCCTTGAGCCACTTGAGATCGACCACGAAGCCGGTCACCGGATCGGGCTCGCCGGTCACAGTCACTTCCAGTGTGTAGTTGTGTCCGTGCCCGTTGCGATTGGCGCAGCGCCCGAAGACCTGTTCGTTCTTTTCCGCGGACCAGGCCTCGTTCCAGTAATAGTGCGAAGCGGAAAACGTGGCCCGCCGCGTCAGTTCGATCATGTCGGCCTCATTCTTACAGATGTTTGCGCGGCGCTCCGCGCTTCAACGATCCTGCCCACAAGTTTCAATTATTCTGCTTTCTGGCCCCAGTCGCCATTCCCTAGTTCCTGTATTCTCTCCCCTTCCAGATTACGCGCTTCAGAATGCGGTGCTGAAACCAACTGCGATAGAGCAGCACCACAAACAGCGGCAGGCCCAGCGGCGAAATCGCGCAATCGGAAAACGGAAAGTTCGACTTTGCCACCCGTGCGTAGAACCGGAAGAGCGTGCGCAGCCACAGCAGAGCAAGAATCCAACCCGCGCCCAGCCATTCGAGGCCATGCGCGCCGAGCCGCGCGTTCCATAACTTGTAGGCCAACAGCGGCAGCCCGAGAAGAAGGAAAAAATCGACGGCGCGGAAGACGGCCAGCATGAACGCATTGTCGAAGAGCAGCTTAAGATTCTTGGTCCAGCCTTCGATCATGGCCGCCGTGCTGCGGTACATGCGCGCGGAGACGATGTCGCCGCCATAGCGGAAGCGCAATCCTATCTTGCGCCGCTTGGCGAGAATCGCCAGCTCGACGTCGTCAAGCACTTTGCCTGCCACGCTGGGGTGGCCGCCGAGCTTGCGGTACGCCTCGCGCTCCACAAGCAGAAACTGCCCATTGGCCGCCGCGATGCGTTGCACAGGATCGGAGACTTTGACCGGCGGATAGGCCAGCGACAGTTCGCAAAACACGAGAGGCATGAGCGAACGCTGCGCAACCCCCTTCACAATCTGCCGCGGCGAGTAGCTCAACATGCCGACCTTGTGCCGCTCCGCTTCGTGCATTGCGTGCCGCAATCCGCCCGGCGCGTGGATCGTGTCGGCATCGGTGAAAAGCAACCAGCGCCCGCGCGCGCGCCGCGCCGCGGTCCACACGGCGTTGGCCTTGCCCGTCCATCCCGGCTCCAGCTTTCCCGCTTCCATCACCGTCACTCCGGCAACGCCGCGCGCAATCTCGGCGGTCTGGTCGCTGGAGTGGTCGTCCACCACGATCAGCTCCCAGTCCTTGCCGAGGGCAAAAATGAACTCCGATTGGCTGACTAGGGATTCAAGGCAGGCGCGGAGGCAGTCCTGCTCGTTCCGTGCCGGGACGATCACTGTCAATTCGATAAGCTCCTCCGGCTCCGGCTGGTCGAAGACGGTCCCAGGAACGGATTTGGCGGCCCATTCGCGCCAATCCACTGCCGGCGCACCTTCCGCGGGATCGGCAAGGCCAAGCACAGGTTTCCAGCTCCCTGTACTGCTCGGCTCCGGCTTATCGCTCGCCATCGTACCTCACCTTTTTCTTCCTGTCCTTTCGCTCCGTATTATAAGGATGTGCGGTTTCCTGGTTTTCTCGTTTGGGCCATTTTGGCGCCCATCGCGCTTCTCGCGGCGTGCAATCGGGGAGTGCATCCCGCGCAAACCGGCAAGGCCGCGCCCGACTTTACCGTCTCCGACGGCACGTCCACTGTGCATCTGACCAGCTATCGCGGCCAAGTAGTGCTGCTCAACTTCTGGGCCAGTTGGTGCGAACCCTGCGTGGAGGAACTGCCGTCGCTCCTTGCGCTCCACCACGAGCAGCCCAACCTAGTGATTCTGGCGGTCAGCGTCGACGAAGACCCTGCCGCGTACTCGCGCTTCATCGTCCTGCGCCACGTGGACCTCATCACCGTGCGCGACCCTGGCGAATCCGCCGCCAAGCTCTACCACACCGACATGTGGCCTGAGACCTACCTTATCGATCGCCAGGGCGTCATCCGGCGAAAGTTCGTGGGGCCGCAGGACTGGACCAGCCCGGAGATCAGCAACTATCTGAAGGGCTTGTAGCGGCCAGGGAAGGCCGAGTTTGCGGAGTGAGTCGCGGCTTCGTCTCACGATGCGGTAAAGTCGGCGAACTGCGGCAGGGTATGCGGGCACCCCTGTTTACTAGAAAAATAACATGGTCAAAGACCGTTTTCTCGCGCATTTTTCGCGCGTTTCCTGAATTTCTTTATTGATTCTAAATGACTTAAAAATCTCGTTTTGCCCGATGTGGGGTATTTTTTTTTATTTATTTTTCGCGGTATACGCGATCCGCTCTCCTCTTCCCCAATTCCTACTAACATTGTGCGCCCATCGGGAGTAATTCTCTGCAAAACGAGTTGACAAGATTGTTGTCTTAGTGTACTAGTGTTATAGTACACTAGTTCTCTGGATGAGCAGCCCTCCCAAACCCGTCTTCCGCTTTCTGCTCGATCTTCATACCGGCGTCCCTGCATACCGCCAAATCATCGATCAGGTCCGCGGAGGGCTGGCCTCCGGAGCCCTTGCCACAGGCGACCAGCTCCCCACGGTGCGCCAGCTCGCGGTCGATCTGGCTATCAACCCCAACACGGTGGTGCGCGCGTATAAGGAGCTGGAGTTGAGCGGACTGCTCGAGACGCACCAGGGCACGGGTACGTTCATTAGCGGCCAGAAATTGCCCGATGCGGAAGCCGAGCGCGAGCGGCAGTTGAGCCAGATTGCCGGCGATGCCGTGGCGCGCGCCGGAGCCGCTGGATTCACCATCGACGATTTGCTTGAGCAGTTACGGAAATCGATCAGTTGCGGGCCCGGGCCAGGCGCCCGGCCTCTTAAGGAGAAAACATGACGCCCAAGAACGCTTGCCAGAACTTAAATGCAGTCGCAGTCGCCGCCTCCGTAGTTTGCGCTGTCGGCGGAATCGTTGCCGCCGCAGTCACCCAGCATCCTGTCCCGGCCATCGTGGGCATCCTGGTCGGCCTGTATGTTCTTAATGCCATCAAAATTGTCCGGCAGTGGGAAAAGGCCATTAAGCTGCGCTTCGGCCGCTACGTTGGTCTCCGGGGGCCGGGGATCTTCCTGATTGTTCCGTTGATCGAGACGCTGAGCCAGGTCGTCGACCAGCGCGTGCGTGTTGCCAACGTATCGGCTGAAACCACCCTCACGCGGGATACGGTTCCTGTCAACGTGGATGCCATCGTTTTCTGGATGGTGTGGAACGCAGAGAAGGCCATTCTCGAGGTGGCGAACTACGACGATGCCATCACGATGAGCGCTCAGACCGCCCTGCGCGAATCGATCGGCCGCCATGACCTTCATCAGGCCTTGGCCGAACGCGAGATGCTGGGCCAGGAACTGCAGCGCATCCTCGACGAAAAGACCAATCCGTGGGGCATCACGGTGCAGTCGGTCGAAATCCGCGACGTGCAGATTCCCCCGCAACTGCAAGATGCAATGTCGCGCGAAGCGCAGGCCGAGCGCGAGCGCCGCGCCCGCGTGATTCTGGGCACGGCGGAAACCGAGATCGCCGACAAATTCGCCGCAGCTTCCGCTACGTACAAAGACGATCCCGTCGCGCTGCATCTGCGCGCCATGAACATGCTCTACGAGGCTATTAAGGAGAAGGGCTCAATGGTCATCGTCCCCTCGTCGGCCGTAGAAACCATGGGACTGGGAGGGACGCTGGCGACAGCGTCGCTGGCGAAAAATCAAAGCTAGCTGCGATTTTGGAACAACTTTGTCCAGCCTATGACCCGGCGGGAGGATGCAATGAAGATTCTTCGTTCCGTAACGCGCAGGGGATTCACGGTGGGGACTGCCGGGATGTTTACGATTGTCAGTCCCAACCGATGGTTTGCCGCCTCGCAATTCCCTAAGAGATTCCAGGGACGCGATGGCCGGTACAAAGAAGCTGCAACGCCTGCCGCGGCTGCAGGTGGGGAGCCGGACCGCGTGGATGGGCAGGCAACGACGACGTCTCCGCAGATCATGCTTCTAAGCACGCGGGATCGCCGTCCGGTGCGATTTGCATGGGTTGCCTTGCTGGCGACCGCAATCGCTCTGTTCCTTTTGTGGTGCTTTCTTGATATTGCGGTGGTCGGGTGGGCTGAGCCATTTTGATTCCTGCAATAGAAATGTCCTTGCCAGGTACACCACAGCCTCCCCCAAGCTTGTCGAAGGGGCGTTCGCATTTAGGGACGCAGGGAAGCGGGAACTCGCCGGAACGAATTCACGTTAAGAAGGACGCTGCTATCCTCTCCCTATGACCACGGTGGAGATTGTCTATCGCTATGCTGCGCCGCCCACGGAGCAAGTGGCACGGGCGCTGGGCCGAGCGCGCGACACTTACGGCATCCGGCATCTCAGCTTGAATCGCGAGGCCCGCACCTTGTGCATCGAGTTCGACGCGACGCGCCTCAACACTGCCGCGGTCACCAAGCTGGTGCGCGCGGCCGGGCTCGAAATCGAGGAGGAGCAGCAGCAGATGGCCGCGTCCGCACCTACATCCGCGGCGTCCACGGGTTGACCCGTTCGCGTCTAGACCCAGGGCAAGCGCATTCGGAATTCAGAAGCCAGCGTACAGTAAATCTCGGACGTGACCGAAATACGACAGAGCGCTCTCTGAATGCTGCAAACCGGTTTCAAGCCAGTTCGCAGAAGAACTTTCGGTCACTTCGGAAAGCCATAGCCGTGCAATATGCCCAAAAGATGCAACGCAATCACTTGATTTGGCTTGCCAAAACTACGTGCTCGTAACCAAGAAGTAATTTTCTATCTCAGATTTTGAAATGCGATTGCCCTGTGCCCGACAGACTCCTAGAAAACCTTGTAGCTCAAGCCGGCGCTCAGGCCATAGGGATGGAGAGTGAGCCCCGAGACGGGCCACGACTGGTACTCGAAATCTGCGGCCCGCAACGTGAATTTCCCGTTCAGGCGGTAATCTAGGCCGCCGCCGTAGGTGAGCACAAAGGCGCTGCCGGTAAGGAAGCTGCCATTGCCAAAGCCGACCAAAAACTTGCCGTAGGGTGTGAACCGGTAGAAGGTCGCGATCGGGATGCGCGGACCGATCGAGTAAGTATTCTCGTCGATTCCCAGGTACTCATTGAAGCGCAGCCAGCGCATCTCGGCTTCAAGCTGCATCCAGCGGCTGAACCGGACGTCGCCAAAGGCGCCCACGCCATACAAGCGATTGGGGCTCGTCAGCGCGGCTCCTTCGCCTGTGTAGTCGGGTTGAAAGGCCGAGAAAATCGCGCCGGCGCGGACGTCGAACACGCGTTCCGTGGCTGAAGGCCCCACCTGGCCATGCGCAAATTCGATTGTTGCCGACGAAAACGCGATCAGGAAGAGTGTTAAAGTCGAACATTTCATGAGCACAAAAAGATTCCACCTCCTGTGGATCTTGCAACGGGCTGAGGCGTCCATTCGGACTCACGCTCAAGAGCCTGGCAGAGTGCCTCCATTGCCGAGATACGCCGCCTCCGGGGTCGGAGGGTTCATTGCCTTACGACTGCGGATTCTGTGCAGCCGTAGGCTGCTGGTCGGGGGGCGGCGCAGCGCCGCTCTGCGGTTGCGCCGCTGGTTGCGCCGGCGGAGCATTGTCGGGCGCGGCGGCGGGCTGGCTGACGGCCGGAGCGGCGGCGGGCTGCGGCGTCGCCGCTGCTGCTTCATAACGCTGCAGCTTGTAGAAGATCGGCGTGACCTCGAACGGCATCTTGTCGCGGGCATTCATCGGCGCATAACGCTTGGCATTCAGCATGTGCACCTTGTCGTCCCACGGATCCGTCTTCAGCCAGCTACCCAGCGGCAGGGCCGCGGTCTGCGTCAGATCGTCCCAGTTGATCTTGGGCGCCGTGTGCAGCAGGTCGGCCATCCACGGTGTCCCGTCGGGCTTGAGCAGCGAATCGCCGAGTCGCGGCGAGTTCAGCGCCTTAAGCACCCGGGCGCGATCCGTGAGCTGCTCGTAGTACAGGCCTGCACTGGCCAGCTTGTCCTTGTACATTGAAGCCTGCAGATACTCCATGGCCCGCTTGGCGGCCGTTCCGTTGTCCACGTCGGAGTGGTTCATATCGATCTTCTGGAAGGTGGCCGTGTCCGGGAAGAGCAGGCGGTCGTTGAAAGCGTAACGGGTGTCGATGTGGTGGCCCATGGCGATGTGCGCCAGTTCCATGGCAACCACCGAGGCAATGGCTTCTTCGCTGGGCAAGCTGTCGATGAGGCCCTTGCTGATGAGAATGGTATTGCCCACTGTGGTGGCTTCAATTGTGTCGGTGAGCAAAACGCGGCAATGAATTTGATCGGTGAAGGCAAGATTGTTGGGCACCACAAGGTTGATGACGATCTGTCCCAGAACCTTCTCTTCGTAGCCGCCGGGATCGAGCGGCGCGACCAGGCCTGCCTCGACCAGGCGGTCGATGACGTTGTTTTCGGCCTGCGTGATCCACATTCGCGAGGCCTGCAGCGGGCCAACGTCCTGCGAGTCGTCGCTCTTGTCCACTGCGTCGTCCACCTTGACGCTTACATTCTCGCTATCGCGAGTGGGCAGTTTAAGCGAGTAGCCCCAGAAGTGCGTCTGCGCCTTCAGGCCCACGGCTTTGTCGTTCTCGGTGCGCTGCGTCTCTTCCACATACACGGCCACGGGAAGCCAGATTCCGGGCTGCACGTTCATACGCCAACTGTCGAAGTGGAAAAAGTGCTTCGACGAATCCGGGTCTTCGGGGCCGGTGTAGGTGCCGTTGAAGCGCACCACGTTGCCGCCGTCATCCTCGATCCAGACGCGCCCATAGAAGCGGCCCATGCCCTTCACTTCGGGTCTGGGATGCACGTCGAAAACCCAGGTGCGCACCGATCCCAGAAACTCACGCCGCACGAAGCTGAAGACATAGTGCTGCTGATCGAAGCTGTTGGGATCGAGGAACATCATCTCCATGAAACCGGTGTCCGAGTAAGTGAACTGCGTATCAAGGTGCAGCGCCTTGGTCAGCCCCGTGATGGCTTCCATCGACCCCTTGAAGAAGCCGTGCCTGGCTTGCTCCTGCTTCGGCGCATAAGTCTTATCGAAGAAGGAGGTTTTGCCGAAGTCCACGCGGCTCAGCATGTAGTGGTCCGCGATGGGAATCTGGTAAAGCTTCACGTCCGGCTTGATGTCCTGAATGTAGGTCTCCACAAGCGGCGTGCGCTGCTGAATGTTCTTGATCAGCACCTTCTCTTGGGCGATCGCCCGCTGGACCAGTGCCGCCTGCTCGGCAGTAAGCTGGCGGGCCTGCTGGAACTTGGGTTCCTTTCCCTTTCCTGCATAGGCGCAACTCACACCGATGCTGAAAATCAGCAGGGCGAGGGGAATCTTCCGAAACATCATGTGCAACTCCTGGTTGAATCCATACTGGCTTTCGTCTCCCCTGCCGCGCCTTGCCGCGCGCCGTGGTTGAGCACCAGCCACCTAGATCGACATTCTTGATGCTACGCTAACTGGAAGGTAATGGTAATAGTTGTCGTGGTATCTACCGGCCGGCCGTCGCGAGTCGCCGGGCGGAAACGAATCTGTTGAGCCACGCGGCGCGCCTCTTCATCGAGTCCATGCCCCAGCCCGCGGACCACTCCCTGTACCACTACCTGGCCTGAGGCCAGGAACGTAACGCGCAGTACCACGTCACCCTGTACCCTCAACTGCCGGGCCTCCGCAGTGTATTGCACAGGCGGCTTAGAGAGCACTTCGAGTTCGGTCGAAACCGATGCAACGACCGGCTTGGGAGCGGCCACCGCAACCTGAGTGGCCGCGGGAATTCCGGCCGAGGCCACCTTACCATAGTTCGAACCCGAATTCGACGTGCCGGTTGCGCCGGGAATGCCCGCAGACGCGACCCTGCCCGACGGAGGGTTGCCGGCCGTGGATCTGGTGTTGGTCCCCATGCCCGTCGATCCCACCACGCCATGCGGCGCGCCCACCGGACCCTGATTGTTTCCGTAGGGATTGCCGATCGCCGCCACCGTGGCCGGACGCGTGGCGTTCGGATTGGGCATAACGCCAAACGTATCCCCAAAATGCACCTGGCCAACCTTGGGTTTGACCTGGTTGTTCTGCGCGGGTGCCGCATCGGGGATCGCAGCCTTTGGCTGCGGCGCCAGCGTTATCTGCGGCTTAGCCTGCACTTGCGGCATGTTTACCTTGGCTTCCATCTGGACAGGCTTCGGCTCCGGTTTGGGCTTCGGCATTTCGATCTGGCGAACTTGCGGTTGCAAGACTACTTTGGGCTGCTCCGGCGGAGGCAGCAACTTGGGCGGAGGCGGCTGCTTGACGTGCTCCGGCGGCGGGGTACTGGGAATAATAAGCTCTGTCATCTCGTAGTGCTGCTGGATAACATGCTTTGCCATCATGCCGGCAATTAGGATAGCAACAAGAATCGCAGTGTTGACCGTCGAGCTGATAACAAATGAAACCGTTCTTCCCTCCGGCTCGGGCAGAAGGCCAAAGGTGGTCCGTCCAAGGGAATAATCCGACGACATGATTCAATCCTCGCTTCCGGCCGCTGCCAGCGGCGCAGAATTCGCTTAACTCTCACAAATATCGGCAACAACCATCGCCAACGTTCGCCACGGACTCCGTTCTTGCGCTCGTTTTGACTCTCGCGTGTTGCCTTGGTGCCGTGCGGAGAGCGCTTCCGCGGATGAATATTACGTAAAGAGGCGGCCAGGCCGTCGCAATTCCTCGGCCCCAATTGTCCGGTATTGTCTGCGTGCGCCGAACAAGAACAGTCAAACCCCGCTGATCGATCCTGCCGGGGCTTAGCTTCCAAGCAAGGGGAAGGGAAGGTCGGCTCGAAGTCCTTGCAGAGGCCCCAAATTGGGGCTCAATCCGCAACAAGACTTCAAGGCACTTTCTTGCTTTACAGAGCGCGCTGTCGGAACGACCCATTGGCCGGCCTTCGCACATTCTGCCCCTCCACGTATCCAAGGCAACTGCAATGGAATCCCGCCTTTGCACTTGGCAGAAGGGATGATTCCGGAAGGTAGATGCGGGGGCTCCGGCTCCCTCCGCACAAATTACTATAACGCCACCTGCCCGTTTCCCGCGATGACCCATTGTAAAAACCAAAGGAGCAGTATCCCGAAAGCCAAAACCGTCAAATTGCAGAGGCCATCTGCGGGCAGCAACCTTCAAAAACACTCCGCCACACGCAGAGATTCTAATTTCGCCGTCATTGGCGGCATCGACAATGACCGCGGGAAACCCTCAACTCTGCCCGCTCAGGCATTGTTCGTATAGACTCAAAGTAACCCAAACGGCCTTGGAAAGGACAGCCTTTTTGTGAAGATACTGATTACCGGTGGTGCGGGGTATATCGGCAGTACCGTCACGGGATTCTTGACCGAAAAAGGCCACAACGCCGTTGTTTACGACAACCTGAGTCACGGCCGCCGCGATCTGTTGCCGACAGGCGTGGAATTGATCGAAGGAGAG
>Ga0335078_10000187_pt1 | contig 102391 bp, 105 predicted proteins | sample Lox_Sample_32_FD_206711 | JGI IMG/M metagenome (GOLD analysis project Ga0335078, IMG submission 206711) | Soil microbial communities from Loxahatchee National Wildlife Refuge, Florida, United States - Lox_Sample_3.2 | ecosystem: Environmental > Terrestrial > Soil > Wetlands | place: USA... | reverse complement strand
GCTCCGCTCTCGTCACAACTCTTGCCCTCTGCGCACTCCTCCTGATCGCCACGCTGATCTCTGCGCCTCCGGCATTCGCCGCCACCTGGAGCGTCCGCTCCCAGCCCCAGCGCCCGCTCAACGGGGCCCCTGTTCTTTTTCAAGTAAAACCACCGACCAAGCTCGCTTCCCTCACCGGATCATGGCTCGGTCACCAATTCCCCTTCAGCTACGACTCCGCGACGAGAATGTGGTTCGCCTTGGCCGGCGTCAGCTTCGAGACCAACCCGGGCAAATACACGCTCGAACTCGCGGGCGTGCCCGCCGGCATTGCAACTCCCGTCACATTTTCTCGTACTTTTACGGTAGCTCGCGCCAGCTATCCCAAGATCGAAACGAAGCTCACCGTCGAAGGTAAATTCACCGAGCCGAGCCCCGAGCAACTCAAGCAGATCGAAGAGGATCAGAAAACCAAACAGGACTATCTCAACCGCGTCACTCCGGATCGCGAGTGGAATGGCAAATTCAGTCCGCCAGCCAAAGCCGAGATTTCCGACGTCTTTGGCTCGCAGCGCATCTTCAACGGCAAGGCCGAGCGCCCTCATCTCGGGCTGGATTTCCGCGTCCCCAGCGGAACTCCGGTCGCCGCCATGAACGACGGGATCGTGCTTCTGGCGCGTCCTCTATATTTCGAGGGAAATTGCGTCGTCCTCGATCACGGCCAGGGTCTGCTGACCCTCTATCTTCATCTGTCGGAGTTCCAAGTGAAGGAAGGCGAAGCCGTCAAACGTGGCCAGATCCTCGGTTTGAGTGGAGGCACCGGACGCGCCACCGGACCGCACCTTCACGTCGCCGTTCGCTGGCAGGGGACCTACCTCGATCCGGCCCGGTTGATGCAATTAGCGCTGCCCTGAATCGCTAAGGGGACCGCTCGAAGACTTCCCTCGTCCCCGCAGCGACTCATGTAGAGCATCTCTCAGCCCCAGGTTCCGAATGAGCCGGTGCAAGTAATTTGGATGCACGCTCAAAATCCCAGCCGCCTCCACATAATTTCCGCGGGTCTGTTCCACAGCGTCAAGAATGAGCTGTTTTTTTAATTCCTTCACGCTCGCGTGATACTTGCCCTGCGAAAGATCGGCCGCCGGTTCCTGTTCCGCCAGCGACTCGGGCAGATCCTCCAGCAACACCATCTCCGAGGTCCCCATCACCAGTGCCCGCTCGATCGCATTCTCCAGTTCGCGCACATTTCCCGGCCAGTCGTAGCTCATCAGCGCAGCCATCGCCTCGCGCGACACCGGCCTCGGCTTCACTTTGCACCGCTTCGCGTATTTCTGCGCGAAGTGCCTCGTCAGCATCGGAATATCTTCCCTGCGTTCGCGCAACGGCGGCATCATCAGGTTGACCACCGCCAGCCGGTAATACAAGTCCTGCCGGAACTGTCCCAACCGCACCGCTTCTTTCAGATCGCGATTGGTCGCTGCGATCAGGCGAATATCTACATGAATCGGACGGGTTCCTCCCACACGCTCAAATTCGCGTTCCTGCAAAACCCGCAGCAGCTTCACCTGCAAGGCCGGAGCCAGTTCTCCGATCTCGTCGAGAAACACCACACCGCCGTCAGCGACTTCCAGCCGGCCCTTTTTCTGACTCGCCGCCCCCGTAAATGCTCCCCGCTCGTGCCCAAACAGATCGCTCTCCAGCAGCGTCTCCGGAATCGCCGCGCAGTTGATTGCCACAAACGGCTTGCTTCCTCTTGAACTATTGCGATGCAGCGCCCGCGCCACCAATTCCTTGCCCGTCCCACTTTCGCCTTCGATGAGCACCGTCGAGTCGGTCGGCGCAACCTTTGCCAGGAACTGGAAAATCTCCTTCATCTTTGCGCCTTCTCCCACCAGACTCTGGTCCTGGCTGATCTCTACGAGGAGACGCTGATTTTCCTGTTCCAGCCATTGCAGCCTCCGCGCATTGTCCAACGCGACTGCAGAAATCCCCGCAATCGCCGCCATCAGCTGCAAATGATCTTCCTGAAACCGGTTGCTCGCATTGGTGCTGTCGAGATAAATGCACCCGATCACACGCTCGAAGACTGTCAGCGGGACGCATACCAGCGACCGCACGTCCGAAACCGCAAGGCTCTCCACGTCGCGCAGCGTGCCGCTCGCCGGAACATCGGCGCCCAGGATCGCCACATTCTCGTTCATCACCTGAGTGGCGATCGTGCGGCTGATTCGAACCAGCTGCGGCTGTCCCGGCTGCCGCGTCCGCGCATAGAGCGAACTGAATTCCTGCTTCCCGCTCTCCGCCAGCAGAATCGCTCCGCGCCCCGCCGGCACAACTTCAAAAACCAGGTCCAGCAACTGCGCCTGCAACTCCTGCAGATCGCGGATCGCATGCACCACCCGGCTGATCTTGAGCAACGCGCTCAGGTTGCGCGCAATCTGCGATGCTGCCGGTAACTCCCGCAACAACCTGTCCGGCTGCAGGTAAACCACCTCCCGCGGGTGAATCACCTTGGTTTCGGCAGCGCGAAGCTCTTCGTCGAATTCCACCCTGCTGGCGGGAACCGACCGGTCCTCTTCTTCCAGCAGGAAAAGGAACACCGAGTCGCCGATTGCGATCTCGTCTCCGTGGTGCAGCCATTGCTCCTTCACGACCAGTCCGTTCACCAGGGTCCCGTTGCGGCTGTCCAGATCGCGAATCTGAAATCGTCCGCTTTCCTCCTGGCGCAGCAAGCAATGTCTTCGGGACACAGAAGGGTCGATCACCGCAACCGCGTTCGTCGGCTCTCGCCCGACCGTCGATTCGCCTTCGGGCAGCGGAACTGTCGAATCTTTTAAAGGTCCTGCGATCGCCAGTAGTCTAGGACGCACTTGCGTCTCCCACTTCGTGCAGAACTTCTTATCACAGCGCAGCCCGAAATGCATTCTTCGCCCGCCAATTCTCAATATCCGAACGGTTAGTTGGGCTATCCGTTCAGATAGTTCCCGGCCGACTCCCCGGATCGTCGACCCGACCTATATGCTCGCGACGATCTGGCTAAAAGACTGTAAGGAAGGAGTTTACATTGAAAAAGAAGGAAGGAATTCGTTCTCGATGAGATGGAATTCGGCATGCACTGCAAGAAGGCGCGCATACTCGGCAAAAGCGATGGGGGAAGCGCTTTCAATCAGTCTTAGCCGGGATCGCCGGTCGGGAGCTCGGGGGACCCCCTCATCGAGCTCCTGACTTTTCTTGGTTGCCGCCCGCCCGAGGGTCTAGCCAGCCGCCGCTTCCTCGTCAGCCACTTCATCGCCGGCAACAGCACCATGTGTGGAGTCCCGATCTTTCGCGGGTTCCTCTGCGGATACCGCAATCCCATCTCGATAGATGACGGTCTTTCCCGAAATCGCCGGCACCCGTTCCCCGGGCACCAGAATTCCAACCAGATTCAGCGGATCGGCCGCCGACAGCGCCATCGTCTCCCCGCTCAACGGCAGACTCCGCATCGCTCGCACCGACTCGACCGCAACCGGCAGCGCAAACTGCTCACCCAGGAATCCATCCACAAATCGCCCGCCACGAATCTCTCCCCGATCCTCCAGCCGTCGAAACGCCATCAGTAACTCGCGCCATGGCGGCAGGTTGGATTCCCGGGTCAGCAAGTCCCGGATCACGATTCCATACCGGCGCAGCAGCATCCAGCACGCCGCTTCGACCGCGCGCGGCCGTTCGACCACCATCTCCCCACGCAGCAGCGCCCACCGCCCCGAACTGTGCCGGGGACGCATGCCGCGTCCGCTTCCCCGCCCGGCGCGCCGCTTCGGATCGATCAGCGACCGTAGATTGTCGAACCCATCTGCCGTCACCAGTCCTCCAGCCACCAATTCCCAAAGCGCCGTCTCGATCTCTGCTTTCAACTTCCCCGTGCTGCGCACAATGTCGGTAAAGAAAGACGCTCCCCGCTGCCGCAAGAACTCCAGCACGAGTTGCGCCCCGCTCCCGAGTCCGCGCGTCTCCTCTCGTGCAGGGTGGGAGGCGTGCCCGGCTCCTTCCTGATGTTGCGGGAAGTGGGCGCTTGTTTGTAACGCCATCCAGTCCGCGTCCTCACGTACGAAGAACGTAATCGGAGCCACGCTCGTCGGAATCACCCGCCTGTGTCGCGGCGCACCGGACTCACCCGACCCGTTCGACCCACCCGGAACCAGCGTGGCCGGATGCGGCGACAATCTTCCCCATCCCACTGCGCCGGTCAGGCAAAGTTGGTCCAGCCACTTCGGATCGTAATCCGCCACTCTTCGCGACAAAATCTGCCGCTCCCACGCATTCGCCGGGATCTCAAATCCTTGTAGCTGCTGCAGTACCTCCAGCGCACCGCGCTCCCCGGCGACCTGCGAACCCGGAGCCACATGCTGCCATCGCATCAGCCATCGCATAAACTGCGCCGCCGTCACCGGCTCAATCTGCTTTCGCAGCATCCCCACCGTCAGCCGGTGAATCCGCGCCAGCAGCCTGCGCTCGCACCACTCGGTTTCTTCGGTGGCGACAGTCGCCCTCGTCGCAGCGCTCGTGAACTTCCCCCGCAGAACCGTCCCACTCGCTTCCATCCGCAGCAACGCCTTCTCAACATCGGAAGCCGGAAGCCCCAGCATCTCGCCCAATCCGGACGCCGTCACCGGCCCCCCATGCGACATCCATCCGGTCACCAGTGTGAGCAAGGCATCCTCGCGCGAGCTCGGCACTGTCTCCACATCCGCCAACTCTCGCTCAAATTCCGCCGCAGGAAACAGCGCCCGAAAGCTTCGCGCCCGTTCCGCGGCCACCCAATAACGCCGCCCATCACTGGAAGCAACTGCAGCCCGACCCTCGCTCAACAGTCGCTCGAAGTAGCCGCTCCAACCGGCCATACTCCTGTAAGGACCGCCAGGGTGCCCCATCCTAAACTCGCTGTCTTTTGGCGAGTTTAGAGTCGGACTTTTCCCCGAACCCTCCCCAATCTCTTCCGGCAGCGCCACCAATGTATGCAGCACGTCGTGCAACTCGTCCGCATCCCGCACATCCGGCCACGCCTCTTCCCTGACCTGAGCAATCGCGCCGGCATCGAGCCCGCCCACTTCCTCCAGCACCGACTCCGGCAGCACTCGCCGCATCTCCACCGCTCGCGCCCGCCGCTCCTCCAGCGGAGCGTCATCCAGATACGCATACGGATTCGCATTCAGAATTTCGTGCGAAAACTGCGACGGTACCGGCGTATCCACGGCCAGCACGCGAATCTCTCCCGACGCCATCCCGCGCAGCAGCGTCTTCAATCCCTCCACATCCATTGCCTCGGTGAGCACATCTTTCATCACTTCGCCCACCAGCGGATGGTCCGGAATCTGCCGCTCTCCCTCGATATTTTCAAAGCAAGCCGCCGCATCCGGAAACACCGACGCCAGCAGATCATCCGACCGCATCCGCTGAATCTGCGGCGCAACTTTCTTGCCATTCTGAAATCGCAGCAGCGCCAGCGCCCGGTTCGCGTCCCACCGCCAGCGCGTCCCGAACATCGGAGAGTCCAGCGCCGCCTGCTCCAGAATCGGCTGCACCGTATCCGCCTGCAAGAAGTGAAAAACATCGCCCAGCGGAAAACTGTGTTGCTCCGCCAGCGCGATGTTCAGCCCGTTGTCCGTCGCCGCCGCCTGCAACTCAAAATTAAATCCGCGGCAAAATCTCTTTCGCAGCGACAATCCCCATGCCTTGTTGATCCGACCGCCAAACGGCGCGTGGATCACCAACTGCATTCCGCCGCCTTCATCAAAGAATCTCTCGGCAATGACCGTCGTCTGCGTCGGCACCGCGCCCAGCACCGCGCGTCCCTGCAGAATGTATTCAATCGCCTGCTCCGCGCCGGAATCGTCCAGCCCGCACTCTTCCTTCAGCCACCCAACTGCCGCGGCCACCTCCGGCTGCGTCGCCGAAAACCCTACCGGCGAAGTCCGCGGCAACATCTCGCTGACTCTCTGCCGCAACTCGCCCACATGCGCCGACAATTCCTGCGTCCGCGCCGGAGCCTCGCCCCTCCAGAACGGCACGCTCGGCGGCGCTCCATGCGCATCCCGCACCAGCATCCGTCCCGCGTTCGTCTCAATGCGATGAATCATCCACGAGGTATTTCCCAGCAGCATAATGTCGCCGCGATTGCTCTCGACCGCGAAATCTTCATCGACCGTCCCGACCACCACCTGGTCCGGCTCCGCCACCACCGTGTAGAGCGAATTATCCGGAATCGCTCCGCCGCTGGTGATGGCCGCCAGCCGCGCCCCACGCCGAGCCCGCAACTTTCCATTCACCCGGTCGCGATGGATATACGCCCCGTACCTCCCGCGCCTCGACGCAATCCCCTCCGATAGCATCTCCAGAATCGAATCGAACGTCTCGCGCTTCAGATTTCGGTACGGATACACCCGTCGCGCCAGCCGAAACATCTCATCTTCGCCCCACTCCTCCGCCGAGCAGGCCGCCACAATCTGCTGCGCCAGCACATCCAGCGGAGATTCCGGAATCATCAGCCGATCCAGATCTCCCAGCTTGATTGCCCGCACTAGCGCCGCGCACTCCACTAGATCGTCGCGCGTCGTCGTAAACAATCTTCCCTTCGGAACCGCCCCACGCCAGTGCCCCGACCGTCCGACGCGCTGCAAGGCCACGGCAATCGCTCGCGGAGAATTGATCTGCACCACCAGGTCGACCGTGCCGATATCAATTCCCAACTCGAGGGAAGCCGTCGCCACCAGCACCCGCACCTGTCCTTCTTTCAACTTCCTCTCCGCCGCCAGCCGCAGCTTGCGGGACAGCGAACCGTGATGCGCCGCCACATTCTCCTCGCCCATGCGCTCGCCCAGCTCATGGCACACTCGCTCCGCCATCCGCCGCGTGTTCACAAACACCAGTGTCGACCGGTGTTGCCTCACCAACTCCACCAGTCGGTCGTAAATTGTGTCCCACATCTCATTCGACGCCACCGGACCCAGCGGCATCGGAGGAACTTCGACCGCCAGATCCAGCTTCCGCTTATGCCCGATATCGACAATGACGGGATCGGCTCGACCATTTCCCGTCAGAAAGTGCGCCACTTCCTCAATCGGCTTCTGCGTCGCCGACAAACCAACGCGCACCGGACGCTGATGCGCCAGTGCCTCCAGCCGCTCCAGGGACAGGGCCAGATGTGCCCCGCGCTTGTCGTCCGCGACCGCATGAATCTCATCGACAATCACCGTTTCCACGTCGCGCAAAATCGCCCGGCTCTTATCCGCAGTCAGCAATATGTAGAGAGACTCCGGCGTCGTCACCAGAATGTGCGGAGGCCGTTTCAGCATCGCCCGCCGCTCCGGCTGCAGCGTATCGCCGGTCCGCACTGCCGTCCGAATCTCGGGCATCAGCAGCCCGCGCTCTCCCGCCAGCGCAAGAATTTCCCCGAGAGGAATCTCAAGATTTTTCTGGATGTCGTTTCCCAGCGCCTTCAGCGGAGAAACGTAGAGAACTTCCGTCCGGTCCCTTAACTCCCCCGCCAGCGCCTTGCGCACCAGCCGGTCAATGCAAGCCAGAAATGCCGCGAGCGTTTTCCCGGAGCCGGTCGGCGCCGAAATCAGCGTCGTCCGCCCCGCCAGAATGTGCGGCCACCCCTGCTCTTGTGGCTCCGTCGGAGTTCCAAAGCGCCCGACAAACCACTCCGCCAAGAGAGGATGGGCCCAGGCCAGCGAGGCAGGAAGGGACTGCATTTGGGTATTCTAGACCGAGATTGAATTTTCGCCAACTGTTCGCCCAGAGCACTGTACTCGGCGTCTGGGAACCGAATGGCGCCTGGCCTGTCCATATGAATGAGTGAAATCGCCTGTTAACGACAGTCATCAACCGGCACTGTATCTTTTTCAGATGGCCGAACCCTATCGCGTTTTCGTTGTGCTGGATCGGGACTATGGCCAACGCCTAACCGAACTAGCTCAAACAGGCCCTGTGTGGATCGTGGACACGCCTGCCAACCGTACTATCGCACAGCAGATTTGGGATGCCAGTCCCAACCGCAGCCATCTGGAAGGCGTCACAACTTTCAAATTTCAAGAGGGTATCCCATCTGAAGATATCCTTATCAACGAGCTAGACACGATAGACCTTCATCACGGCACCTATTCCTCGAATCCGCCGTACACGGTTATTGAAGTGATAGGAACAGGCATCAGCGACAAGATTGAAAGCAGTTTCACTGAGTTCGGCTTCGATCAATTCGTACCGACGCCACATGGATTTCAGGCAATTCGTCCGTTGCCGAAAGATTGGTCGCCAGATCGTTGACGTAACATCCCGATTACACTCATCATGCCCCTGCCGGGGGTTTTGAGTGTAAAGGCCTGATAACGTCAGTTGACGCGGCGCTTGGCCTTTAGTTCATCACACCGATCTAGAACCGCAGCCGGAAGTAAAAGATCGCCCTTCCGCAGGGCTCCAATCGGAGCCAATTCTTTCAGTCGTGTATCCGCAATCCACATCCCGACCTGATCGGGAGGCGGGACCAAGTCTATTTTCGACATCGCAGCAGGCGATCCGTTTTCACAAGGCAAATACTCACCTGCATAAACCTCGCTTCCGTTGGCCATCACTAGTCGGCAGTAATATGCCTTCCCTGACAAAGTGGTATCGCACCCGAACCACCATCCGTGATGCCATGAAATCGGCAATGCCGGGGCGTCAATCCAGACCGCATTCAGCGGCATATTTTTCGGGAGTCGCGGTGGAAAGACCTTCGTGTCCAGCCACCTAATGCCGCCAGCAAACCAGAATAGAGGGAAGGCAACGACGAGTGCGATGAGTGCAAAAAGGACTTTAGAAAAGAGAGTCGAGCGAGTCATTGCGATTTCGCTCGCATTCTACGCCTAGCGGGACGATTGGCGTAACAATCTCCGTTACGCTCATCCTCCCTGCGGGCCGGGGAACTTGAGCGCTATGGCCTGTTTTCAGCAATCATGAGGGATAATCGTGAGCATGGACTCACGGCACGAGTCGAAGGTTCGAGAATGGATGCTGGCGACCATATCGAACGGTGGAATCGAAAGGCTCGACGATCTACACATCGATGACATCGACGACAATTGGAAGCAACGTACAAACTGGATTCCCGCCAGCATCTGTGCCTACGAACTCGCGGTTATGCTGCAAAGCAATCTCGGACTCAACGTGAAGATTGCTCTTGCCTTTTCGCTGCTCGACGGAACTGGTCAGACGTTCGATACGGAGGAAGAATTTCAGAGTCAGCTAGACTGGTCACCACCATCGCTGTATCTCTTCAGGGCTGGTGACCACAAGCACCTGTCCAACATTGTGCGGTATGATCCGCTTCCCAAGACTCTTGCCTCACGCTTTCCACCAGGGACGAAATCCTTTCTGTTGCAGTGGGCCACGGAAGACGGCACTCCGCGGCGTTCGATATTTGTTGAAGCCTGACCTTGTTGGCGAAAAATCTCCTTAACACTCAAAATGCCCCCGGCAGGGGTTTTGAGTGTAAAGGCCTGATTTCGACAGATTAGCCAACGATTGGTGTCTAATGCGAATGTGAAACCCCTTTGCATCCTCTGCCTAGCGGCTTTCCTTACGCTGACGTGCTCCTATTCGCTGGCGCAGGATTCAAAACGCGCTGGAATTATCCGTGGCATCGTCCTAGATGCAACTGAACAACCTGTCGAGGATGCGAGCGTCAAAGCAAATTTCGCGGGCGGTTTCAGTGGAATGGTGCCGAGTGCTCGCACAGATAAATTAGGCCACTTCGTAATACAACGATTGGCATGGGGCGGTTGGTACGTCACAGCATCGAAAGAGCAGGACGGCTATCCAGACCAAAGCAATGCGTTTTACAGTTGTAGCGGCTTCGGGCAGAGGGGGAAGGAAAATGGCGGGCTGTAAGGGCATCCGCGCCCGAACGCTATCCCTCCTTAGCCTTGCCATTTGCTCTCTTGCGCAAGACGTTGGTCAGCACCCAAGAACGGCCGTCCCCACGGCCATGGAGGAAGTATCACTGAATGAGCTGTCCTCGGTTGAAGTGCCTACCCTGCCAGCGGACAGCATCGGGACACCCTTGCTCTGCGACCCCGACGGCAGCATATTATTTCGCCTCGCAACTCCGGAAACCGGCATAGAAGACCCGGTCTCTGTCTCGAAGGATGGGAAAACCGTCATCCGGTTCGGTAGGGAGAAGATCAATGACATCGCTCGCCCTGCCCTGCTCAGCGTTTCCCTCCTCGGGCGAGACGTGTACATATTAACGAGGGGCAGCACCCCGCTGGGCTACGAAACCAAGTGGCGCACCCCGACAGGCGAGGTGGTAAGCCAGCACGCCTCCAAGGGTGGAACATTTGTCGTGCATTTCGAAGGTAACGGAAACTATGCAGGCGCGGTCTCTCTGGACCTACCCTTCAAGCCCCAACGCCTCGGCGTATTCGAAAATGGGGATTTCCTCGTCTCCGGTGCGGACCCTTCCACAGACGAGCCTCGCCTCGGCATCGTGGCTTCTAACGGACAGCTCCGCCGCTTGGTCGAGCTGGAGGGAGATGTACACGCACAGCAGGAGTCCGACGCATCCGGAAAGGGCAAAGACCCGACCGCGCTACCGCGTTTTCAACCTGCGCCAGATCGTCCGCCTCAGTCCTTTGTGACCGAAACCCTCCGCGGGGTTGTCTCGGCGTCTCAGATCGCAAAGGATGGCCCGAATCTTCTCCTCTTCCGCCCGATGAACGGTCCTGTATTTTCGATCTCTCCCTCCGGCGAAGTGAGAGTTCACAAGCTGAAGGTGGAGGGTGATTACAGACTCTACACGATCAAAGCAGCCCGAAATTTGTGGATTGTAGAATTCCTACATGATGTTCCTCACAGCGCGGCCCAGGAGTTCTCGACCTACGCCTTCGACCCCGAGACCGGAGCCCCATTGCGAGAGTACTTCTTCCCTCGGAACCTCGGATGGGGGCTGGCTTGTACCGATGGCGACGAATTCACCTTCGTCATGGCTAATGAAAAGACAAATACTTTAAAGCTAGTTAACCTCGCGCCTGCGGCAAAACCAAACTAGAGGCAGCTAGCAACTGTTGTAACATCCCCATTACACTCATTGACTGGCTTCTTGCCCCGCCATTAGCCGCTGATTCGGCAGCATAGAAGGACCACGGCAACAAGGCTCCAAGACTGCTAGAATTCCGGCGATGGCGAAACTCTCTCCTCAAGCCCGCGCCCGCAAAATCAAACTTCTCCTCTTCGATGTTGACGGCGTCCTTACCGACGGCAAGCTCTTCTTCCCTGCTCTTCCGGGCGATCAGGAAACCGGCAGCATCGAAGTGAAAGGGTTTCACGCGCACGACGGCGTCGGGATTTCTCTGGCGCGAGTGGCCGGACTCAGAACTGGACTTATCACCAAGCGCGTCTCAGACACCGTCGCGTTGCGCGCCCGCGATTTGAAACTCGAATTCGTACGGCAAGGAATTCAGGACAAGGGCGCTGCGTTTGATGAGATCGTCAAAGAGGCCGGACTTGACCTGAACGAAGCTGCCTTTGTTGGCGACGACGTCGTCGATCTTCCTGCCATGCGCGCCGGCGGCCTGGCCATAGCGGTCAAGAACGCGCGCGCCGAAGTGAAGAAAGAAGCCCACTACGTGACACCGCACGCCGGCGGCGACGGCGCCCTGCGCGACGCGGTGGAATTCATTCTGAAAGCACAGGGGAAATGGAAAAAGGCCATGGAGGCGTACCTCGGTGGTGGAGGCGGGAGTTCAGGCAATTAGCAGTTGGCTCAGAACACTCTGGTCTTACATCTGCTAGCACTCAGTGTTCAGCACTGAGCATTCAGCCCGTGTACGTTTGTGCCGGGATGAGTACTGAGTACGGCGTTACTGAGTGCTCAAACAAAAAACCCACCGGATGCTTGCTTGGGGCGTGCTCGGGTCAGCATCCGATGGGCTACCGTTTCTCCTTACTCACCCTGTTGTTTTCAGGAGTATGTGTAAAAATTAAACACGAGAACCCAAAGAAGTTCTGTCTAATTTTGTAAAACTTTGTAATTTGTTGCTGAAACCACAATTAGGCGCAAATACAAACACTTCCCGCCTGCGCAATCCGCCGAGGCATAGGAAGCGTCGTCTGGAAATCCAAGTTGTGCCCGGACTCTTACTCTGGCAGCATCGGCGTCTTCGTCGCCACCAGTTCGGCAAATCGTTTATCTTTCCTCACTTGCGCAAATTCCGCATCCTTATACACATTCTTGAAATCTTTGTATCCATCTTCGATCGCCTTCCGCAGATATTCCAGCGACCGGTCCGAAAGTCCAATCTTGGCGTAGAGCCTTGCTACCGTATAGTCGTAGCGCGCCCGATCTTCGGGACTGGGTAGCTGCGCCTGTACTCCGCCGCGCGAAGTCCGCTCAAACACATCTGGATCGAGCTCGACCGCATGCTGATAGGCCTGAAACGCCCGCTCAAAGTCCTTCCTCGAAAACAACGCCGCCCCCAGGTTGCTATAGAACGACGCCGAATTGCCATCGAGCGCAATCGCCCGGTCGTACTGCTTGATCGCCGGGCCATTCTTCTTTTCCTCGTAGTACACCACTCCCAGGTTGTTGTACGAGTCGGCGAAATTGCGGTCGCACTTGATCGACTTCTCAAACGATTTTTTGGCCTCGCGATACCGCTGCATCATCAGCTCGGTAATCCCGACCTTGTTGAACAACCCGGCAGAGTTCGGATTCTTCGTCATGGCCGCGTGATAGTAGTCGAGCGCGTCCAGATAAAGCTTCTCGGCGCGCAGTTCGTCCGCCCGCGCCTCCAGGTTCGCCGCCGTGGCGTCCGGCGCCGGTGGATCGATCGCCCGCAACATCGGCGGTCTAATCTGAACTTGTTCTGCGCGGGAAGCTTGCCCCCTTGACGTTGCGGACAAGGCCAGAATGCAGGTGAAAACAGAGGCGCAAACCAGGAATGCCTTCGGGCAGGACGACATAGGCCACCCCCCAGCTAGTGGACGTATTCTGGCACAGTTTCCACCGCCCGGCGACAATTTTTAAATCCCGCCCTCGAATCTTCTGGATTTCGACCCTGAAAACAGCTATTTCGTCCCAGAAAACCCGTCAAACGGAACCCAAAACACGGTTTCAGTGCGGAGCGGCCTGTCCACTATCTGCAGGTTTAGACACCGGAGCGGTCGTTTTGTCGTCCTTGAATATGCCCGCGATCTTGCCCAGAAAGCCCTTCTTTTTCTTCGGATCCTGGTTCGCATCCTGCGCGTTGGAAGCCTGGTTCGGGCTCGCCGGCAGGGGCGCCTTGTCGCCGCCGAAGATCTTCGAAAAGAATCCCTTCACGCCTCCCTGCTCATCGCAGGTATCGCGCGGTTCGGTTCCGGCCACGAATGCGGAAACGTAGTCGTCAGTGCAGTTCGGCGTCGCCAGGCGGTTGGTCGCTTTGTCCAGCTGCACATCGACCACCCCCGTCGGTTGCTGGAACTCTCTCATATCCTCATACTGCGGCAGCAGCGATGCTTTCTTCATGAACTCGGCCCAGATCGGCGCGGCCGTCATCGCTCCGCTCAACCGCAAATCGCTATAGTCGTCGTATCCCACCCACACAATGCACAGCAGGTTCGTCGTATACCCCGCAAACCACCCATCGTGCGAACTGCCCGTCTTGCCTGCTGCAGGAGGCGTAAATCCCCTCAACCGCACCGCCGTATATCCCAACCCGTTGTTGATGACGCCCTCCATCATGTTCGTCATGACGTAGGCAATCCTCGGATCGAGGACCTGCCGCTGATCGGTCCCGTAGTTTGCGATCACGTCACCTTTGGCATTCCTTACCGAACGCAGCAGAATCGGCGACAGCCGCATCCCATTATTCGCGAACGCCGTATACGCTCCCGCCATATCCAGAGGCGAAGCATCATACGACCCCAGAGCCATTGCCGGCGTCGCCTTCACCGACACAATTCCCGCCGACCTCGCCAAGTCCGCTACCTTGTCGTAGCCAACTTCTTCCGCCACTTTGACCGTCGCGTTGTTCAGCGACATCGCCAGCGCATACCGCAGGGTCACGTCTCCGTGATATTCCTCTTTATAGTTGCGCGGCTCGTAAATCTGATCTCCATACGCAAACGTCGACGGCTCGTCCGTCACGACCGACGCCGGCGTAATCACGTTCGGCGAGCCGTCAATCGCGGTGTTCATCGCCGCCGCATATACAAATGGCTTGAAGATCGAACCAGTCGGCCGCTTTGACACCGTATGATTCAGCTGGCTCCAACCGTAGTCCCTTCCTCCCACCAGCGCCAGCACCGCGCCAGTATGCGGATCGAGCGCCACCAGTGCCACCTGCGCCTGCGGACCCGGTTCCACCGTGGTCTCGATCTTTTTCCCCACCTTCACCCGCTTGGTCCGCATCTTCTTAACCTGCTCATCCACCAGCTTGATGCCCATCTCCACCGACTGCGCCGCCGCCTTCTGCAGCTCCGGATCCAGCGTCGTATAAATGCGGTACGACTGGTCGTTCAGATCGTGCTCGTTGAATTTGCTGATGAGCTGGTCCCGCACCATATCCACAAAATACGGCGCGTCGCTCGCCTCCACATTCGGAGGAGCCAGCTTCAGCGGCGCCGCCTTCGCTTTATCCGCCTGCTCGCGCGTGATCGCGTGTGTCTCCACCATCGACTCCAGCACTACATTCCGCCGCTCCAGCGCCCGCTCCGGATGCCGATAGGGCGACAAATAACTCGGCCGTTGAATCAATCCCGCCAGCAGCGCCGCCTCCGGCAGAGTGATGTCCTTCAGATCCTTATTGAAGTAGGCCTTCGATGCCTCCGCGAATCCGCTGATCGCAAACGATCCTCTCTGCCCCAAATCCACCCAGTTCGCATAGAACTCGAAAATCTGCTGCTTGCTGAATTTCTGTTCCAGTTCCTCCGCAATCAGCATCTCGGTTAGCTTGCGCTTGATCGATTTCTCCGGAGAGAGGAAGAAGCCCCGCGCCAGTTGCTGGGTCAGCGTCGATCCACCCTGCGCCCGTCTTTGCCGCAGCACGTCCTCCCAGACCGCCTCGATCGTGCGCACAAAATTCACGCCGCTGTGCTCGAAGAAGCGCCGGTCTTCGATCGCCAGCACCGCCTGCACCATCGTCGGCGGAATATCGTTGTACTTCACCAGCTCGCGCTTTGACCGTTGCTCGGCGTCGAATAACGCCGTCACCAGCTGCGGCTCCAGTTCGTACGCCGCCAGTTCGTTCCCCTTGCTGGTGATGCCGTCCACCTGCCCATCCTGAATCCCGATGTGCGCGGGCTCGGGACTGTGGTACGACTCCGGCCCGGGTAGGATGTCGATTCCATCGCTCGTTACGTGGAAGCTGCCCAGCGCCGACTGCCCCTCTTTATCCGTATATCCCGCCTGCCGCAGGTCCAGCGCAATCTCGTGCGCGTCAATCTTCTCTCCATCCCGCACCGTCCGCGGCATCGCGTAGATCTTCGCCGAGTTGCTGAACACGGGCGTCCGGAAACGCCGCTCGATAATGCGGTCGTACTTAATGTAGTAGAACGAGAACAGCACCGTGAACGTGATCGCCAGAATCAAAAACGCCACCACTCCGGCGCGCAGCACCGGATCGCGCGGCAGCCCGCGGATTCCTTTGCCCGCCGCTTCCCCGTTTCCCTTCGGAATCCTGATCTTGATGGTCACAGTTCGTGTGCTTTCGACGATTTCAACCAGACGAGATCGAACACCTTGCGCACTCCTTCAGACGTTGGGACGCGCGAAAAGGTTTGTCTTGCCCACGTGACTAGTGATCCGAGCTGTCCCCCAGCAAAGCCGAGGGAACCCGCCCATGTGGGTGTCCGCGTCTCTGACCCGGACGGGCAATTCTCCCGATCTGTCCACACCACGACCCACTTTCGCCATACCCGATACCTTATTGTACCCCCCACTCCGCAAACACAAAGAGACCCGCAGTTCGTGCGGGTCTCTGAGACGTTAACAGCCATCCGTCCGAATTCTACGGATCGGTAATCACCCAATATCCCGGTGTCGTCAGCGTGACCGAGGAGATTGGTTGGGTTAAGGAGCCGTTGGACCCCACCGACAGAGGGATCAGCTGTGTCGAGGTCACCGCACCGCTGATCACATCGATCGAGTCGATACTCGTGGTGGTATACACCATAAGATTCGCACCGGACTGATCAAACTGTCCCCACGGCCCCGCCACCACGCTGAAAGGCGATCCGTTGATCGCCGACAGCGCTCCTGTGCTCGTATTTAGCTGGTAGCCTTCGACCGGGTTGTAGCCCGTTGCCGTATCCGTGATGCTGAATGAATATACAAACTCCCCGTTGCTCGCAGGCGGCTGCATTGCAATCGTGAAGGGGGAGTACTGCGTCACCGTCGGGGTGCCGACTTGAGTAATCGCTCCTGTGAGCGGGTTGATGCTGAAAACGTACAGGTGATTATCGTCGGTCCCGAGTATCGCGTCCGTCTCGCCTGTCGTCCCGACCAGGTACCCTCCGCTCGCATCTCCTTCCAGCTGCCACATCGGATACGAGAAAGGGCTGCCCGTGATCGCGGTCAGCTGTCCGGTCCCGGTCCCGATGGAATAGCCAAGAACCTCGAACCCATCGTGATCGCCGCCCGCCGTGCACACGTACAAGTATTTCCCTAAACCATCCGTCGCAAGATTTCCCGGCTCGATCGGCGTAGGAACTGTTTGCACCAGGGTGAGATCTCCTGTGCTGTTACTGATTGCAAAGACAAGAATGTCGTTTGCCCCGGTGTTCCCAATAAAGAGGTAATTCCCAGCCGGGTCCGTCGTCACGTTGTAATGGTTATAGGTCGTGATCGGCAGATTCAATGCCACCGACATCGGGAATCCGCTCAAAGCCGTGAGCGCTCCGCTTTTCGAATCAAACGACCATCCATAAATCGCACCAGTCAACTCGAAGATGGCATACACGAATTGCTTTTGCGCCACGACCATCGCCACCCCTGGATCCGCTCCCGGAATCGATGGTGCCGTGTAATTGCTCAGCGCCAGAAAGCTTCCAGCGCTCGTGCTCAAATCGTATCCATCCACCGTGGCGTTAGTCTGATCCACCGCGTAGACAAAAGCTGCCGGCGTCGCGCCCCCTCCGCCACCGCCCCCTCCGCCACCACCGCCTCCACCAAAGTTCCCGCTACCGCCCGCAGTGCACGCCGACGAACTCCCGAAGCCGGCCTGCGGACATCCCGGCGCACCGCCGCTACAGCTCGCCAGCAACATCATCGCCAGCAACGCCAGCAAACTCATCAGCACTCGATACAGATTCTTCATGCACTGCCTCCATCTGAGCTTTGCCGTTGCCGACAGCCCGCTGCACGCCTCAGGAGATTCATTCTTAATTCTTCCGAATTCTCTGGAGCCCATTCCGTCGCGATTCGCGCACCTCGCCGCGAGCTCGCGGGACGAACTCTCGCCCTGTCGCGATACTAGGTTCGCAGTAACGTCATAGCAACGTTACGAATGTCATTGGACCATCCGACAGTTCACTCGGCGTTCGGACAGCCGAGCGTTATGCGTCGAGCAGGATGTAGGGAGGACAGCTGCCCTGAGCGTAGTCGATGGTATTAAGGGGTCGATTGCAGCTCGATCGCCTTCACGTCCTCCGGGTTCCCTGGCGCCTCTGTGGTGAAATGTCTTTGAGCAGAGAGCCCCCAAGAGAGCAGATCGACACCCCTTTTCTCTCCGAAGGTAACTTCTCCCAATCCTCGCACCCGCCCTCGCGAAAGCCCCCAACATTGTTCTTCCCCTGTGTTCATCGCCCTCCGCGCATCATCCCGTTGCACGCATCGCTCGCGTTGGTGACCATCGGACGTGCACATTCGTTCCTTGCCTCGGATTTTCGGACCTGACAACATGCGAATTGAAATCTCGCGGAGGATTTTTTCCAGTGAAACGCACATACATTCTGGCCACGTTCCTCGTTGCCATCTCGTTGATCTCGACCAGTTGCGGCACCGGCGACAAAATCGGCTCTGTCTCCATGACTGTCGGCGGTACCACCGGCACCGTCAACCTCATCGGCCTCGGTGGCACCCTGCAGTTGCAGGTGAATGCTAACTACACCAGTGGAAAGATCATCGACGAAACTAACTTCGCCGTCTTCACGGTTGTCCCCGAGGGCACAGATGACAACGGCAATACGCTCAGTGCCCCTCCGCTGACGCTGACCATCAACAACACCGGCCTGATCACTGCCGTTGATCCCGCCGTTTGCACCTGGATCAGCACCACCGGCCAGGTCTCGACGCCAGGCTGGGCTTACACCGGCGACTACAAGATCACCGCCACCTACCGTGGCTTTACTTCGAATCCGGTTTTCATTCCGGTCGCTTCCGCAGCCGGCCCTGCCGCCTTGGACGGCGAGTGCGGACCCACGCCGACCAGCTAAGACATCTTTCCGCGACGATTTCGTAACCTCTCGGTCGCTCCAAAGTGCAGCCCGCTCCGCAGGGCTGCACTTTCTTTTTGTCCGTTCTTTTGCGGCTTCCACCACCGCGCGCCTTTCGACAGGCGGGTACAACTCTCCCAAGTCCCGTCCCGCAGGGGCACCATAGGGTAAGGTCGCGGGCAACGGGTCTACATTCTGAGAAAAGTCCCGTAGGAACGAGACCGCTGGCGGCAACATGACGACGATTGTCTACGCCTCACAACCGCCCCACGTCGACATGGGAGAGCCCGGCACGGCAGTGCGGGGTTCTGGTCAATTTTCTCTAGAAAACGAAGCGGAAGCGAAAACTAGAAGCCCTTGTTTTCGCTCGATGGCGTGAAATGCAGCGTAAAGGAATACCCAGGAAGACTGACCGGAACCGTGTAGTCCGCTCCCACATAAACCGCGGGCGCGCCCACTGTGCCGATATGCTGGATCGTTACCTGCTCCGGAGCCAGAGAAATGTCCTGCTCCTGCGCCTTCCGGATCACCGCATCCAGCACCTGCTGATCCGTCTGGTGGTTGGCCGCGCTCATCATCGCGATATTCCGCAAATCGTCCTGAAACGAGAAGTTCTTCATCTCCGGCGGAATGATCTGAAACCCGGAGTACACGATCCCGATGATGGCAAGAAATCCTGCAACGGCCTTAAGTGTTCCCATGTCCCAACTCTGCTCCCGCCGGAAGGTGAAACGTCTTATACTGCGGCCGGCCGAGCAACTCCTCAAAATATTCGACGATCGCGCTGATCCTAACATCGTGCACTTCCCGAGTCGACCGAATAACCACCTCCACGGTACCTTCGGTAACCTTCTTTCCCACCGTGATTCTAAAGGGGATACCCACCAGATCCGCATCCTTGAACTTCACCCCCGGCCGCTCGTCGCGATCGTCCAGGATCACGTCGAATCCCGCCGCTTCCAGCCTCCTCGCAATACCCTCGGAAGCACTCCGCACCGCTTCGTCCTTCACATTCACCGGCGCCACCACCACTTCAAATGGAGCGACCGCCGCCGGCAGCCAGAATCCGTTCTCGTCATTTCCCTGCTCCACTGCCGCCGTGAGAATACGCTCAATCCCAATCCCGTAGCAGCCCATGATCGGCATGACTTCCTTGCCGTTCTTGTCGAGCACCCGCGCGCCCATCGACTCCGAATACCGGTATCCCAGCTTGAAGATGTGCCCAATCTCCACCGCCGTATCGATGCGCAGTGGCTTGCCGCAATTCGGACACGCCTCGCCCACCGTCACGCTGCGCAAATCCGCGTACTCCGTGGGATTAAAATCCTTCCCCGGCGTCAGATTCTTCAGGTGATAGTCCTCTTTGTTCGCGCCCCCGATCAGGTTGGTGCGTCCTTCGAGCGCTTTATCCACCAGCAGCACCGGTTTGCCCTCATCCTTCAAATCCCGGGCCCACTCGATTCCCACCGGCCCCAAATATCCGGCCGGGGACTTGAACAGCTCCTTGAACTCCGCCTCCTCCATCGGCCGCGGCACGGTCGCAATCGTCGCATTCAGCTTCGCCTCGTTCAGCTGATGATCGCCGCGCAAGAGCACCACAATCGGACGAAGCTTGACGGTCTTCCCCTTCGCGTCTTTCTCTTCCGCCATCAGCGCCAGTGTCTTGATCTTGTTCTTCGGAGACACACCCAGAAACTTCGCCACATCTTCGATCGTCTTCTGCCCCGGCGTGTGCACTTCGAGCGGCTTGCCATCGCCAAATGCCGAGAGGTCTGGAACCGCCTCCAGCTTCGACGTTGCCTTCTCCATATTCGCCGCGTAGTTGCATCCATCGCAGCTCACAATCTGATCCTCGCCCGCCGGCGTCCGCACCATGAACTCGTGCGATTCCTTCCCGCCCATCGCACCCGAATCCGCCTCAACCACCATGTACTTCAATCCACAACGGTCGAAGATGCGGCAGTAGGCGTCGTAATGTTTCTTGTAGGAAACATCCAGCCCCGCCGCATCCATGTCGAACGAGTACGAATCCTTCATCATGAACTGCCGTACCCGCAGCAGCCCCGACCGTGGCCGAGGCTCATCGCGAAACTTCGGCGCGATCTGATACCAGATCTGTGGCAGCTGCTTGTAACTCCGCAGATCCTTCAGCGCAATCGACGTCATCACTTCTTCTTCGGTCATACCCAGGCACATCTCCGCGCCCTTGCGGTCTTTTAGCCGGAACAGGGTTTCGCCCATCAGCGCCCAGCGGCCCGACGCCTCCCATAGCTCCCGCGGATGCATCGCCGGCAAAAAAAATTCCTGCCCGATCTTGTCCATCTCCTCGCGCACAATACGCATGATCTTGTGGAACGACCGGTTGCCCAGAAACAGATACGAGTAGATTCCCGCCGCGAGCTGCCGGATATATCCCGCCCGCACCAGAAATTTGTGCGACGCCACTTCGGCGTCCGCCGGCGCCTCGCGCAATGTAGGAATAAAGCTTTCTGACCAACGATGCATAGGTTTGAGGTTCCGATGGGGATTCGAATCAACGATTGTAAACGATCGAGATGGGGACATGGCCGTAGACTGCCGCACAAAAAACTCCCGTGAATATTGGCGGCAAGAAGCACCCGCAGTGGCGGCGATCTTCGGGATGGACTACATCCACTTCCGTTTTGTAGGCGGGCCCAACGCGGTGGGCCTTGCCGTAACGAGATGATTCACTACGGCCGGGCGAGGGCACGACGATACCGTGGCCGCCTGACGATGACACTGCCGACTCGATATCGGGAGGACAATCAAGCCTAGTCAGAGCTATGCCGCCAGCTCTTTCAGAATCTCTTTCCCCAGCTTTTGCGCCTCGCCGAATAGCCTCTGATACTCCACAAACTTCCGGTTTAGGTCGAGTGCCTTCTCGGTCGACGGATGCTTCCTCAGAATCATGTCCCGCACATGCACCGGGTTCGGCAGTGTCGCTTCTTCATTCAATTCTTCCAGCGCCGTATTCGGATCATAGTGATACATAAGAACCTCATTGAGTAATTGGGCGAATTGGGCCATAGTGCGAATGAGAACTCAGTGCTTTTGAAGCGCTCAGTCACCCCGATCGCCCAGTGACCCGGTCTAGACCATCTCCGTCCCCCACAAATCATGTAGATGCACGATCCCCTCGATCCGCTGACGATCATCCACGACCATCAATGAAGTAATCTTCTTCTCCTCCATCAGCGCAAGCGCCGTCGCCGCAAACTCACTTTTCGCGATCGTCTTCGGACTCTTCGTCATCGCCTCGCCCGCCGTCAGATCCATCACGTCTTTTCCACGCTTCTCCAGCAGCCGCCGCAAATCCCCGTCGCTGATGATCCCCACCAGCCTTTTACCCTCCACCACCGCCGTCACTCCCAGCTTTTTCCGTGACATCTCGTAGATCACGTCCGGCATCTTCGTGCCCGGCGCCACGCACGGCAGTGCCTCTCCCATATGCATCAGCGACTCCACCCGCGCCAGCCGCTTTCCCAGCTTCCCTCCCGGATGCAAGTTCGCAAAATCTTCTTCTTTGAACCCGCGCCGTTGGCTCAGCGTCACCGCCAGCGCATCTCCCAGCGCCAGCATCGTTGTCGTCGACGCCGTCGGAGCCAGCCCCAACGCGCACGCCTCCTGCGCCACCGAACAATCCAGCGCCACATCCGCCGCCGCCGCCAATGTCGAAAAGGAGATAGGTTCCCCGCCCTCGCCCTGCGATTTTGGCGAGACAGGGTGGGGATTTTGGCGCTGATGCTTCGGAACCCTCCCGGTACCCTTCGTGCTCCTCGAGGGGCGGGAACCCCATATCTCATCCCCGGTCATCGTTATCAGCGGCACCTGCAGCCGCTTGATCGTCGCCAGCAACATCAAAATCTCTTCGGTCTCGCCACTCGCCGACAAGGCCAGCACCACGTCGCCTCGCACCACCATCCCCAAATCCCCATGCACCGCTTCCACTGGATGCAGATACAACGCTGGCGTACCGGTCGAACTTAACGTCGCGGCAATCTTGCGCGCAATCAATCCGCTCTTCCCCATTCCCGTGACCACTACCCGGCCGGCGCAGCAAAACATTAAATCCACCGCCTGCTGAAACACTGCCGCCATCGGACCTCGAATCCGATCCGCAAGCGCCTGCAGCGCCTCTGCTTCAATCCGCACCACGTTCTCGCCCGTGTTTTTCATGCTTTGGGGGGATTCCAGAAACTAAGGATGTTAGCACGCGCCCGCGCCACCACCGGACCTCAAGCCTTCACTGTGCATCTGAATTCTCACTTCAGATTTGTGAGGTCCAGGTCCTTGACCCCACCCTCAGAAATGATCTTCTCCCGGCGGCGTTACCGCCTTTTGTCCCAGGATCGCCAGCCCTCGCGCCTGGATCACCCGGTCCCACGGCCCCGCCTGCCAGTTATCCCGCGTCTTCTCCTCGTGCCTCCACGCCGGCAGCGTCAGCATCAGGTTTCGTCCCGTCGCATGCACATAAGGCTCATACATCGATCGCAACTTCACCAGTTTGTCCCGGCCATAGTCGTCGTTCCGCACCTTCAACCCCGCCGCCGCCAGCACCGCGCGCAGTCCATCGAACTCCGCCGCCGGCAACCGGTCATTGGCTTCCGGATCATGTCTTGCATTCACCACCTGCGCCAAATCCACCGCCGCATGCCGCGCCATCGCAAACGTCAGCTTCGCCTGTCCCGGATTCACTCCCTCAATCCCCGTCAGCACCAGCGACGTCACATCCAGCATCGTCGTCAGCGCGCCCAGCCATGACTGGTTACTATGCTGCGATCGAAAAAATGTCAGCACCGGGTACGATATCTGCGACTCCAGCAACTCCGCCGCCCACCGCTCCCACTCCCGCAGCACGTCATCGAATACTTTCTGGTCCACTCCCGGATATTCCGACCGTCCCGCCAGCCGCACCAGCAACTCCACCGCCGACGGGGGCGATCCCGCCCGCGCATCCAGCATTGAGATCTGAATCTCCCGCCGCGAAAACGACGCATACACCACCGGAATGTATCCGATCACCACCCCCAAAAACGCAAACCCCATCCCCGCTTCGAATACCGACAGCGCCCGCGCCGCGCCCGAGGTCGGCACGATATCGCCGTACCCCAGCGTAAAAAATGTCTCTCCGCTGTGATAAAGGATCTTGCCGAACGTCAGCGGCTCGCCGCTCAGTTGCTCATGCCCGCCAATGCCGTACTGAATCAGCGAAAATCCAAAAATCAACCCCGCCGCCCAAAAACCCAGCAACAGGATGAGCGACAGCGGCCCGAAGTATCCCAGAAAATTCTGCTGTCGCGAAATCGTCTTGATGCGTCGCGCAATCCCCCGCCACGGAATCCACGTCCGCCGGTAGAAATAGGCGGTTAGTCTGAAATTCCGCAGGACTCGCCGCGGCAGCACCACTGTCTCGAACGCGTCCAGCAGCACCATCCAGATGATGGCGATCCCGAAAACTACGCCGGCAATGTGGACATGCGAAGTCATTTTACGAGCGGCGGCCTCGGGCCTTACCCATCAACATCAAGTCCTGCGAACGATACGACTGGGAAATCAACGTGCAATCTAGATGCGCCGGGAAGATTACCAGATTCGAAACACCGCGCGGGTGGCACACCCTTGTCGTGCAATTTGCGACTGGGTGGGGACGTTGACTTTGGTTTCTTTTCGGTCCGCCCTCTACTGCGGCTTCGCTGGAGTTTGGGGACTGGTTGTCTGCCCCGCCGGCGGCTTCTGAGTCGTGGCTGGTTTCGCCGCTGGTTTCTTTTTCACGGCCGGCTTCTTTGGCGGCTCGGTATCATCCACCACAATCTTTTTCGGAGGCGCCGCCGGAATCGCTGCCTGCGCCGTCTTCAACTCCGCCCGCAGCCGCACAATCTCCAATTCCTTGGCCGACGACAGGCTCTCGATTCGCTCCGCCATCTGCTTCCGCGTCGACTCAAATCCGTTCAGATCGTTCGACAGCGATTGCAGATCGTCCTTCGACCCGAACGCTCCCGTCGACTCCACCACGCTTCCCAGTACGTCGTACAACGCGTCCAAATTGCGGTACAGCTTGAATGTCGCCGGCACATCTTCGGGAGCCGCGCGCAACTGCCCAATGATTTCCGGCAGCGCCCCTTGCAGGTTCCGCTGAATCGAATCCACATTCGCCAATGCCTGCCTTTTCGACGCAGTGTCTGTCTTCCAATGCTCGATCCGCAGCTTCACGAGGTCTGCCTGTGTATCCTTCGCCGCCGCCTCCAGTTGCGACAGCAGTCCATTCAACTGTGTCACCGACGCATACGATACCGGCTCGGCACCCTGTCCCGCCGAACCACCCGGCGGCGAATAATCCGGAGTCGCCGCGCTGATGGCCGGTCCCGTCTGGCCCAGCGCGGCCGTCCACACCAGGAGAAACAGCCCTGTCGGCATGATCAACGTGCGTTTCATTTTCTCAGCGGTGGAATTCGCGAACACAGCATACTACAACCAATCCCCGGCTGTGTTCATCCGGTATTTCCCCGAGCGGCCCTCCTCGCTCCCAAGACATTTAGCACGGCGCGCGCTCCGGTTTCGGCATCCAACTCGATCTTCTCCGCCGCCGCCGCGCCAATCGTACAATGGAGCGATGAGGAGAATCAGCGGATTCCTTCCTGCCACGCTGCTCGGCGCCGCCTTTTTTCTGCTCGCTTTTTCCGCGCTCGCTCCCGCCGAAGACACTCCTCACCGACTCATCCTCAAAGACGGCTCCTATCAGATCGTCACCAAGTACGAAGTCAAAGGCGACCGCGTCCGCTACTACAGCGCCGAGCGCGAGGAGTGGGAAGAACTCCCCAACTCTCTGGTCGACTGGCCTGCCACAGATAAATTCGAAAAGGATCGCGCCGCCAGCGTCGCCGCTCCCGAAGCCATCGCGCTCGACAAAGAAGCCGAACACGACCGCGAACTCGAGGAACTGCAGCTCCCCGAAGTCGCGCCCGGTCTTCGCCTCCCCGAACCCTCCGGCGTCTTCCTGCTCGACACCTATCAGGGGCAGCCTCAGATCGTCGAAATCCAGCAGGCCGAAGGCGACGTCAGCCGCAACACCAAGTCCAATATTCTTCGCGGAGCCATCAATCCCATCGCTGGCGCCAAGCAAACCATCGAAATCGACGGCGCCCACGCCACCGTCCAGTCTCACGCCGACGTTCCTTCGCTCTACATCAATGTCGAACTTGCCCCCACGGAACCCGATCTACCCTCCGCCGCCGCAAAAGATTCGCACGCCCCCGCCCAATCTCCCCAGCAGCCGCAACAGCCCGTCCAGCCCATCGTTCCCTTCGATCGTTTCCGCATCATTCACGCCGAAGTCAAAGGCAACAAGCGCATCGTCGGCGACGTCAAGCGCGCCGTCACCGGCAAAGTCAGTCAGGAACAACGTTTCGTGCGCACAACCATCACTAACGTCAGCGGAGGCTGGCTCAAACTGACTCCCGCGGAAAATCTTCCGCCTGGCGAATACGCTCTGGTCGAAATGATGGGAAAGGAAGGAATGAATCTTTATCTCTGGGATTTCGGCGTCAACCCCAAGGCCCCAGCCAACGCCAACCCCTGGAAGCCGGAAGTCAAAGCCGCTTCGCCAGACAAATAAAATAAAGCAGGAAGACAAGGAAGAAAGAAGCTAAGGAAGAAAGGAACTCCTGAGAGCTGTCAACCGGAAACGGCGACCGCGAACCGAGTACGCTACTTCAACACTCCCCGCTGCGCAATCCCGATATTGTCGCGCGTCGAGTTCTTCACCATATACATCATGCCGTCCGCCTGGCGGATCACGTCATGCGCCGTTCGCGCATCATGCGGATACGTCGCCAGCCCAATCGACGCCCGCACATTCAGGTTCAATCCTTCTTCGCGGCAAAAACTGCTTCCCCGCAGCGCGTCCAGCAACCGCTTCGCCACCACCAGCGCCTGATCTTTCCCCGTCTGCGGCAGCAACACCACGAATTCATCGCCGCCATACCGAAAGGCAAAATCAATCAGCCGCAGCTGAGCCTTGATCAAGTATCCGATCTCCGCCAACAGCTTGCTTCCCACCAAATGCCCGTGCGTATCGTTCACTGTCTTGAAGTGATCCAGATCGATGAACAAAATGCTGAACTCGTATCCAAATCGCGACGACCGATACACCTCGGTCTCCAGCGTCTTGTACAAATGCCGCGCATTATAAAGACCGGTGCAATCGTCGGTGATGGTCAGTTCCTGAATCTTCTCCACCCAGCGTGCGTTCTCGATCGCAATCGCCGCGTAATCGCAAAGCGACTGCAGAAAGAAAACCTCCGCATCGCCGAACCGCGTCATATCCACATTCACCAGCTGGATCACGCCCAGCACCCGCAGCTTCGACCGCAGCGGCACGCAAATGATCGACCGCGTCTCCCACTGTGTCGACTCGTCAATCCTCTTCGCAAATCGCGGATCCCCCTGCACATCCGGCACCACCAGCTGCTCGCCGTGCTTCGCGACCCACCCCGCAATCCCCTCGCCCACTTTCAGCCGGACGTTCTTCAACGCCTCCGCCGCATCTCCCACCGCAATCGCAAAGTACAGCTCATCCCGCGTCTCATCCACCATCAGCAGCGACCATGTATCGGGCTGGAAATACTCCGCCATCTTTTCCATGATGGTTTGCAGAATCGAGTCGAGATCCAGCGACGACGTGAGCGCCTTGGCCACATCGTGAAAAATCGTCAGCTCTTGGCTCTGGCGCGTCAATTGAGTGCCGGCCTCAGGCATGCAGAAATATTTTCCTCGTTGGACGGGGTGGCAGTTCAAAAAATTATATTCGTCACTTTCGTACACGGGCAATGAACGTTGGTAATAGGAACCCCTAAAGCCAACGTCATCAATCGGTTCCGCGTCCCCTTCGCCGCATACGCATGGAGAGCCCCCCTCGCCTGTCCGGTCAAAAATGCAGATACAGTCGTCCCGGTCGAGCGCAGTTCGACCGCCCGCGCAACAGGCCAGCCGTCCAATCGCGCGCGCTCCCCCCGGCTTGTCATCCTGAGCAACGACTAATCTTTGCGCCACGCGCGAAGACCAACCGCAGTCGAAGGCTCTCTGCAACTCCGTCAGCCCCGACAGGTCGAGCGGAAGCTGGACCGCTTGGAGTAATCTTTACTTATGACCAGAAAAGCCCTCGCCACGCTCTTCTTGTTGCTCTCCTCGCTCGCCCTCGCTCAGACCACTCCCGATCCCAAAACCGTCCCTGTCATGGACGGCGGCATCGGCGACTGTTCCGCCGACTTCTTCGTCACCGACAACGCTGGCTCACCCGTCTACAACGCCAAAATCAAGGTCCACATCGCCTATGGATTCATGTACCTCCGCAAGCTCGATCTCGAGCAAGCCACCAACATCGACGGCAAGGCCCGCTTCATCGGACTCCCCTCGCGCACCAAGAACGGTCTCTTCTTCGAGGCCTCGCAGGCCGATCGCACCGGCGAAGCTTTCGACGACTCCTCCAAAACCTGCAAAGCTCAATTCACCATCGCCCTCCAGAAGAAAAATTGAGTCGAGATTCTGTCTGTAGGGACAGCCGTCGAATATGTAGGGACAGCTCGGTGCCCATTTCTCGCGCGTCCTTTTGCCCGAGAAGCACGAATCGTCCTGTTACCCTCCCCTTGGACTGTTGGCGGTAGCGCGCGCACCCGGCTTGTCCTATCATGTTTTCGTCATTCCGCGAAGAAGGTCACACGACAGGTTTCCAGTGGGCGAGTTCGGAGACAAATTCCGCACGGCACGCGAGAACAAGAATCTCTCGCTGGATGACGTTTCCAACGTCACCAAGATCGGCTCGCGCATGCTGCAGGCCATCGAGGAAGAGCACTTCGACCAGCTTCCCGGCGGCGTCTTCAACAAGGGCTTCATCCGCGCCTACGCCAAGCATCTCGGGCTCGACGGCGAAGAGGCGGTCACTTCCTATCTCGCCTGTCTCCGCCAGGCTCAAATCGACGCCCAGGCCGCGTGGCAACCCGAGGTCCGTCCCGCACGCCCGGTAGAGATACGGACACCTCGCGCCGCGTACAGCAAGCCTGCTCTCCAGCCGCAATCTTCTACCCAGGTCGAAGAACTTCCCGACCTGCACCTCCCGCGTGCCGAAGACATCCGCCCGCCGCGCCGTGACTATTCCCAAAACCGTGACAGCGGCATCCCCTGGAAGATTCTCGTCGCCTCGGCCGTCGTCATCATCCTCGCGGTCGTCTTCTTGATCCGCCACTCTCGCGGTACACACCCCGCAGCCGCCTCCTCGTCGCCAGCAACTTCGACGAATCCCGTTGCCTCCGCACCTCTCACCACTTCTGCTCCGTCGAACTCGAATCCGCCATCCGTTGCGACCGCATCGGCCTCGCGACCGGCTTCACATAACCAGCCGGCTCCGAACGCTCTTTCGCCCGTTCACGCGGCCACTGCCGTCTCCTCGAAATCACAGGCTCATGCCGACACTTCCGGTGCCCCCGCGAATCCCGCCTCGAATGTTCTCGCCGCCAACGACCACCCACTCGCGCCATCCCCAGTTTCGGGCAATGCTCCACCGCCCGCCAAACCCGCCGCGTCGCTTACGCTCGTGATCCGTGCCTCTGAGACTTCCTGGATCTCTGTCGTCGCCGACGGTCAGCCCGTAAGTCAGGAAACCCTCATCGCCCCGGCCGACACTTCTTTCCGCGCCTCTCGCGAGATCGTCGTCCGAGTCGGCAACGCCGCCGGAGTCAATTTCCTCTGGAACGGCAACGACGTCCCTCCCCAGGGCGCCGAGGGAGAGGTCATGACTTTCGTCTTTGACTCCACCGGCATGCACGCTCTCCCGTCCGCTTCATCTCCCACTCAGAATCCCTAAAACTTTCCGGACTCGACGGCATGCCCGGAGCTTGTCGAACGGTGAAGGCGTCGACCTCCTGTCGGATAGTCCGTTTTCGACTACCGAATCTCCATTCCCCCGCCGATTTCCTCCATTGAACCCGTCCTCCTCCCTTTCCCGCCAAACCGGTTGCACCCCCTACCCCTGTCTGGTAGCCTTTCCTGAGGACTTCCTCTCGCAGCAGTCGCTTTGCCGCGGCCGCGTGGATTTCCGCTGGCCCCGCCAGACCCAGAATTCAGCGTTTATCTGCAACGGCACCTGCAGATTTTCACGAGCATGACTGGTAGGAAGATCACGCGTGCCGCAAAATGAAGGAGACTTACCACTTGCCATCCAAGAACCGCTTTTTATTCACCTCGGAATCCGTGACCGAAGGTCACCCCGACAAGATCGCCGACCAGATTTCCGATGCCATCCTCGACGCCTGCCTCGCAGACGACTCCCTCAGCCGCGTTGCTTGCGAAACTCTCACCGCCACCGGCCTCGTCATGATCGCCGGTGAAATCACCACCAAAGCCTACGTCGATTTTCAGCAGGTCGTCCGCGGGACCGTTCAGGCCATCGGCTACGACAACGCCCTCCACGGCTTCGACTGCAATACTTGTGCCGTCATCTCCAGCATCAACAAGCAGTCCGGCGATATCGCGATGGGTGTCGACACCGGCGGCGCCGGCGACCAGGGCATGATGTTTGGGTATGCGGTGAATGAAAATGAGGAGTTGATGCCCACTCCCATTTCGCTGGCACACAAGCTCACCATGCGGCTCTCGCAGGTTCGCAAGAATGGAACTCTTCCCTTCCTTCGTCCCGACGGCAAATCCCAGGTCACAGTTGAATACGACTCCAACCGAAAGGTTCTCCGCGTCGACGCCGTCGTCATCTCAACCCAGCATGCCGAAACCGTGTCGAACGACGAGCTTCGCTCGAGCATTCTGAAGCACGTCATCCAGGCCGTCATCCCCGCGCACCTGCTCGATGAGGACACCAAGTACCACATCAATCCCACGGGACGCTTCGTCATCGGCGGCCCCATGGGCGACACCGGCCTCACCGGGCGCAAGATCATCGTCGATACCTACGGCGGCATGGGACGTCACGGCGGCGGCGCCTTCAGCGGAAAAGATCCGACCAAGGTCGATCGCTCGGCCGCATACATGGCGCGCCACATTGCCAAGAACGTCGTTGCCGGCGGACTCGCCGACCGCTGCGAAGTCCAGCTCGCCTACGCCATCGGCGTCGCCGATCCGGTCAGCGTGCTGGTCGAAACTTTCGGAACCGAAAAGGTCGATCCGGCGATCATCCCCGACCTCGTCCGGTCGCACTTCAAGCTGACGCCCCGCAGCATCATCGACTCGCTCAACCTGCGCCGTCCGATCTATAAGAAGACCGCGGCCTACGGCCACTTCGGCCGCAGCGACGCCGACTTCACTTGGGAGGCGACCGACAAAGCGGCCAAGCTGGCCAGCGACGCCGGATTGCGGGAACCCGTGGCTGCGAGAAAGTAGGATCGTTTAGCCACAATGGACACGAAGGAACACGCAGAAACCATCTTCCTTCGTGAGCCTTTGTTACCTTCGTGGTGCAAGGTTGCGGGAACCGAAGTGCAATTCTGGCGTAGTCCCAAAGCCGTATGCGCCGTCAAGAAATCGGTACCCTGACCAGTTCCCGAAATTCCTGTATTCTGCGAAAATGTTGGTGGGCTAACGTCATTCACAGGTACTCAAACAAAATTTCCTGACGCTTCCACGCGCGCGCCACGAAGCTACCGCGCCAAGAGCAACAATTGAAGAGGAGAAGTATGTCAACCGCCGCGATTAATTGCGATATCAAGAACGTCGAACTGGCCGATCTGGGCAAGAAGCGCATCGAGTGGGCGAACCAATCGATGAAAGTGCTGCAGATCATTCGAAAAGAATTCATCAAGAACCAGCCGCTGAAGGGCATTCGCATCTCCGCTTGCCTGCACATCACCGCTGAAACGGCGAATCTCGGCATCTGCCTCCGCGATGGCGGTGCCGAAGTCGTGCTCTGTGCCTCCAATCCTCTCTCCACGCAGGATGATGTTGCCGCTTCGCTCGTTCGCGATCACGGCATTCCTGTCTACGCCATCAAGGGTGAGGACAACGACACTTACTACAACCACATCCTCGCCGCCATTGACCACAAGCCCCACATCACAATGGACGACGGCGCCGACCTCGTCACGATTCTGCACACCAAACGCACGGACGCGCTCGAAGGCGTCATCGGGGGCACCGAAGAAACCACCACCGGCGTGATCCGCCTGCGCGCCATGTCGAAGGAAGGCGTGCTGAAGTTCCCCATCGTCGCCGTCAACGACGCCGACACCAAGCACCTGTTCGACAATCGCTACGGCACCGGACAATCCACCATCGACGGCATCGTTCGCGCCACCAACTTTTTGCTGGCTGGATCAAAGTTCGTCGTGGCCGGTTACGGCTGGTGCGGGCGGGGACTCGCCTCCCGCGCCCGTGGTTGCGGCGCCGAAGTGATCGTCACCGAAGTTGATCCCACGAAGGCGCTCGAAGCCGTGATGGACGGTTTCCGGGTCATGTCGATGAGCGAGGCCGCGAAGCTCGGCGACGTTTTCTGCACGGTCACCGGCAACAAGAGCGTGCTGACGAAAGAACATTTCGCTCTAATGAAAGACGGCGCGATTATCTCCAACTCGGGGCACTTCAACGTCGAAATCGACATTCCCGCACTGGAAAACATGTCTTCCTCGAAGCGGACCACGCGTAATTTTGTGGACGAGTACTCGCTCAAAGATGGGCGCAAGATCAATCTGCTCGGTGAAGGCCGCCTGATCAACCTCGCCGCCGCCGAGGGCCATCCCGCCTCGGTGATGGATATGTCGTTCGCCGACCAGTCGCTTTCGGTCGAGTACATGGTCAAGAACGCGAAGAAACTGGAAAAGCGTGTCTATCGCGTGCCCGACGAACTCGACAAGCGCGTGGCCAAGCTGAAGCTTGAATCGATGAGCATCAAAATTGACAAGCTCACGCCCGAGCAGGAAGAGTATCTGGCCGGGTGGTCGGAAGGAACGTAAGTGCAGTCGACGGCAAAAAGGATGTAGCCATTCGCCCGTGCGGCCCGGAATTTTCGGGCCGCTTCGATTATGGGGCCCTCGCCTCCGGCTTTTTGAGTTGTGCCTACCTCAATGCGTGTAATCCCCCGTTAGCAACAATCTTCGGCCCCATGCTCGGCCGTGCGCTCTCGTTGTTGGCGCTCAACTGGCGTTTTACTCCCGACTGCTGCCGGCGGTCTGGTCTTAATGGGATGCTTCTTTCTCCGAAGTGCCCTCCGCATTGGACACTTTGTTTGGGCTTTTCTCTTTCTGCACGGTATCGACGGAGAAGAGGACATAGTGGTGGAAGCTGTGCCGGCGATAGTAGTGGTGTTTGCGGAAGTCAAAATAGATCTCTACTTTCTTCGGCAACCAAAGGGTGGTGTTCTTGGTGGTGAACGGCACCGGCCCGTATTCCACGGTCTGATGCTCGCTAAGCAGTTGAATTTCCGGCACGGGTTTGACCATGTCCGCTTCAATCCGCACGACGTCGAACTTGTCGGCGGTGATCCAAGCCCTCCCTTTCAGATCGACGGGAAAGACCGATCCGACCTTATAAGTGTGCATACGATTGGGACGGTCGGCACGCTGGCGAAAGTGCACAATCCAACTGGGCTGCCCGTGCCAATCGCCCTGTCCTTCGCACTGAAACTCGAAATCCTTCGACAACTCAGGATGAAACACGAGGGCCAAAGAGATGAATCCCGTGCTGGCAATGCCATCCGGATATCCGCCCTGCGAGATTTTGTCCGAACGATATTCGTCGATGGAGACAACCGAGTAAGGGTCGGGCGAAACCGAGGCAGTATAGTCGTACTTTCGCGTCTCCGTGTAAGTCGGGATGCCGAATGCGTCGAGCGATTGGTGAAACACTTCTTCATCGGCGGCAAAACGGGCAAGATTTTGAACGAAGTCCAAGTCTCTCTCTCCAGATTTCTCGACCACATGCGAAGTGTCACAGGTGATTCCTGGAGTAAGGTTCGGCTTGGCGTCGTCTATGTCAGGCGGACGCCAAGTCTCCGATTTCGATAGAACGGGATCCGGCATGGCGGCCAGAGGATCAGCGCCGGAGGTGTCGATTTGCGAGGTACGGGCCGCTAAGGTTGCAGCGGGAGTTGATCCTTGTTCTTGTTTTTCAAGTTGAGTAATCAGGGCGCGGACCTGATAGACCATCGGATTTTGCGGCGAATCCCGGAGGAAGGACTGGAATGCCGCAATGGCTTCCTGCACTCGGCCGAGACCAAGCAGTGCCTGCCCAAGGACAAGTTCGGCAGCGCTTGCGGCGTTCTTGCCCAGCCTGCCGCCCTTGGCTACGGCGACTTGCGCCTCAGCGCGCGCTTTTTCGTATCGCTTCTCGTGAAGGTAGGCGTCGGCCAGCAAATCGTGCGATGACCAATTGTCCGCATCGGCGAGGACGGCTCGTTCCAGAGCGGAGCGGGCGGCCGGATAGTTTTCCAGCTGCAGGTCTGTTCTTCCGAGCAGTGTCAGTGTTCTGGCGGAATTGGGGCTGAGGCTCGCCGATGTCGCCAGGTAGGTTCCCGCTTGCGTATAGTTCTTCTCCAGGAAGTAGAGATATCCGAGAAGGAAGTTCAAGTCCGAACTGGAAGGCGCGAGCCGATACGCGGTCTCTAAATGCTTTTGGGCTCCCGAGAGATCTTGCGATTTCAGTGCGGCGACGGCACGCTTGGTTTCCTTTCGGGCTCGGGGAGAAATCGCTTCGTCGGCGACGGCGAGATTGATGGCCGTAGGATCCCGGTGCAGGACTATCTCGATCGGTTCCCGGTGCGAATTGGCGATCACCTGCACGTCTTGAAACACACTGACGTAGCCGAACGAGGCAACCTCAATCTCATAGTTTCCCGGGTCAACATTGGCAAAGATACCTTCCTGGTCGCCTGGAATCGATTGGACCAGGCCGTAGTTATTGGCGAGATTTGTGAGCTGTAGCCGGACGTTACCCTTCAGCGGCACGCCGGCTTCCTCGGCGGACACATGCAGGACTAGAACTCCGGTGCCCGGAGCGGTTTCGTAGCTGGTCGCGGTGGAAACACTGCGCGGAGTGCCGATATCTTGCTTGCCGAAGTTCCCAATCTGTTGCGCAGCCGTCCACAGGCTCAGGTGGCTCGCTATTAGAAGTATCCCGAAGGCTCTGGCGCGGTGGCGTGACATAAGAGCCATCCGGCGAAAAGTGTGGCACAGCAGAGATGTAGGGTCAATCGTATGAATGATCGGCACAAGCATCTAGCGCTGCCTGCGCTCCGCGACCTTCTCCCAAACAATCCTCCAGGATTCAACGGATCGATCGTTTTTCTCGAGATCGCTGAAAATCAGGCGTCGGCCTTCCAAACGGTAAGGCCGGATTTGGCGGGATCCGACCCAGCCCGGATCAGTAGCTACTTGGGGCAAATGGATAATCTGGCTGTGTTCAACGTCGATCTCGTACCTGCCGCAATACGCCAAGGCGCCATCATAGGCGGCTGCCTTTTCCTCGCGCGTGGGATGTGCTGAATCGGCGAATTTCGGACGATCGGGATTCATAAGCTGAGCGCACATATGACCATCGCGTTGGTAAATGAGGAACCCTTTCGCGTGCGGTCCAAAAGAAGGAAAGGGGCGTGAAGTGCCGTCCTTCATCGTTTCTTCCACGGATACGAGCTTCCACGTACCCACGATCTCGAAGGATTCCATCCTGGTCCCCTGGATTGAAGATCTGCGATGCAGTCGAAAGAGGGTATCACGCCGCATTGATTGGCGTAACATCCGTATGGCGCTCGCTGAACTTGAGCGCGGGATTCTCAGTCCCGTCGCCTGCGACAGTTGTCCTCAAAAGAAAGCTGGCGTCAGTCGAAACAAATCGGCGGATTAAGCGGAGGAGAGCCGTGAGAGTGATCGTCTTAGTCGTGCTTATTGCAGCATCCGCATGTGCCCAGGGCCAATCGACTGCTCTGCCGCCAGCCTGCGGCCCGAAGGCAAGCTTCGATGTGACCCTGGACAGGTCTCAGCACGTGTTGGCGCAGCCCGATTCGGGGAAGGCACTGGTTTACTTCATTGGGGACTTCGGCGGACAGAGTATGGGGCCAGCCTTCTTGACCAGGTTCGCGATGGACGGAACCTGGCTCGGAGCAAACCGGAACAGCTCCTATTTCTCGGTGTCAGTGGCACCGGGAGAACGCCATATGTGCTCGATCTTGAGCTCCAAGTTTCTCGGTCACCTCGTCGAGTTCACGCACTTCACGGTGGAGGCAGGAAAGGTTTACTACTTCCGAGCGCGGTTCGTGGGCGGATACTTCTTTGTTGATGCGGTGGACAGTGATGAGGCCCGATATCTGATTGACCGCTATCCGCAAAGCATATCGAAGCTCAAGAAGTGAGGTCCCAGGAACGGTGTGAGGTCCCGACGTTCTCGATGGAAAGAAGAACACTCCACCGGGCGGACAGCCGCCCGCGACAGCTTCGAGCTTCTGCTTTGGCCAGGACAACCCGGTGGCACCGAAACGGCACCGCGCGCTATTTCAGTTTCACGAACAGCAGCACAAAGATGGCCCACACGCCGACCGTCATGGGAAATTGCACTAACGAGGCGTCGCGCAGCGCGCCCCCTCGCGGCAGGAAATACGTCAGCACCAGCATGGCGAGAGCGGTGAGAACTCCCAGAATCAGTCTCTTCCAGTTCATGTCGTGTTCGACCTCCAGTTGCTTCGATTGTGAATTCCGACTCTGAATTCCGGCTGCGGCCTGTGATTGTGACCGAGACGACGGCAGAGGCATGCCGTCGTACCCTTACGTACCCAAAAGAAGACGCGCCCCAACCGGGACACAGTCTAACGTAGAGCGGCACCTTTCGACAGCTGGAAACATTCGTTCCCCCGGAGGAAGGACAAGGCTCATCGCGCCAGCGTGAGCAGCGAGACGCAAAGCCCGAACGAAGAGCACGAAGAAGACAAGAGATCACCAACCGGAGATCACAACAAAGATCACCAAACGAAGGTTGAGGAAGACCGCAAGCCTTGAAGCGGCGGACCGCGCCCAGCTCTTGGTTAAGCGACGGGCGGCAATTGCTCAGATTGCTTCCCGGTGCCGGGCACTTCCGCATCGCGCTTGGCCTTGCGCCAGACGTTGGCGACGGCGATGGTCCAGAAAGGAACCAGATCAACACCGGGCACGAGCTTCACCAGAAACGACGGTAAGAACTCCCAGTGCCAGCCAAGAAGATGCGTCATGGCCGCGGCGACGCCAAAATCGAGCAGGTCGTCGGCGGGAGACAGAACGCCTTCGACGAACAAAGGAAAGACGACGAGTTGCAGGGCGTCGGCCGCGATGGCCAGAAGCATGGCGGCGCGAAACTTCGGGCCGGGAGAGATGGTTATGGAATCGTCGGGCATGGAGAACAACCCTGCTCTGATTCTAGACGATACCGCGGCTTCGGATGGTGAGGGGCGGTACATTGCCGCCCCTTCGTCGGGTTGTGCGTGGGGGCTAGACTTCGGTTGTCACGGGCGGGACGGCTTGCGTCGCCCCGCCGCGTGATGGGAGGGCCACTTGTGGCGGCCTCCTCCGCTGGGCAGGCGGTCAATAACGCTCGTCCGTCGCCCAGAGGAGAACTTCGTTCTCGACTGAGAACGCCGGCTGGGTGGGCCGGATAAATTTTGACGCGAGCGAAAAGGCGTGCACTTCGAGCGGGACCGTGAAGTGCGCACGGGTCTTGACGAAGCTACCGATCCACAGTTCGCAGTAGCGTTCCAGGCCGAGCACCTGAATCTGCACGGCGTGCACCAGCCCGTGAAACAGGGCGCGTTCGGTGAGGCGCTCGTTGAAGACGATCACGTCAAGGAAGGTCAGTGAGTCCATATGGCTCATCTCGGGAGGATCAAAACCGAGGGAGCGAACCTTTGCGAAGAATCCCGGAGGGGCAACGCGCGCGCCCTGCAGTTCGACCGCGCGGACGCGTTCGAGCAGAGTATGGGAAAAGTAAGGCGCCAGGTCCACTTTCTGGAACGAACTGAGCGGAAGGGCAGGCGCGAGATAGAACTCGCGCTGGGCCCGCAAGTAGGAGGCGAGCCACTCGGCGGCCTGTGTCATCTGCTCACGTGTCACTTGCATGGAGGGGTCGGGAACGGGCCTCGATTCTGCAAAGCTTTTTTCGATTGCGGAGTAGAACTCGTTGAGCGCGCAGGCGGCGGCCGCGGATTTTCGCAGGACGTCGCGGCGGCCGAAGCGGGCAAGGTCTTCCGAGGAATAGTGCAGGCGAAGCTGGTGCGTGGCGCAGTGGGCGCTCAGCAGCTCCAGGTGCGCATGCTGCAACTCAGAATTCATTTGCAAAATAGCGACCCGGTCTTCCGGATCGTGGTGCTGGTACATCTGAAGAACTCCTGGCTTTAGTTGAAACTTCGTGGAGACAGGGCCGAGTACATGTTGTTACTTATACGATGTATTGTTTACGATGTCAACGTAATTATTCGGGATGCGAAGTTACCAAAGCGGCATGCCGGATGGGCTGGAGAAAATACAAGGGCCGCGGGAACAGGTGTCCGCCGCGGCCGCCTTTCCTGACTAAAGTTCCCTCACATGACACTGGATCAGTATTGGGGAGGGCTTGTATCATTTTATATACAGTGTTATGTATACGTTGTCAACATAATATTTATCGTGCATCTCCAGCTCAGGAGGAGAAACGATGCCCCGGCAACCGGATCCCGATCTCGAGGAACGCATCCTCAAGGCCGCGCAAACGCTGTGGAAGCGCGGGGGCGACAAGGCGCTGACGCTGCGGGCGGTGGCCCGCAACGCTGGCACGAACACCCCGGCGGTTTACCGGCGTTTCAGGAACCGGCAGGAGCTGGTGCGCGGGCTGCTGTTGCGCAGCGTGGGACGCATACGAAAGAGCTTTGAGGAAGCGCAATCGGTCGAGGAGATGAGCGAGGCATACGTGGACCTGGCGCTGGAGGATCCCCATGAGTTTGAGTTGTTCTATTCGCATGCGAGCCACTTCTCGGTGGCCAAGGGATCGGGGAAGTCGAAGGCAATCCGGGAATCGCGCCCTAATTTCGGGCTGGTGGAGAAGCGTCTGGCGGACCGGCTGGGCGGGACGCCGGCCGATCATACCCAACTAGCGCTGGCTTTGTGGGCGCTGATGCATGGCACGACAACATTGCTGCTGCTCAAAGCGATTCCTGGGCATGAAGAGGAACTGCGGTCGGCGGGCCGCATGGCGGTGAAGGCGTTGATCGAGCGCGAGGCGAAGAGCGCGAAGCGGAAGTGAACGGCGCTGGCATCATCGGCGGTAATGATCGAATGAGTACGCGCGCGATGGAAATGGGCTTCTCGCGAGCATACTGGGGATGAAATCCGGAACCCGACGACGGAGGCCAGATGGCAGGCGCGAAGGTACTGCTCGTGGAAGACAGCAAGTTCCTGCGCATGTCGACCGAACGCGTGCTGGCTGCCGCAGGATATGAGATGGTTAGCGCCGGCGATGGCGAACAAGCCGTGCGGCTGGCGCGGCAGCATCGGCCGGCGCTGGTGCTGCTCGACATCATGCTTCCGAAGATGACGGGGCCCGATGTGTTGAAGGCATTGAAGAAGGATCCGGCGACCGCGGCGATTCCGGTGATGATGCTGACCAGTCTGTCGCAGAAGAATGCCCGGGCGCTCGAAAAGGATGGAGCAGCAGGCTTTTTCGAGAAGTCCGATGCCATGCTGGGCCAAGGGCCCGGGTCGCTGGTGGCAGCGATCGAGAAGATGTTGAAGAAGTAAGCGCCTCGGCGCGGCTGAAGCCGTGACCGATGCGAAGTGGTGCTTCCGGTGAATGCATTCCCCCCCCAAGATCCCTTTCTCCGCCTGAACTCCGGCTGCGCTCGGAATCACGCAAGGCAGTGGTGCGGTGAGAGGAATCTTATTCTCGTTCCCTTCTTCCGCGCTGCTTCGTTTGGTCATTTTGCCGATAGGAAGAGGTGAAGGCTGTCCCGCAACGCTCTGTCATCAAGGTCTCGCGGCAAGGAACCGGGCGTGAGCCGGGCAGCCCCTCGAAACACGGAGCGTCGAGTATGACCAAAATACTGCTGGTCGAAGACAGCAAGTTTCTGAGACTGGAGACAGAACGGGCTCTGGCGCGGGCGGGCTATGACGTAAGCGTGGCAGCGGACGGAGAACAAGCAATGCAAATGGCGCACGAACAGATACCCGATCTGATTTTGCTCGACCTGTTGCTACCGAAGGTGACGGGAGCCGATGTGTTGAAGGTGCTGAAGAATGATCCGGTGACGAAGGGGATAGCGGTGGTGGTGTTGACCGGGCTGTCGGCGAGGAATGCAGAGCGGCTACGCAAGGACGGCGCTTTCGCATTTCTGGAGAAAGGGGATCTAGAAGTGGAGAAGGGTCCAGAGCAGTTGCTGGCTGCACTGGCCAAGATTGTGCGGGAGCTGAATTTGCAGGTTCCGTCGCGAGAGGCCGCAGCGGCGAGGTGAGCTGTGGCCTACGCAAGTGGGGGCTTTCCTCATACAGCGGCTGCGCTCCGCGCAGAATCCCTCGCCCCCTGAACGACCGCTGCGCTTGGGATGACTCAGGTTTGTAGATTCGGCGGTAATCTCTGGCCAGTTACTGTCTGCGCGTTGACCTGCTTTTCTGCCTCAGTGTGCTCGCCTTTCTGATCCGCCTGAAAATAAATCACTTACAACTGGGAACTCTGCACCGGGGGTCGGAGTCTATGTCAGGTGAGTCTCGGCTCCGATTCACCGTTGGCCGGACTGGGCCTGGAAGCGAAATTTCAGGGCGCGGTAGGGTGGAAAATCCTATAATTGAGGGACGCCGTTATGGCGGGAGCAACCACCTTGGGTGATCTGGCAAGCGCGATAGGAGCACGGGCGCAGGAAGAAGCGGCGATCGTCGCCGAACTGAAAGCCGGCTCGGAAGCGGCGTACGCCTGGCTGATTGGAGAGTTTCAGCAACCGGTATACGGCCTGGTCTACCGCATCGTGAACGATCCGGCGGACGCGGCCGATACCACCCAGGATGTCTTCCTGAAAGTATTCCGCGGGATGAAACACTTCCACGGCGAATCGAGTCTGAAGACGTGGATTTATCGCATCGCGCTGCACGAGGCGGCGAACCGGCGGCGGTGGTGGTTCCGGCACAAAGCGAAAGAGACTTCGATTGAGCCGGCGGAAGTGGATAGCGCCGGCATCGGAGAGAACGCCTTGCAGGCAGCATTGACCGATCATGCGGATTCTCCGTTTGACAGCGTGGCGCACGATGAAGTGCGGCATCGGGTGGAAGAAGAGCTGAGAAAAGTTGCGGAGCCGTACCGGACAACACTGATTTTGCGTGACCTGGAAGATATGTCATACGAAGAGATTGCCGAAGTGCTGGAGATTTCGCTGGGAACTGTGAAATCTCGGCTCACACGCGGCAGAGAAGCCTTGCGGCAACGGCTGACGCCGTACGTACGCGAGGTAGGAAATGAACTGGGGCTGGCCGAAACGAGACTGGAAAAGAATGACGAACGGAGTTTGCGGCCACAGGTTGCTGGAGGGGGTAGAAGGGTCGAGGTGATGCCATGAAGGGCACCGGGAAAGTTACGGGATTGCAGTGCCTCGAGGCGAAGCGGTTGTTTTCGCCATATTTGGATGGAGTGCTGACCGGCACGGAGATGCTGGCGCTGCAGGAACACTTGTCGGAGTGCGACTCGTGCGACGAGCGGTATCAGTCGTTGCGGCAGACACAGCAACTGCTGGTGAGCGTAAGGCGGCCGAAGGTTCCGGCGGATCTGGGATTGAAGTTGCGTCTGGCGATCTCGCATGAAGCGGCGGTCGCGCGGCGGGGCCGCTTTGAAGGATTAAAGGTGCGGCTGGAGAATGCGCTCGAGGCATTCATGGTTCCGGCGACAGCAGGTTTTCTGAGCGCGCTGATTATCTTCGGAATTGCGATGGCCTACTTCGTGGTTCCGTCTTCGCTGCAAGCCAATGACGATGTCCCGCTGGTAATGGTGAACACCGCGCCGCAGTTGCAGCAGAGCGCGTTCGGCATGACGCTGGACACGATCAACGCGGATTCGCTGGTGATTGAAGCGTACGTTGATGCGAACGGGCGCGTGCAGGATTACCAGATCCTCTCCGACACGGAGGAGTCGAAAGAAGTGCTGCCGCAAGTGAAGCGGATGCTGATTTTCACGACGTTCCGTCCGGCGCTGTCGATGGGTCGGCCGACGCCGAGCCGCGCCGTGCTGTCGTTTTCAAAGATCAGCGTGAAGGGATAAAAGGGAGTCTCCGGTTTCTGGTCCCCAATTCCTGGTTTCGAGTTTCTCTCTTTTTTCCTCTTCCTCTTCCTCTTCCTCTTCTTCTCGTCTGTTCCCTCGACCTCGCTTTCGTCACTTCTCACTTCGTTCGGTTTCTGTGAATCGCGAGTGCCCTGCGTTTCGTTGTTCCTCATTCCATTCGTTCGCGAGCGAGTCGCTTTCCCCAATCACAATCACTCGTGATTCCGGTCACCGCTAACGGTGAATCGCGATGCCAAACTTTTTGGTTGTCTGAACTGGCGGGTGCTTCTTTGCGGTCTCAAAGTCGTGTCTTGAGATTCGAGGAAGCCTGGCGTTGGTGTGGCTCGCCATTTTGTTTGCGCGGCGGCGTAGATTCCCAGATCTGCGCAGGTGTTTGAGCGCGTGATCCAGAAAAACAAAGCACCCGATCTCCGCAGCGTGAGCTTGCCGGTTGTGGGGCGAAACGCTTTTCGTTCGGATGGCAGCGCAGATCCGACAGCGTGATCGGTGGATGAGTCGAAGCGGTCACAGAGTAAGGATGACGGTGGTTGAAAAGGTTCCGCAGTCCGCAGTGCCAAAGGAGAAAACGATTATGAAGCAGTGCGTACCAAACCTAATAAGAAAGTGTGGATTCATACTTGCGGTTTTGAGCCTTTGCAGCTTGACCGCAGTCGTAGCAGTGGGCCAGGCGGTCGACGGCAACGTGATCGGGACGATTCTGGACTCCCAAGGCGCGGCTCTGGTCGGCGCAGACGTGACAGCGGTCAATGTTGCGACGAACGTTACGCAGTCAACAAAGACCACCGCCACTGGAGAATATCGCTTCGATCACCTGCTGGTGGGCACTTATCAGATAACGGCGAAGGTGCCGGGATTCAAGACGGTGGCGGAGATGGTGGAAGTGGAATTGAACAAGACGGTCACGCGAAATCTGACGCTGACGCCGGGTGCGGCGACCGAGACGGTGGAAGTTTCGGGCGTGCCTCCGGTGCTGGACACGACGACCTCCCAATTGCAGGCCACGTATCAGACCAAGCAACTGGAAGATCTGCCGACAGTTTCCGTTGGAAGCGGAGTCATCAATCTATCGCTGCTGGATGCCGGCGTGGCGAGCAGCGGAGGGATCGGCGCGGGATCGGGTCCGTCAATCTCGGGCCAGCGGCCGCGCAACAACAACTACACAGTCGAAGGCGTCGACAACAACAGCAAGAGCGTGACGGGACCGCTGCTTCAGCTTCCCAATGACGCAGTCGATCAATTCACGGTGCTGCAGAACCAGTTCTCGCCGGAATTCGGCCACTCGTCCGGCGGACAGTTCAACCAGACGGTGAAATCGGGATCGAATTCATACCACGGACGTTTGTATGAATACTTCCAGAACCGGAACCTGAATGCGCAGGACTCGCAAGTAGCTCTTTCGCAGCTCAGCCAGGGACTGACACCGTTCAACACCCGTTACGATAACAACCGCTTCGGCGGGCAGGTTGGCGGGCCGGTCGTGAAGAACAAGGTGTTCTTCTTCACGAACTGGGAATACAACCCGGTCGGCCAGGTGACGTCTTCGACGGCGTGCGGCCCGACAGCGGCAGGTTATGCGGCATTGGCTGCCATGCCAGTCGCTGACATCGCCGGGAACCTGGCGGTCAGCGCAACGAACCTGGCGCAGTTCCAGAAATATGTTGGAATGGCGCCGCTGCAGGCCTCAGCCACGGACGTGAATTGCAGCCCGTTCGCCTACGGCTTTTACACCGATGCGACGCAGACGGTGAACAGCGTCCCCACGGGCGACATCGGTTTCTCGGGGGCGAATTACCTCAACTACTTCACAGTAGTGAATTCGATGGACTGGACGATCTCTGACAAAGATCAACTCCGCGGGCGTTATGCCTACGAGAGAGAGAACGGAGTCGATTACGCCGGACAGATCCCGTCGTTCTGGACGATCAGTCCGAATCGCTACCACATCTTCACTTTGAGCGAGTATCACAGCTTCACCACGAATCTGAACAATGAAATCCGCCTAGGATTTAACCGGTATTACAACAACACTCCGGACGGCAATTTCTCGTTCCCGGGGCTGGATGCGTTTCCGAACCTGCTGGTTGGAATTGGCGAAGGAAACGGAGTTCAGCTTGGTGCCGATTCGAATGCACCGCAGTTCGGCATCCAGAACTTCTATCAGCTGGCAGACAGCGTGAGCTGGGTAAAGGGACAGCACAACTTCAAGTTCGGTGGGGAATATCGCGAATACATCTCGCCGCAGGGCTTTACGCAGCGCAAGCGCGGAGACTACGACTATCTCACCTTCTGGCAGTACTACACGGATCAGGTTCCGGATTATCTTGCCGAGCGCTCGATCGGCTCAGTGACGTACTACGGCAACCAGAACATGCTGTACTGGTGGGCGGGCGACGATTGGCACATTCGGAAGAACGTCTCGATCAACCTGGGCGTGCGGTACGAGTTCACGCAGGTGCCGCTGTCGGAGCGGACCTGGCAGGCACAGAACTCAATTTCCAACGTTCCGGGGCTGATCATGTTCAACGCGCCGACCTCGCAGAAGGCGAACTTCCTGCCACGCATCGGATTTGCCTATTCTCCGGGCACGAGCGGAACAACCTCGATTCGCGGCGGATTCTCGATGGCGAGAGATGTCCTGTATGACAACCTGGGATTGCTCTCCGCGCCGCCGCAGGTGCAGCAGACTTGCGATGCGACACCGGGAGACGAAAGCGCAGCAACGGCAGGTTGTTATTGGACTGATCCGACGCTTGGCCAGTCGGGATTCCTGGCTGGCGGAGGGTTGCCATATGCGTCGACGATCCCGCCGATTACTGACGCGTCTTATGCGCGCTCGGTGACGGCCGGCTACATCCCGAACCAGAAGTTGCCCTACTCGGAAACGTGGACCCTTGGCGTTCAGCACATCTTCGCCAACAAGTACACGGTCGAAGTACGGTACGTCGGAACGCGCGGGCTGGATTTGCCGGTGCAAGCTCGGTTGAACCGCCAGGCAAAGACCACCTCGACGAACTTCCTTCCAGTGTTCTTCGCCACTCCAACGCAAGCACAAGTGGACGCGTTGGGGACGACGATCAACTACGACGAGATCAACTTGAGTTCGAGTTTCGTACCCTCGTATGCCAACGCGGGCTTTAACGGCGCCAATGTGGTGGGCTTCATGCCATGGGGCGGGTCGAAGTACAACGGCTTGCAGACGCAAGTGAGCCGCAGCTTTACTAACGGCTTGCAGTTCCAGGCGGCGTATACCTGGAGCCATGCGATGGACAACTCGACGGCGGACGTATTCTCGACCTACCTGACGCCGCGCCGCGCGCAGGATTCCAATTGCTTCTCGTGCGATTGGAGCGAATCGGCGCTGGATCGCCGGCAACGCCTTACCTTGCAGGCGCTCTATGACCTTCCATACCTCAAACACAGCAGCAGCTGGGTTGAGAAAAACGTACTGGGCAACTGGGAATTCGGACCGATCTATACCTTCCAGTCACCGGAGTATGCGACCGTGCAGTCCGGCGTAGATGTGAATGGAAATGGAGATTCGGCCGGAGATCGCGTCCTGATCAATCCTGCAGGCATTCGTGGCACAGGGACGGCTGTAGCGCCACTGTGCAACAGCGCTTACACGGGGGTATGCGATCCAGTCGGCAATTCGGCGAGCCAGCCCTTCGTGGTGGCTTACGTAGCAGATAGTCCAACTGCCTACTACGTCGGCGCCGACGCATCGACGGGCTGGGGCAAGTACATGCTGCCGAACGCGCGCCGCAACACTCTGGCCATGCCGCGAACCAGCGATGTGGACTTCACGGTTGTGAAGCGCTTTAACGTCACAGACCGGCAAGCGTTCGAGTTCCAGGCGCAGGCGCTGAATCTCTTCAATCATGCACAATACCTGCCCGGATACATCAGCGACGTAGCTCCTCTTGGCTACACCGGGACCAATGTGCTGTCGATGCTGGAGCCGAGCTCACCAACCTTCAACCAGCCCAAAGCCGTCTTCTCGAACCACCCACGGGAGATGGTGCTGGCGATCAAGTACTCGTTCTAGGGAAAGCCATTCTGTCATTGACCGGGGAGCCGCGAGGTTCCCCGGATTTTTTTGTGCCGAGGAGGGTTCAGGCGAGTCATTTTTCCTTTGACCCGCGAAGCGGACGGGGCTAGTGTAGGCGTCAATCGAGTGCCCTGTGGGGTGGGTATGACCTTCCGCGCTGTCTCTTTGGGACTGGTGTACGTGCTGAGCTCACTGTATGCAGGCCATGCGGCTTGCGTACGGAGCGATGCTGTTGGTCCGTCCATCAAAGCTCAACCCAACTCTCAAGCCGGCGACGCTCGGTCGGGCAAGGCGGGCCGTGATCTGGCACGGCTGTTGCACAACGCGGAGACCGGCGATCGCGATGCGCAGTTCGAGGCGGGGCAGAGTTATGAAAACGGGTGCGGAGTCGCACAGGATTATTCCAAATCCGCGTACTGGTATAGAAAGGCAGCAGACAGCGGGCACCCCGGGGCGCAGAGCAGTTTGGGTGGGATGTATCTACTGGGTCGGGGTGTCGAGCAGAGCGATGGCGAAGCGCTGAAATGGTATCTGCGGGCGGCGCTGGAAGGATATGCGCCCGCGCAAAACAATGTGGGGTACATGTACGCGATGGGGCGGGCTGGACGAAATGGCGCGGGCGTGTGGAATGGCGACGATGAGGCGCTGAAGTGGTATCGAAAGGCGGCAAAGGCGGGATCGGCGGCCGGAGAACTGAATGTAGGGCTCGCGTACTTCAATGGAAATGGGGTCCAACAGGACTTGCCGGAGTCTGTGAAGTGGTTTCTAAAGGCGGCGGAGCATGGCTCGGCGGCGGCTTGCGATCAGCTCGGGCGTGTATATCAGCACGGGTGGGGTACCGCGCAGGACTACAGCGCGGCGGATAAGTGGTACCAGGCAGCGATCGAGCGAGGATACGCATTGGCCGAGAGAGATCGTTCCGGGCTGGAGGAAGCGCGGCAAACGGCGGGCGGAACTCCGGCTGCGCGGGCCGCGCGGTGAGAGGCTGCGGGTGTCTTGCGGCAGAATGCGGAGTAAGGCCGGCGCCGCGGCGCCGGGCCGCGAAGTGCTGGCTCAAGGTATTCCTCCAGGTTTGACGGGATAGGACGTAGGAGAAAAAAAGTCCGTCCTAGATAGTGGCAAATCAGGAAACACACTCCCGCCCGGCACCCCGGTTTGACGTGGCCCCGCCCGCCCGCGCGTGGGGCTCGTGCTGCGAAAGGCACAACTCGCAGGGGTGCGCGAAGGGGGGCCGAGGGGTCAATGAGAGAGTAATGGCCTTCCATGAGAAGGCGATTACACTCATCTTCATTGGCGTAGGAACCATCAACTGTGACTATCCGGTCCAGAACAATTGCTCTTTTCTCACTACTCCACCGGACTTCAATATGACGGGGGAGAATGTTTTCTGGTCCATTAATGACATCAATGACAAATATATTTCTTGGAATGTCACAGCTCTGTGCGTGAGGCTAGCGGAAGGGACGCCATGGAAGTGCAGTTATGGCTGGTCGAGCTTGTTATCGGTGAATATCACGGTCCTCCCCCAGAGCTGCACCTACAACCCATGATCGGAAACTTTCCATGACTGTTCTTAAAATCACAGTTTCGGTTATCGCTCTGCTTGTAACGGCTATCGCGTACACACTCGTCTTTGCATCGATCACCCTGCGGGTCCACGGGGCCAGAGCACTCGGATGGGTCACGCTAAAGAATGATCCTGTGTTCTGGATCCTTCTGGGGCTGGTTGCCGCCAGTGAGACATGGCTAGGAATTCGCTGGCTGCGTAGGTGACATGCGGCGCGAGCGAGCGTGCCAGAATTTACTGATCTGGGGTCGAGAGACTTTGAGCTATCGGGGGAAGGAAATAATTCGCCCCAACGGGCGATCCAGAACGAGAGCGCTCGGGTGGGGCCGGACATTTGTCATATGGAATCATTAGTGCTCATTGACAGAGTTGTCCGGGCAACTCTTGACGCAGTTGGTCAAAAAAAGATTCGACGTCGAAAGGGGGCTTGGATTGCGGAACTCCGACTGGCGCCCACTTCATCGGCATTTTTGCCATGACCTTGAATACAACATCGTCAAACCGTTCATTTTTCTTACACCTATCCAGCAGATTACCCGGGAGTAACTCCAGAAATCCAAGCATCCAAAGACGATAGATGAGGGCAGGAATATCAACCTCTGTACTGCAAGCACGTTCGATGATCGTCGAATCGACGGCGGTTTTCCGTCCGGGATGCATGGATTCGATGTCCCTGTAAATAGTCCAAACAGACTTTAGGTCTGTCATATCCACTGTGGGTACCGGCTCGCCGGGATTTCCGCCGAGAAAGAAGTGGTCGGTCTGCATACGCCGAATTGTACTCCCTAACGCCTAGAGAATCAGTCGTCGAAATCAGGCGAGCTGAGAGGAGCAAAGTTTTCGCGTCAGCAATTCAGCCAATCTCGAACCCGGTTCGAAGGACAAAGCGTTGTTAGCAGACGTTAGCTGCTCAAATTCTGCTTTCTTCCGATTAAGTCCACGCGCATCCCGCGCGCGCGGCCCCGGTCCCGGTCAACAGCGGTTGATTCTGGGTCCGGAAGTGGGGGGAGGGTCCATTTTGCCGTCTGTATATACCACCCCCCTCCAGGTTTGACCCTCTGCAATTCAGACCTTAAACTGTAAGGTGTTGTCCGCCTATCGTTGTGAGGCCGCCGAGGTGAGGCGCGGCGCCAGTCGAAGCCGTCGAGCGGCCATCTGCGGGAGGGATTCCTGAGGCGTTTCCTGGGTCATGGATTTCGTGGTTCGCATTGGATGGTCCTGCTGGCATTGGTGGGACTGCTGGCGCCGTGGTGTGCGGCGGACAACAACACCCCGATCACCCTCGATACGAGCGAAACGATATTTTCGGTGTTAGCGGCGATTAATGCGTGTGGCTATTCCGATGGCCTGAGCGTATCGGATCCGGAGCGCACCGTGATTCGGGAAGAAGTGGAGAAGAACCTGCGAAATTCGTCGGAGGCCGAGGAAGCGATGACCGCGGTTTGCGACTGGTACCAGGCGAATCGGGCGCGGGATGCGCTCCACGATTTGTCGCAGTACGTATCGCTGGCGCTGTACCTGCAGGGACCGCCGCAATTTCTGCCGCGGGTGAAGGAGGAGCTGATGCCTCCGGATGCATCTCCGCTGGCGGGGTTCGGAACGGTGCTGGAAAGGTTCTATGACAAGGCGGGGCTACACGCGATCTGGGAGCGGCATCGGGCGAACTATAGCGCCCTGATGGAGCGCTACCACGTGCCCCTGGCCAAGATGATTTTCGATACGGATATTTACCTGAAGATGCAGACCGGGGGATATCTGGGGCGGACGTTCACGATCTATCTGGATTTCATGGGCGATCCGAATCAGGCGAACGCGCGCAACTACGGATTGGATTATTACGTGGTGGTGTTTCCATCGCCGAATCCGAACGCGGCGGAGCCGCTGAAGATGCCGCAGATCCGGCACGCGTATCTGCACTACCTGCTGGATCCGCTGGCGGACAAGCACTTCGTAGCGATGAAGCGCATAGAGCCGCTGTTGCAGTCAGTAAAGCGGGCGCCGCTGGAAGAGAGCTTCAAGAACGACATCTCTCTGCTGGTGACGGAGTGTCTGGTGCGGGCGGTGGAGATTCGAACGAACGGCAACAAGCAGACGGCGGAAGCGATGCGGTTGCAGGCCGTAGATGACGCGGTGAAGCAGGGATACATCCTGACCAGATATTTCTACAGCGCGCTGCTGGTGTTCGAAAAAGATCCGGCAGGGCTGCGGGCGGCGTATCTGGACCTGCTCGAGAATATCGACGTGGCCAAGGAGCAGAAGGCGGCGACAGCCGTGGAGTTTGCCAAGACGACGTCACCAGAGCTGGTGCAGTTATCACGGCTCGAGGACCGGAAAATGCTGGTCGACGCACAGAAACGGCTCGAAGCCGGCGATGCAAAGGGAGCGCAGGAATTGGCGCAGCAAGCTCTGGACAAGAAGATTGGAGATCAGGGGCGGGCGCTGTTCATTCTGGCACAGGTCGCGGTGGCCAACAGGAATCGCGACGGCGCGCAAGATAACTTCCAGAAGGCGATCCAGGCGACGAAAGATCCTAAAGTGGTGGGCTGGTCGCACGTTTACCTGGGAAGAATTCTGGATATGAAAGAGGACCGCGAGGGGGCGTTGAACGAATATCGCGCGGCGCTGACGGCGGGAGCGGGGCTGCCGGAAGTGAAAGCTGCGGCGGAACGCGGATTGCAGCAGGCGTATGAACCTCCGGCGAAACCGCAGTGAGCTTTCGGCAGTGAGCTTTGAGTTTGAGCGGTGAGTCACGAGGTATGGGCGATCCGCCAACGGTCGCCGCAGGGAAGCACCCCAGATTTCCTGTCACTGCGATAAAATGCACGGTTGCCGGAATTCAGAAGAGTTTAAACCCAAGACGCTAGAAGTCGAGGAGAAGGCATGAAACGAACAGCGATCATGATGGCAGTGCTGGGAGTGTGCGCCTGGAGTTTCGGGCAGAGCAACGATAAGGCGGCGCAGAATCCACCGGCCAGCCAGGCGGCGGGACAAGCAGCGGCCGCACCACAAGGCAAGAGACCGCCGCAGGCAAAGACGCAGGACGAATTCGCGGCGTACAAGGCGGCGCTGGCGCTGACTGATCCGGCGGCGGAAGAGAAAGCAGCCGACGATTTCTCGGCGAAATATCCCACGAGCGAACTGCGTGCACTGTTGTACTCGTCGACCATGCAGAAATACCAGTCGGCAAACAACGCCGACAAAATGCTGGAGATGGCAAAGAAAGTTCTGGACATCGATCCCGATGATCCCGGGGCGCTGATCGGGACGGCGCAGGTGCTGGCCGAGCGGACGCACGATACCGATCTGGACAAGGATCAGAAACTGGCGGAAGCAAAGAAAGACGCCGAGCACGCGCTGACGACGATTGACACGGACCTGCCATCCACTGGATATCCGCCGGAACAGTTGAATGCGTTCAAAGGTTATTTGCGTTCGGAATCCTATGCGATCCTGGGCAAGCTGGCGTCGGACGCGAGCAACTGGCCGGAAGCAGAGGCCGATTTGCGTAAGTCGATTGACGCGTTTCCGCAGCAGGTCGACTCGATTGCGGTGTTGCGGCTGGCGATCGCGCTCGATAAGCAGAATAAGACTCCGGAAGCTTTGAAGTATGCCAACCAGGCCGTGGATCTAACCAAGGACCAGCCGGACTCGGCAGTGGCGAAGGCGGCAAAGGCGGAACAGAACCGGCTGACGATGCTGAATAGCGGCACGGCACCAGGACAGCATCCCGCACCGAAGAACTAAACGCGCGTCCTTGCCAGTTCGCGACTTCGGACCAGCTCGCTGGCCGGGACGGCGGGGGATGGCTGTCCCCACGTGATTCTCTAACATGAAGGAACGCGAAATTACGGCGCTGGAAGAGGGGCTGGGCTACCACTTCCGGCGGCGGGCGGTGATCGAACAGGCGGTCACGCACAGTTCGCAGGCGCGGGAGCAGGAGGCGCAGCACACCGGCGACAGCAAGTACAAGGTCAGCGATAACGAGCAGTTGGAGTTTCTGGGAGATGCAGTGCTGGCGCTGATCACGAGCGAAGAGTTGTTTCAGCGCTTTCCGCAGTTTCAGGAAGGCGAGTTGTCGAAGCTGCGGGCGCATCTGGTGAGTGAACGGCATTTGATCCGGGTGGCGCAGCAGCTGGAACTGGGACATTATCTGAAGCTGGGGCGAGGCGAGGAGAAAAGCGGCGGACGCGGCAAGACGGCCTTGCTGGTGGATGCGCTGGAGGCGATTCTGGCAGCGATCTATCTGGATGGCGGGCTGGAAGTGGCGCGCGAGTTTGTGTTGCGCAACGTGATTTCACCGGAGCTGGAGCGGATGGAGCGCGGGGGCGGCGCGCTTCCAGTCACGGATTTCAAGTCGGCGCTGCAGGAAGCGGCACAGAGCCTGGGATTACCTCAGCCGGCATACGTATTAGTGGAAGAAACAGGTCCGGAACACAGCAAGACCTTTACCGTCGAGGCCCGTCTGAACAACAAGAATGGCAAAACCCCGGAGTTTATGGGACGAGCGCAGGGCACGACCAAGAAAATGGCAGAGCAAGATGCGGCGAGGCAACTGCTGACGGTTCTGGCGACACGAACGAAAGGGGCAGAAACAAAGCCGGCGGCGGGCGACTCGCAACGGGCAGAGAAGTGAAGTTCATGGATTCCCCTCACATCGGATCAACATTGGGATCGGACATCATCAGTTCAGTGCAGTCCTTGCTGGGCACGATTGTGATTGCGATTTTCGTGATCACGTTTATTGTGCAGGCCTTTCAGATCCCCTCCGAATCAATGGAAAACACGCTGCTGGTGGGCGATTACCTTCTGGTCAATAAGTTGTGCTACGGCGGGCATGGGCTGGGCGATCATCTGATGCCGTATCAGAAGATCGAGCGCGGGGACGTGATCGTATTTCACTATCCGGTGGATCCGACGCAACATTTTGTGAAGCGCGTCATCGGGGTTCCGGGAGACCGGCTGAAGCTGGTCAGTAAGAAGGTTTGGATCAACGGCAAGCCGCTGGATGAACCTTACGTGCGGTTTCTGGAGCCGCCGGATAACATGTTTCGCGATAATTTTCCGCGAACCGATATTCCCGCGATCGGACTGGAAGGAAAGTGGTGGCTGGAGATGCGGAAACTGGTGGAAGATGGCCAGTTGATCGTTCCGCAAGGGCACTATTTTGTGATGGGCGATAACCGCGACGACAGCCAGGATAGCCGTTATTGGGGATTCGTGCCGCGCGAGAATATTATCGGGCGGCCGCTGGTGATTTACTGGTCGGTGCAAGACTGGGATCACAATGCGTCAACGTCGATGATGGGCAGGCTGTATCACGTAGCGTATGCGGTCACTCACATCTTTCAGATCACGCGCTGGAACCGGACGCTGCGGCTGGTACACTGAATGGGCGTTTTTTCGAACGGGAAACACACAGTGGCGAAGAAAGAAAATAGCGTAATCGACGAGCAAGTCGCGGAGGAGAAGCCGAAGGAAACTACGGTCGAGTTTCTTTCTTCGCTGGCAGCGGTCCTGGTCACGGGACTGTTCATCATCACGTTCGTGGTGCAAGCGTTCGAGATTCCTTCGAGTTCCATGGAGAACACGTTGCTGATCGGAGATCACGTGTTCGTGAACCGCGTCCAGTTTGCGCCCAAGAGCTCGTGGATCGGGCCGCTGGTTCCGTATCGCGATGTGCGCTTCCGGGATATTGTTGTTTTCCTCTCACCGGCAGAGCCGGGATTGTACGTGGTCAAACGGATTATCGGGCTACCGGGAGATCGCATTCATCTGCGAAACGGCGTGGTGTACCGCAATGGGGAAGCGTTGGACGAGCCATACATTTTCCCCGATCCTGAAAAGGACTCATCCGATTCCTATCGCAATAACTTTCCAGCTGTACCGCCGACGGAAGATCCGAACGTGTATCCGAACTGGATGGTGGATTTGCCGTCTTACATCCAGGGGGACGACATCGTCGTACCGCCGGGCCATTACTTTGCGATGGGCGATCACCGCAGGGTGAGCCTCGACAGCCGGTACTGGGGATTCATCCCGAAGGAAAATATCATTGGGCGGCCTATGTTCATCTACTGGTCGTTTGAGACGCCGGAGAATCAGTACCGCAAAACGGCGTGGAGCGACCGGATTCTGTTCCTGGGCAAAGTCGTCCTGCACTTTTTCGATGAGACTCGCTGGAGAAGGACGCTGCAGGTTGTAAGATGAAACCCCTCGAAGGTGCAGTGAGGGCGCGGTGAGAGTCTTTTCGTCGAAGCGGCGGACCTTGACAGCGGCGGTCGTAATCGTGCTGGCGTTGTTTCTGCTTCGGCCCGGCGCGTCCCGTTTGAAATCGAGAATTTCTTCTTCCATCAGCTCCGGCGTGGGGCGTCCGGTGGAAATCGGTTCGGTCCATTTCCAGCTGCTGCCGCGGCCGGGATTCGATCTGGAAAATCTGGTGGTGTACGACGATCCGGCGTTTGGAGCGGAGCCGATGTTGCGTGCGAGTGAAGTGACGGCGGCGCTTCGGTTGACGTCGCTTTTGCGGGGACGGCTGGAAATTGCGCGCTTGGACCTGACTGAGCCGAGTCTGAACCTGGTGCATGGAGAGAACGGACGCTGGAACCTGGAGGCGCTGTTGGAGCGGACGGCGCATAATTCCCTGGCGCCGACGGCGAAGGCCAAGTCGGAGGTGCGGCCGGGCTTTCCCTATATCGAGGGGACTTCGGCTCGCATCAACTTCAAGAGTGGCCCCGAGAAAAAGCCGTACGCTTTGACCAACGCGGACTTCTCGTTGTGGCAGGAGTCAGAGAACGAATGGGGTGTACGGCTAAAAGCGCAACCGATCCGCAGCGACTTAAATCTGAACGATACGGGAGTATTGCAAGTGAATGGAACGTGGCAGCGTGCCGCGGCACTGCACGACACCCCGGTTCAGTTCAATATGGAGTGGAGCCGCGCGCAACTCGGACAACTCACGAAACTTTTCACCGGAACCGACCAGGGCTGGCGCGGAGGAATGCAACTCGACGTAAGCCTGACGGGAACTCCGGCGAAACTGCAGATTTCGAGTACGGCCTCGATTGAGGATTTTCGCCGGTATGACATTGCGAGCGGAGAGCCGTTGCGTCTTGCCGCGCATTGCGAGGGGCAATACAGTTCGGTCGATCACATATTTCATCAGATGATTTGCGGTGCACCGGCAGGAACCGGACAGATCACGGTGAAGGGAGACTTTGGATTTCCCGGCAGCCACAGATATGAGCTGCTCTTGAGCGCCGCTGATGTGCCGGCGAGCGCAATGATCGCGCTGCTCCGACGCGCGAAGAAGAATTTGCCTCAGGATCTGACCGCGTCGGGAATGCTGCGGGGGAGCATCTCGATTCAGGAAGATGCGGCGGCGGCAAAGCATCAGGCTGAAGGGCGGGGAGAGATTTCCGATTTCCATCTGGCATCGGCGACCGACAAGACTGAGATTGGGCCACAGACAATTCCGTTTGTATTCAGCAACAACGGTCAGGTGGGAAGGAACTGGCCGAAGAGCGTGGCGTGGGGAAAGAGCGCGCCGGGCGTGCATGGAGCGGAAGGTCCGCATTTGGAGTTCGGGCCGTTCGCGCTCGGCAGTGGGCACGCGGCGTCTCCCACCGTTGCGGGATGGATGGATCGAAGCGGCTACGACGTTTCAGTTGCAGGTGAAGCCGAGATTGCGAGAGTGTTGCGGGTCGCACGAATGCTTGGAGTTCCAGCGCTGCCCGCGAACGCAGAAGGAACGGCGCAAATGGATCTTGAGATTGCGGGACCGTGGGCGAAATGGGGCTACGGAACGCAATCAGGATTTCCCGGACCGCAGGTGACGGGAACGGCCAAGTTGCGCAATGTTCGTGCGTTGATTCACGGTGCGGGCGGACCGGTCGAGATTTCCGCCGCCGACATGCAACTGTTGCCTGATGGCGTTCACGTAGGAAGAGTGAGCGCAAAAGTGGCGGGCGCGACGTGGACGGGATCGCTTGAAATGCCGCGCGGGTGCGGGAACTTTGCAGCCTGTGGGGTCCACTTCAATCTGAATGCCAGTCAGATCGAAACGAGTCAACTCGCGGCGTGGGTGAGCCCGAGTGCGAAGGAGAAGCCGTGGTATCGCATGCTGGAGTCGAGCACGCAGCCGGGGACCTCGTTCGCGGCGAGTCTACGGGCATCGGGACGCCTGAGCGCTGCCCGGGTGCAGGTGCAGAATCTCACGGCGACGCAGCTTACGGCGACTGTGAATGTTGATCGAGGAGTGGTGACGCTTTCGGATTTGAATGCGGACTTTCTTGACGGAAGGCATCGAGGCGAATGGCGGGCGGATTTCAAAGCTAAGCCGGCAGTTTGCAGCGGCCAGGGAAATCTGTCGGGAGTCTCTCTGGCTGGTTTGGCCGACACGATGAAGCATGCACTGGTTGCCGGTGCGGCGAATGCGAGCTACGAAGTGAAGGGATCGTGTCCGGCGGATTTCTGGGCGTCAGCCGAAGGGACGCTGCAGTTTGATATGAGGGACGGCCTGCTTCCCCATGTCTCGCTGAGTGAGGACGAGGGGCCACTCAAAATAGCACGCTTCTCCGGACACGCGAAACTGCACGAAGGCCATCTCGAATTTGAGAATGCGAAGATGGATTCGGCGAATGGGAAATTCCAGGTAAGCGGGACGGCGTCGCTGAGGCACGAAATCGATCTGAAGCTGGCACGAAGCGGTTCCGTGTCGGCTCACTACATCATCACCGGAACGCTGGCAGATCCCCACGTAATTCAGACAGCGAATCCCGAGACGCAGGCGCGACTCAAGCCTGAGCCAGCGAAATAGATCTTCGCTTCATCCAGGCGTCACGCAATCGCTACGGCACGTAACCGGGCCCGCGAAGAACCTTGCCGGGAAGCTCGCCGGTCATCTTCCCGTGGTCGATGACGGGAACGCCGTTGACCAGGACGTATTCCATTCCTTCTGAAAACTGATTGGGATTGTCGAAGGTCGCGCGATCACGCACGGTTGAAGGATCGAAGATCACGACGTCGGCCCACATTCCAGCTTTGATTACTCCACGATCGGTGAGACGCATGCGCTGCGCGGGAAGGGCGGAGAATTTGCGGATGGCGTCTTCGAGAGTAAGCGCTTTCTCTTCGCGGACATATTTGCTCAGGATGCGCGGGAATGTGCCGTAGGCACGCGGATGCGGATGGGCCTGGCCGAGAATCCCCTCTGGCGAAGTGCCCTCGGAGTCGTTATCGATCGAGACCCATGGCTGTTGCAGCGCGAGAGTGACATCGGGCTGCGACATGCCGAAGACGGCGACACCGGCCGAGGGATCATCGATGAGGAAATCGAAGAGCGCGTCGATGGGATCTTTGTTCCACAATCTGGCGATCTCGGAAAGGCGCTTGCCCTGAAGCGGGAGAAACTTTGGATTTTCGACCGCGCCGATCATGATGGCGTCAGGGCCGGGGATCTCCTGCCATTCGTTGTCCCAGGTCTTGGAAGGCGTGAGCATGTCTTTGCGGATGCGGTCGCGCATCGCGGGATCCTTCAGGCGAGCCACGAGTTTATCGGTGCCGCCGTCGTGAGCCCAGGGTGGAATGAAGGCGGAGAAATCGTTGTACCAAGCGGTGTAAGCATAGGTATCGGCGGTGATGTCGGCGCCGGCGGCGCGGGCGGCGTCGATCTTCGCTACAATTTGCGGCATTCGTCCCCAGTTGCTTTTGCCGGCGGCCTTGATGTGCCAGATCTCGACGGGAATGTGCGCCTCGCGGCCGATGCGCAGAGCTTCGTCGATCGCTTCGAGCACGGTATCGCCTTCGTTGCGCATATGCGTAGCGTAAATGCCGCCGAACTGGGCGGCCTCGGCGGCAAGAGCAATCAGTTCATCCGTTTTTGCATAAGGCGCGGGAGCATATTGAAGAGCAGTGGATACTCCGACGGCGCCGTCTTTCATTGCGTCGCGGACGAGGCCCTTCATCTGATCGAGCTGCTCGGCTGTGGGCTGCTTGTCGTCATCGCCGAGAACCATGCGGCGAACCTCGGTCGCTCCGACGTAACTCGCGAGGTTGATGCCCATGCCCTGCTTTTCTAGACGGGCGAAATACTGGCGGAACGTACGCCAGTCGGGGGTGATTTGGTAGTGATCATACCCGCTGTGTTCAGACTGAATGATGGCGTCGTTGAGTGGAGCGATCGAATCGCCCTCGCCGGTGATTTCGGAAGTGATGCCCTGGAAGATCTTCGACGGAAGACGAGGATCGACAAGGATGGTGAGTTCGGACTGGCCAAGCATGTCGATGAAGCCGGGCGCAATGACTTTGCCGGCGGCATCGATGGTGCGTTTGCGTGGAGCGGCTGAGAGATTGCCGACGGCGGCGATCTTGCCTCCGCGGATGCCGACGTCGCCCGAGTACCAAGGCGAGCCGGTACCGTCGATGATGTGGCCGTTGGTGATGACGAGGTCGAAGGGTGGTGTTTGGGCGAAGAGGGTGGTCGACGTGAAGAAAAAGACGAGGATCGCCACAACCATGATCCATTTCGATGATCCGATCCTCTCTGGTACTGTCTTGCGCGCAACAGGTTTCGTGCTTGTCATGGCGGTGGATTCCCCTCAAGTGCTAAAGCCCAAATCATTCTTTGCATCTACAGCACCACTAGCACCACTAAAGTCGTGCTCTACCCTTTCCGAGCGAGGGCAGCGATCGTGCCGAGCGCGATCCAGATGCCTAGCGCGAGCCACTCATTCCCGGTGAAATGACCGGGCACGAGGGGAACGATTTTCATCAGCGCCATCGCGATTCCGACCAGCAAGCCGAAGGACGTAACTGCACGCTCTGTCGGAAAAAGCTTAACAGGAGACGATCCGGACTTGAACGACAGCGCCAGGCACGCCGCGCAAGTTGCCGACCATCCAATGGCGCATGCGACCGATCCGACTTCCGTGATGGGAACGAGAATTGCGTCTCCGAGAAGCATACACACGGCGGTAACGATGCCCACGCAAAGAACCGCGGTAGACGGCGTTTGATGCCGTGGATGGATAGTTCCCGCGCGCGCGTCAATCATGCCGCGGCGTCCCAAGGCAAAGAGGAGGCGGCTGGCGGCGACCAAGTTCCCGTTGAAGCACTTGAATAGCGACAACAAGGCTGCGGCAAGAATGAGGTCGACGACCCAACGCGCGCCGACGGCCTGCTGAAACACGACGGCCGTCATGAATTTCTCGCCGATTGATTGCCTCCAGGGAGCGACGAACGATACCGCAGCAACGATGCCGCCATAGAAGAGAACGCCGACGAAGATAGCCATCCAGATCGCGCGAAAGAAACCGCGGGTGCGGAAATCGGGGCTGGCCTCTTCCGCAGCCTTGCCCACCGATTCAAAGCCGGTCATGAAATAAGGAACGATTTGAATGACCAGCAGGATCGAGACGATGGGGGTGTGCGTGAACAGCGGCGGAAAATTGGCGACGGAGCCACGGCGAACTCCGAGTGCGACGAAGACGACGAACAAGGCGAGCGTGCCAAAACTGGTCCAATTTTGAAACGTTGCACTGAGACGGATGCCACGATAGTTCACCACAGTCAGCAACGCGGTCAGAGCCAAGCCGATGATGAGGTGCGGCAGATAGACCGAGCGTCCGGCGATGCGATAGAGCTCGACGGAATCGAGGCCAGGAATGATGTAGCCGGCGATGCGGCCGATAGCAACCGCCTCCCACGGGCACACGATGAAGTAGGCGAGCGTCATCATCCAGCCAGTGGCGAAGCTGATGGAGCGCGGGAAGACAGCGGAAGTATAGGCAATTTCGCCGGCGGCATCGGGCATGGCGATGACCAGCTTGCCGTAGACCCAGCCGATAGGGAGCAGGACGAGTCCGCCGATCACGAAGCCGAGCAAGGTTCCGAGTGCGCCGCCGCGGATCAGCCAGTCGTCCATAACGACCAGCCAGCCGACGCCCACCATAGTTCCCCATCCGAGCGTGAAATAGTCGGTGGCGCGAAGTTTGCGGGCGAGGGTAGTCACGAGGTCCGGAAAAGTTTTGCAGAGGAGCGGCGCGAATTATAAATCATTTACGCGGGGGCCGGGCTGCGCATCGGCCGATAGCCGCCGCTTCCCTTGTATTGATGCCCGCGCGGAATGCGTGGTGCGCATGGTAGTATCGAAATCAGCCCTGCATGACACTGCAAATGGAACTGCTCCGGCAGCCCTGCATCGCTGGCCGTAGTTCGAACGCACAGCTTCCTAGAAAATGACTGCTTTGTCGGCAACTCGCAAACGCGTGCTCAGCGGCATGCGCTCGACCGGAAAGTTACACCTGGGAAACTACGTGGGCGCGCTGCAAAATTGGGTGCGCATGCAAGACCAATACGAATGTTTTTTTATGGTGGCCGATTGGCATGCGCTTACAACCGACTATGCCGACACCTCGCGCATCAAAGAAAACTCGATGGAAGTCGTGCTCGACTGGCTGGCGGCGGGACTGGATCCCAAGAAGTCGGTGATCTTCATTCAATCGCACGTGCCGGCACATGCGGAGTTGCACTTGCTGTTCTCGATGATCACACCGCTGGGCTGGCTGGAAAGAGTCCCGACGTATAAGGAACAGCGGGAGAACATCAAGGACAAGGATCTGGGCACGTACGGGTTTCTGGGATATCCAGTGCTGCAGGCGGCGGACATTCTGGTCTATAAGGCCGACTGCGTGCCGGTGGGCGAGGATCAGGTGGCGCACGTCGAACTGACGCGCGAGATCGCGCGGAGGTTTAATGGATTTTACGGAACCACGCGACCAGTCCTCCCAGAACCGCAGGCCTTGCTGACGCCAGCGGCGAAGCTGCCGGGAACCGACGGGCGTAAGATGTCTAAATCGTATGGGAATACGGTGTTGCTGACCGATCCCGAGCCGGTCGTGCGACAGAAACTGAAGACGATGGTGACAGACCCGGCGCGAGTCAGGCGATCGGATCCGGGAAATCCTGATGTGTGTCCGGTTGGCGATCTGCACAAGATTTTCAGCAGCCAAGAGACCATGGCGAAGGTGAATGAGGGTTGCCGGTCGGCGGGGATTGGTTGCATCGAGTGCAAGGGATGGGCGGCGGATGCGCTGGTGAAGCTGCTGAACCCGATGCAGGAACGGCGGAAGAAATTTGAGGAGAATCCGCGGCGGGCGTGGGATATTCTGGAGGACGGCACCCGGCGGGCGAAGGCAGCGGCGGAAGAAACGATGGCGGACGTGCGGGCGGCGATGGGAATGTCGCTGGACTATGAGCCGGGCAAATAGTGGATTGGACCTCTGACTTCGCGCAGAAAGATGGGATAGCCGGCGGAAACACTGATGAGTCAAGAAGCAAAGATCGTTTCGCAGAATGATGCGGCGCTACCCGCGGCGATAGTCGCGAGTCCGCCCGCCACCAAAGCCCAGGGCGATGCGACTCAGCGGGAAGAGAGTGACTTCCCGTTTGCGGTAGCGGTGGGCGGAGTTTACGAGGGACCGCTTGATCTGCTGCTGGACTTGATCCGCAAGCAGAACATCGACATTTATGACATCCCGATCGCAAAGATCACGGCGCAGTACCTGGCGTATGTGGAGAAGATTCGCGAACTGGATGTAAACATTGCGGCCGAATTCATTTACATGGCCGCAGTGCTGATTCACATCAAGTCGAAGATGCTGTTGCCGCGCGATCCGGAGGCGCCGGCGGAAGAGCAGGAGGATCCGCGGAGCGAACTGGTCAACCGGTTGCTGGAGCATGAGAAGTTCAAATCCGCCGCGCAGATGCTTCTGCAGAAGCAACAGATTGAAGATGCGGTGCTATCGAATCCATCGCTGAAAGAGTTTATGGAGGCGGAGGGGACCGAACCGGAGATCGCGGCGGATGTGATCGACCTGGTCAAGACATTTCAGCAAGTGCTGGAGCGGGTACGGACGCGCCCCGTGCTGAATGTGGATGAGGAGACGGTCACGGTTGGACAGATGATTGACTATCTTCGGCGGCGGCTTTCGCTGGAAGACCGGCCGATCCGGCTGAAACAACTTCTGATGAGAATCCCGTCGCGGCAGGCGCTGGTGTGCATGTTCCTGGCGCTGCTGGAAATGGTGCGGCTGCAGGCGATTCAAGTGCGGCAGGAGCGGATGTTCGGAGAAATCGCGATCCGCAAGCACACGCACTTCGGCGAGATCGTGAACGAACAGTCAGCGGTGAGAGACGATTGGCGATGAAAAGCGGTACCGAGTAACCAGTCGCCCGCCGGCGGGGGCTTTCTTACCGGGTACAGGGTGCTGAAAACTGATGTCTTTAAAAGCTCAACTCGAAGCGATTATTTACGCGGCGGAGACGCCGATCACTCTGGAACAAATGATCCCGCTGGTAAAGGACGGCATAGTCGCCGGAGGCATGACCGACGAGGCGGAGATCAAATCGCATGTGCGATCGAGTCTCGAAGAACTGGTGGGCGAATATGACGGACCGGATCATGGAATCGAGATTCGGCAGGTTGCCGGTGGATACCGGATGTCGACTAAGCCGGAGCAGCATGAAGTCGTGCGGGCATTCGCGAAGAGTTTGAAGCCGCCGATACGGCTGTCGCTGCCGGCGCTGGAAACGCTGGCGGTCATCGCCTATAAACAGCCGGCAACGGTGCCCGAAATCAACGAAATTCGCGGCGTGGATTCGGGCGGCGTCATCGGGACGCTGCTCGATCGGAAGCTGATCACAACCGCCGGACGCAAGCAGGTGATCGGGCGTCCGATTCTTTATAAGACGACCAAAGAATTCCTGATGCGGTTCGGATTGAAGGATGTGAGCGAACTGCCCAGCATGGAAGAATTTGAAAAGCTGGTGGCGGAATCGTTTCAGGAGGAGCTGATTCCGGCCGCGACGTCAGGAAGCGCGGAAGCTGCCGGAAGCGAAGAGGTAGCAGAAACAGAAAGCGCAAACGAGAGTGTTGCCGAGTCCGAGAAAGCCGGATAGTCCCTTCCCATTCAGTAATCCTCTATGCCTCAGGAACGTCTGCAAAAGATTATCGCTGCTGCCGGGATCGCTTCTCGCCGCAAGGCCGAGGAGTTGATCGCGTCGGGGCACGTGCAGGTGAATGGGAAGGTGGTCACGGAACTGGGCAGCAAAGCGGACGCAGAGACTGACCACATTCGCGTCAACGGCAAGCTTCTGCAGGGAGCGCAGCGGCACGTCTATCTTCTGCTGAACAAGCCTAAGGGATACGTGACCACGATGAGCGATCCGGAAAAACGGCCGACGGTGACGGATCTGATTCGCGGCGTGAAAGGTCGGGTGTATCCGGTGGGGCGGTTGGATTACGCGAGCGAAGGACTGCTGCTGCTGACCAATGACGGAGAACTCGCGCACCGATTGATGAAGGCCGCGTCGCACGTTCCGAAAACGTATGTCGTGAAAGTCGCAGGCACGCCAAAAGAAGATGCTCTGACAAAATTGCGGACCGGAGTTTCGATTGCGACCGACGACGGGAAGCGTGTCAAGACGGGTCCAGCTGCAGTGCGAGTGGTGAAGGAAGCGACGAATCCGTGGTATGAGATTACTCTGATCGAGGGGCGCAACCGTCAGATTCGGCGCATGTTCGAAGCGGTGGGACATCACGTGGAAAAGATCAAGCGCGTGCGCTACGGACCGCTCACTCTGGATGTGCCGCCGGGCGAGTTTCGCATGCTCACGCTGAGGGAAGTGGAGCGCCTGAAGTCGGCGACGAGGACGGGCGTAGCGGGCAGCAAGCAATCCGTGTCATGATGTGCGGCGAGCATGAGCCGTTTTTTTGATCTAGTCTCCAAGCCGGCCCGCGAAATGGGTCTCACCAGCGCGCCCGCGGGGCAACCTTCCGCGGAACAGCCGCGCCTCATCCATCTCGACTCCAACGAAAATCCTTTTGGTCCGTCGCCGCGAGCGGTCGAGGCGATGCGGCAGACGCTGGTCACGGCAAGTGAATATCCTAACGACGACTGCAGCGAGTTGCGGCGCGTGCTGGCGGCCAATCACGGAGTACCGGAGGAACAGGTTCTGGTCACTGCGGGCTCGACTGCGCTATTGAGCCTGCTTTGTCAGACGATGCTGGCGCCGGGGCTGAACGCGGTGACCAGCGAGCGTTCATTCGTGGTGTATTCGATGGCCGTGCGCGCGGCGGGAGGGCAACTGATCGAAACGCCCATGCGCGAGGATGGGTTCGACCCGACGGCCGTCCTCGACGCGATCAATGAATACACGCGGATAGTGTTTCTCGCGAATCCGAACAATCCTACGGGAACGATGCTCGAAAACGAGGCGATCGACCAATTTCTGGCAGAAGTTCCGGGTCACGTTGTGGTCGTGCTCGATGAAGCGTATTACGAGTTCGCATTGCACTTCGCCGGACTGCGAAAAGCGGAATACTCCAATTCCCTGGATTACGTCCGGCAAGGAGCAAGCGTGGCCGTGCTGCGAACGTTCTCGAAGGCGCACGGACTGGCCGGGCTGCGCGTGGGATACGGGCTGGGACCGGCCGAGCTGATGGGCTATTGCGCGCGCATGCGCAACACCTTCTCTGTGTCGTCGATCGGGCAGGCGGCGGCGCTGGCGGCCCTCGATGATCACAAACATCTTGCGAAGGTGGTGACGAACAATGCGACGCAGGCGCAGATTCTGGGCGTTGGATTGTCAGAGCTGGGATATCGCGTCGTGCCAACCTGGGCGAATTTTGTGTACTGCGACGTCGGTGAGGACGCCACCGGCTTCGCCGCCCGGCTGCGCGAGGAAGGAATCAGTGTGCGGCCTTTGGGAGTGTGGGGCGCGCCAAGCTGCATTCGGGTCAGCATTGGGATTCCGGAACAGAATCAGACCCTTCTGGAAGCGGTACGGAAGATTGGCGAGGCGGCGTAGAACTCGCAGGTGTGGGATCTACGAAATCGGGAGCCTGGCCGCTCCGTACAAACCTGCGTCACCACCGAGAACCGCACGGGTGATGACAGTCAGGCGACGGTTGTACGTTTCGCGCTGACCGGACGCGGGCGCGCTTTCATGCAAGGGATCCTCGGGAGCGGTAGCCGCGTAGACGATCGAGCGCTCGCGCAACTCTTCGAACATAGTGGGCGCGAAGGCGTCCCACGCGCTGGAGACGCCGCCACCGATCACGAACATATCGAGATTCAGGACGTTGACCAGGTCGGCGAGCAGCATTCCCAGCGCTTGGCCGAAGCGGCGGAAGATGTTCCGTGCGGGATCGTCTCCTTGCATCGCGAGGTCGTAAACCGAGTGAGCACCGAAGTTAGCGTCGGCAGCAGCTTTGGCGAGGGCGGGTGCGCGGCCGGCGGCGATGGCCTCGCGGGCCATGCGCACGACTGCCGTGGCTGAGGCGTAGCGCTCGGCGCACCCGTGGTTACCGCAGCCGCAAGGAACGCCGTCGGGCTCGACGGTGACGTGGCCGAATTCTCCTGCCATGCCGCTCATTCCGTAAAAGATTTTGCCATTCAAAACAATCGCGCCACCAATGCCAGTACCGAGCGTAATCATGACCATGTTGTCGGCATTGCGGCCCGCGCCCAGCCATTTTTCTCCGAGTGCTGCAACTTTGGCGTCGTTGTCGAGAAAGACGCGCACGCCAAGACGGCGCTCGATCACGTCGCGCACGGGATAGTCGATCCACCCGGGAAGATTCGCCGATTTGCGCATCATGCCGTTTTCCACGTCGATAATGCCGGGAACGCCGATGCCGGCGCCGAGGAACGCTCCACCGCTGCGGCATCGATCGGATAAATGCTGGATAGCGTCGCACATTTCACCAATCACGTGATCGCGACCGAGAGCGAGCTTCACGCTGAGAGTGATTTTTTCCAGGAGCCGGCCTTCCTTGCTGATGGCCGCAATGCGCAGGTTGGTGCCACCCATATCGACACCGATGGAGAAGTCGGGCATAACGGAAGAGGGTAACAGAATTGTCGCGAGCACGCCCGGCTCCCGATGACCGGACTATTTTTGGCATTTGGGACAGTAGTGGCTGCTGCGACCGGCGATGACGATGCGCTTGATGGGCGTCTTGCAGACCAGGCACGGCTCCCCTTCACGGCCATAAACACGGTGTTGGAGCTGGAAAAATCCTTCGTCACCGTTAGCGTCGACGTAGTCGGAAATCGAAGAGCCACCGAGTGCGATCGCCTCTTTCAGGACTTCTTTCACAGCGATAAGAAGTTTTCCCAATTGGTCGCGAGTGATGGACGAGGCGCGGCGGCGAGGGCGGAGGCCGGCACGAAATAAGGATTCGTCGGCGTATATATTGCCCACGCCGCGCAGAAGTTTTTGGTTGAGCAGCGCGCTCTTGATGGGAGTCTTGCGGCCGTGGAAGAGGCGAAGAAACTGATCCAGGTTGGCTTCGAGCGGCTCGATACCGCCAGCCTCGAAGTCTCCCTGCTTCGCCACGCTGAGCCGGCCGAAGCGACGAGGATCGACGAAACGCAGTTCCCTGCCAGAGGCAAGCCGAACAATGGCATGCGTGTGCTTCTCGATTTCCGCGTGCGGCTCGCACAACTGCAGGCGCCCCGTCATGCCGAGATGGACAATCCACTGAGACGCCGAGCGCGTGTTGTGGCCTGTACGAATTCGACCCAGATTGTTGTAAATAAGATCGAAGACGATGTGCTTGCCCATCCTCCGCACGGCTGAAATGCGGCTCTGATCAAGGGTTGCCGCAATGTCGCGCGCCGGAGACTTCAGCGTTTCTTTTTTCTGGCCCAGCCACACGGACTCGATCCTGTCCCCGGTCACGCGCTTGGCCAATCCGCGGGCAATGGTTTCGACTTCAGGAAGTTCGGGCATGAGTCTCAAAACGACGAACAATGATGACCAGGCGCAATGCTGCCACACCCGTTATTTCTTCAGAAACGTTCCCTTCTCCAGCTCACGGAATGCTTGCTGCAGTTGCTCCTGGGTGTTCATCACGATGGGACCATACCAGGCGACTGGCTCTTCCAGCGGCTTGCCCGAGACGAGGAGAAATCGAATTCCATCTTCACCGGCCTGGACGGCAACTTCGTCCCCGCGATCGAAAACCACGAGCGAGCGGTTCTCGGCTTCTGTGGGCGGATGCGTATCGGCCCAGCCGACGCTTTCGGTGGGTACGGCGAGAGGCTCCGAGGCATTACAGAACTTGCCGCCACCGGCAAAGACATAGGCGAAGGCGTGACGAGTTGTTTCCACCGGAAGAGCCTTGCGCTCGCCGGGGGGAACCGAGACATCGAGATAGATGGGGTCGGCGGCGATTCCATCTACCGGGCCCTTCTTGCCCCAGAAACTTCCGCAGACAATGCGCACGTGGGTACCGTCATCGTCGGTGATCTCAGGGATATCGGCCGTTTTTACTTCCTGATAGCGCGGGTTGGTCATCTTCAGGGCGGACGGAAGATTGGCCCATAACTGAAAACCGTGCATGCGGCCGGTGGGATCTCCCTTGGGCATCTCCTGATGAATGATTCCGCTGCCGGCGGTCATCCATTGAACGTCGCCGGCGGCGATGGCGCCGCGATTGCCCATGCTGTCGCCATGTTCGACGGTTCCAGCAAGGACATAGGTGATGGTCTCGATGCCGCGATGCGGATGCCAGGGAAATCCGGCGAGGTAGTCCTTGGGGATGTCGTTGCGAAAGTCGTCAAGGAGCAGAAAGGGATCGAACTCGTGCGTGCTGCCGAAGCCGAAGGCGCGGCGGAGATGGACTCCGGCACCTTCCAGAGTTGGCTTGGATTTTATGAGCCGCTTGATGGGACGAATGGACATGAACGTCTCTCCTGTCGATGGAGTCCGCCGCCCGGAGGACTGGTGCGTCTGTCCTGTGCGCGTGAACATTTGATGCAGCGGATGGTCGTTCGGACGCTGGACAGATGGAACCAGCGTTTTGAGAGGGACTCGTCTTTAGGACTAGTCTTTCAGCGGGACCACGGCGCTGCCATCGCGGCAGAAGGTGGCAACACGTTGCAGGTCGCCGTTGGCGCCGGGGATGGTCATGACAGGACCGTAGCAATAGACGGCGTGGCCGCTGGCGGCGAAATACCAGCGTCCCCCTTTCGGACGTTTTGCGATCTGCCCGGCAGGCTGCGGCAACGGTTTCGGCGGTGCCAGTGGGGCTACTGGCAGACTCAACAACAAGGCTAGGGTCAAGGCCTTCATCGCTTTTGTAAGTCTCTATCTACTGCTCACGCCACAGAACACCAAGATCGAACAATCAAACTGCCATTCACTGCGTTACGTCGTGAAGCCTTAGATCGTTATCACTGCCCGACGATCATCTGCCAGATCGGAAGCGGGCCTGGTCGGCATGCGGAACTGTGTTTTCTGTTTTTCCGACTTCTGCACGCCAGTCTGTGGTGCTACCTGGGAAGACGGGGCCTGAACAGCTGGTGCCTGGGCCGACGGGTTCTTGGTTACTGGAATCTTTGCTTTGACTGAGGGAGCGGGACTGGTACGGATTTCTGGCTGCTGGGTCTTCAGCTTCGAGGCAGAGAGTTCCGCGCTGTCGCGGAACAGCTCGCGAATGAGCACCCGTTGCGACTCGATGGTCTGGCCCTGCTCAATGATGAGCATGGTCATCAAGCCATAGGAGATGAGGAAAAGGACGGTCAAAAGCGGCAGCCAGCCGCGCTTTTTCGGGGCAGCCGGAGCGGGTGCCTGAGGCAGAACCGGTACGGCTGTGCTGCTAAACAGCGTCGTCAAGTGGCACTCCAATCAGCCTCGCGATACGCCGGGCTAACCAGGGAAGTGCATCCAGCCGTCCACTGCGAGGATTTTAGTTAACTGATTGAAACAATGGCAGTTATGCGCGTTGGCGATGAGGCCGAACTGGGTCCCGAGTGCAACTCGATGCACATAATGAGTAACTGAGATTTGTTACGGGGGAGACGGTGCAGACGGGCCGAAAGGCCCGCCCATCGGGCGTTTTCGAGGCTCAAGGCGCGCAGTGGCAGATAGCGGCGCCTCAACTTGTACTTCATTTTGATGGCACGGTAGGCTCTTTGTTACCTCGGTGACTGTCGAGAAAAATGAATAGCCTCTAAGATTCAGCTCAGTTGTCAGCAAGGAACTAAATCTATTTCCCCTGAGGAATCGCAATCATGCGGATGCGATACTTCGCAGTCATTTTCTTGCTTGTTTCATGCTGTTTGGTCGGGGCACAAAACTCGCAGCCCGCCGAAAATTCACGCAAAATCCTGCGGCAAGCGATGCCGGTGTACCCGGAGATCGCCCGAAGGATGAACCTTACCGGCACCGTAAAGGTCTTCGCAGTAATCACACCGGATGGCTCGGTGAAGGCGGTCGAGCCGGTAGGAGGCAGCCCGGTTCTGGTGCAGGCGGCTTCGGACGCCATCCTAAAGTGGAAGTTCGCCGCGGCCAGTGCCGAATCCAAGGAACTGATCGAGTTGCACTTTCATCCCTAAGATCTCAACGTCGAAAACTATTTTCCCAGCACGAGCTTGGCAATGGTCGCGAGCTGCATGTTCGACGTGCCTTCGTAGATCTTGCCGATCTTGGCATCGCGCCAGTATTTCTCTACGGGATAGTCCTTCGTGAACCCGTAGCCACCATAGATCTCGATGGCGAGCGAGGTCACTCTCTCGGCGACCTGCGACGCGAACAGCTTGGTCATGGCGGCCTCTTTCACGAAGTTCACGCCGGCATCTTTCATGCGCGCGCAGTTGTAGACCATGAGGCGCGCGGCTTCGATTTCCGTGGCCATTTGCGCGATCTGGAACTGGATGCCCTGAAAGTCCGCGATGGCCTTGCCAAACTGCTTGCGTTCGACCGCGTATTTGCAAGCGAACTCCCAGGCACCCCGGGCCAACCCAATCATCTGCGCCCCGATGCCGATGCGGCCTTCGTTCAGCGTCTCGATGGCAATCTTGTAGCCCTTGCCGGGCTCGCCGAGCACGTTCTCTTTGGGGACACGGCAGTCTTCGAGGATCAGTTCACATGTCGATGATGCACGGATGCCGAGTTTGTCCTCCTTCTTGCCAACGGTGAAACCCGGGAAATCTTTTTCGATCAGGAATGCGGTAATGCCTTTGTATCCCGCGCTGGGATCGAGCGTGGCGAACAGGACGAAGAGTCCGGCTTCCTTGCCGTTGGTGATCCAGAGCTTGCGGCCATTGAGGATGTATTCGGAGCCTTTGAGTGCCGCGCGGGCCTGGAGGGCGAAGGCGTCGGATCCAGAACCGGCCTCGCTGAGTGCATAAGCACCGACCACCACGCTGGCCATGCGCGGCAGGTACCGGTTCTTCTGGTCCTCGCTTCCCCAGCGCAATAAGGCGTTGTTGACCAGCGTGTTTTGCACGTCGACGATGACGCCGGCGGAGGCATCGACACGTGAGAGCTCTTCGACGGCGAGAATCGCTTCAAAGAATTTGCCTCCCGCGCCACCGTACTGCTCGGGAATCTCGATGCCCATCAAACCGAGTTGGAAGAAATCGTGGATCAGGTCTTTGTTGAAGATGCCTTTTTCGTCCATCTCTTTGACATGCGGGCGGACTTTCTCGTCGGCAAACTGGCGGATGTTATCGCGGAACAGGATCTCATCTTCGGTGAGGACGGTCAGCGGCGCGGGAGGGGCTGCTTGCAGCGTAGTCTCGGGCATGGGACACCTTCTATCGCCAGGAGTGGCAAACCATAAGATGGCAAACTGGTGATTTTAGCACTTGCCCGAGAGTGCCAGGCAGGGCTCAGGCCGGAGACCCCCTCGTGATACTTCGTGCCCTTCGTAGTTTAAGGGTTTTGAGCTTCGTCGACTCTAGCGAGGGCGGGAGTGGATGAGTTTCAGCCCGTCGGCCTGCAGTATCCGCTTGATCTGGCTGCGGGCATGCACCGACCACGGGCCGGAAGCGTCGAGCTTCACATAGGATTGCCAGTGCTTGAGGGCCTTACGGGGTTCGCGGGTTTTTTCATAAGCCAGCGCCAGGTTGTAGTGGGCATCGGCGTAAGTCGGGGCCAGTTGCAGGGCGGTCTTGTAGGTCTGAATGGCCTCCTGCACGCGTCCGGTCTCGTCGAGCACGTTGCCCAGATCAAAGTAGGCGAGAGCATAACGAGGATCGGCAGCGATGGCATGCCGATAGTGTCGCTCCGCGAGGGAGAATTCCTGCCGGTTGTAATAGAGCGTGCCGAGATTGATGTGGGCGGCGGCGTGCTCAGGTTCGATCTCGAGCACTCGATGATAAGCGGAAATCGCCTCGCCCTGGGTGTTGGGATCCTCTTCCATCGCAATGCCCCGCGCAAATAACGAGGCGACTTCGCTCTCGCGTGCGCTCGGCTCGGACCGCGGAACCGGCGTGCTGGTCACGACCTTCTCGCGCTCAGTGAAATCCATTAGGAATTGGCCTGCGATGGGCTCGAGCAACTTGCCCTGGTGGCGGAAGGCGACACGATGCTTGGCAGTGGACCACGCACCGGCTTCGAGCAGCGGCTTCTCGACTCCCGCAGCCTGCTTACGCATGGCCTCGAGCGACTGCCGAATGATCGCGGGGCGTACGCTCATCGCGCAGAGGTCGCGAACCTTCTTGACTTCCAGCAGATCGGCGAAGGAATAGGCTTCCGCAGACGTTACCAGACCGGCGCGCTCCCAGTTGGCCAACTGGCGGGGCGAGATGTGGAGAATCCTGAGTAAATCGGCTCGACTGTACACGGCAATGCGCCAACGCCTCTGGGCGTGCACGAAGAACGTTCGCCGCCATTATCTTCAACTTGCGACGGAAAACGCAACAGCAAACCCTGTGAAAAGCTGTGGAGAACCTGGTTGATTTACATGCAACGAAAGTGGTGCAAGCCGCAACTACACCGCAACCACAGCTGCCTGATATTCCTCGTACGTGCCCTTGAAATCGGTGATTTTGTGATCGCTCTCGAAGTGCCAGATGCGCGTGGCGACCTCGTCAATCAGGTCGTGGTCGTGCGTAACGAGAAAAACGGTTCCCTGATAGCGCTGCAGGGCGATGTTTAAGGCGTTGATGGATTCAAGATCAAGGTGGTTCGTAGGCTCGTCGAGCACCAGCACGTTCGGCTTCTGCAGCATAAGCTTGCAGAATAGAAGCCGCGCGGCCTCGCCGCCGGAAAGAACGCTGGTGGGCTTGGTGGCTTCCTCGCGCGCGAACAGCATCTGTCCGAGGATTCCGCGAAGTTCCTCGGTTACGGCCGCGGGATCCCACTGGTGCAGCCACTCGATCGCGGTCGTGCCGGCCTCGATCAGGCTGCGATGATCCTGCGCGAAGTAACCGATCGAGGCTTCGTGTCCCCAGAGAACCTTGCCAGAGTCGGCGAACGGGCCGTTGTAGCCGCCGCTCGTCTTGCGTAACTCGGCTTCCGGAGTAGTCGGAGAATTCGCCAGCAGCGCGTTCAGCAGCGTTGTCTTCCCTGCTCCGTTGCGTCCCATCAGCGCGATTCTCTCGCCGCGTGTGATGCTGGCGGTGAAATCGCGGACGACGCGATTGTCGCCGTAAGACTTGCTCAGATGTTCGACTTCGAGGATGTGCTTGCCCGACGGCCGTTTCTGCTCGAACTTAATAAATGGCCGCTGGATGTTCGATTTCGCGAGTTCGGTCACTTGCAGGCGCTCGACTTCCTTGCGGCGCGATTGCACCTGGCTCGATCGCGTGCCGGCCGCGAAACGCGCGATGAATTCGTTCAGCTGGGCGATTTTCTTCTCGCGCTGCGCGTTCTGCGCTTCAATTTGCGAGCGCACCTGCGTCTTGGCGACGACCATGTCGTCATAAGTGCCGGTGTAGGTGATGATGGTCTCGTAATCGATGTCGGCAATGTGGGTGCAGATGCTGTTCAGGAAATGCCGGTCGTGGGAGATCGCGATGACCACGCCGTCATAGACGTTCAGAAATCCCTGTAGCCAGTGGATCGAATCCAGATCGAGGTAGTTCGTGGGCTCGTCGAGCAGCAAAGCCTGAGGATGGCCGAACAAGGCCTGCGCGAGAAGAACGCGGACTTTCTGTCCGCCCTGCAATTCGCTCATTTTGCGAGCGTGCAGCTCGTTGGGAATATCGAGGCCCTGCAACAAGACGGCGGCATCGCTTTCGGCGCTGTAGCCGTCTTCTTCGCCGACAATGCCTTCGAGCTCGCCCAGCTTCATGCCGTCGGCGTCGGTCATGTCGTGCTTGGCATAGATGGCATCGCGCTCCTGCATGGCCGCCCAGAGGCGCTTGTTGCCCATAATGACGGTGTCGATGACGGAGTAAGCATCGAAGGCGAACTGGTCCTGGCTCAATACACCGAGTTTGCGCGGACGAACGACCGTGCCTTTTTGCGGCTCGAGCTCGCCGCTGAGAAACTTCATAAAAGTCGTTTTGCCGGCGCCATTGGGGCCGGTCAGGCCATAACGTTTTCCCGGCGTGAACGCCGTGGACACTTCATCGAACAGTATTTTGGCGCCGTAGCGCATCGACACATTACTGACTGAAAGCATGTTCTATTTTTCTTCAGGAACTGCGGGGAATTCCGCCAAGACGGTGCGCAGCTGGTATCAATAGAATAGCACGGGTGTGCCGGTTCTGAAGAGTAGCGTGGCCCGCGGCATCTCCACGCAACGCCGAGAGGCCTGCGGCGGCTCGGTGGTGGCGTTCTAGTTGCGTTGGCCTCCGCTTGCTTCTACTAACTGCTGCACCGGCGCGGCCACCATGAGAAGGAGGTCGGCGCTTCGCTGCTTGGCCTGCTCTGTCACGGCGAGTTGCTGGCTTTTCCACGCATCCGGCGCGGTTTGAGACTTGTCCAAATAGTCGAGGGCTTGCAGGCCGGCGGCACCAAGAGCCGACAACTCCTGCGAGAGGGTCGCATCTTCCTCAAGAAGCGATGACTGCATCAGCAGCGGGTGCAGCTTGGCGTCATTGTCCCGCCAAATCGTGAGCCAAGTGCGGATTTGCGCCTCGGCCCCCTGATCTTTGTAGCCGCTCTGAATATAAGTCTGTACCAGTTCGCTGAAATGGCGCGCTGTGTCGCTCTCGGGATACACCGCATCGATCATGCGGTCCAAAGGTGAGTGAAAATCAATCGGCCCCTTTGAATCGTCCCAACGGTTGTAGTCCTTGACGGGTTCCACGACGTCGGCGAGGACGCGGAGCGCGAAAATATCGGCCGTTCCGGCCATGCGATGCAGCATGTGCATGCGCGCAGAACGGTGGGTCAGGCCGAGCCATTCGAGATCGAGGCTCACCGCATTCAGCCGCGCGTACATCGATGCCACGTCGGTTACGCTCTGCGGCGACCAGAGGCGCTCGGCAATCACCGCATTGCGCGGCCAGATGTGTGAATCAATATTTTCAGGAGTAACCCACTCCGCCCATTGGCAGGACTCGCCGCCGAGAATGCGGCTCCTTTCTTCCGGGCTGAGGGTTGGGGCAGCGTCAGGCATCGCCATGGGATCGATGGCGTAATGCCGCGATGCGGGCCACATCAGGTCAAGATAGTAGCCATAGGAAAGCAGACCGCGGTAGCCCAACTTCGCGGCCGTTGCCAGAGACGCTTGCCCGCGCCACGATTGCACGACGATCGTCTTCGGCAGATCAGGACGTAAAATCTCGTCCCAGCCAACCATGGTTTTGTGATTCTTCGCCAGAATCTTCTGCAAGCGCGTGTTGAAGTACGACTGTAGATCCGAATTATTTTTCATGCCGTGGGCATGAATGAATTCCTGAATTTTCGGATTCGCGTCCCACTGCTTGCCGTCAACTTCGTCGCCGCCGATGTGAAAGAACTCGTCGGGGAACAGCTTGGACATCTCCGCAATGAATTTCTCGAGGAACTTGTAGGTCGATTCGCGCGTGGGATCGATGATGGGATCGATGCCGGCGCCTTCGAGCTTGTAGGGACCGGGGCCGCTGGCCAGGTCGGGATACCCGAGAAACCACGAACGGCTGTGGCCGGGCATGTCGAACTCGGGAACAACGCGAATGCCGCGATCATGCGCGTATGCGATGAGGTCGCGAATGTCGTCCTGAGTGTAGAACAATCCGTCGGAGCCCATTTCGGTGAGCCGGGGAAATTTCTTGCTCTCGACGCGGAAGCCCTGATCATCGGAGAGATGCCAGTGGAACACGTTCATCTTGACGGCAGCCATGCCGTCGAGGTTGCGCTTGAGAACATCGATCGGGATGAAATGACGGCTGACATCGATCATCAGGCCGCGCCACGGGAAGCGTGGCTGGTCTTTAATGGTGACGGCTGGGACGACGAAGCCAGCCGGGGTAATCTGCACAAGCTGAAGGAATGTCTGCAGACCGTGCAGGACGCCGAGCGGCGTCGGCGCATTCAGCGTCGCGGCGGAAGCGGTGACCGTCAACTCGTAGGATTCATCCTCGCCGAGCTTCTGCACGACATCGCGATGGTGGTCTGAATGAACCTGTATCGTCCCGGTACCGCCCGCCGGGGGGCGAAACGGGATTCCCGTTTCGCGGGCGAGCTGTGTCTGGAATCGTTGCACTTCGCTGTCGAGCGAGGCATCGTGGGTTCCTGTAACGGCAACCGAGAACGACTGCGTGATTTGCAATTGGCCTGTTCCGGGCTGGACGCTGGCAGGCATCGGCATCAAGTTGAGCTGAGGTTGCGATTGAGACAGGCCGAGAGAGGTCATTACGAGAAGTGCACTTGCCAGAAGAAGATTTCGCATAGCGTTCACCCGAGAATGTATTTGATCAGCATAGATGCATAAGAATAGCCGCAGTGGTCTGCTCCAAAGATTGGTTCCGGCGTCTCGACTCTCGCTCGCCACAATGAATTAATGTCCACCGCCCAATTCGCGCACAATCCCGCCCACAAATTGCTTGGCGTCGCCAAAGAGCATGAGCGTCTGGTCGAGATAGTAAAGCGGGTTGTCGATGCCGGCGAAGCCCGGGTTCATGCTGCGCTTGATGACCATCACGGTGTGAGCTTTGTCGACGTCAAGGATGGGCATGCCGAAAATCGGGCTGGCTTGATCCGTGCGCGCTGCGGGATTAGTGACATCGTTGGCGCCGATGACCAGGGCGACATCGGTCTGCGGGAAGTCGCCATTGATTTCGTCCATCTCGATGAGGCGGTCGTAGGGAATGTCGGCTTCAGCGAGCAACACGTTCATGTGGCCGGGCATGCGCCCGGCGACGGGGTGAATGGCGAAGCGGACGTCGACTCCCTTCTTGGTCAGCAGATCGTAAAGTTCGCGAACTTTATGTTGTGCCTGGGCCACGGCCATGCCGTAACCGGGAACGATGACGACTTTGTTGGCTGCGGCAAGGATGGCGGCGGCTTCTTCAGGTGTTGCACTGCGAACAACGCGTTCTTCTTTGGCTCCAGCCGCGGATACCTGCACCTGCCCGAACGCTCCGAACATCACATTAGTAAAGGAGCGATTCATGGCCTTGCACATGATTACGGAAAGAATGAAGCCGGAAGATCCATCGAGCGCACCCGCCACGACCAGCACTTTGCTATTGAGAACAAATCCCAGCAGCGCTGCCGAGAAGCCGGCGTAAGAATTCAGCAGCGAGATAACCGTGGGCATGTCGGCGCCACCAATGGGAGTGACCAACAGCACGCCAAAAATCAGGGCAACGATCACCATGACTGGAAAAAGCAGTGCGTGCGCGGGATTCACCACCAACGCGACCGCCAGCCCGAGAGCCCCTGCCAGAACGGAAAGGCTAACGATATTTTGCCCGCGATACACGATGGGCCGCTGCGGCAGCAATTCCTGCAGCTTTCCCGCGGCGATCAGACTGCCGGTAAACGTGAGTGACCCGATAATGACTTCCAGGGCGATCTCACCCATTTGGAACCGCGTCACCGGCGCGGTGTCTACGTAAAACTCGGCAATGCCGATCATGGCTGCCGAGAGTGCGCCGAAAGCATGACTCAAAGCCGTTCGCTGCGGCACAGCCGTCATGTGCACAAGGCCAAGGGGGACACCGATGCCCGCCCCAATAATGAGGGGGATGAGAATCCACTTGTACTGCACCAGTTCGGGATTGAACAGAGTGGCGACAACCGCCAGCGCAGCGCCGACCTCTCCGGCAAGAACGCCTGCCCGCGCGGTTGTGGGTGAACTCAGAAACCTGAGGGAAAGAATAAAGAGAACAACCGCGGCGATGTAGGCGAAATCGAGATATTGCTGCAGCACGAGCGGGTTCATGATTGTTTCGACCTGCCCGATTTGAACATGCGCAGCATGCGATCCGTAATCACGAATCCGCCGACCATGTTGCTGAAGGAGGCCGCCACTGCGATTGCGCCCAACACCGTCGTGAGCCGCGTCTCATGGCGCCCGGCGATGATAATGGCCGCCACCACCACAATCGCGTCGAGGGCGTTGGTCAGCGACATGAGAGGCGTGTGGAGTAATGGCGAAACACGCCTGATGACTTCAAAGCCCACGAATCCGGCCAAGATGAAGACATACAGGTTAGAAATGAAATCCGCTGGCATGATTGCTCCTTCGCATTGGCTCAACGCCCGGTTGCTAGAGCCGGCATCTTGAAAAAGTCGCGCACCCGGGCGTTCACGACTTCTCCACCATTCGTGATCAAGGTCTCGCGAACGATCTCGTCCTGCGGATTCACTTGCAGCTTGCCATCTTTCACCATGTAGGTTAGATAGGTGACGAGATTGCGGGCGTACATCTGGCTCGCATGATACGGAACGCTGCTGGCGAGGTTGATCGCACCGATGATGGTGACGCCCTGCGTCTTCACCGTTTCGCCGGTGCGGGTGAGCTCGCAATTGCCGCCACGCTCGGCCGCAAGATCGACGATCACCGACCCTGGCGCCATGCCTTTGACCATGTCCGCAGTGATCAGAACGGGAGATTTCTTGCCGGGAATCACGGCGGCGGTGATGACGACGTCACTCTCGGCGACCACGCGAGTCAGCAACTCGCGCTGACGGGCATAAAAGGTTTCGTCCTGAGCCGTGCCGTAGCCGCGGGCATCCTGTGCATTCTGCGCTTCAATCGGCAATTCAATAAAACGGCCGCCCAGGCTCTGGACCTGCTCTTTCGCGGCCGGGCGCATGTCGTAGGCGGAGGCCACGGCTCCCAGACGGCGGGCGGTTGAGATGGCCTGTAGTCCGGCCACTCCTGCGCCAATCACAAACACCCGGGCCGGAGTGATTGTGCCTGCCGCAGTGGTCATCATGGGAAAAATGCGGGGTGAAGTTTCAGCGGCCAGAAGCGCGGCTTTATAGCCGCAGATCGTGCCCATGGACGAAAGCGCGTCCATGCTCTGGGCGCGCGTGGTTCGCGGCATAAATTCCACAGAGAAAGCGGTGACACCGGCTTGCGCAATCTGTTGGACAATTTCAGCCGAACCGAGAGGGCGCAAGAATCCGATCAAGCTCTGTCCGCGGTGCATCAGCGGCAGATCGGCCTTACCAGTAACGTCGTTGGAACCGTAGCAGAGCACCTGCAATACGATATCGGCAGTGCGGAAAACGGAGGCACGGTCGGGCACAACTTTCGCGCCCTTCTCGACGTAGGCAGCGTCGGTGTAACCGGCCTGCTCACCGCAACCAGCTTCGACAATGACTTCAAGACCGGCCTTTGTGAGATTAGGAATGGCGACGGGAACGAGCGCAACACGCCGCTCCCCGGGATAGCTTTCTGTCGGAACTCCGACGATCACGCGGGTCTCGTCCTTTCCGTGGAGTCAGTCAACTCGGCTCACTCAGCGTTGCTAGGAGTGCCCTGCTCCGGGCGAATATCCTTTCACGGGGCGCTCTGTGAATTCTGTGACATACGTCACACGAAGGGAAAAAGTGAACTGAAAACAGTAACAGATCGGGAGGGGAAACTGAAAGCGGGGCGACGGCGGCTACCTATTCTACTCGACAGCCCCGATTTGCTCGAGATGATGAACGAGATGAGTGAGATAGTCGTTCGCGATGAAACCGAGCGTGACGGGCTCGCCGGAGCCGATACGGCAGACAGTTTCCAACTTATTCGCGGGCAGACGGGCAACGACGTGGGCGAGATAGCGGTTGTAAGACGCCCAAAGTGTGATCAACAGCGGCCACTCTGCTTCTTGCGGAGCCTGCATGCGCACGTTTCCTTCCTGGTCGTAGCCGGGAACCTCCAGGGACGGTTGCTGGGCCGCGCGGACGAACCGTTGGTGATTGTTGGAAGCGGAATCGATCAGATGGCCCAGCACCTGCTTACAGGACCATCCGCCGGGCAAAGCGGGTTTGACACTTTCTGCCGCGCTGATGTTGTGAAGCCTCGGCTCTGCAGCATCGATCAAGGACAGCAGCTTGTCTCTCAGTTCCTTCATTCGTTCTCCTCGCGCGAATGTGGCACGGCCACAAATCAGCGGGTCAAGTCACGATACGTTTCCGAAGCGATAGTGCCACACGCGCGCCGCGCCAATGAGATTTGTATCCTCTCCCAATGAGGCAAGCATCAGCTCAGTTTTGTCGGCCGGAACGAAGCGGCAGCCGCCGCGGATCACCGCGCGGATGCGATCGAGAAAAAGCGGCGCGCTCTTCATGACACTGCCGCTGAGCACGATAGCATCCGGCGTGAACAGGTTGATCAGATTCGCGAGACCAAGGCCCAGGTAGTACGCTTCGTGCTCGACAGCCTGAGCCGCGATGGGGTCCCCTTGCTGCGCGAGTTCGCAAATTCGTTTCGCGGTAATCCCGGCGCGATACGGATAGCCCGATGGAGCGTGCTCTGTGATCCACGCCACCATCGCCGGCCCGGCAGCCAACGACTCCCAGCATCCGCGGAATCCGCAGGAACACGGCGGGCCCGCAGGATCGATGACATGATGGCCAACTTCGGGATGGGCACCATCAACCCCGCGATACAGCTTCCCGTCCAGAACAATGCCGACGCCGATGCCCGTCCCGACCGTCACATAGATCAAGCGCGTGCGATTGCGGCCCGCCCCCCAACTTGCCTCGGCCAAGGCTGCAGCATCGCCATCGTTCTCGAGCGCGACACACACGTTGAAAATCCCGGCCAGATCGTTGACCGGGGATTTGCCCCGCCATCCTGGAAGAAAATCCACGTCGCCAAACACGCCACGGAGAGGATCGACGGGACCGGTCGATCCGATGCCAATGCCGGTGAGCTCTGCTCCGGCTCTTCGGGCCGCTTCGCGCAGCATGCGCGCGATGAGTTCGATTCCTTCGGAGTAACGCTCGGGATCGGTGGGAGCCTGTGCCTGTGAGAGTACCTTGCCGTTATTGGCGACAATGCCGACCGCGATCTTCGTACCACCGATATCGACGGCGCCGATCATGAGTACTCCGGCGCGATGGCTCTGGCTTCCTCCAGCGTGAGACGCCGCTTGTTCTTGTACGAGAGATTCGACATGTGGACCGCGATTGCCGAACGGTAGCCGATTTCAGGCGGAGCGTTGGGAACAGCGCGGCTGCGAATGCATTCAATCCAGTTCTTCATGTGGTCCTGGTCGCGCGTTCGGCCGCGCGTGTCCGAGCCATCGGGACGATTCACCTTCTCCGGCCAGTATTGCGCGGGCTCGTCAAAGTGGTGCTCGATGGTTCCGTCACTGCCCAGAATGCGATCGCCTAGTTCGTAGTGCTTATTGCTAAAGGTGGACTGCCAGGTCACGACGGTCTCGGGGAAATCGAAGGTCACGGCGATCGTGTCGGGTACTTCGCGGCCATCTTTTTCTGAGAAAATGCCGCCCGACATGTATGCCGCCGTGGGCAGGGGCAGGTCGAGAGCACTCATGATCCAGGCAATCTGGTGCACCATGTTTTCGGCGCAATTGCCGCCAGAAAATTCCCAGAATAATCGCCAGTTGATGAGCTTGTAAGGGTCAAACGGCATGTCGGGACGGCCATTGAGAAACGCGCTCCAGTTGACGTTTTGTGCGGTGCAGTCGGCGGGAACCTGGCGTACCCACTGGCCCTTGCCGTGAAGTGTGTTCCGGCTCATCCAGGACTCGACGTGGGTGACTTTGCCGACCCAGCCGTCTTTGATCCACTGTTTCGTGTCCGCGAGAGACCCAGAACTCTCATGCTGCAGGCCGATCTGGATGACGCGGCCGGAATCCTTTGCAGCCGCCATGCACTTGTCGGCCTCCGCAATCGACCACGTCATGGTCTTCTCGGCATAAAGGTCTTTGCCGGCAGCGAGAGTGTCGAGGAAATGCCGCGTGTGGCAATGCAGGGGACTGGCGACGATGACCGCATCGATATCCTTCAGGTCGAGCAACCGTCGGTGATCGTCAAACGTCTGGATGCCGGGTACCCGGCTTTTTGCCTGGTCGCGGCGGCGGCTGTAGACATCAGCCATCGCCACAAGTTCCACATCATTGACCCTGTGCACTTGCCCCAGCAGATCGGTGCCACGATCGCCGACGCCGATCATTCCGACACGAACGCGGTTATTGGCACCCAGAACCTTCGAAGATGGAGAGGCCAGAAGCACAGCTGCGCCCACCGCCGCCTGCTTCAAGAAGGTGCGCCTCGTTTGGTCGGTCATAGATTCCTCCAATGGTGTGTGCAGTCCTGAGGTCTATCGTCATGCCGTCTACAGTGCGTCTGCCTGCTGCAGAAGTTTCTTCATTCCCGCCCAACTCTGGCGCGACGATTCCTCTGGAGAACCGCCGCCGCTCCAGTGCGTCTCCAAGCTCACTGCGAAATGGTAACCGTCACGCTTGAGCGCTTTGAATTGTCCGGCCCAGTCAATAATGCCACCGCCCATCGGCGCCCAGTCCTGCTTCTTGCCGTGCCGGACGAAGTCCTTGCAATGGCAATGACCGATGCGGTCTTTGGGCAGGAGATTGTAGCCATCGGGATACGGAGTTTCGCCGCTGGCGGCGGCGTTGCCCGGATCCCAGTTGAGCATAAGCGAGGGCGACTGCACCGCAGCCAATACCTTGGATGCTTCGGCCGCGGTCGCCGTGTTGCAGGCAGACTCATTTTCGAGCAATAGGATGATGCCCTTCTTTTCTGCCTTGTCGGCAGCGTCACGAAGCTTTTCGTTGATGGCGGCGCGATACGAACTCTGATCTGCGAGGCGCCAGAAGTCGAAACAGCGGACGCGGTCGGTTTGGAACGCTTTTGCCATCTCCATGGCGCGCTCCAGCACCTCATCCTGCTGATCGAGAGTAAAACTGGCCCCGAAAGTCTTGGCTTCGCTGAACTTCGATTTTGGGGCGCCCGGCCAATCGACTTTGAACAGCGGGCTCGCGATATCGGTAACCTTCAGTTGGTATTTTTTGAGAATGCGGCGGGCTTCGTCGACTTCCTTGGAGTCGAGGTTGACGATGTTCTTCTTCCACATGCCGCGCAATTCGATCCAGTTCATGCCGAATTCGCGCGAAGCCACTTCGCAGCCGCGGCCGAAGTCCTGACTGATTTCGTCGTTGATGACGGAGATGCGGAACGGCGATTGGGGATCGGGCGGCACGAAACGTGTAGCGGCCTTGGTCGCGCTCAGGGCGACCATTCCGGCGAGAAACTCGCGGCGTGCCAGCTGGATGGGCATGCGACTGCTCCCTGATGAAGATCTGGTGTTCGACCAAACGGCGGAAGGAATAAATCTACCACCATCGAAACGGCGCTGGTAGAAGACAGAGTGGAGAGTTATCTCACGCAGAATGGCTGCGTGGGACGAGGAAAGGCCCCGGCGAACAGATTGGCCGCAAAACAAAACGCCCCAGACTCAATTTGAGTCTTGGGACGTCTGTTGATCAGCCCTCCCCCAAGTGCTGCTCAAGAACAATCTAACTCTGACCCTGAATCCTGAAAATAGCTCGCGTGTGCTATCGAGTGGCACGAAGGGTGAATGCGCGAAGGCATTTTTGCGCGCAAAACAAAACGCCCCAGACTCGATTTGAGTCTTGGGACGTTTGTTGATCAGCCCTCCCCCAAGTGCTGCTCAAGAACAATCTAACTCTGACCCTGAATCCTGAAAATGGCTCACGTGTGCTATCGAGTGGCACGAAGGGTGAATGTGCGGAGGCATTTTTGCGCGCAAAACAAAACGCCCCAGACTCGATTTGAGTCTCGGGACGTCTGTTGATCAGCCCTCCCCCAAGTGCTGCTCAAGAACAATCTAACTCTGACCCTGAATCCTGAAAATGGCTCGCCCGTGCCATGCATGGCACGAACGGGTAGGTAGGCGGATCCACCCAGTGCAAGTATTTGAAAATACGCTTGTTGTGCTTGGACGTCGACTAGGCCATGCCTCCGCCAAAGGCCCACAATCACTAATCTGTAATCTGCCGCGGCTCTCCCGCATGCCACTTCCACGCAAGGATTCGCGGCGCCACTCTCCTCCTGACAGTCGAGCCCCCCTCCAACAAATTTGTCATTGGCTGTTGAGAATTCCACCCCGGCGGATTTATTGTGTTTACCTCTCCGGAGGAACCGATCTTGCGAACCACTACGCTTGCACTACTTCTTGCTTGTCTCGCCATTTCCGCATCCGCCCAAAAACACCAATCGAAGTCAGAGTCGGAGCCCAAGAAGGCCCAGTCCAACTCGCAGAAGCCAGCAGAGGCCGTTGCGAAATCGTCCTCTGACGCGGACCAGGATGAAAACGAATCCCAAGGACCATGGAAGGGCATGCAGTATCGCCTGGTCGGCCCATTTCGCGGCGGGCGTGTGGTCGCGGTATCGGGCGTTGTCGGTCAAGATGATACCTACTATTTCGGCGCGGTCGCCGGAGGTGTCTGGAAAACGACCGACGGTGGGCTGAACTGGCGGCCGATCTTCGACAAGGTCAAGGGTGCATCGCCGGCCATCGGCGCGATCGCGGTTTCCGAATCTGATCCGAATGTCATCTACGTTGGGACGGGCGAAGCCTGCATTCGTGGCAATATCGTCGGCGGCAACGGAGTCTACAAGTCGATCGACGCGGGCAAAACGTGGAAGTTTGTTGGTCTCGGCGACACGCATGCGATCGGGCGCTTGATCGTCGATCCAAAGAATCCGGATGTCGCCTTCGTCGCGGCGTTGGGACATCCCTTCGCCGACAACGAAGAGCGCGGCATTTTCCGCACACGCGATGGCGGCAAGACGTGGGAGAAAGTTCTCTACAAAGATGCCAAGAGTGGCGGCATCGATCTCTCATTCGATCCCAGCAACGCAAACATTGTATTCGCGGCGTTGTGGCAGGCACGGCGCACTCCGTGGAGCCTCGACAGCGGCGGTCCCGGCAGCGGTCTTTATAAGTCTATCGACGGCGGAACAACCTGGAAGCAATTGAAAGGTCACGGCCTGCCGGAAGGCACGATTGGGCGCATCGGAGTCACCGTCTCCGGGGGGAATCCGAATCGTGTTTGGGCGGTTGTGGAGGCTGAGAAAGGTGGAATCTATCGTTCGGACGACGGCGGCGACTCCTGGCACCTGCTCACCGATGACCACCGCTTTCGTCAACGCGCTTGGTATTATTCGCACATCTTCGCGGACCCGAAGTCTGCGGATACGGTTTACATCTTAAACACCGCTGCGTACCGTTCGAACGATGGCGGCAAGACTTTTAGCCGGCTTAGCGCGCCGCACGGCGACAATCACGGGCTGTGGGTTGACCCAACGAATCCCAAGCGTCTCATCAACGGAAATGACGGGGGCGCCACGATATCGACGAACGGTGGCGAAACTTGGACCACTGAATACAACCAGCCGACGGCGCAGTTCTACCATGTCACCACCGACAATCGCTTTCCTTATTACATGTATGGAGCGCAGCAGGACAATTCAACCGTCGCGATTGCCAGCGCCAGTTCGGCAGGCTCCATCGATCGTCCCGATTGGTACGAAGTGGGCGGAGGCGAGAGCGGCTACATCGCGCCCGATCCCACCGATCCGCTGATCGTCTACGCTGGATCTTATGGGGGCGATATTTCGCGCCTCGATCTTCATACCCAGGAAGAACAGGCGATTAATCCCTGGCCCGTCAACCCGATCGGATGGGCCGCAGCCGACGTGAAACATCGCTTCCAGTGGACCGAACCGATTGTCTTTTCGCCGCACAATCCCAAGACGCTCTACTTTGCCGGAGAAGTTTTGTTCAAGACGACTGATGGAGGTATGAGCTGGACGATTATCAGCCCCGACCTGACGCGCAACGATAAATCGAAGCAAGCAGCGTCCGGCGGCCCGATCACCAAGGACAACACTGGCGTCGAAGTCTACGACACGATTTTCTCGGTCGTCGAGTCTCCCGTGCAGAAGGATCTGATCTGGGCCGGGACCGACGACGGGCTGGTTCAACTCACTCGCGACGGCGGCCAGCACTGGGAGAACGTAACGCCCAAGGCAATGCCGGAGTGGGGCACGGTCAGCATGATCGAGGCTTCTTCGCACGATGCCGGCACGGCCTACATTGCCGTCGAGCGCCACAAGATGGATGACTTCGCGCCGTACGTATTCAAGACGACGGACTTCGGCAAAACCTGGATGGAATTGATCACGGGCTTTCCCGCGAATGACTATGTTCACGCGGTGCGCATCGATCCGCGCCGTCCGAATTTGCTGTTCGCCGGAACGGAGATGGGAGTCTACGTTTCCTTCGACGACGGTGCCCATTGGCAATCGATGCAGGTCAATTTGCCGATGTCGCCGATCAACGATCTGGTCGTGAAGAACGACGACCTGGTCGTGGCAACACACGGGCGCAGCTTCTGGGTGCTCGACGACATTACTCCGCTGGAGCAGTACGCAGATTCCATTCCTCAGGAAGAGGCGCATCTGTTCACCCCGGCGGCGGCCAATCACACGGTCTTCCGTGGCTCGTTCTTCGCAGCGCTGGGATTGGGCGGCAGCGTCGGTAAGAATCCGCCGGCCGGCGCGGTGATCGACTATTGGCTGAAGACCTCGCTCAAGAAACCAGAGAAGAAGGAATCGGCGGCGACCGAGTCCTCATCAGCCTCTTCTATGCCGGGCGGTCAGGCGCAAGCGCAGCCGGAGGCTGGAAAAGCTGAAGGCGATAAAAAAGAAGGAGAGAAGAAAGAAGAAGCTCCGAAGATCACGCTGGAGATTCTCGACGCCTCCGGCAAGGTGATTCGCAAGTTTCCCAAGAAAGAAGCGCCTTCTGGCCCGGCGGGCGAGGAAGACTTCTTCAGTCGCGGCGGTGGTGGCGCCACTCTGCCGGCTGAGGCGGGCCTGAACCGCTTCGTTTGGGACTTGCGTTACGAGGGAGCAACTCCGGTGCCGCACGCGCCGCTTTGGGGCGGAGGCACGGAGGGTCCAGAAGCGGTGCCGGGGGCATATCAGGTACGTCTGACGGTGCTGGGAAAAACCTACACCGCGCCTCTGGAGATCAAGGCCGACCCGCGTCTGCATGTCACCACCGACGATCTTGCGAGGCAACTCGACCTGCTGCTCAAAATTCGCGACAAAGTCACCGCCACCGATGACGCGATCATCCAGATCCGCGATCTGCGCGACCAGATCGCAGCTGTCGACAAGCGCCTCAAGGGCGATCCGCGCGAGAAGACGATCGCCGACGCAGGCAAGGCGCTGGATAAGCGGATGACCGAGGTCGAGGAAGCGCTAATACAGACGAAAGCAAAGAGCGGGCAGGACGTGCTGAACTTCCCGGTTCGTCTGAACAATCACCTCGTGGCTCTCGGCGGCGTCGTCGGAAGCGCAGACACGGCGCCGACTAAGCAGTCGTACGAAGTCTTCGACATGCTCAACAAGGATGTCGATGAACAATTGACGAAGTGGAAGGCGATCGTCACGACGGATGTTGCGGCTTACAACAATCTGATCAAGCAGCAAGACGTTCCGACTCTAATCGTGACACAGCCGGAGGCGGGAAAATAAGACGCGCCGTGAGCGGAACTGCTCTACTCACGGCACTTCACCAGAAAATGAATTTCGCTTCCTCTCTTCGTCACGAGCTGGCTGCGCGCGCGCTCGAATATGCCAAATCGCAAGCGTTGCCCCACTGGCTGAGCTACGGGGAAGTACCGATCGTCTGCTTTGCGCCGGATGAACGCCAGTTGCGCCACGGAAACTTCCTCCGCGAAAGTTATAAGGCGATCCAGGCAAATCCTGCCTGGAGAGGGCGCCTGGCAAAAATTCACCCGCAAGGTCGAATCTGCCTGCCAAGGACCGAACGCGGCCTTTGGATGGAACTCGATTCCTGCACCAGCTCCGACGCGCTGTTGATGAATATTTTCTGTCACCCGAAGGTCCCCCGTAGCCAACACGTTCTCGCTATGCTCGGGGTGGAATCCGATGCGGTTCCTCACTTCGGCTACAAGGCTCGAGTTCCGCTTGCCAACGGAAAATTTGATCGCACCGAAGTCGACATGGAGTTCGGGAATCTGCTGGTCGAGGCCAAACTGACGGAAGGAGACTTCCAGCGAGCCGAGAAGCGCGTGCTCGCCTCGTATCGCGACTTCGCGGAGGTGTTCGACGCGGAACTACTCCGGCAAAGTGAAACCCACTATCTTTCGTATCAACTCTTACGCAACGTGCTTGCGGCCCACGCCCGGCAAGCTTCTTTCTGCGTTTTGCTCGATGCCCGGAGACCAGACCTCATCGAGGCCTGGTATGCGGTCATGCGGTGCGTCAAGCCGCCTGAACTGCGAAGCGCACTGCGAGTGTTGACTTGGCAGGAGCTGGCTCCGATGCTGCCAGCGTCGCTCCCGCCTTTCCTGGCGTCGAAGTACGGAATTCGTGCTCAGTGCCCCAGGGGCAGTGGCGAGCCTGATCGTGGTCAATTCAGATCGTGCTTCTGATGAAGGTTTCAGAGCGACGAGGGCACTCGTTGGGAAGCACTCATGACGCGCTGATTGTTTGATTTTATGGGATGCCGTAACCATCCCGAAATCGCTCGGACCTGCATGAAAACTGGAGCCGACGATCGGACTTGAACCGATGACCTGCCGATTACGAAACGAATTTCGGTATTCGGACGAGAACTGACTAGGCTCGTTTGGCCGGAATTGAGGTACTCGTTAGGGTACGTTCGGGCATACTCGGCTTCTTTTTGCGGGACAATTTGCGGGACGGAACTACCAGTACTTTTTCGAGCTTTTTCATCGCCGCGCGCGCTTCCCTCTGGGACTTCAACACGAGGTAATGGCGGCGCGTGACTGCGGAATCTGAATGTCGCAGGATTACTTTTGCGATTTCGACGTCGATGCCCGCGCCGAACAATATCCCCATAAGTCCCCGGCGGAACGCCTGCCATCCATGCCATCGGTCACCCACTGCGGGTTTTATGACCCGCGCGACGAGGTTATGCGTGTCGAGAGCGAATCCTCGCGGTCCGGCGAATATCCACTGGAACTTGCCGTAGAGCTTGCGGTGAGCCTCCAGCATTTTTCTCAGCGGTGCTACGACCGGAACCCGCGCCTTCGACTCCTTCGTTTTCGTTAGGCCGACGTCGCGCCGCCACACGCCTCGTCTGATGAATAGCTCGTTGCCAGTGAAATCTTCCCACTTCAATCCGCGCAATTCGGATTCTCGAATCCCGGTGAACGCGGCGACGGCGACTACGGTCCGCGCGGGCTCGTCCAGCAGACCGAGCATTTCCTGCACTTCATTCCATGAATACGAATAGGCTTCGAAGTCCGACGGCGTCCCGTCCGGCTTCGCGTCGTGAACAGGATTTCCGCCCTTGATATATCCCAGCCGAATCGCGTAGGACATGACGGCAGAGGCTGCGGACTTAATTCGTTCGAGGGAGTTCTGCGATAACACGATGCCATCAAGCATTCGTTGGACGTGAACCGTTTCTAGATCGCGAAGTCGGATGTGACCGATGGCAGGAGTGACGTGGAGCGCAAGCGTATCCCGGTAAAATTTATGTGTCGAGGCGTGTTTCTTATGGTCCTTGATGGCCGCAAGTAGCGACGGCAGATAATAATTCTCGACGAAGATCTTGAACTGGAGGGACCCCTCGGCAGAACCGCCCTTGTTAGCCTTCGCCACTTCACGGTCCGCATAATCTCGGACATGGGCTTTCGAGCGGTGATTGTCGTCGACGGGAGCCAGCCGTTTCGTAATCTCCCGGCGGCGCGGCAGGCCATCCTCGCCGATTTCATCAACGCGGAACCGGACGTGCCAGCTCCCGTTTTTCTTGTATATCGAGCCGCGCTGCATACCTGCCGAGCATAACTTGACCGCCGTAGGCCCAGCCAGCCCGAAGAAAACGCTTCAATTACGAAAGTGACGAAGGTATAATGGTCAGGACGGGCATCATCGGAATCCGGCTTTGAGCCGGACGCCCCGGAAGCCTCGGCGGAGGCTTTAATCTTCGCAGCGCTGGGTTCGCCCTGAACCCCTGAATGGCGCGCAAACCGAAAATCTACCTCGGAGTGCGCCAAAAATGCCCGAAGTCCAAGAAATTCTAACCCCTGAAGAAGTCGCGATCCTTCTCCGCGTTCAGCCTACTTGGGTTTATGAAAAAACCCGTTCGCGTTCGCGCGATCCGCTACCTGTTCATCGAATCGGAAAGTATCTGAGGTTTCACCGCGCCGAAGTCCTTGAATGGTTTGATCGAAAATCGAACTTGAAAAAAGCGAAGGCACGCCAATGAATTCGATTTTCGATAAAGTCTCTAGCCCCGAAATGGCGGCGGATGCCGTAGTGTGTCCGGAATCCGCGCGAAAACGTAACGCTGAGAGGCAGCGTAACTTTCGCCTACGCCGTCAAAGGAAGCTCCGCCCGTTCGCAGTTTTGCATAAAGAGTGCCGCGAATGCGGACGCTCGATTAAACCCTCAGTAGTCCGATGTTTCTGCCCCGGCGGAGTGTGTCGTGCTGCCTTCTTCGCGAAGATTCAGGTGCTGACGGTTTTCCCTGTGACGTTAGCAGATAGAAGTCTTTCGGAGTCGGTGTTGAAGGAGGCACGATGAGCACGTCCACTGTGAACGTTTCGTCGACTGTCTCGATGGTTCCTGTTTGTGTTTATTGCCATCAGATCAAAAACAATGAGCAGCTTCTAGTTCTCTCTGACGCTGCAGGTGGGCCGATTCATGAAAAAGAGTGCTGGGATAACTTCCTGAAATCGCCTGCGTATAAAGAACGGAAAGCAGGGGAGGAAATATTTCAGGCAAGGTGCAAGAAGTGGGCCGAAAGAGGAAAGGAATTCAATAGTCGACGATTGATCCTCCAAGGAAATTACCGCACCCTGCAGTTCGACATTGGCGATTGGCTAGTGGAGGGCTGTGAGGAGGGCTACTGTTCATTTAGCGAATATCAGAAGGCGCAGGAATGGACCGGATACAAGGTCGACAGTCTTGAAAAATTTGCCTATGTAGCACAGCGCGTTCCCCGTTGCATACGTGTGCAACTTCCGTGGGCGGTGCATCAGGCAGTCGCACCGTTGAACGATCTTCAGAAGATGGAAGAGGTTCTGCGTGATGCGTCGAAAAATCACCTCTCGGTGAGGGACGTACAGAATCTCGTCAGGCTAATCCAAAAAGGCGCAGAACCCAAAACTGATGAACCTCAACAGCGCGGTCGCATAAGCGGAATCGACAGGACAGCGCTGACTTTCATGGAGCGCCTCGACGGAGTTCTTCCGGAACGGACGCAGGAAGCCGTTATCGCTTCGAGTCGCATGAGCCCTGATGTACGGCAGAAATTGTTGGACAGAGTGGAGAGCACACTAATCCGCCTCGAAAAGGTGAAGAAATTGTTGAAGGGAGAAGAAGTGCAGTGAGAGGACTAATCAGATGACCAAACAGGCACTGATCAAAAAGCTGGAAACGATGGTTGACACCATCGAGCGGACCCGGATGTACGGAGTAATCGAAATCGAATTCCGTGCTGGAAGGGCGACGTTCCTGACAAAGAAGGAACAAGAAAAACTTGACGAGACGGGGAACCGTAATGACGCCTCCTACCGATAGGCATTGCCACGCACGCCGTCACCTTACGCCGTCGCAGTACATGACGTATGACGCGATGCGCGCGATGGCGAAGGCTGAAAAAAATGACCCTCTCCTGACTTGCTACGCGAAGGTCACCACAATCGTGGACCGCACCAGTGTGGGGAGAACCCAAACCATCGAGAACATCAAAGCGCTGGTCACGAAGGGCTGGCTGATTCCAAGGGATAAGATTCGATGGAAGGCGGGACAGTTCGGAAACAATCACTACGTCGTCCTCGACCATGACGATTACGCACGATATGCCGCGCGCCGCGAGGATGATCGCTACGAGTTTTGCCCGCCGTTTCAATACGACGCCAAGACGGGCGAGAAGCTGGAGAAGGGTGAAATGCCGGAAGAATTCGGAATCGCCGTCGAGGGACGGAAGTGGGCGCGTGAAAATCGGGCGCTGATTCAGGCCATTCAGGAACTGAACAATTCAATGACGCGAGAAGAGTGGGAGAAGATCTTCAATCCGCCAGATATTGAGGAAACCAGCCAATGACCAGCGGTCGCTGGCTCCCGCTGGAACCGTGTCCGGATATCCGAACGCGGTACGTCGACACCGTGTCCGGATACCCGAACGCGGCACCGTGTCCGGATACCCGAACTCACCGTGTCCGGATATCCGAACACAAGTCTTGACTTAGTGTGGAAGGGTCAAGTGTGGAAGGTAGTACAAGCGTGGACCCCGCCGCGCGAAAATGCCGCGCGTCGGGCGCGTCCATAGGTAATGCACTTCGAATCCTCAAACCCCGTTGTGGCTGGCCTAGCTTCCCGGCGGCGTCGCTTGGACGGCAAGGAAGCCCTGACACGCGCCTGATATACCGATATGGCTGTAAACACCCAAATCGAATCCTGTTGGCGGAAGCTCGCCCGCGAACGCTGGCCGGGGAGAGATATCTTCGGCGACGGCTACTACGCGATTTTATTTTGCGGAGGAACAATCTCCCTGACGTGCGACGACTCTTGGGCGCGCGCCTCGGTGAACCACGCCTGCTTCCCTGAGCTTCGCTGTAAACGAACCCACACGTTGTTCGATCTTCGGCAGCCCACGCCGAAACCAAAACCTCCGGCACAGCCGATTCAACTCCACTTCGCCGAGAGTGCTAGAGAATCCCGCCGCCAAGAATTCGGAAAGTAAATGTCACGCCCTTTCGTACCACCCTGCGTCCCTATGGAAGATTCCGACGTTATCTGGTTCACCGACGAGCCCGGTACACGCGCCCGCTCAACTAGGCCCAGCCTAGTTCGGCGGAAAACACTCGCAAGAGGATTCCGCCGAGCGCCCCTTACTTCACTTTCCGGACGCGACCAAGTTCCGAAAAAACGAACGAATGCAAAAAGTTCTACGAGTTTCGTAATCCGCAAGCGAACATGATGTCGGAGGGCAAACCCGAATGCGTAATACCCTGATCCAACTCTTCGAGAAAGAAATTCCCAAGGTCCGACTTGAAAATGGTGTTGTGATTGTCGGCCATGACAGAGAAATACCCGCAATCCGTGGCCAGCAGCTAGTGGTCAACTTCGTTATGCAGGCGCAGCACAGCAAAGCCCGGAAGGTGGGCGATTTCCAATTGTTCGATAAATGCGCTCTGCTGGCGTTCGCAGCAAACTGTTTAACGGAGGACGACGAAGATGGGCGCAAGCCAACACCCGCGCAGATGGCAGACTTCACGATTGCCAACGAGAAAATACTGGCCGAGTTCATCGAGAAATCCGTCGCCGCGTTCGTGAAGGAAAAGCTGTCGTATGGAACGAAGTAACCTTTTGCGTCAGTTGAACGCTGCGCGGATGCGCCACGAGCGCGAGTTCGGCGTCCAGAAAATGTACGACAGCCCTCGCTGGTCGAACTTCAAGAAGATCATGCGAGGATTCGGCAATGCGTTCTGCCAGCGAATCCTCGATGACGGGACTCGCTGCAGGAATGCCGGAAAGATCTGGCATCACCTACTTTCACCGCGTCAGCGTCCAGATCTGTTCACCGATCCAGAAAATCTGGTTCTTAGCTGCGCCGATTGTCACCCACCCAACAGCGGCAATCCGACCGACGGCTACTTATGGGTGCCGACCCTGACGAGCGCGGATGAACCGCCAGCATGGTATCCACTGCCGGGAGCAATCGTTCCGCCAGAGTGTCCTATCTGGGGCGGTCGGAGAATCAAAACTGGAAATTCTCTGATGCCATGCGGAGGAACAACCAGTGTCAATGCCGCCAGAATCGCCGCCGCCATGCCCACCGAGGGGGAAATCGCGAAGTTGCTGGAAGGACTCTAGCCTAGTTACGGTGCCAAGCTCCATGATCAAACTTTGTGAATGCGGCTGCGGAAAGCCCGCGCCGATTGCGAAAATGACGAATCGGCAATATGGCTGGATACAGGGACAGCCGAAGCGCTTCATTCAAGGTCACAATCGAGCTTCGTTGCCGGAAAGCGAAGTCTGGAAACGTCATGGGATGACTGGAACACCAGCATGGCGGTCGTGGCTCGCTGCTCGTCAGCGATGTCAGAATCCTCACAATCCGAAGTTTGCTGATTACGGTGCGCGCGGTATTAAATTCCTGTTTACATCGTTCGAAGAGTTCTTTGCAGAACTCGGCCCGCGTCCGCAGGGCATGACGCTAGATCGAATCAATAACGACGGCAACTACGAACCGGGCAATGTCAGATGGGCGACGGATGAACAGCAGCGCTCGAACAAGCGTCCTCGCAGAAACCCGAAGGCAGAGAAGATCGCCGCATAACGAAATCTCCACAATCGCCTGTAACGAACACCAGTATCCGGTATGGCTGCGGAACCCAGAGACGTTAATCAGGCCGCTCAAATCGCCAGCAAACCGATCACAAAGCGATTCAAACCCCGCGATTAGGACGCGATCCTGCCCTCTTTATTAACGGTTCCTGCGAGCGCTCTGGCCGCTCGATCCGTGTCTCGTTTGCGAGTTCGTTTGTTTTCATACACATGCGAACCCAAACAGCATGACGCGCTAACCCATTCATTCACTAGGGGATAGGGGGAGTCGTTTTTGATTTTGCGTTCCGTTTCAGTGCGCGCGCCGTCCAAATAGAGGCGGCAGCGAAATGAAATCATCCCGCAACGAGGCGAAAGGAGGCCGAAATGTATAGCGAACGCTAGAGATCGATAGCCGTCACACCATGCCGCTAGCTCGGAGGCGAGCATGGCCACAAAACAGATCGTCGTGAATGTACCAGAGGACTTGCACGCGGCGCTGAACGCGAACAGGGTTGCGACCGGGGTTCCGGTCGGGGAATTCGTTCGGCGCGCCATCCGCATGGCTCTTCACGCGGACCAGTTCCCTCCCAAGATCGAAAAGCGTTACACCACGCCCGCCCTGCCGGTTCCCGGCGGAGGCACGAAATGAGCAAGACCATTCTGGTTGGTGGTTTGCAGGCGGAGCCGAGCGAGGAACGGGGATTCCGGAAGAAACTCTGCGAGCTGATGCGTCAGGAAGTATCGGGAGGTAATTCCTCCCTCGAAAACCAGTTAAGCGTGCTGATGAACGTCGTGGCGGAACTCATGGTGGCCCAACTCAATTGCGCCGTTGAAGGCGACGAGGATAGTGACAAGGCAATCCGTGTCTTTTTAATCAAGCGCTTTGCCGTCGCCTTCAATGAAGCCAAGAATTTCAGGAACCCGGTCGGAGGCACAAAGTGAAGCGCCTCGTAAAAAACCTGATGGCACGATGGTTGTTCGGAATGAGCGTTTCGGAATTCCAATCCCTCATGCGCGAGCTGAAGCGTTATCGCACGCTGGTCGGAAATGTGCCGGAGCGGAAAACGGATTCGCCGTTCGTCAGGGTCGGCTTCGATGACGCGACCGAGGTTTTCACCTACGAGCGTCACACCCCGTAGGGAAATTGACCGCTGCGAAGAACGTAGATGCAGCGGGAGTTTGTGCAAGGAGAAATTATGAAAATCCGTTTTCTGCAAGGCCCCAACGCGGGCAAGATCGCAAACGCCACTCGCTCCCAAGAAACAGATCTGCTTATCAAAAGCGGAATCATCGAACTCATCAACGAACCATTGCCTGAAGTGCGCGTCACTTGGGGCATCCACGTTTCGCCACTTCCCAATGTCCCGCCGTCGATCTTCGGAACTTGTTCGCACGGCTGTGGCCGATTCGTTTTTTCCGGAGAACCGAATGATGCGCGCCACTTCAGGTTTCTCCACGCGCACTCAGCACCTCCTGAGTCGGTTCCCGAAGAAATCATCGAGCAGTACAAGCGCTCGCGCGAGGGCAAGGGCGTGGTTTCGATTCCTGACGATGAAGCCGCCGCACTTAGCTTTGGACGATTGCATCGGAAGTCCGTTCCCCTACCGCTCGAAAAGAAAAACCCGGATGACAAACACGAACCCGCAATCAATGCCGCTCGTGTCGCAGCGGAAGCACAGTTCAATCAGCAAAACGGGCGGTAACAGCGCCGGGACAATACAGGAAAATTCTTATGGCAGAACAGCAAATAGAAATCCGTTCGATATCTTCAAACCTGCAGGCATCGAACGACGACAAATTTCAACTCAGTGGAGTCGCGGCGTCGTTCAACACGCCGTCCTCGCCTATCCCTGAACGTGGCGGCGCGTTCATTGAAACTATCGCGCCCGGAGCCTTCAAGCGTGCGCTGGCCGAGAAGCAGGACGTGCGGTGCCTGTTCAACCATTCTGCGAATGTTGTTTTAGGGCGAACCGCATCGGGAACTTTGGCACTGACGGAAACGGACCGAGGGCTCGCCTTCCTCTGCCAGCTCGATAAAGAAAACACCGAGCATCGAAACATTTACTCCAGCATCCGTCGCGGCGACGTGAATCAGATGAGTTTCGGCTTCCTCGCGAAAAAGGACTCGTGGGATTCCACGACTGACGAACGCGGACGATATTTTCCGAAGCGAACGCTCCTCGACGTAGACCTCTTCGAGGTAAGCGTTCTAGGCGGGCAACCTGCGTATCCAACTGGGACGTCGGTGGACGCGCGTTCCGCTGTGAACTATTTCATTCCGAAAGATCTAGCGACGCCGACGCCGATGGACATCCGCGCCCTTCGCGCAATCGACGACGCGAACCGTCGAGAGCTGGACCGCCTTGGCCGCGAAGTCAGAGCGGACCTGATGAAGATTCGCGACGAGGAATTCCGGAACGCGACGCATTACTACTTCGATAAAGAGCGCGGCATGAATTTCGTCGATTATCAGGCGCAGTCGGAATGCACGATCTGCTCGAACGATCTGATGACCGTCGACGAAAAGCGCGCGGCACACCGCGTGATGAATGAATTGAGGGAGATGAAACGGTAATGGCAACGCTTCGATCAATTCCGGAAGGTCGGCTACCGTCGAAATCTGCAGTCGGCGACTGCTACTGGACGACGGACTCGAAAAAACTTTTCATCGCGATTGCCGATGGTTCGTTGATCTGCTTCCACGATCTTCTCAAGGGCGCGAATCCATTTGTCGCGGTCGTCGGCCCGAAAGGTGAATCCGGACCACAGGGAGTGCCGGGTAAAGACGGCAAATCTATCGAAGGTGCGCGCGGTCCGCAGGGATATCCGGGAGAGCGTGGAGCCGCAGGCCCTCGTGGATTCAACGGCAAAGACGGCGCGCCCGGAGCGGCTGGTCCACAAGGTGCGCCCGGACGTGACGGTGTCGTGCGTGTCGATCTAACGCATGAACACCTCGCGCGGATCGATGAAATTAAATTCAAGCTCGACGCCCTGCTTGAGCAAAACAAAAAGGGCGCGCAATACATCGCGTGGCTGAAAGAAAAAGTCGCCGCGTGGAAAAAAATAGGAGGATGAGATGAGTGTTATCACCGATGAACAGCGCGCTAAAAACAAAGCCGCGCGCCTTCGTAATGCCGCCGACCCGAACGACGGCCTGACGATCCGCTATTTTGATAGCGGCTCAACTGTGGTCGTTTCAAAAGCCAAGGCCTTGGCTGTCATTCAAAAAGGCGAAGCAGAACTGGCGGAATAATGGCGACGAATTCACGCCCGACGACGTCGCATATCGGACCCGGACCCGCTGAGGTGAAGGACGATTACAGCAAAGCGCCGAACCGATATCTCGGCCCGAATCATGACATTCGCGCGCGTAAGCCGCTGTCGGAGGCGGTGCTGGATGAGTTCCGTGCAGAGGCGAAGCGCCTCGGTCGCATGCTGAAGGACGAGGAACGCGCCGCGATTATCAAACGATTTTCCGCCGGGACGGAAGAGGACCTGCTCCCTCCGACGGTTTAATTTTCGCCCTGCCTCCATCGCGGGACGCGGAGGGCGAGCGGCTGGCGAGCCGTTCAAACCGCAGCCCGCCCCTACAGCCGGGAGCGACGAGAAGCGCTCCCGGCTTTTTATTGCCCAAACATTCTCCGGGTTGAATGATGGCCGCTCAACGACACATTCCGATAACGTACATCAGTCCAATGCCAGCGCACACACTCGCCGCGCCGCAACCCATATTCAACGACCGCCACAAGAAAAATCATCCTGTCCATGCCGAATTCGACGGCGAGGAGTTCACATCTACTGGAATCGGATTTGACGATTACTCGCGGATGCAAACTACTCAGCATAAGCAGTCCGGCGAACGTCGCCTCGGCACGCCGTCATGGGCTATCAATTTTTCCGAACTCCAGATCTTGCTTGCGCGTTTTTTTGAAAAACGTGCGGGGATACTAATTCCCGGAGATGGATCACCGCGTGAACGCATCGCCGTGGCGCAGGCAAAATTAATGAAATATGCTGAAACCCGCATCCCCGTTCTCGAAAAACTTTGTCGCGAATACACCGAACTCCGCAAAACGAATTCGGACCCGGAGCGGGCGAAAATTCTTCTGATGGAAATCGAAGGAATAGATACGTACATCCGAATCTGCCGTTCCGGACCCGGCGTGGTTGCGAGAATGGTTTTCTTGTATTACCGTACCGCGCTCGATTCCGTGGGCGTCGCTCAAGAAGTGGGAGTGCGACCACCGCTCGTTCGTCAAACAATGTATAGGCTGACCAACGTATGGCAACGGATGCAGGACGGGACTGATGAAGCGAGAATAAATCATCGCAAGAAGGTGATCGGCGCGCACGAAGCAAGAATGAAAGCGATTCAGGAACGCCGTGCGCCGAAGGGTCGCGCACCGAAGGCACTCGCACCGAAATTCCAAAAGGTTTGTGTGATATGCGGAACCGAATTCGACGGAACAGCAAGCCGCAAAACGTGTGGAAGGCCCGCATGCAAACGACATCTGCACCTAAATCTCAAGCCGAAATTTCCCAAGGTGTGTCCGATTTGCGGATTGAACTTTTATGGATACAAGTTCCGGATTACGTGCGGTGACAAGGAATGCAAAAGAAAATATGCGAATCAGCAGACTGCGCTGCGCCGTGACGAGAAGCCGCGCCCGAAAGGAAAATGTGTTGGATGCGGAACACCGTATTCGGAAATAACTCCGGGATGCGCGTCTTGCAAATATCGGTATAGAAACTACGCGCGCCATCGTCCTGATTTCGTTCCTCGGTCAGTGCGGCCTTGTCGAGAGTGTGGATGCCCATATGATTCATTCACGACCGGATGTAATGCATGCCGCGTTCGGAGGTTCGTGCGCCTCCACGCCATTCCGAAGCCACTGAGGTTTTGTAAGGTCTGCGGTGTCGAGTTCGAGGGACACGCAAATAGAAAAACGTGCAGCAACGTGGAATGCCGCGCTAAAGGGCTGGTTCGTCCTCCGCGCGCTGAACGAGCAGGGGATATGGGTTCCCCGGCGTGCTCTGACATCCAAGTAAAAAGCCCAGCGTCTCCGCTGGGCGAAACCGTTCCCGTTCCTCTTATTTGATTTGGATATTCGCGGCGACGACGTGGGAACGGAAGAGTTCCACCGTCCGTCCCGCGCGCGCGAGCCCGGTTCGATGTTCCGCCTCGCTGACGTGCTTATGCTGGTCCACTGCGAGAGCGTGCCGTAAATCGCGGCAGGCGTGTTCCTGCAGGAAAATCACTTTGAGACTATTGCGCTGAGATACGGAAAGCGAACCGACGAATTCCTCGGCGTGGGATTTGACGCGACGCGAGTTATGCTTGTGATGACTCATTCTTGCCCGCCTCCGCGCGGGTGATTTTGGGTTATGGGCTGCCGTTTAGCGCGGCAGCCCGCGTTTATTTCCGAGGGGAATTCTCTGGCGCGAGTTTGGCCATCCGCGCCTCGTTCTGTTGCAGCCATTCGCGAACGGCCCGCCGGACCATGACGCTGGCCGGGACGCCCGTTCGTTCCGAAAGACGGGCGAGGCGTGCGTGATCTTCGCCGTCGACGTTAACCGGGATGCGCGGCTTGCTCATTGTCCGTCCTCCGGAACCGTCACGCGGATTCCGTCAGCCGTGGTGTAGATCTTCCGCGTTCCGAGGATTTCCTCGATGATTTCGGCGTAATGGTTCATGTCCCCAGCGAAACCCCAGTTGCGCGGTTCCGCTTTTTGACGGTTCGCGTGATTTTCGAGAAAGGTCTTCAGATCGGCGACCAGTTTCTGAACCCGCGCCTGCTGGCGCTGGTAGGCTTGGTCCGCCGTTTCCGAATTTCGTTTCGTTCGTTTCATAACACCCTCCTGTCAGCAACAATCGCTTGATAGCGGGTGATAGTCCACGAATCCGGAGAGCTAGCTCTGGTGGGGTATGACCCGGCGGTGACCTACGGCACTTGGCGGTTTCAGGACGGCTGGCAGGAAGGGACGGGTTCCGGGGTCACCCCGGCGGTGCGGGCGCGACACAGCCGATTACTTGGCCGCTGGTTTTGACGTTCTTGTGACCTATGCTATTGTTCGTTCTTACCCAAGGGACAATCTAGATAGGTTAGGAGGAACCGCTTTGGCAAAGGCAAGCGCTGCTACGCCTGAACAGGAGACTACCGAACTAGTTAGAGATCTTCTAATTCTGCAATTAGGACTAGCCAGAGTACCGCAGGATAAGATCCGCAAGATTGCTCGCTGCGGAATAAATCGGGTGAACGATACGCTGAAATACATTCCGAAAGGTAACCGTGACAAATCGCGGAGCGAATGATGCCAATGAAAACCCCTCAGACGGCGGAAGATAAAGTACTCGCAAAACTGGATCGCATCATCACCCTGTTGGAGGATCTATTTATTCTTGAAGCCTCGCACATGGGGATGAAAAAGGAACCGCTCCGAGAAATACTCCGAATAGACAAGAAACGGATAGGAAGGATCGCTAAACATGTCGAAGCCGAAAAAGAGAGAGCGGCAGACTCCAACTGAACCACTTGATCAATTGACTCTGCTGCGGAAAATGACCCGACTTCTCGAAATACTGGTCAGGCTCGATTTACAGAATCTGAAGAGTGGCCGGAGTCAAAACGAAATGATCAACCTTCTTGATTCTGTGGGCTGCGGACAGCCTGAAATCGCTGATTTTTTGGGAACGACTACTGAGACAGTCAAAGTCACCCTCTACAAAGCGAGGCGAAAGGCGGCGAAGAAATGACTCCGAGAAAATCTAAGGCCGGGCCTGAAGATGGACCGTACCAACAAATACTTAGTCGCTTGGCGCATATCGAGCATAAAGTTGATTCAATAGACGAAACAAATGCCTTCGCGCTACGAGCGGATGAGAAGCGGCACTTCGATGTCGTCAAGACGATTTTTAAGAACGGAAAGCGCAGGGCTCAGATATATCTGGCGGCGAACGGAAATCGAGGAGTCGGTGAAATAGCTACGCACCTTGGAATGAAAGGGCAGAATGTCAGTCCTGAATTGAAGAATCTCAAAGAAGAAGGGCTTCTGCAACTTGTCGAATCGTCCGGTCGACAAGACTTTTGGACGAAGAAACCTATAGACCGGACACTCCGGATCACTCAATATCTTTGCAAAGAGTACAATCTGAGTCCTGATGGACGCCCGAAGAAGGGCTAGGAATTTAAGCCTGAATGATTTTTGCAATTCAGACATACATCGAGGATTTCTTCAACAGCCGAGGGCTCGATGACTCGGACCAGTATAGTGTTGCTCTCGCGAAATTGTACGACCTTCACCGTCAGTCGAAATCGGACCCTGAGTTCCTCGGCGCAATGAAGCGTGTCCGAACGGTGTTCTACAAGCGGAACGAACTGGCAGACAGGAATGCATTTGATCGTAAGCTGCTATCTCGGTTGGACGCCAAGTTTAAAAAAAAAGTCTATCGTTCGTCTCCGAGACAATCGCAACAAAGATTGAGGCTTCGGGCAGTCGCGTAGCAAGGCTGCCGCGCGTCAGCATCGGAAAGTTTCTCGAAGAATTCAAAAACTCTATCGAAGCAGAAGTCGTCGATTCATTCTGGGACTCGCGTGCCAAAGGAAAACTACGAAAAAATCCGGAGCTGCAGGGGCAAGAATGCCTCGGTTTGTTTGCGAAAGCCAAGCTGGAACAAAGAGGAACTTTAATTCGAGAGGCGAAGTCGGGCGTTGGCTATGTCGACGTGCTTATAACGTTTTCGTCGGGGTTAGTGCACGTGGTCGAATTGAAGATCTTGAAGGGCAATGACGTTCCCGGTCCAGCGCAACTGACCACGTATATGAAGCACCGACAGAGAAAAGAAGGTTGGTTAGTATTTTTTGATGCGCGCGGCGGCGAAGGACGAAAACCTGTTCCTGATCGGCTGCAGCGCGCCTCTGGGACTATACGAACAATTGTTATAGACATTAATCCTGTACCTCCCAGTCGGCTGGTCGATTGAAAATTGACTTTTAGGAGAAACGCTCGTGGCGAAAAAGAGCAACAAGAATGCGGAGAACGATCAAGCTCTGCCCAGTTTGGCTTTGGTTTTCGGATACATCGCAATCAAAGAGCTGCAGCGACTCGAAGATCGAGTTCGAGTTCTTGCGCGCTTAGGTTATGGAAACCAAGAGATCGCGATTATTTGTGACACTACGCCGTTGACCGTCGCAGTCATGAAATCGGGACTTAAAAAGAAAAAATTCAAGGGGACAAAATGAGCGAGAACGAATCTCCTGACTTTGCTTCGATCCGTTTGATGCTGGCGTACCTTTGCATTGCGACTGAAAAAGAGGCGAGTCTGGAAAGAAAGGTTGAAATCTTGAATAGATTCAATCTCAGCACGAACGAAATGGCTCAGGTTTGCAATAGCAAGCCTCAGTCGGTCAGGAACGCTGTCAACGCCTTGAAACATGGCTCGAAAAGCAAAAAGAAAGCGTAGACGCCGCGCGGCACGGCTCGGCAGGATCGTCAACCTTCCGGCGGAATATTTCGAGGGTATCGAAATAGGAAACTCCCTTTTCCCCTCGCTATATCAGTTCGAGAATGGCTTGAGAGTTCTGCTTCATTCCTACCTCACGACCTGCTATGGACCTGACTGGTGGGCGGTTTCGCTACAGCCACGGCTGAGAACCGTCTTTGACTATGCGGAGAACCAACAGAGAAGGCTCGACTCCATGCCGTGGATGGGTGCCTCGTCCGTCGTCACCGTTTTGCCGATTCATCTGGTAACCCTCGGACATTTAGAGGAACTAGTGAAAATTTACAGATCGGACTGTATCCCTCAATTATTTCCGACGATGGAATTCTTCCTCGGCCACATGGAAGTGATCAAGCGCGTGCGGAATATGTATAGCCACATGTTCCCTTGCATCACGAAGGACGACTGCGAAATCGTCGAAAGCGAGATTCGCACGCTGGCGAAGCACATAAACGCACGTTTGGTATGAGCGCCGCAGGGCAAGTTCGGATCTAGGACGCCTGTTCGTCGCGAACTGTTTTCTCTAAATCCTCAATGCGCTTCATCAGGTTTTTAATTATTGTGTACTGGTTCTGCTGTGCAGCATCGAGGGTTGCGGTCAACTTCTTCAGTTCGGCGATCTGATTTTCTAAGTTCGGTTCCATTCCCCAATACTAGCATCGGAATCATTACCTCCGTGACGTTCCCGCACCGCCGGGGACTCGATATCGTTCGAGCAGGAGGAATCTCTTATGGAACGCAATAAGCAGCCGCTGCATCATCTGTCCGGACCAAGCAGCCACGAGAGTCAGGAACTACTCGACGATATTTTTCCAGTTCCAGAAGTTGGGGATACACTCATTCGCCATTCGGGGACTCACGTCCGGATAAATCTTGTTTCCGAGAAACTCGTCGAGGTTGAAATAGATGGGAAAACTCAAGCGATTCCGTTGCAACACTTTAGTCCTGTTCCGGGAGAAGCAAACACTTGGGAGTTAGTCGGAATATCTAGCACTGACTACGAACGGTGGTGAGAATCCTGACGTTATTTTAGGAGAACCGAGGTCTTAGTTGATTCCGCGACCACCAAATTGTTCGTTTC
>Ga0335078_10000186_pt1 | contig 103664 bp, 86 predicted proteins | sample Lox_Sample_32_FD_206711 | JGI IMG/M metagenome (GOLD analysis project Ga0335078, IMG submission 206711) | Soil microbial communities from Loxahatchee National Wildlife Refuge, Florida, United States - Lox_Sample_3.2 | ecosystem: Environmental > Terrestrial > Soil > Wetlands | place: USA... | reverse complement strand
CAATGAAGTATTAAGGCTGGCTCCTTGCGACACATAAGTCAACACGTTATTGATGTAGATTCCCATCGAGGCTACGCCACGGCTACAGGTAGAGGTGCTTGCCGTTGCCGCGTAGTGCACCGGCGATCCCACCTCCGACCCGCTCCCCGGACTGGTCACGGTCACGCTGGCCTGGCCCGAGATTGCTCCAGACAAAATAAGAAGCATGGGAAAAAAACAGAAATTCCTCTGCACGCTGAAAACCTCCCGAGTTTATTGAGACGAAGCTCTGGAACTACAAGTGGCGGCGCGTTGCAGCAGGACCGACCTTGAGCGAAACGCGGTCCAAACTCCAGCTCGCGGGATGGATGGACAGCCGGCTTGCTGGATTCGTGGAAGTTAATACAGCCTTTCCCCTAGGTCAATCAGGGAAACCCTGAGAATCGGAATGAGAAGTACATTGCGCGCGGTGCTTCGCTTCCGGCCCCCACGAGCCAACGTCGCGCCTCCGTGGCTCATCTGAGCTCACGCAATTAGCTACGCCAATCGTCAGGTGCAAATCGTTAGCGTACGAATCCATGAGACCAAGGTCATTCGGTAGCAGAGCATTGCGCCTGACATTCGTCCCCGCACTGGCGGGGCTGATCGTCGTTCTCGTTAACTGCCGCGGGTTGGTGTCGGGTGATCCCAACACCAACCTACAAAACATCAACCACATCATTTTCATGGCCCAGGAAAACCGTGGGTTCGATCATTATTTCGGAGCCATGCGTCAGTACTGGGCCGCCAAAAATATTCCGGATCAGGACTTCGACGGCCTTCCGCAGTTCAACCCCGTGGCGGGAATTGCTCCCTTGCGCGGCCCGGCGCCGACCAATCCCGGTTGCGATCCGTCTCTCCCTCCGCCTCACGATTGCACCTTCGACGGCGACAGTCCGGCGGTTGGATCGTTCCACATGATCTCCATGTGCGAGGAGAACCCAAGTCCTTCCTGGAATGAGGATCATGTGGATTGGAACCTTACCGGTCCAGTTGCGTCGCAAGCGACGCTAAATGGATTTGTGTGGACAGCGGCCCACGATGCCAGAACCAATCAACCGCCGTTCAGCGATGTAGATGGCGAGCGGGCGATGTCCTACTATGACGCGACAGACTTGCCCTACTACTATTTCATGGCGTCAAGCTTTGCCACTTCCGATCGCTGGTTTTCCCCTACCATGACGCGCACCCAGCCCAATCGTATGTTTTCGCTGGCCGCCACGTCGGCGGGGCATGTCTACCCGCTGAAGCAAGGTGTTCTGAACACTCCTACGATTTTCGACCGGCTAGAGGAAGCGCATATTTCCTGGAAGGTCTATGTCACCGATCTGGAGTATGCCACTCCGCCGGTGCAGGACAGTGCTCTTAACATGTTTGCTACGGCAGCCAAGTATCCGCAGAACATAGTACCGGTCTCGCAGTTTCTCGCAGACGTTGCTGCCGGAACCTTGCCTTCCGTGTCATACATTGATCCCGGCTATGACAGTGGCCGCGATGAACATCCCGGATTGGATGATGGAGAGCCGTCGGGAAGCGTGCAGGTGGGGGCGCAATACGTGGCGACGTTGATCAATGCATTCATGCGCAGTTCGTCGTGGCAGGACTCTGTCTTCATCCTTACGTATGACGAGTTCGGCGGTTTCTACGATCACGTTCCACCGCAGCCCGCGGTCAGCCCGGATGGAATCAAGCCGGTCGACCTTTTGCAGGGGCCTCCGCCAAACGGCCCGGACATCTGTGTTCTCACCACCGGACCAACTTGCGATTTTGTTTACACTGGGTACCGGGTGCCGCTCATCGTAATTTCGCCCTTCGCCAGGAAGAATTACGTTTCGCACACAGTGGCAGATTACACCGCCTGGATAAAGCTGGTAGAAACCCGATTCAACCTGCCCAGCCTGACAAAGCGGGATGCAGCCCAGATCGACATGACGGAGTTTCTTGACTTCGTGAATGTGCCGTGGCGGGTTCCCCCCACTCCACCGGTGCAACCGACCAACGGCCCGTGTTATCTCAACCATCTTCCTTAAATGCAGGCCCGCGCTTGATGTAGGCTCGAGCGCCCCGCTCGGGTTTGGACACCACGGCAGCCCACCCAGACGAGGACGCCTGGGCCTACGTCAGGAGGTTTAGCGGTTTGCGGTCGGATCGACCTGGATCGAGCTGGCTACGTAGTGACTGCCGTCGAAGGTCGTCGTGGCTTGCACGTTTGCACCCTCCCGCAGGTTGTCACTCACGTTCATGCGGTTGGGATCGAAGGAGATTTCGTAGGTTTTCTGGTCGCGCGGATCGATGACCATCAGCAGACCGATGTGTACGTCGAGTTGCACGACTCGTCCCTGGAAAACGAAGGTGTTCCCTGGATTGGCCAGAATCGAGATCTGGCGGGCGACCGGTTCGCGGCCAGGATTGGGCGCGAATGCAATTGACACTAGCGTTCCGGGGACCAACTCGCTGCTGGCTACGGCTCGATCGTCGCGGGAGATCGTTGTGGTGGGCAGGACATGTAATTTCAGTCCTTGCGGGGAAATTGCGTCACTCATCGTCAATTCGCCGGTTCGGTCATCATAACTCACGATTTGGCCGCTGCCCCGTCCCGCAGACCCCTGGGTCACAACGCGGATGTTTTTGGCAAAAATGCTGGTTCCCGCGAGCATGGTGTCGATATACACACGCTCGCCATCCCGCAGATCGTCGGCGGAGGCAGGCGCTCCATCGCGATAAAAATGAGTGCGTCCATCGAAGAGAATGCGCGTGCTCTTGCCTCCAAAAACCTTGATGGTGATTTCATCGCGCAGCCCGTCTGCCTTGGAAATGATTCCGCCAATCAGGGTGGGCTTGCCGGTTGGCTGAGGCAGTAAGTCGGGCAACCGGCTGGCGGGATTCGCGAGACCAGAAATCTCCGCGGGTGTGGTCGTGTCGGCCGGATCCGCCGCCGGCACGCGTCCGTTTGAGGAGAAGGACGACGGAACAGCTTGTGCTGCGGCCACGCCTCCGAGCAAGGTGAAGATCAGTAATCGACTCATCAGCATCGGTTTACGCCTTCTTTGCACCCCTTTTCGATGCCACGGGAACCAGTCAGGTGGCCCAGCCCGCACAGGCAACATTCCCCTCTACCGCGCATCCAAGACCACGCGGCCGGAAGCTGCGAGACGAATGACGACATTACCTTGCGCAGGAAGACTGATGCTTGCGGCCGTGTTAGGGACTTTTGCGTCACTGGCGCATGCCCACGACCTGAAGATCACATTGCCGAAGCGAAGCAAGCCCACCCCGGTACAACGTTTGAATCGGGAGGGCGTTGACGCGGTGCGCAAGCATCAGTTCGAAAAAGCGAATGCCCTTTTTTATCAGGCCTATCTTTATGATCCCGACGATCCCTTTACGCTGAACAACCTGGCGTATATGGCGGAGTTGAATGGACAAGTGGATCGCGCTCAACAGCTCTACGAACTAGCTTCGCAGCAGATGACCGACGCCGTTATCGATGAATCGAGTGTGCCCCGGTTCAAAGGGGAATCCTTTCGCGATGAAGTGTCCAGCGTTCATGACCGTGACACGCTAGTCAGCCGCGCCAACGTTCGAGCGGTGCATCTTTTGTCGCAGGGACGTTTCTCGGAGGCCGAGGCGCTGCTGCAACAGGCTTTGCAGGAAGACCCAAAGAACGCCTTCACCCTGAACAATCTTGGAGTGGCCAAGGAGGCAGAGGGAGACCTGGAATCGGGATTGAAGTATTACCAGCAGGCTGCTGCTCCGGGTTCTTCTCAGGAGGTGGTCGTCACTTTTTCGAGTGAGTGGCGAGACAAACCGGTTAGCGAAGTCGCGGCCGAAAATGCCCGCCTGACTGCCGAACGAATTCGGACGGAAACTGCGCAGGAGCGAGCTGCGCGCATGAATTCCCGGGGCGTGGTGGCGATTAACCGAAACGACTGGCAGCATGCCGATGAGGATTTCCGCACTGCCTACTCACTCGATCCGAACAGCGCATTTTCTTTGAACAACCTCGGATATGTGGCAGAAGCCGCCGGTGATGCGGAAACTGCCCAATTTTTCTATGAAAAGGCCCGGCAGGCCGGCGATGCTGCTTTACCGGTCGGGCTTGCGACTCGCCGCGCTGCCGAAGGAACGCCACTTACTCAAGTCTCCAGCGACAACGATCAAAAGGTGACCGCTGTGCTCGCCCAGGAACGAGAGATCAGGCGAAAAGAGCCGGGATCAGTCGAGCTCAAACACCGCGACAATACCCCGGTGATTGAGCCGATACAACCTCCCGCACCTTCGCCTGCTTCCACCGGTCCGCCCTCGCAACCGTGACCGAGTCAAAATCTTTGGACTCTACTCTATGAACACCACTCTCGCGAGCAGTGACAATTCGGTAGGCATTCTCTCCCAACTGCTGTTTTCCCCCACCCCTGCTGAGCAGCCCTCTCTGCTCAGGCTTAGCCGGGCGCAATTCGACGAACTGGCGGCGCTGGCGAGCTCTCACCACGTAGTTATCCGTGCTCTCGAAACTCTCCGCGGGATCATGGCCGACGCAGGTGATAGTGAGCGCTATGGATGGGCCGCGGACGCGCTTCGGCTTGAGCGCGCGCGCATCGACCGGGCTGTCGAGTCACTTCGAGATATCTGCGCGGCTCTGGCCTCGGAGGGGTGTGCCGTCACCGTTATTAAGTCGCTCGACCATTGGCCCGATCTTGGCAGCGATCTGGACTTGTACACCAGCGCAGATCCGGCAGAAGTCATAAGCGTGATGACCGGTCGTCTCGATGCTCGAATCGCCGACCGCAGCTGGGGCGACCGTCTGGCCAACAAATGGAACTTTATTCTTCCAGCACTGCCCGAGTTGGTTGAAGTTCACGTGGCGCGCTTAGGTCAAACCGGGGAACTGGCGGAATTCGCTGGCTCCCTGCCAGCACGGGCACGAGCCGTCAACATCGGAAACTATGTCTTCTCCGTGCCGGCTGCGGAAGATCGCCTGATGATCTGTACCCTGCAGCGGATGTACCGTCATTTTTATATACGGCTGTGCGATATCGCCGACACGGCTCAGCTTCTGGAGACTCACTCCGTGGACTACGAAGAGTTGTGCGACTCAGCCCAGGAAAGCGGAATTTGGGAGGGGGTGGCGACATTTCTCAAGATTGTGTCGGACTACGTGCATCGTTGGCGAGGCCGAGAAGTAGCCTTGCCGGCGTCCGTGCGCTCGGCGGCTCAGTTTGGTGAAAATCAAATCAGATTTTCCAGGGGCTTTCTGCGCGTTCCTATTCTGCCGCACTCAGCGCGACTCTATGCCTCGGAATGGACCGCATTGATGTGGCAGGGCCGTTTCGAAAACGTGGCTCGCCTCAGCTTATTACCCTGCCTGGCAACCGCCGCCGCCCTGGGTCAGAAGATAACCGGAAGCGACAAAGGAATCTGGTAGCTGGCGCGCGCTGATGCTTTGCTGGAACCGGCGCGAGGAACCTTAACCCAAGCGCATCCGGGAAATGCCGGCATCAGCCGTGGTAGTACGGTTTTCCGTTGGCGCGACCCCGGCTACAATCATAGCGGTACACTCGTTTTGCTCCAGCTACTGCGCATACTCCGGTCTGTGAACTCTGCGAACCTGCTCTTGTTCTTTTTTCTAGCCGCCAAGCCGGGTGTCGCCGTGACTCGCCACTATTACCTGGCTGCAGAAGAGGTGACCTGGGATTATGCTCCAAGCGGCCGCGACCTGCTCTCCGGGCGTCCTATTCCTCAGCCCTGGGATCTCCGACGGCAGTGGACCAAGACCCGTTACATCGAATACACGGACGCAACCTTTTCCGTCCGGAAACCGCAGCCGGAGTGGCTTGGAATTCTTGGACCGATTATTCGCGCCGAGGTCGGGGATCACGTAGAAGTCGAATTCCTGAATCGCACGCAAGCGTTCCACAGTATTCATGCCCACGGCGTGCGCTACGACAAGGACAGCGAAGGAGCTTTCTATCTCCCCTGGGGTTCGGGCGCGCGAGTGGGGCCGGGCGGCCGTTTTACTTATCGCTGGTATGCCGACGAAGCCAGCGGTCCGGGGGCGGGTCAGCTTAGCTCGGTCTGTTGGTGGTACCACGGCCATACCGACGAACCAAGAGAGACGAATGCGGGACTGCTTGGCCCCATCATCATCACTTCGAAAGGGAAAGCCCGGCCGGACGGCTCTCCCAAAGGTGTCGATGAGGAGTTCGTCGCCGCCTTCATGATTTTTGACGAGATGCAGGGGAAGCCTCAGGGTCAGTTTTACGCCATCAACGGCTATATCTTTGGGAATCTTCCTGGCCTCGTCATGCAGGAGGGCGAGAGAGTGCGCTGGTACGTGATGGGCATGGGAAACGAGAAGGACGTTCACACGCCGCACTGGCACGGAAAGGCAGTCAGCGACGGCCGCCAACATCTGGATGTAGTCAACCTCTTGCCCGGCAGCACGGACGCAGTCGACATGATGGCCGACAACCCCGGCACGTGGCTATTCCACTGCCATGTTTCCGAACACATGGAAAACGGAATGATGGCCTCCTATACCATCTACAAGCCGGCCAGCCGGTCTTGCCCTATTCATTTTGTATCTGGCAAGTTCTGGAACGGCGCTCCCGCCTACACGCTCACGGTGAAAAATTCCGGCGACAAGAAGATCAAGAGCTACGCGCTGGTTTTCGAGCAGTTCGTCGCTCCTCAGCTCATGAGTCATCCTTTCCGCGACACCTGGAGCTCAGGACAGCCTCTTGATCCAGGCCATGAACAGACGATCAAGATGGCAGCTTATGCCGGAGGAGAGCAGCATATCCTGGGCTGGGTGCTGATGCCATCGAAGGTTACGTTCGATGACGGAACCGTCTGGACTCCGCAGGAACGCGGCGAATGTTTTGGGGCATTCTGGAAAGACCCGGACCACCCCGACCTGAAAGTCGTGCCTCCCGAGCAAATCGAGACCAAGCCCGACTGATAGATTCTTGCAGCCCGTCTTCCCTTGGCTATCAGGGCAGTTTATTCAGGTAGCACGCGCCGCTCGTGTCCTGTACAGGCGGCGTTGGCGGCGTCATCCAGGGTGGATTGTTGAAATCCAGGAACTCGCTCATGTCGGGTTGCGCGGCATCGCGGGCGGTCAGCGGCTTCAAGTTGAAGCGGGTCTCGATGAACTTGAGAATCGCCGTGGTATCGGCCACGGTGTGCGAAACGTAATTTTTTCTCGCATAAGGCGAGATCACGATCAAGGGCACCCGATAACCGGTGTAGGTGAAATTGCAGTTCCCGGTCGTAATTCCGAAACAGATGTCGCTCGACTGCAGGTCGACCGGAGAGATGCCATCGGGGCTGACCGCAGCTTGCGGCGCCACGTGATCGTAGAGTCCTCCAAACTCGTCATATGTGAGGACGAAGACTGAGTCCTTCCAATACTGGCTCTGCATTAATTCACTGATCAGCTGGGATACGTAAGTTCCCCCTCTCTGGATGTCGTTAGGAGCGGTATCGACATCGGTGGGATGTTCGTCCAGTCCGGCATCCGACGCCGGCTCGATCTGCACCACCTGAGGCAGAGTTCCATTGGCCAGGTCGTTTTCAAAGCCGCAGGTGGACTGACCACTCGGCCCACAGGTCCCGGCCGGACCGATCGTGCCAATGTTGTCTGGGTATGCCGTCGGGATCGTCTGCCCCCAGCTGAAATCTTTGACGTAGCTTTCCCCGAGCAAGCAGCTCGGATCGTAGGGCGGACCGCTGCAGATCGGGTGGCCGACTGAGCCGGTGGCTGGATCTACATATATTTTCCAGGTAATGCCGGCCTGTTGCAGTTCCTGAAAGATGGTGGGGGCAGCCAGCGGCTTCTGATCCTGCGCGTTCGAACCCACAGGATAGACGTAGCCTTGTGAGGTGGCAGCGATCAAGTACTCGCGATTGGCATTTGTGCGCGTCAGCACGGGATTGAACCATCGATCTGAGATCGCGAAGTTAGACGCCATGAAATAGTAATAATTCAGGTCGCCGCCGTCGTAGTACCCCATTACTCGTACTCCATTCGTGTCGTAATAGGGATTGCCGTCGTAATATCCGTTGTCACGGGCGTCGTGGGCGGCCGTGTAAACGAATCCGTCCAATGTCGGCGGATTCTTGCCGGTGGGGTCGTTGTAGTCCCAATCGACGTGGGCTTCATTCCAGAACGGGCTCGGATTCTCGATGCATTGCGTGATCAGGTGATAGGAAGTTACCGGGTGATTGGAATCGAAAACGCAATCCTGAAAAGCAGCTGGCGGCGGCGAATAGGGTTCCGTAGGATCGCAGCCCGGGTTGCTCGGCGCGGGACCATTGAGCGGAGCAATGCCCGTCGTCGGATTGAACTGCGGCAAACCATCGAGCGATTGATCGGGATAGCCGTTTTGGGACCAGTACTCACGAAGGGCGCCGAAATAGTGATCGAAAGAACGGTTCTCCTGCGCAAGAAAAATGATGTGATTGATGGGCCAGATGTTGATGGTAGCGCTGATCGACTCGTCGCTATTCAGCGTGAGCGTGCAGGTGCCGTCTCCGCTGCAGGGTGAGCCCCAGTCTACAAGGTAGGAATTATCGCTGGGCGTCGCGGTCAGGACTACTTGCGTCCCCGGGCTGAAGGTCACGCTGCAGCTGGCTCCGCAATCAATGCCCGCCGGCGTGCTCGTTATGGTTCCTGCGCCTGTGCCCGTTACGGTCACGGTCAGCGTGGCGGACGTCGGTTTGTTAAAGGTCGCGGTCACCGAGGAATTTGCGTTGAGGGTCAGAACGCACGAGCCTGTACCGCTACACGCACCGGACCAGCCTGCGAAGGTAATTCCGGTCGTAGGTGTCGCCGTTAGCGTCACTACGGTTCCGGTGGTAAACGTGGCACTGCACATCGCGCCGCAATCGATGCCGCTGGGACTGCTGCTTACTGTTCCAGTGCCCGTGCCGGCGAGGACCACGGTCAGGGTATCAGACGTCACCGTTTTGCTGAACGTCGCCATGACCAACGTGTTGGATGTTATGGTGACGTGACACGACGTGGCTCCGCTGCAAGCTCCCGACCAGCCTGCGAAAGTAGATCCGGTGGCAGGCGTCGCGGTTAGAGTTACTGCCGTTCCGCTGGCGAACCCGGCGCTGCAAGTTCTTCCGCAATTGATGCCGCCGGGATTACTGGTTACAGTTCCGCTGCCCGTGCCGCTGAGGGTCACAGTGAGAGTATCGGACATCACCGTTTTGCTGAACGTCGCCATGACCGACGTGTTGGATGTTATGGTCACGTGACAGGACACAGTTCCGGTACAGGCCCCCGACCAGCCTGCGAAAGTAGATCCGGTGGCAGGCGTTGCGGTCAGCGTCACCGCGGTTCCGCTCTTGAAGGCTGCGCTGCAGGTTTTTTCGCAACCGATGCCGGAGGGTACGCTGCTCACTGTCCCCGACCCGCTTCCGGAAAGAGTCACACTCAGCACCGGCGAAGCACCAAAAGCTGCGGTCACTGTTGTATTGCCGGTCAGCTTGATGGTGCAGGCAGTGGTTCCAGCGCAGGCTCCACTCCAGCCAACAAAGTTTGATCCGGGGTTCGCGGTCGCGGTTAGAGTCACGGTGGTGTTTGCTTTGAAAGCGGAGCTGCAGGAATGGCCGCAATTGATCCCGCTGGGCGTGCTGGTGACACTGCCAGTTCCAGTCCCGGACATCTGCACCGTTAGCTGAAAAGAACTCGGAGGTTGAATGGCTAACCCTCCGCCACAAGCGATCAGAAACCACAGTGCGGGCCCGATCACCACGAGCCCCACCACGGGCTGGAACCGCATACTCCACTCCCCCTGTCTGAACCGTTGAGACGCAGCTTGGATGTTGGGGGTTAATGAGCTGTTGTCCCGGAGCGAGCCGGGAGAACCAAACCGGTTCCGCTAGGACGATGGTCATAGTGTCGGCGTAAAACCTCTCGGGGCAAGTTCACATCAGAAAGTGATTCACATAGCTCGCCGTCTATGAACGAAAACGCCCCGGAGTCATTGAGTCCCGGAGCGCTCTTTGGGCACAGGCTGCCCGCTTAGTTTCCGTTGTTACCTGGCATGTGAGTTTGCGCGATGACCCACGGGCAGCCGCGACTGCTCGTGCCAGCGACTGGCTTGCGCAATGCAAATGATGGGGGGAACCAACATCAGTGGAACCCCGAACGTTCGGAATCAGGCTGAGCGGCAGCGTGGACATTGGCTGCGTCGTGATTCACGGTGAAGATTGATTCTTCGAGAGGCTGCCAAGGCTCGGAAGAGGTGTAGCGGGAAGAACTATTTCTTCTCGTCCCGCTCCACGACGCCGTCCTTGATGTAAATCACGCGGTGCGCGTATTCGGCGATGTCGTGCTCGTGGGTGACCAGGACGATAGTGTTTCCCTGCGCCTGCAAACGATCGAAAAGCGCCATGATTTCGTTGCCGGTCTGCGAATCGAGATTCCCCGTGGGCTCATCGGCGAGGATGATTGAAGGACGATTGACCAAAGCTCGGGCAATAGCGACTCTCTGCCTCTGGCCGCCGGAAAGTTCGTTGGGCTTATGCATCATGCGCTCTGCCATGCCCACAGCGGCTAACGATTCTTTGGCGCGTTCGCCGCGCTCTTCAGTCGGAACTCCGGCGTAGATGAGGGGCAGCTCAACGTTGTGCAGGGCGGTCGCGCGCGCCAGCAGGTTGAAGGTCTGGAATACGAATCCAATTTCCTTGTTGCGAATCCGCGCCAGTTCGTCGTCATCCAGTTCGCTCACCAGCTGGCTGTTGAGCCAGTACTGGCCTTTGCTGGGGGTGTCCAGGCAGCCGATCAGGTTCATGAGCGTCGATTTGCCCGATCCCGATGGGCCCATGATGGCGACATATTCATTGCGCTGAATATTGATATTCACCCCGCGCAAGGCGTGCACCTGCTGCTCCGAGCCCATGTCGTAGGTCTTCCACAGATCGATGGTGCTGATCATGTAAGAGTCCGGCGCAGCCGACCCTCCCGGCTGGGAAAAATTCACGACTTCAGCGGTTGCCATTCTTTTCTCCTGGTCCCCTTGGGACACTTGCCCGCTCCGATCTCTGGTGGCTGCCGGTTGGACGAGCCATCCCGGCGAAGGTTATGAATTCGATGTACTGCTATCTTCCTCTTCCTTCTTGGGAGCGCTGTTGTCGACTTTCACGCTAGTCCCAGGACGGAGCGTGCGCAGAACTTTGTAGCCTCCAGTGACGATCTCGTCCCCGTCACTAAGTCCTTTCAATACTTCGATATCGGTCGTGCCCGCGATACCCGTTTCTACCGCTACGAACTCCGCCTTGCGATTGTGCAGCACGAACACGCCCTGGATTTCTTCTTTGCCGGCATTATTTGCCGCGGCTTTTTGTGGAGTGGCTGCCTGAACCGAACCCTTCTCGTCTTTCGGGACTAAGTCTTCCTGGCGCCGGACGGTCAGCGCTTGAATGGGAATGGTTAGGGCGTTGCTTCGGGTTGCGGTCGTAATCTTTGCCGTGGCGGAAAGGCCGGGCCGCAAATCCTCCGGCGGATCCTTCAGCGTAACCACGACTTTGAAATCCTTCGCTTCCTGCGTTCCGGTGATCTGCTGCGACGTCGAAACTCCCGTGGAGCGCACAATCGCATTGTCACCGATCTGCGTAACCGTCGCCTGAAACTTCTTCTTAGGGATGGCATCGATGGTGACCTCGGCAGGCTGTCCCAGTTCGACGTTTACGATGTCGGTTTCATCGACGCGTACCTCAGCCGTGATCACCGACATATCGGCCAGCGTCATCATAGTGCTGCCGGGGGCGTTCTGAATGCCGATTACCACGGTCTCCCCCTCGCGCACGGGAAGATTGGTGATCACGCCGTCGAAAGGAGCCTGATAGGTGGTTTTTTTCAGTACATCGGCGGCGTGGGTCACATTCGCGTCAGCCTGGATGACGCGTCGTTCGGCGGAATCCTTCTGCGCTTTGGCCTGGGCTACCCGAGCCTGCGCCTGCGCCAATCCGGCGACGGCGGTCTGGTGTGCAGCCCGCTGACTATCGAAGTCGGACTTGGCTATCAGAGCGTCTTTATATAAACCCTGGGCCCGCGCCCAGTCTAGGTCGGAGCGCTCCGCGTCGGATTTCGCGCGATTCAGATCCGCAACCGAGGTATTCAAAGCCGCTTCCGCCGCCACCGCATCGGTGCGCGCCGCCTCCAGCGAAGCCTTCATGGCATCCATGTCGGCTTCGGGCTGAACGTTCTCGATTTGTGCCAGCATGTCTCCACGCTTGACGCGCTGGCCCTCTTTGACGAAGAGTTTGGTGATCTTTCCGAAGGCGTTGGCGCCGATGTTCACGTAGGTCTTCGGCCGGATCTCCCCGGAGGCGGTTACCACCGAGGCCAGGTCCTCGCGCTGGGCTTTACCCGTCTGCACCGTGACCACGTTCTTATGGCTCTGGTAAACCGTGAAGCCAACGATGGACGCGAGCAGTACGGCCGAACCGGCCCCGATTGCAATTTTTTGCCAGGTCTTCATTGCTACCCCAATCGCACCTTTAAGTCGTAAGACGCAAAACCGGGCAAATCAGTACCGCCGTTACGGTGAATTCCCCCAGACCAGAACGCAAGCGGACGCACTTTAGAGTACGGCGGCCACGGCCCAAAAGTTCCCAGAGTACGGAACGGACGGAAACGGCATCTTGCAGTGGAGTTATGGGCAAGGCTGATTATAGCGTGCTGATGCGGACCCGAAAATGGCCAGTCTGAGCCGCGAAGCGCAAGTGCTTGCAGCGCCACGCATAAACCGGCAGGATTTTACAAAAAATAAACCTCTTGGAAGTATCAAACTGGGACGTCAACGGCTGATGACGATTTCGACGCTAAGGGACTGCAAAATTGTCTACTGAAATACCAGAATCACTTGCATTTCAGCATCCACCGTAATCTCGCCGCCGCTCATGGTGAACACCAGATAGTCGCCTGCGTTCAAGCTCAGCGAGGGTGAAACCTGCACGTGACGATAGGTTTGCGAGGCTGTGGCATCGCTCGTAATCCAGGATTTCAAAATTACGTTCAGGAAGGTGTCCTGAAAGGGTTGGCTGTCGGAACCCATCTGAAGGCCGCTGGGATTGTAGGTTTGCACTGCTCCAAATGCCGGACTGCTTGGCGGGAAGAAGTTGACTTCCGTTCCGACGAAGTTTGGGGGCCCGCCGCGCGACACCTGGCCACGGCACAAAACGTCCGCAAATCCGGGCTGGGCAGGAGGAGATAGAGGCGAGAATGACATGTCAGCGTCGACAATGTTGAGCGTCAGATTACGCTGGACCTTGATAAAAACGCCTCCTCCATTGGTACCCAGATTGTTGATTTCCCAGCCAAAGGCGGCAATCGGTGACGATGGAGCGGTTTGAGCCTGGACGGTGGTCGGCCCTCCGGAAGCGCACGCCACCAAAGTTCCGGCGGTTAGCGCACCGACTACCATGTCGCGGCTGGACAAGAGAAAGCTTCGACGCTCATCTTCGGTCATCGGTGCACCTCGGTTAGAACTTGGGCAATCTGTTGTTGTTGGGCCATAATCATCATCGCGGAATATTGCTCAGCACTTGGCGTACCTGGGATGGCACTCGTCGGCTCACTGCACGGTCACCGAGATTTGCGACGTCTTCGTAATGGTGCCCGATGCCGCTTTTACCTGCACCGTATAAGACTGTGCCTGCTGGATCGATTGCATGCTGCTGTTTCCACCACCGCATGCGGTGTATAGGAGTGCCGCTGTCACCAGCAAGATCCCCGTGACGCAGCGTTGGCATGGCGTCTTTGCTCGTTTCAGACGGAGCCTGAACCCGAGGAAAGCAAACGGAAGCCCCAGCGCGTATAGAGGCTGCAGGCGCCACCTGCTTATAGGAGTGAGCAAGCCGCCAGAGGATGTCGGCACGCTGATCGTCAAAGTGGAAGTAGGAGAATTGGCTCCTGCTGGAATGTCCGCCGGCGACAGAGAACACGTGGGCGCGGGTGCCTGTCCGGTCACCTGGCAAGAAAGCTGGATGGCCGACGTGAACCCGTTCACGGGTGTGAACGACAACTTGTCCATCACCTGCTCGCCCGCGGTGACGGTGAGGTTCTTCGCTGCGGCGGTCATGGCAAAGGCCGGGGTGGAGTTCAGCAGCACCTTAATACTGTCGTTTGCGGAGTCAAGAACGATGAGATCGGTAAGCTGGTCGCCGTTCAAATCCGCCGCAAATCCCAAGGGTCCCGGGTCAGCCAGGCTAACGGAAACAAACTCTCCGGTTCCGTCTCCGATGTTGACGGAGAAGGGTTGGTTCGACGTTTTCCGGAATCGCGCGTAGGCGTTGGCTCGATTGGCGATGTCGAGGATACCGTCGCCGTTGAAGTCGCCTGTGTCGAGGTCGGTCACTAAGGTATCGCCAGTAATCCCGAATTCGCCCCCACCCTCCGACCCGGTCGTGACTAACTGTTCGCCCGCAAAATTGCCGTTGCCGCTTCCCAAAAACACGCTCACGCGCTGATCGGTGCTATATTCGGCCCCGTTGTGGACGGACCTCGAATCTACGATGAGGTCGACGTTGCCGTCGCTGTTTACATCCGCAGTCCAGGCCCGACTCGCAGTAAATCCGTCTGTCAGGACCGCCTGGCCGCCTTGAGAGAAAGTCCCGTCGCCTTGGCCCAAAATGATTTGCACTGTATTTGAGTTGCTGGCGGCCAGGTCGGGTTTTCCGTCGTTGTTGAAGTCCGCCACGATGAGAACGCTTTCGGGGTCAGGCACTGCCGTCTTCGGGGTCTGAAAGGTCCCGTCGCCGTTTCCCAGAAGAACCTCAATGCCTGCCGGATTTGCGTTCGCATCGAACAGGTTCACGACTAAGTCCGCCTTCTTGTCCCCGTTGACGTCTGCCACGGCTGCAACGAATTCTTGAGCCGTGAGCGTCGTCACGATCGGTGCCTGTAGGGTGCCGTCGCCATTACCCATCAGGATGCGCACCTCACCCGGGGAATTGGCGATCGGCCCCACCATTACGGCTACGTCGAGCTTGCCATCTCCGTTGAAATCTGCCGTGTATAGGGTGCTTGGCGTGCTTCCGGCATCGAAATTGAGGCCTGTGCGGAACGTGCCGCCGCCCTTCCCAAGCAGAATGCTCACGTTGTTGGACCCCATGTTTACTACGGCCACGTCTGGCTTACCGTCGCCGTTGAAGTCGCCGACCGCGACAGAGGTCGGGTCGGTGCCGACGGGATAGCTCTGAGCAGGCTTCAAGGAGACGGTCGCGGCCAGGGCCGGAAGGCACAGGCCGAGAAATAGCGTTATGGCAAGTGATCCTAATTTCTTGGACATGGCGATGCTCCTTAACACTCGCCGCAGTTACACCCGGTGCCGCGCAAATTTATTGCGCGGCTAACACCAAGTCCTGAAGGAAGGCTGAGTTTTTTCCGAGGTTTCGCTGAGGTCAGGATTGCGGCTTAGTTGCGTAACAGGGTTATAATTGTGCGATTTGGACTCGCCTTGGGGGAGTTGTGGATGGCGACTTCCGCATCGGGACATGGTTGGTCCAGCCGAACCTGAACACCGTTTCTCACAACGGCATGACGGCTCGCTTGGAACCGAAGGTGATGGGAGTGTTGGTGCGCCTGGCCTCCCAGCCTGGCGAGCCTGTGTCAAAAGAGGTAATTCTCAAGACCGTCTGGCCCGATACGTTTGTCACTGAGGACGTGCTCACTCGTTCGATCTCTGAGCTGCGGCGCACATTTCAAGACGATGCGCGGGAACCCCGGATCATCGAAACCATCCCCAAGCGTGGCTACCGGCTGGTAGCGCCAGTGGAGCGCGAACCTGCCGGACCGGCCCTCGCTGCCAAGAGCCGAGTACCCGCGGAACACCTCCCGGCCGATCTTCGCCGACGTCTGAGAGTTGGAATTCTGTTCGGCCTTGCCGCAGCTGTCCTGCTTATCGCTCTGCTGGTTACCGGACCCAGCAGAGTCTGGTACTGGCTTTCGGGCAGGACGGAAGTTCCCCGAATCCGGTCGATCGCCGTCCTGCCTCTGAAAAACCTTTCCGGTGATCCCGGGCAGGAATATTTCGCCGAAGGGATGACCGAGGAACTGATCACCGATCTGTCGCAGATCAGTTCGTTGAAAGTCATCTCCAGAACCTCATCCGAAGTTTACGCGAATACGCACAAACCTCTGCCGCAGATCGCGCACGAACTGAATGTAGACGCTATCGTCGAGGGTTCCGTGCAGCGCTCCGATGGCCAGGTGCGAATCACGGCACAACTTATCTATGCTGCTGAAGATAAGAACTTATGGGCGCAGACCTACGTCCGCGACGCGCAGAGTGCGATCACTCTGCAAAGTGAGGTGGCCGCCGCCATCGCCGATCATGTGGAACAGGCGCTCCTTCCCCCGGGCCTGTCGGCGCCGGTGAGGTCTACCCGCACCGGCCCCGCCAACCCGGAGGCTTACGATTTATACCTGAAGGGCCGCTACTATTGGAACCAGCGATCTGAGACAGGCTTTTGGCGGGGAATCGAAGCTTTCAGGAAGGCCATTGAGAAGGACCCAAACTATGCGCAGGCCTATGCGGGCTTGGCTGATTGCTACGTTCTGTTGGGGCCGAACGACGTCATGCCCGCCAAGGAAGTCTATCCTCTGGCAAGAACTGCGGCGCTGAAAGCGCTGCAGCTCAACGATGCGCTCGCGGAGGCCCATGCGTCGCTGGGGTTTGTTATGTTGCTTTACGATTGGAATCCTGTTCAGGCGGAGAAGGAGTTTCAACGGGCAATCCAGCTCGACCCGAATTACCCGACGGCTCACCACTGGTATGCCTATGATCTCGCTGCCATGAAACGCAACGACGAAGCTGTCGCTGAGATCCGGCGGGCACTTGAACTTGATCCCCTCTCCCCCATTATCAACACCGATGTAGGCCAGATCCTGCTGTTGGCGCGACGGAATGACGAAGCGATTGCGCAGTGTCAGAAGACGATAGGATTGGACCCGCAGTTCGGCCAAGTCTACTTCTATCTCGGCTTGCTGTACGAACAAAAAGGCTGGTTCGACCAGGCCTTCGAGGCTCTCTTGAAGTCAACCCCTGGCTCTGTGGACGCGTCACCCGAAGCAACGATTCGCGTTGCCTACCGGGCCGCGGGTATCAAGGGCTATTGGCGGGAGCGGCTGGCTATGCTCGGGCGCCAGTCGAAACAGCATTACGTCTCCCCGTACACCTTCGCGGTAGTTTATTCCCGTCTGGGTCAGGGAGACAGAGCCTTGGAAAATCTCGAGAAGGGCCTCAATGAGCGCTACCCGTCCATGGTTTTTGTTCAGATTGAGCCAACTTTCGACGGTTTGCGCTCCGATCCGCGCTTCCCAGACTTGATACGTCGCGTGAACCTCCCTCCGGGTTGACGGTTGAACTCGGCCTCGCCTCCGGTTCTTGTGAGAAACCCGGGTTCCGAATTCATCCGCCTGGCAGAAAAAGAACGGTTTGAGCAACCTTTTCAGAAGGTTGCCTGCATCCTACAGAGTGGCCTCCAACCCGAGGGTTAACCTTGCCTTCGCTTGTACAAAGACATAGAATGAGCTTCACGAGTGTGCGTCAAGGAGTACCTCTGTTTATGTCCCAGGTAGGTTTTCAGCACAACGTTTCTTGCTCGGTTTTGTTGGCTTTTGGTCTGATTACTGGGCTTGGAGCAGCCGCTCAGCAGGATACTAAGCCAGCCGACCCGGCAAGCGGGAACCCCCAAGCGCCCGCGACCCAGCAGGTCGACCCGCTCAAACGCCCTATTACTGACAAACAGAAGAAAGAAAACGCCAAGTCGCTGAAGCAGGAGCTTAGCAAAACCTACAAGAAGTGGCTGGATGAAGATGTGGTGTATATCATCACCGACGAAGAGCGCAAAGCCTTCAAACAGCTTTCCAACGACGAAGAGCGCGATCAGTTTATTGAGGCCTTCTGGCAGCGTCGCGATCCCACTCCGGACACCGAAGAGAACGAGTTTAAAGACGAGCACTACCGCCGCATCGAATACGCCAACGAGCACTTCGCTGCCGGGATCCCGGGCTGGAGAAGCGATCGTGGCCGCATCTACATCACCTTCGGCCCGCCGGATGAAATTGATTCCCATCCTTCCGGCGGAACTTACGAGCGCCCGATGGAAGAAGGCGGCGGCGAGACTTCGACCTATCCCTTCGAAGATTGGCGCTACCGGTACATTGAAGGCATTGGCCAGGAAGTCATCGTCGAGTTCGTGGACAGCTGCATGTGCGGCGAGTACCGCATGACCATTGACCGGTCAGAGAAAGACGCGCTGCTGGAGACCCCGAATGCCGGCCTGACCCTCTATGAGCAGATGGGCTTGTCCAGCAAGGCGGATCGCTTTAGCGGGGGCGGTCTCGAACGCCTGGGTGCCGGCCCCATGTCCGCTGATCTGCAAACCAAGGAATTCGATCGCCTCGAACAGTACGCCAAGTTGCAGGCGCCACCTCCGGTGAAGTTCAAGGATCTGGAGGAAGTGGTCAGCCACAAGATCAGCATGAACCTGATGCCGTTCGACGTGCTGGCTGACTTTGTGAAGGTAACCAGTGACACGGTGCTGGTTCCGGTGACCATTCAGATGAAGAACCGTGATATCACCTTCACCAACAAAGACGGTGTGCAGCGCGGGACGGTGAACATTTTCGGTCGCGTCACTACTCTGACGGGACGCATCGCGCAGACCTTTGAGGATACAGTGCAGGCGGACATTCCCGCCGAACTGCTCGCCCGGTCGGCCGAGAATGCGCAAGTCTACTGGAAAGCCCTGCCGCTGAGGCCAGGACGTTACCGTTTCGATGTGGTGGTGAAGGACGTAAATGGCGATCGCACCGGCACGTGGAGCAAGGGTATAGTGGTTCCCGACTTCGCCGACGACAAACTGGAGGCCTCTTCACTGATCGTGGCCGACCAGATGGAGCCGGTGGCAGCCAAGAATGTGGGCACGGGAAGCTTTGTGATTGGCACCATGAAGGTGCGGCCGCGCGTGCCGCCTTCCGATGGCAAGCCCGTATCCTTCAAGCGCGGGCAGAAATTAAATTTCTGGATGCAGGTATACAACTTAAGCGTGGACGACAAGACGCACAAGCCTTCGGCCACGGTGGAATACAATGTGGTGAATGCGACGACCAACAAACCCGTGATTCATGCAGTAGAATCCACGGACCAGATGGGCAATATTGGCGACCAAGTGACCCTGCAAAAAACTCTCTCGGCCTCCAATCTGGAACCTGGTACGTATCGCATTCAAATCAAGGTGAACGACAACATCTCCAAGCAGATGGTGGATCCGACGGCGACCTTCGCCGTGGAATAAGCCGTTCGGCTTGACTCCCTTGAGGTGGTGGGCATGTTCCGTAAGCTCGGGTTCGCGATCGTAGTATTGGGCCTGGCGCTTCCGGTCTGGTGTGTCGACCGGACGGGCACGATCTCGGGCTATGTGCGTAACGCCAACGGCGTACCACAAATGGGTGCTGTAGTTGAACTGTTGGGCTCGGCGGCGCAATCGTTTACGGTGTTTACCAACGAGAACGGCTTCTACTCCGCATCTGACCTGCTTCCCGGTACCTACAGCATCAAATACTCTGCGGCCTTTTTCTTACCGACATTTCGCGACGGCGTAAGTCTACGCGCCGGCAGCAAAATTCTGCTGAACGTGACGCTGGGCACACTGTTCGATGCGGTCAAAATGGTGCCGATGCGTGGACCCGAGGAGGAAGACGACTGGAAGTGGGTGCTCCGCTCCGCCGCCAACCGTCCCATCCTTCGCCTGGTCCAGGCTAGTGCCAAAACTTCGACAGCGTCCGGCGAGCAAGAGGCCGGTAACAATCACGAACTGAAGGGCAGCTTGTCTTTCGTAGCCGGTTCGGCCTCGGAGGGTTTTGGCAGCACTACCGACGTGAATACGGGCTTCTCTCTCGAGCGCTCGATCTTCTCTTCAGACACGATCGGTGTGCGCGGCAACATCGGCTATGGAAGCGCGTCTCCTGCATCGGTATTACGTGCTTCCTACAGCCACAAAATGAGCGATGGGTCGGAGCCCGAACTGGCGTTGACCATGCGCAGCTTGCCGGCGCCCTTCACCATTCCGAACGGCTCCTTGCAGGCCCTTGCCCTTACGACTTCCGATAGCTTTGCCCTGGGTGATTTTATCGAGATGCAATTTGGCAGCGAATTGCAGACCATCCAGTTCCTCGGCCGGGTCACGGCGTTTCGTCCCTTCGGCTCCGCCGATGTTCACCTTTCACCTGACACCGTGGTGGAATACCGCTACGCGACCTCAGAGCCAACCGATTTGCTGGAACGAGGCTTTGAGTCGGCGCCGGCGGATTTGAGCGAAGCCCAGCCGCGCATGAGCATGGTGGGTTACTCGCCGGCGCTGGAGCATGCCCATCATCATGAGCTGTCGCTCTCTCACCGTATCGGTAAGACTGATCTGCAGGCAGCCGCTTATTACGATCGCGTCGTTGACCCCGCGCTGACCGGTGTGGGCGAGTTCGGTACCGATGGCGGCATGACTCTACCCGATCTTTATTCCGGGACGTTCACCTTCCAGGGCAACGATCTGAAGACCGAAGGCGTGCGGGTGGTGGTGGAACATCACTTGAATGACGAAATCACCGCGACCATGGACCTGGAGTACGGCGGTGTGCTGGAGATGGAGAATCCGGGTACGAGCCTGGCGAATGCCCAACAATGGATCGGTACCCGTGACCGCGAAAGCGCCGCGGGCAAGATCAGCGGCGTGGCTCCGAAAACCAAGACGCACTGGGTTGCTTCGTACCGCTGGATCAGCGGCCCGGCGCTCACTCCCGTCGATATGTTTAACGCTTCCGCAGGACGGGCTGACCCCTATCTCAACATCTTTTTCCGCCAGCCCATTCCCGGCTTCCTCCCTGGTCACGTAGAAGCGATCGTGGATCTGCGCAACCTCCTTGCCGAAGGCTATGTGCCTGTTCTCGGGCACGACGGGCGCACCGTCTACCTGGTGCAATCGGCACGCGCTGTCCGGGCCGGGCTGAACTTCAAGTTCTAGGCCTGGTTTGTTCGTGAGTTCCCTCCAGATTACTTTCGAGAGTATCTTCGCGTTACTATTCGGCGGCGCCCCCATTACCGACGTGGTATTTACCTGCTTCAGGTTTGCCCATAGCCTTCTACCCAGACTCCATGGACCTGGGACATGTCACCGGAATTCCAGTTTTGAGCCGCACCAGCGCCCGGCCTGGCGAGCGGCGCCGCAGCTTGCGCTACCGTTGCAGTGGGTTTGCCGAGGTTCTCCGCATACCGAGAATCGGCGTGTCCGTGCGAGCCACGCTGTCGGATCTGAGCCTGCACGGTTGCCTGATTTTGACGGATATTTGCTTTGAGTCCGGCGTGCCCCTCGAAGTCCTTTTGCAGGTGAAAGCGCTTTCGTTTCGCGCCAGCGGGATGGTGAAAGTAGTGCACCGACCGGCGGCAATCGGAATCGAGTTCACTCGTATCAGTGACGGCGCGCAGCGCCGCCTGGCGGAACTGCTGGCAGATCTGGACCGGTTCGTTGCCCTGCCGGCGCGGAAAGTTCAGCCTGTACCGGTGATCGAGTACCAGCCCGAGAATGTGAAGAACCTGCCCGTATCGACTAGGCCGATGCGCAACTCGGAGCCAATCGAACTCGAACTGCCGCTGCGATCACCGGACGTTCATGCGGCGCAGCCAGCCGCGCAGTTGCGACCACAGCGCCTGCTTCTCAGACGCCCGCCGGAAGTAGATGTCTTCGGCTGATTGGGTCTATTCCTTGTACAACCACCCCGCAACCAGTGTGGCCAGAATGCAGCCACCCCAAATGTCCACCATCCAGCCAAGCGGGAAATGACGGGAGAGCGGCGACCAAGCGGCGTTGGCAAAGTTTTCCGGAAAGCTGGCAACGAATCCCACGAGAATGCCGATCTTCAGCGCGCTTCCCGGTCCCGGACCCAGGGTCTGGCGCGACCAGACGTATAAGTGGGCCAGGAAAATCGATGCCACCAGGAGAATAAGAAACCAGTGCAGTACAAACGCCGGGTAACGCGATTGTTTGAGAAACATTCCGGCATTCTGCGCTGCCTGGTAACGGGCATCGGTGATGATGAATTTGCCGACCAAGAAACTCCAGAAGAACCACACTACGCTTCCCACCAAACCACCCAGATACACCCGCCCCCGATTGATGGTCATAGAGCGCCTCCAACGCGAAGAAGTCAGGACATGAAACGGGGATGACGGCGGAAGGATATCATCAAGGCGCAGGCCTAACCCAGTAGCTTGCGAAGGGCCGCCTGCCGGTAAGCGAATGCGTGCTGCAACTTGCGGGTGACGAAAAGCTTATCGGCCCAGGGGCCGAGAGGACCAATGCCCACTTCGTATTCGATCACATCGCGGACAAGAGTGCCTGAAATACCCTCGCGTAGCTCGGCTGTGAACTCGTGACGGTGGTGAAATCGACGGAACGGTCCGCTCTTTTGCACGTCCGCGAAGTGATGGTCCCATTCAAACTCGGTGATCGACGCTGTCCAACGGGCGCGGAGGGGTAGCGGAGGGAGCAATCGGAATGAGGTGACGATCTCCGATCCGACTCCCGCGAGGGATGGGGTGCTCCTACTTCCCGCAGGAGCGATCAGCCGAAGTTCGGTTAGTCTGGTTCCAGTTTTCGGGGGCATGATGCGTGGCAGGTTGTCCGGGTTGGCGAAAAAGAGGAACACTGTCTCGATTGAGACCGGCAGCCATTGCGTGAATTGCGCTGTGCTCATTGTGGACTATGGTTTGCTGCTATTTTGTTTGCCGGGCTCTTTTCGCGAGCGGGCGCACTTGCTCCGCACGTTCGCTATTGCGGCGGAGGAGTAGGAGTGGTCTGATCTGCGGGCGCGGCGGCGGGTGCGGGAGTGGACTCGGCCTGCGTCCCCACCACGTCTCCGATCACGTCGCCTGAAACAATCATCTCCACCCGGCGGTTTAGCTTTCGGCCGGCAGCGGTGCTGTTGTCGGCGATGGGATTGGTTTTTCCCAGGCCGCGAGCGAACACGTTATTAATGGAAACTCCCGAGTCGGTGAGATAGTCACGTACAGTGGCGGCACGTTTCTCCGAGAGCCGCTGGTTAAACTCATCGCTGCCTGTGCTGTCGGTATATCCCTCAATCTGCAGTTTCAGGTCAGGATAGGCCAGCACGATACCGGAAATTCTGGCCAGCCGCTCGCGCGCCGCCGGCTTCAGGGTGTATTGTCCCGGATCGAAGAGCACATCCGGCATGCTGACCACCAAGCCGCGATCGGTATCTCGAGTGTCAAGCACCTGATTGAGCTGGCGCAGCAGCCGCGCCCGCATTTCTTCTTTTTGCCGGATGGCTTCCTGCTTCTGACGATCGGCTTCCTCAGCGGCCAGACGCGCTTTCTCAGCCTCGGCTTGGGCTTGCTGCTGCTGGGCTAGAGCGTCGGCCTGAGCTTTTTGTGCAGCCGCACGGTCCGCTTCTGCTTGCGCCCGTTGACGAGCGTCTTCCTCCGCCTGGGCCTTGGCTTTAGCTTCCGCCTCGGCCGACGCTTTGGCATCGGCTTCGGCTTTTTCCTGTGCCTGCTGCATGGCAAGCTTTTCGGCCGCAATGCGGTCGGCTTCCTTTTTCTTGAGCGTTAATACGCGCGCGTCCTCCGCGGTTTGTGTGGCGCCGCGAGCGACGGTGCCGATGGGCGTTCTGCCCTGCTTGCGTTGCAGATAGTCTTCTGCCCGGGTAAGAAGGTCGTCGGCTTTGCTGAGACTGTCGGCCGCGTACTGCTGGGCCCCGGCAGCTTTGGCAATGGCGACGGCATTGCGGGCTTCCAGCAGATCGAGCGGCGTGTTGGGAGCGGCCTTCGAGGAGGGAAGTTGATCGGCCGGAATATCGATGGTGTATTCGCCGCCCTCCAGCATGTCGAATTTGGCGTCGATCGGTTGCTCGAATCCTTTAGTCTCCTGGCGAATGATGTTTTCAACCACGACCAGGTCGCTCGGCCTCGTGACCGCAAAATACGGCTCCGCCGTTACCACCAGCCCGAACGCCTGCAGATCGGTGGTGACGTCAATTTTGCTTTTGCCATCGTTGTTGGGAACAATTTCTCCCAGGTTAACGGAGCGTCCTTCAGGAGTAATGGCCCACAGCACGTAGGTAAGGTATTGTGCGCCAAACTTACCCGCCGGCTGCAGGTGTGTGAGTTCCGCGCTGATGGCCAACCGTCCTTCTTTGCCATCAACCTTGGCGCGTCCGCCCGCCTCCGGCATAAGGCTGGTTCCTTTGAAATCCACTGTCGTCGAGCCGCCGCGATGACGATAGTTCACCGCTTTGGTAGTGCGTGAAACCACTTTCACGCGGAACACCGGGGTCTGGTCCATGGGCTCGACCGGCGTGGTGTTGTCCTGGGCCCACATCGAGGCCGCTGTCAGTAGCGTTGCGCACAACGCGATGGAATATTTCTTCATACCTCTCTCCTATTAATTGTCATCCTGAGCGAAGTTGTCGTCCGCGAAGCGGGCGACAACGCAGTCGAAGGACCCCGTGTCTTCTCGAACTCTGCAGAGGCGACGCAGGGAGTTCTGACCTCGCATAATTCAGAGCACAGTGCGAATGCCTTGATCCGCCCACCTCAGCGACTACAGGCAAGGGGTCCTTCGACTGCAGGATTGCTTCGTGTTGCGAAGCATTCGCTACGTCAGGATGACGACTGGATAAGCTGAGCCGCCATCGGCTTTCTCAAACTGCGCGATACCCAAATTCATGATTCCACGAACGGCGCCGCCGGTGGAAGTCCCTTAGCAGCTACAGCGGCCGGAGGCCCGAGCCGATTGTTATATATTGGCTGGCGTGTTGCGAAATTACCTTTGTTACTTAATTGTCGTATTCTTTTTCCCCGGTATCGGTCACGCTGCTTCTTACCAATACTTCCGCATCGGGGAAAAAAGCGACGCCCAGCCCACGCCGAGTGCCGGAATTGCCTTGCTGGGTGGCGGTTCCGACATCGATGACGCGTTTCGCTGGTTGTGCGAAAAAGCGAAAGGCGGCGATTTTCTTATTCTTCGGGCTCGCGGCGACGACGATTACAACGCTTACGTAAACGACTTGGGTAAGCTGAACTCGGTGGCCACGCTCATCATTCCCGATCGTGAATCAGCCCAGGAGCCGGCCGTGGCTGAAATCATTCATCATGCGGAAGCAGTGTTCATTGCCGGGGGCGATCAGGCGCGGTACGTCCATTTCTGGCAAGGCACGCCAGTTGAGGACGCGCTCAACGCCCACATCGCCGCCGGCAAACCGATCGGAGGCACCAGCGCGGGGTTGGCAATCCTGGGAGAATTTTCCTACGGCGCGCTGAACGATCCGCCGGACGACAGTTCGCTGGGTTCCGCCGACGCGCTGCGTGATCCGTTTTTCACGCGCATCACTCTGGTACGAGATTTCCTAAGGGTTCCCTTGCTGCGGGACACCATTACCGATAGCCACTTCGCGAAACGCGATCGTCTGGGCCGCAGCCTGGTTTTTCTCGCGCGCATCATGCAGGATGGCTGGTCCCAGCATCCTCGTGAAATCGCTATCGATGAAAAGTCTGCTGTCCTGGTCGAACCGGATGGCAAGGCGAGAGTGGTGGGTTCGGGCCAGGGCGCATATTTCCTGCGGCCGACCAAGGCGCCATCGGTGTGTCAGAAGGGCGTTCCACTGACATTTCAAAGTATTTCCGTCTATAAAGCTCCGGCGGGCACACACTTCGACCTTTTAAGTTGGGCCGGTGACGGCCGAGTCAGCTATGCGCTTTCGGTAGAGGACGGGGCCATTCAATCGACCCAACCCGGGAACGCCTGGTATTGAGAAGGTGCCGGGGAGGATCATCGGCAGTTTGTAATTGTGGCGGGAGTTCGTTATGCGTTCTTGCCAACCCTTCATCGCAGCATTCCTGCTCGCCATCTCGACCTTTTCCACTGGCCAGCAGATCCCCAGCCCGGATCTGCCGCATGGACTTCTCTATATCGTGGATTCGGACCACGGGAGCTCCGATTCCCACGAGCGCATTTTCTCTCTCGATCCCCAGCGGAAGGCGATTCTTAAGAACTATCCTGCCGGCTCGCGTCCGGACATTGCCCTTTCTCCGGATGGCGCGCGGCTTTACGTGGCGTATGAGCAGATGTCGCCGGACCGGACGGAAGGCGTGGGGAAGCTCGACGTGATTGAAACCGCAACGGGTACGGTTTTGGCCTCGGTGCCGAATCCCAATCGCTGGGTCGCCGTGGGTCCGCTGTACGCCTCCGAAATGGCTCTCTCCTCCGATGGCCGCTGGTTGTACATGAAGAAGTTGACACTCGACCTGAACCACCTGCCGGTCGATGCAGTGGCCATCTTCGACACCGCCGCGAACAGGTTCCTGCCCGATGCGATTTCCTTGCCCAAGTGCGCGGCATCTCTATTCGTGCCATGGCCCGACAGCCATACGCTTTCCGTGCTGTGTTCTCAGGAAACGGATCTGCGAACGGTGCGGTTGAACGATCAGGGCGTCCCGGCGAATCTGGTTCCGGCTGGCGTTTCAGTGACCAACCACGGCGCGGGCCAGTGGGTGGGCACTGCATTCATAAGCGGAGCCAATGAGGTCACAGTCATTGCCGCGGACGGCAAGTATTCCAGAGTGAACCTAGACACCAACAAAATCACCCAGGAAGGTGCGATTGCGTTCTCTCCGCCGCTGACTCCTGCGGGCTGGCATCCGCGGGTTCGTGCAACAGAACACGTTACTTCCCTGGGCCGCAGATTTATCGGTATGCAGCCGGTGCTGGATTCAGACGGACGGCTCTACATTCTGCTTTCCCGATCGGATCGCTATATGCACGCCGCTGACGCGATTGCAGTGCTCGACGAAAAGACCCTTCAGCAAGAGGCATTCTTTGAGCTGAAAAGTTCGACTCGGGGGACGCGGAGTCTTTTCTGGAGCGGAGCCATTGGAGATGACGGCAACCGGCTCTATCTCCTGGGTGTCGAGTCCAAGAGCGGAATCGTGCATGTGCTGCATTTGCCGGACGGCAAGGAAGTCGACACCATCAAGGGCGTGGGGACGACCCCGACGATCATGATCGTCTCGCCGTAACTGCGCAGCGCCAGAGGGCCCGTTTTCAACAGACCCGAAAAATCTGACGGCAAGGGTGTGCCGGGAACCTAAGTCCTAAACCCTATTCCTAGCGGTCATCGAGTCAGTTAGCCACAATTTCTGGTGGTTTCCCTGGTTGACTAATTACCCCTACTACGACCCATAACTTTGTTATTGACAACAAACAGGTTAGGCGTAAGATGTGGACAAAAGTGGTAAGAAGTGGTCAAGACAATAGAGATCGTGGGCGAAACTGAAGCAACGAGAGGCGCCAGTGGATTTTGCAGCTGACACCGTCGAAAAAAGCCCGAACGAACCCGATTTGACCTGTTTCTGGACCGCTTTTACCTCCCTCGTAGCTGTGGCCGTAGTGAAGAGATGTTCCACCCCGTTAAAGGGAAGAATGCATGTTTCGCGGCAATCACCCAACTCGCGTCGACGAAAAGGGGCGGCTCAAAGTCCCGGCCGAGTTCAAGCGGGTGATCGACGAGAAATACGCCGCGCAATTCTACATCACCAGCCTGGATGGCAAGGTTGCACAACTGTATCCCTTCGAGGAGTGGGAACGGATCGAGCAGAAACTGGCGGCGCTCTCCACCTTCAACCCTACGAAGAAAAAGTTTCTGGACCGGGTGAATTACTGGGGACAGATGGTCGAGATGGACGGTCAGGGCCGCTTACTGATGCCGCAACTGCTGCGCGACTCGGCACAGATAAAGGGCGAAGTGGCGGTCACCGGTAATCTGACGCACCTGGTGGTTCGCAACCTGGAGCTGTACCGGAAAGAGATCGAGGAACAAGAGTTCACTTCTGAGGATGAGAAGACGCTCGACGATCTGGGCATCTAGTGGACGAGGGTACAACAGACACCCCTCAGGGGGTTGGGCATGGTGGCAAACATGTTCCGGTTCTTTTAAAAGAAGCGATCGACTTTTTAGCCGTGCGGCGTGGCGGGACTTATATCGACGCCACGGTGGGCCTTGGCGGGCACAGTTACGAAATCGCAAAACGCCTCGGCGCACCGGGTCATTTGATTGGGGTCGATAAGGACCCGGCGGCGCTGGAGATTGCGCGCGAGAAGCTGGTTGAGGAGCGACAGCCCGACTGGCCGACGGTGACGCTGATGCATCGGTCGTTTGCCGAATTGGCCAACGACCAACGGCCAGCGACCACGGACGGAATTCTCGCTGACTTGGGCGTAAGCAGCCTGCAATTCGGCGACCCGGCGCGAGGCTTTAGTTTTCAGGCGGAAGGACCACTCGACATGCGGATGAATCCGCAAGCCGGGTTGACCGCCGAACAAGTGGTAAACCAGTTCGACGAGCGCGAGCTTGCCGACCTGATTTACGAATTCGGTGAGGAAAGGAGGTCGCGGAGAATCGCCAGAGCCATTGTCCGGTCGCGGCCGATATCGACGACAGCGCAACTTGCAGCCGTGATTTCAGCCGCGGCCCGGCCAATGAATCAGGCGGAACGACGGATTCATCCCGCGACGCGAACCTTTCAAGCTCTCCGAATATTCGTAAACCATGAACTGGACGATCTGCGGGTGCTGCTGAGCGCAGCCCCGCAGCTGCTGAAACCGGGCGGGCGGCTGGTGGTCATCAGCTTCCACTCGCTGGAGGATCGCATCGTGAAAGATGCGTTGCGCGAGGGGGCGAAGCTGGGTCAGTACACAGTGCTGACCAAGAAGCCGGTGATGGCGGCGGAAGAAGAAGTTGATCGCAATCCGCGGTCGCGCAGCGCGAAGCTGCGGGCAGCGGAAAAGATTTCTTAAGTTTTGTCATTCGAGCGCAGCGAGGAGTCCGCTGTTTGCCGGCGCGAAGTACAGAGATCCTTCGCTTTGCTCAGGATGACAAAGGGTTAGAAAAGTTTCCGGGACGGCATCGCCTCTCTCTCAAAGGGCGAAACAAAAACCCTCTCTTTCGATGCCGTTCCGGAGAAGGTTCCAGGTGGTGGGTAGAAAAGAGGAAACGATGTACACAGGCACTTTAATCGATGAACTGATGGCAGCGGTGGAGCGCAACGAAAGGCGCTCACTGCAAGCGCATTCGCAGGAGGAAACACCGATATCCTTCTACGCTGCGCAGCCGGAATTGGTTGGGTTCGAGTCTGAGTTGGTAGGAGCCGCATAAATGGCCGCATCGGCGATCGCAGTACCGGGCACGGTTCACCCCCGGCGCAAACCTTGCTGGACGGGCACTCCTGAAATCTACTTCTGCAAAGCCATTGACAACTCCCGGCTGGTGAAGGTGGAAGATCCCAAACGCAGCCGGGAGATGAAACAATTCGGCGTTGCGCTCGCCTGCCTGTTTCTGCTGGTGATGACCTATACCTGGCAGCATTTTAAGGCCATCGAATACGGCTACCGGGTCGAATCGCTCAAGACGCAACGCGAGAGCCTGCTCGAGGTCAATCGCGCGCTGCGCTTGGAAGAAGCGTCGTTGTCCTCGCCGGAGCGGATCGACAAGCTGGCGCGCGAATACGGCATGCAACCGCCGCAAGCTGGCCAGGTGATTCGCATGGACTCGGCGTCGCCGGATTCCAGCACGCCGGAAATGGCCAGTGCAGCGGTCCGCGTGATCTCGATTCCGTAGTGGTGGTGAAGGACGGGCGTCTTTGCCCGTCAGAACTTTCTGGCGGCCTTGTATTTCAAACGGGCCGCCATCTTTGTCTGAGAGGCGATTCGGTGGCGTCCAACCCGTCGCGCAACACGAGCAACGTAAGACTCTACCTTCTGGCGGGAGTGCTGGTGTTGTGGTGTTGCGGCATCTGCCTTCGCCTGGTCTATCTGCAAATCTTCCGCTACGGCACATTCGAGCAGCGAGCCCAGCACCAGCAACAGCGCACGGTGGAAGTATCGGCTCGCCGCGGCATCATCTATGACCGCGCCGGCCGCGAGTTGGCCATGTCGGTTTCCGTCGATTCTGCCTTCGCGGTGCCTACGGAAATTCCCGATCTTGCTGGAACCATCTCGCTGATCTCGCGGATTACGAAGTCCGATCCGCGTGAGCTGCTGGCCCGCTGCAAGGCCGGTAAAACTTTCTGCTGGGTGGCTCGCAAAGCGGATGCCGAGACCGCGGAGCGCATCCGCTCTCTCAATCTGCGCGGCATTTACTTCCAGAAAGAATCGAAGCGCTTTTATCCCAAGGGCGAACTGGCCGCCCAGATGATTGGTTATGTCGGCACTGATGACGAGGGCCTAAGTGGCATCGAGCGTGAATTTGACGACCAGCTGCGCGGCCGTCCCGGCGAAATGCTGATCTCCGTCGACGCACGCCGAAAATGGTTCGGCAGCGTGGAGAAGCAGCCCGAGCCGGGCCAGAACGTGGTGCTTACCATCGACCAGCAAATCCAGTACATCGCCGAGCGCGAACTGGAAACCGCGATGGAGCAGACCAAAGCCATCAGCGGGACCGTGGTGGTGGAGAATCCTCATACGGGCGAGATTCTGGCGTTGGCCAACCGGCCCACGTTCAATCCCAATCTGACTCGCGAAGTTTCTCCGGACAAACTGAAAAATCATGCGGTCAGTGATGTCTATGAGCCGGGGTCGACTTTCAAGCTGGTGACGATTTCGGCAGCGCTGGAAGAGAAGCTTACCAACCCGCAGGAAGTGTTCGATTGCCAGATGGGATCGATCGTCATCAATGGCATGAGAATCCATGACAGCCGGCCTCACGGGCGCCTTTCGGTCGCCGATATCCTCGCGGAATCAAGCGACGTGGGCTCCATCAAAATCGGCATGCGGCTGGGCGACGACCGGTTGTACAAATACATTCGAGGATTCGGCTTCGGCCAGCCCACAGGCATTGAGCTTCCCGGTGAAACTCGCGGCCTCACCAAGCCGCCGAGCCGCTGGTCGAAGGTTTCGTTTGCGGCGATATCTATGGGTCAGGAAATTGGCATCACGCCGCTGCAATTGGCGGATCTGATTTCCACGATGGCCAACGATGGCAGCAGGGTTGCGCCGCGGGTGGTTGCTGCAATTTCCGATCCACAGAGTACGCCGCAGACGATTGCCTTTCATCCGGTTGAGCAGCAGCGCGTGATTTCGCCGTTTACGGCTGCCGAGATGCGTCAGATGATGCAGGGAGTGGTGCTGCATGGCACCGGGAAGAAGGCAATTCTTGAAGGCTACAGCTCGGCGGGAAAGACCGGTACCGCGCAGAAAGTCGATCCCGCCACGCACGCCTATTCGCACACCAAATATGTAGGTTCGTTTGCCGGATTTGCGCCGGTGAATAATCCGTCCATTGTGGTCGCGGTTATTCTTGACTCAGCGGTTGGCCTGCATCAGGGCGGGCAGGTGGCTGCGCCTGTGTTCCATCGGATTGCCCAGCAGGTGCTCGAGTATTTGCATACGCCGCACGACGTCGAGTTGCCACAGCAGCGTCAGGTGTTGCTGGCCGCGCGGCAAGGCAAGGAAGAGGATCTGGCTGAGGGGTCGCCGGACCGGCTGGGAGATACGCTGGATGTCGCGGCGGAGAATGCGGTCTCAAATTCGGTCGCGAGCAACGCATCTGCACCGCCATTGGTCGTTTCCACTCCTCCGGTCGCGGTGGTGCCGGCTGCGATGCGGCAGCCATTAGCTCCGCCAGCCGAGGAAGCCGCCCCAGAGGCGAATGCTGCAGCGGCGCCGAACCCGGCTTTGTCTGCGGACCATCTTCCCTCCAATGGGACTGTGGTTCTTGAGATCGATCAGGGCGGAGTTCCAGTCCCCTCCTTTGCCGGCAAGGGCGTGCGCGCAGCAATGGAGATGGCAGAAGAGAGCGGCCTGGACTTGGAGGCGGTGGGCAGTGGCGTAGCGCGTGACCAATCGCCGGCTGCCGGCATGCATGTTCCTGCTGGGACAAAGGTGACGGTGAGGTTCGAGCGTTAACCGTAGATGCGTCGTGCCGCGGTGACGACAGCCTTCGACTTCGCTTAGCACAGGTTCTGCCTCTACACAGCTCGTGCCATATAATTCACACCAATGACGTTCCAACAACTTCTGTATGGGGCGGAAGTCCTCGCCCAGCGTGGGGATGCCAGTGTCTCCGGGCTCGAGTATGATTCGCGCCGCATCACCCCTGGAAATGCATTTATCGCCATGCGAGGTGAATCGAGCGATGGCAACAGGTTCATCGATAAGGCGATCGCCGCCGGGGCGGTTGCCGTGGTTAGCGATTCATCCGAGGAGAAGCCGCGAGAAAATGTGGCGTGGGCGCAGGTGGCGCACGGACGCCGAGCCCTGGCCCGGCTCAGCGCCAACTTCTACAAGCGGCCAGCCGAGCGGCTCTCGGTCACCGGCATCACGGGGACCAACGGAAAAAGCACTACCGCATTTCTGCTCGAATCCATTCTGACCGCCGCCGGCCGCAAGAGCGCGCTGATAGGGACCATCGAATATCACGTCGCCGGCAAGGTCCTGCCGGCACCCCACACCACTCCGGAATCACTGGACCTGAATCGCATTCTGAATCAAGGTCTGGGTGATGGCGGGACGGAAGCGGTGATGGAAGTCTCTTCGCATGCGCTGGCGCAGCAGCGGGTCTACGGTATTCCCTTTGCTGTGGCCGTGTTCACCAATCTGACGCGCGACCACCTCGACTACCACCACGGCATGGAAGAATACTTCGCGGCGAAACGTCTTCTATTTGAAGGCTGCGGCACAGACGCTCCCCATGTGGCGGTGCTTAATATTGATGATGAGTACGGCCAGAAGCTGGTGAAGGTCAGCGGCAGCCGTGGTTCACAGGTTCTCACTTACAGCCTGAAGAAGGCGGATTTCCGCGCTGAGAATATTGCCATCGCTTCCCGGGGCACGCGCTTCGATGTGATCACTCCGCGGGGCACCATCCCCGTGTTTTCTCCGCTCATTGGCAGAGTGAACGTCTACAACATCATGGCGGCGGCCGCGGCCGCGTATGCCCGAGACTGCAAGCTGGAAGCGATCGCGCAGGGAATCGAGGCGTTGAAGCGGGTCCCCGGCCGCTTTGAGCGCGTGGACTGCAGGCAACCGTTTACCGTAGTAGTCGACTATGCCCACACCGACGATGCATTGCGCAACTTGACCTCGTTAGCGCGCGAATTCGTGCAACAGGCCGGATTAAAAGGGCGCGTCATCACGGTCTTCGGCTGCGGAGGCGACCGCGACCGGGCCAAGCGGCCGCTGATGGGCGAAGCTGCAGGGCGAGGAAGCGACTTTGCGGTCCTGACCTCGGACAATCCGCGCAGCGAGGAACCGCTGGCGATCATGAACGATGCCATGGTCGGGCTGCAGCGCTGTGGGGCGAAATACAAAATGGAGGCGGATCGCAAAAGCGCGATTGCTCTGGCGATCCACGAAGCTGGGCCTGGAGACATTATCTTGATCGCGGGCAAAGGCCACGAAAAGGTGCAGATCACGCGCGACGGCCCCATCCCTTTCGATGATGTGGAGGTAGCTAAGACCTTGTTGCGCGAGTCCGGATACAGTTGCGAGGCGGCAAATGCCGCTGCGGGAAAGCATTCATGAAACTGCCGCTCTCCCGAATTGCCGAGTTTCTTCCCGCCACGGGAGAATTCGACCATAAAGCGATCGCCGCGGGATATTCGGTGGACTCCCGTACCATCCGGCACGACGAACTTTTCTTCGCGGTCAAAGGCGAGCGCATGGATGGCCACGACTTCGTCGATCAGGCGCTGGGACAGGGAGCGGTCGCCGCGGTTGTGCGCAAGGATCAACTCGCCCGCTATGCGGTCAAGACCCGCCTGCTGACAGTGGACGACACTTTGATTGCCTTGCAAACCTTGGCCGGCGCGGTGCGACGGCTGTGGGCGAAGCCCCTGGTTGGTGTAACAGGATCGACCGGCAAAACCACAACCAAGGATGCCATCGCTCATGTCTTGCAGTCGCGCTGGCGCGTTTTGAAGTCCGAAGGCAATCTCAACAACCACTTTGGGCTTCCGCTGATGCTGCTGAAGCTCGAAGCCGAGCACGACATCGCGGTAGTCGAGATGGGCATGTCCCACGCCGGAGAGATTGCCGCCTTGGCGTCGATTGCGAAGCCGGACCTCGGCGTAGTGACCAACGTTGCCCCGGTGCATCTCGAGTTTTTCAATTCCGTGGCAGACATCGCACGAGCCAAGTACGAACTGATTGAAGGGCTCCATGCCGGCGGTACTGCGGTGCTCAACGCAGACGATGCATATGTTTCGCAATTTGGCCGCGATTTTCACGGCAAAGTAGTTTTTTATGGATTGAAGCCAGCCGCCGATGTGCGCGCAGAAAATGTGCAGCCCAGAGGCGCAGCCGGATCGACGTTCGACCTCGTTGTGGGAGGTTGCCGGGAGCCGGTGGCTTTGCCCCTTGTGGGCGGCCACAATGTCTACAATGCGCTGGCCGCAGTCGCCGTCGGCTTGGAACGTGGCCTTACTCCCTCAGACGCGGCAACCGCGCTCTCCACACTGACTCCATCGGACAAACGCGGGCAGGTCGTCCAATTCGGCAACATCACCGTTCTCAACGATTGTTACAATTCAAATCCGACAGCTCTGAAGGCCATGGTTCATACTCTGGCCGCGATGCCGGCTGCGCGACGGATCGTGGTCGCGGGTGAGATGCTCGAACTGGGGCCGGCGGGCGAGGAGATGCATCGCGATGCCGGCCGGCATATCGCGGAGAGGAAAACTGATGTGCTGTTAGGTGTTCGCGGATTGGCGCAGGCCATGGTGGATGCTGCCAGACGCGCCGGAATGCGGGCGGAGTTCGTCGCCACTCCGGAAGAGGCGGGAGAATGGTTGGCGCGTGAGACGCGGGACGGAGACGTGGTGCTGTTGAAAGCTTCGCGGGGTGTGAAGCTGGAGAAGGCGCTAGAGACATGGAAGAGGTTGAATAACCATGCATAAGCCCGGCTGTATCGAACGACGATGTGCCAACGGCTAATGGCCAACGACTAACGGCCTGATCTATCAAGCGGAGGCGGATTGCTTTACTGGCTGCTCTATCTCAAGCTCTTCCATTATTTTCCGCCGTTTCGCATCTTCCGTTATCTGACTTTCCGTACTGCCTTTGCCAGCCTGACCGCGCTATTCACAGGGCTGATTGTGGGACCGCTGGTCATCAATCGCCTGCGTGAATTTCAAATCCGGCAATACATCCGCGAAGAGGGCCCTAAAGCTCACCAGAAAAAAGCCGGCACCCCTACCATGGGCGGTCTCCTGATCGCCATTTCCATCGTGATTCCGACTTTGCTTTGGGCCGATCTCAGCAACCGCTTCGTCTGGATCGCGGTGCTCAGCACGACCGCCTTTGCCGCCATCGGCTTTACCGACGACTACACCAAGGTCGTTCATCGCCGGAATCTGGGCCTCACCGGGAAGGCCAAACTGGGGTACCAGATTGCCACCAGCGTTCTGGTCGCGGTGGCGCTGATCATCATGGAGACGAAGGGGTTGTACTCCACACGACTGCAGGTGCCGTTTGTGAAGCAGTTTCGTCCCGACCTGGTGATTGGCTCGCTGAAACACAATCCGCATTGGTGGTGGCTGGGGTTCCTGCCGTTTGTGGCTTTTGTCGTGTTGGTCATCGTTGGATCGAGCAACGCCGTAAACTTGACCGACGGCCTGGATGGTCTGGCCATTGGCTGTACCGTGATCGCGGCCGGCGCGCTGGCGGTGCTGACTTACGTCAGCGGCCATGCCACCTTTGCCGCTTACCTCGAACTGCAGCGCATGCCGCAAGTAGGAGAGTTGACCATTTTCTGTGGTGCCATGGTCGGGGCGGCCATCGGATTTCTCTGGTACAACGCTCATCCTGCGGAAGTGTTTATGGGGGATGTGGGCTCGCTGGCTTTGGGCGGAGCCATCGGTACGGTCGCGGTGATGATCAAGCAGGAGCTGCTGCTGCCTTTTATTGGCGGGGTTTTTGTGATCGAGGCGGTTTCGGTGATCCTGCAGGTTGCATCTTATAAGCTTCGCAAGAAACGTATTTTCAAGATGGCGCCCCTGCATCATCATTTCGAGTTGCTGGGCTGGTCGGAGTCGAAGATCATTGTGCGCTTCTGGATTGCATCGCTGGTGTTTGCATTGTTCGCGCTGACAACGCTGAAGCTGCGGTAGACACGGTCGATGCCGCAGCCCGGAAGCAGATTCCCCGTCGCTGCGCTTCTCGGAATGACAAGGTCGAGAGCCCATGGATCTGAACAACAAACGCGTGCTGGTGGTCGGCTTGGGGAAATCAGGCGTGGCTTCGGCGCTGTTTCTGAAAGCACGTGGCGCACGCGTCACCGTATCCGACACCAAGACCCCGGATCAGCTGAAGGAAGAAATTCCCAAGCTGCTCGATGAAGGTATTGCTGTCGAGACCGGGGGGCATGGCGAGCGCACCTTTCAGAATCAGGACCTGATTGTTGTCAGTCCCGGCGTTCCGGTGGACGCGCCGCCTCTGGTTCAGGCTCGTGCCCATGGAGAGAAGGTCATCGGCGAGATCGAACTGGCGGCGCAATTTTTTCCTGGCCGTATTGTCGCCATCACCGGCTCGAACGGCAAGACCACCACGACCACGCTGGCCGGTGAAATTGTCACGGCGGGAGGATTTGCGACCGTGGTCGGCGGCAACATTGGTACGCCGGCAATCACTCTCGTTCCGGGCGCTACATCCGCGACCGTCGCTGTGCTGGAAGTTTCCAGCTTCCAGCTGGAAACCGTTCAAACGTTCCATCCCTGGATTGCGGTCATCCTCAACATAACCCCTGACCATCTCGACCGGCATCGCACGTTCGACGCCTACACCGACGCCAAAGCGCGCATTTTTGAGAACCAGCAGGCCGATGACTTCGCGGTTCTGAACGCAGACGACCCCACAACTGCCGGGCTGGTCACTCGCACTCGAGCGCAGGTCTTCTGGTTTAGCCGCAAGAAGGAGGCCCAACAAGGCGCTTTTTTGCGCGACGGCCGCGTTTTGTTTCGCGATGAGCGGGGACAGCGGGAGATCATGCTGTCTTCCGAGATTCCGCTGAAAGGCTCCCACAATGTCGAGAATGTCCTGGCCGCGGTATGCGTGGGATCGCTGGCGGAAGTATCACCTGAGCGAATCCGCCAAACGGTGGGCGACTTCAAAGCGGTCGAACACCGCCTGGAGCACGTGGCTACCATCGGCGGAGTCGAATACTACAACGACTCCAAGGCGACCAACGTCGATGCCACCATCAAGGCGCTGGAGTCGTTTCCTGCGAACATTCATCTGATTCTCGGCGGCAAGGATAAAGGCAGCGACTACACCGTTCTTAACCACCTGCTGCAGCAGCGTGTGAAGCGCGTGTATACCATCGGGGCGGCCGCCTCGAAGATTGAGTCGCAGATCAAAGGCGCGGCGGAGATCGTTCACGCCGGGACGCTGGAGAAAGCTATCGAACTAGCGCACCAGGCCGCCACTGCAGGAGATGTCGTGCTATTGGCTCCCGCCTGCGCCAGCTTCGACCAGTTCCGCAGCTACGAGCATCGCGGAAAAGTGTTTAAAGAAGTGGTAGAGAAGCTGGCGGTGTAGGCGCCAGTGGCCCGCCCGTGCCGGAATCGAGTTCGAACCGGCTGCCGACCTGTGCTCGGTTTGGACAGCCGAGGGCGGTTGTCCCCACGTGCATCAACTCTTCTCCCACGAACTATTCCTCCCACGTGAACCATATCGATCAACAATCCATCGTCAACAATCGCCGATTCTTCTCCCTACTCCGTGGTGAAATGAAAATCCCATGGCCAAACGCGTGAGTGTCGACCGGTGGCTGTTCACTATTACCTTGCTGCTGATCTTTGCCGGCCTGGTCATGGTTTTCAGCGCTTCCGCTGTCATGGCTAAAGAGCGCTACGGCTCCGGATATTTCTTTCTTCTTCGCCAGTTGGGATGGGCGACCGCCGGGTTGCTTGCCATGGCTCTGGCCGCGAAGATCGACTACAAGCGCTACAACCATCCTGCCATCGTCTTCTCGCTGCTCGGACTTACCACGCTGATGCTGATCGCGGTCTTCTTTCTGGACCGCGCCCACAATACGCATCGCTGGATGCACTGGGGACCGTTCTCGTTTCAACCCTCCGAGATGGCCAAACCTGCGCTCATTCTCTTCCTGGCATTTTTTCTGGAGAATCGCACCAAGTCCATGAAGGACTGGCGCAACACTCTGTTACCGGCGGTTGTCCCCACTCTGGTTTTTATCGGTCTTATCGTCTTTCAGCCTGACTTGGGCACTGCCATCGCCTGTGCGGCCATCACAGTTTGCGTATTGTTCGTGGCCGGAATGGAGATGCGCTACCTGGGATATGCCTTCCTGGGCTCGCTACTGCCGTTATATTTCCTGATTTTTCATGTTGCTTACCGGCGGGCCCGCATTCTGGCATTTCTCGATCCTTATTCCGACCCGCAGGGACGCGGCTTTCACATCATCCAATCACTGATCGCGGTGAGTACTGGCGGCATCAGCGGAGTGGGTCTGATGGAAGGCAAGCAGAAGCTGTTTTATCTGCCCGAGCCCCACACTGATTTTATTTTTGCCGTTACCGCGGAGGAGTTGGGCCTTGTGGGTTCGCTGGTGATTATTCTGCTGTTCGCGATCTTTCTTTGGCGAGGAATTCGAACCGCTCTCAGGACAGAAGATATGTTCGGGCGCTTCCTGGCGGTAGGCATTACCAGCATGATCGTGGTGCAGGCGTTCATCAACATCAGCGTAGTTCTCGGCCTGCTGCCCACCAAAGGAATTCCGCTGCCATTCGTCTCCTACGGCGGGTCGTCATTGTTTTTTGCCCTGATCTGCGTCGGCGTGCTGCTGAATATCTCGAAGCAAGCCGAGTAACACGCGTGGCGATGGCCGGGGGCGGCCGTCCCCCCGTAATCACTTCTGATTTATAGTCACTGCATGCGAGCCATCCTGGCAGGCGGCGGAACCGGCGGCCACGTCATCCCCGCGCTTGCCATCGCTCAGCAGTTGCAGAAGCAATACGGAGCCGAGGTGCTATTTGTTGGGACAGCGCGCGGCATCGAGAATCGTCTGGTGCCGGCCGCCGGCTTCGCTTTGCGATTGGTGCAAGTGGGAGCACTGAAGAACGTCAGTCTGGCCACTCGGCTGAAGACATTCGTTGATTTGCCGCAAGCCGTCTGGGAATCGAGCCGTATCCTCGGGGAATTTCGCCCGCAGGTTGTAATCGGAGTCGGTGGATACGCCTCGGGGCCAGCCATGATGGCGGCAATTTTGCGGGCGACACCGACCCTGGTGTTCGAGCCGAACTTTGTTCCCGGCTTTGCCAACCGTGTGGTGGCTCGTTTTGTCTCGGGGGCTGCGGTGCACTTTGCCGAGACGGGAAAATACTTCCGGCGCTGTGTGCTGACCGGAGTTCCGGTGCGTGAAGCGTTCTTCACCATCGCAGAGTCGCCCGTGAATTTCGCGCCCGTTCTGCTGATCTTCGGCGGAAGCCAGGGCGCGCACGCCATCAACCAGGTGGTTATGCAGTCGGTGGCGGAGTTGCTGAGACGCATTCCTGATCTTCACATCATCCATCAAACCGGGGAACGTGACTATAATGACGCGCAGGCGGTCTACGCTCAGTTGGCCGGCTCGGTCGAGGCCCATCGCTTTATCGATGACATGCCGGCGCAATTTGCGCGCGCGAGCCTGCTCATCTGCCGCTCAGGAGCAAGCACCGTGGCTGAAATCACTGCGGCGGGCAAGCCGGCGATCTTTGTGCCTTTTCCGCGCGCGGCGGACGATCACCAGAAGCGCAACGCGGAGGCTTTGCAACGCGCCGGCGCGGCCGTGATGCTTGAGGAATCCCAGCTGAGTTCTGAGAGCCTGATCGCGACCGTGAGTTCGCTGCTGCAGGACCGGCCGCGATTAGCCGCCATGAGCAACGCTGCCCGCAGCTTGTCGCATCCTAACGCGGCCCGCGAGATAGCTGAAATGGCGGCAAAGTTGGCGGGAGCCACGGGCCCCAAGGAGTTGTCATCCTAAGCAAGCGTTTTTTGACGCAGCGAAGGATCTCGGCGAGCCGCGCAAGTGTCGCGTTCTTTGCGACACAATCATCGTGCGTCTGGCTCGCTTCCTTAGAATGTTTGCCAAGATTCAGCGCATCCATTTCGTAGGCATCGGCGGCATCGGCATGAGCGGTATTGCCGAGGTGCTGCTGAACCTCGGCTACAAGGTTTCCGGGTCCGATCTGAAGAGTTCGGCCATCACGCAGCGTCTCGCCGGCCTGGGCGCGATTGTCTTTGAAGGACATGCCGCGGAAAACATCAGCGGAGCCGAGGTTGTGGTTGCCAGTTCTGCCGTGTCTCCAGAGAACCCTGAAATCGCCCAGGCGCACGCGCAACATATTCCGGTGATCCAGCGGGCCGAGATGCTGGCCGAGTTGATGCGCCTGAAATACGGCATTGCCATTGCCGGCATGCACGGCAAGACAACAACCACGTCTATGGTGGCAGCGGTGCTGGCAGGCGGGGGCCTGGACCCGACGGTGGTGGTCGGCGGGCGCGTCGATGCCCTGGGATCGAACGCGCGCCTGGGCAAGTCGCACTATCTGGTGGCCGAGGCCGACGAGAGTGACCGGTCATTCCTCAAGCTCTCGCCCATCCTCTCTGTCGTTACCAACATCGACCGCGAGCATATGGACTGTTACCGCAACATGGGTGACATCAAGCGCACCTTCCTGGAATTTATGGACCACGTGCCGTTTTACGGGGTGGTGGTGGTGTGCAACGACGATCCGGTCTTGCGCCGTTTGCTCCCCCAGGTCAGGCGCAGGACGGTTACCTATGGAACGCGGCGCCAATCCGATTTTCACATCCGCCCCGGAGAAACGACTGCTGAAGAGGGATCGGTCGTCAGTGAGTTCCACGTCACCTACGGAAAGCGAAGTCTGGGGGACTTCCGCCTTCATGTGCCCGGTGCCCACAACATTCTCAATGCCACGGCGGCTATTGCCGTAGGCGTGGGTTTGGATGTCGAGATCGAACAGATTCGCTCCGCACTGGAGAACTTCCGTGGGGTCGACCGACGTTTTCAGCTGCGCGGAAAAGCCGCAGGCGTCAGCGTAATCGATGACTACGGCCACCATCCCACCGAGATTCGCGCTACTTTAGCGGCTGCTCGCCGGTGCGGATTCCGGCGGATCCATGTAGTTTTCCAGCCACACCGTTATACTCGCACTCGCGATCTGCTGGACGACTTTGCCACCGCCTTCAAGGAGGCAGACACGCTCCTGATTTTGGACATCTATGCCGCCAGCGAAGCGCCCATCGAAGGCATTAGCGGCGAGACCCTGGCGCGACGGATTTCAGAAGCTGGGGGCGTGCCGGCGCGCTATGTGCCCTCTTTCTCCGAAGCTGCCGAGATGGTTGCCCAGGAAGCTAGGGAAGGGGACATGGTGCTCACGTTGGGAGCCGGGAACGTCGCGCAGGTTGGCCCGATGATTCTGGAGAAAATCGGGACCAGGCAGCCCCTCCCGCTGCCGGGAACCTTCTGAGCCGGCCATCCGTACATAACACTGGAGCACGGATAACGCTTTTCCAGGTCGTCCGTCTAATCCCGTAAAGCAACAAGGAGCAATCGGATGGCTTCGGAAAAAGTTCTCTACTGGATGGTTTTAGGAGTGGCGGTTCTTTTCCTGGGGAATCAATTTGCCCGGCAATACAAAGGCAGTTGCCTGGCACGGCGGTCTTTGGCAGTCGTGCAGGAGCTCTCCGGCGAGGCCAACCACGTGATGGCATTGGCCGGAGTGACACTGGACAGGAGTACTCTCCCGCTCGTCCGCGAAACCAAGGTTGTGCGGTTTCAGACGCAGTTGGCCTCGATGGATGCGGCCATTGCCCGGGAACAAGCCGCTTGTGCCCGCATGCAGGCCGAGCAAGCCCGCCGCATGGCTCTCCAGGAAGTACAACACATGCGGCTGCAGTCTTTCTGTCCCCGGCAGGCGCTCAGGCTCGATGTGCACGTACCCCGGCCAGACAGCACACTCTGAGGTCAACTGTCCGTTTACCCTGAGCTGAAAAATTTTCTGCTACCTTCCGTTCGTTCTGTCACTCCAACTACAGTTATAACTTCTTCGTCGGGGGAGGAACTATGCAGGAGACCGCTCAGCAGTACATAGCACGTATGCTCAAGCACACCGAAGGCAAAGAACCGCTGCGGGTGCAGCAGGAGACGCCCAGGAAACTGGAAAAACTGATCAAGCCGCTCAGCAAAGCGCAGCTAACTCGTCAGCCCGAACCTGGGAAGTGGTCCATTGCGCAGGTGCTCGCTCACCTCGCCGACGCCGAACTGGTAGGTGGCTGGCGGATGCGCTCGATCATCGGCAGCAATGGCATATCTCTCCAGCCCTTTGACCAGGATGTGTGGGCCGAGACTTTCGCCTACTCTCGCCGCGACCCCAAGACATCTTTGGAAACATTCCGGGCCCTGCGGGAAAACAACCTGCGCATGTTGAAGGCGCTGCCCAAGAACCTGTGGGAAAACTACGGCATGCACCAGGAGCGCGGGAAAGAGACTCTCACCCACATCGTCCGCATGTTCGCCGGGCACGATTTGAATCACCTGGCGCAGGTGGAGAGAATTGTGAAAGAAACTGCCGGCAAGCAGAAGCGGGCAGCATAAGAAAAGCGTCGAAAAAAGACTCACCCAGGCAAAACGGCTTGGGTGGCGCACCCCGCGAGGCGTAAGTTGTACTTTCTGTGTCTCCGCACCAAGATTTCCTCTATCTCAATTCGCCAAAAGCGTTTATATTAATGGCGCTCCGCGATTCACCGACGACAACTGACCTGGGTTGATGGCGAGGAAAGCCAGTTCCACCATCTCGCAGGAAGAGTTGTATCCGCAGACGGATGAGCCCGTGTGCGAGCCACTCGACGACGCGCGGTTGCTGGATCTGGATGTGGAAGAAGAGTCGCCTTTCCTGCGCGGCCAAAAACGGGTTTCGGTCCGCCGCGGATCCCTGCCTAAGAAGACCGCGACTCGCCTCTCCTGGATCGCCCTGGGGGTGGGCGTGTTGGCGGTATGCGGCATCGCCGTTACTGCGCTTTACCAATACGGTCAGAATTCCTGGCGCTTTCGCATCAATTCCAGCGACGACATCGAAATTATTGGCCTGGGCGACGTGACCCGTGCCCAAGTGATGGAAGTGATGGGAGAAGACATCGGCCGCAACATTTTCTTTGTGCCTCTGGGACAAAGGCAGAAGCAACTGGAACAGATTCCCTGGGTGGAATCGGCGAGCGTAATGCGCTTCGTGCCCAACCGCCTGCGCATTGAAGTCCACGAACGTACGCCGGTAGCCTTTGCCCGCATCGGTTCCCGGATATCGCTGATTGATGCCGGTGGCACGCTGATGGAGCCGCCCCTCGGCCGCAAGAAAAAATTTTCCTTCCCCGTCATTTTGGGAATGAATCTCAGCGAGCCGCAATCCACGCGGGCGGCACGCATGCGAATTTACAACCAGCTAGTCAGTGACCTCGATTCAAGCGGGGCGCATTATTCGCAAAATCTCGATGAAGTCGATCTTTCGGACTCGGACGACGTGAAAGTTCTGGCCAGCGATCCAGGCGGCGAGGTGCTGGTACATCTGGGATCGTCAGACTTTTTGGATCGCTTCAAGATCTACGTGAGCCATGTGCAGGAGTGGCGCCAGCAGTTCTCTCGATTGAACTCTGTTGACCTGCGGTACGAGCACCAGATCATCGTGAACCCCGACCTGCAGGGAACAGCCAAGCAATCGCCGTTGCCGCCATCAGCAACCAGGGCGGCAATGGCGGCGGGAGTAAAGCCGGCAGCGCTTACTGCTCATGAAGCGCCCGCTGCGGCTGGCGCGACTTCTGTCGCGAAGCCTGCGGTGAAAGGAATCGCGGCTCGAAAAAAGAGCAGTCACGTCCGTCATGGAAAATCTGAAGAAAGTCGATGTGCAGACAAAGGCGAACGCGGGTACGGCACCGGCTGGAGCGGCGGCAAATACGTCCATGGCACCAGCAACCAGTCTGGCCGCGCCCGCAGTAGCCACAGGCGGTAAACCGAGTCCGGGGATTCCCAAGGGGCAATAGCAATCGGGATGGCGAATCAGTATCAGCACTTTCTGACGGTGATCGATGTGGGCAGCGCAAAGACTTGCGTGCTGATGGCGGAGATTACCGATGGCGGGCTCCGTTATCGCGGGCATGGCTTGGCCGAGTCGCGTGGCTCGCGCAAGGGTGTCATCGTAGATCTCGATAAAGCCGTGGCTTCGATTCAGAAAGCGGTAGAGAAAGCCGAAGACATTTGCGGAGCGCCCATCGAGCATGCCCTGCTCGGCGTGGCCGGCTCGCACGTGCGGGGCGTGAACAGCCATGGCGGACTCAGTTTCGGAACCCGCGCCCGCGAGATTGCTCGCGAAGAAATTCGCTCGGCAGTGGATAAAGCCCGTGCGATTCCGCTTCCGGCGGACCGCGAGATTCTTCATCTTCTCCCGCAGGAGTTCATCCTCGATGAACAAAGCGGCGTGCACGACCCTCTGGGAATGATGGCGATGCGGCTTGAGGTTCGGGTTCACATGGTGACGGCGGCGTCGAGCGCTACCCAGAATGTAATTACCGCAGTGAATCGCGCCGGCGTGCACGTCGACGATACCGTGTTCGAGCCCCTCGCCGCCGCCGATTCGGTCCTGCGCAACGATGAACGCGAGCTCGGAGCCTGCCTGGTGGAAATGGGCGCAGGATCCACCAGCGTGATTGTCTTCCAGGAAGGCGCGGTGATTCATACCGCGGTGATTCCGATTGGCGGCGATCACTTTACCAGCGATCTCTCCGTAGGTCTTTGCACTCCGCTGGTGGAAGCTGAAAAGATCAAGAAGATGTACGGCAATGTCGTGGTCACTCTCATTCCAGAAGGCAATGAGGTCGAAGTACCGTCGGTAGGCGACCGGCCATCCCGGCTGATTTCGCAACGCATGGTGGGTGAGATTCTCGAACCTCGGGCCCGGGAATTGTTTGAAATGCTGCGCGATAATCTACGCCACAGCGGGACGCTGGACGTTTGCGTAGGAGGAATCGTCCTGACTGGAGGAGCTTCGCGGCTGGCGGGCGTCCTGGATGTCGCCGAATCCGTACTGCGCCGTCCGGTGCGGCTCTCCTGGCCGATGCCGTTGGCCAAAATGCCGTCGACGCTGGCCGAACCCGAATACGCCACCGTGCTGGGAATGGCTTTCTACAGCCATCGTTCGCGCATCGCGCGCGGCTTGCAGGATACACGCTGGAGTTCGCGGTTGATGGGGTTGTTTGCAAAAAAGGGAGCATGACGAGAGCAGTTAGCAATTGGCACTTGGCATGTGGCCACACCGGCTTCCAGGAGCGGGCCAAAATCGCATGCCGGCTAAATGCCAAGTGCTAAATGCTTGAAAACGAGGTGCAGTATCCATGAAAAAAGAAAATGACATTCGCATCAGTTTTAACGAAGAAGCCCGCAACGACGCCAAGATCAAAGTCATCGGTGTGGGCGGAGGCGGCGGCAACGCCGTAAATCGCATGATCGACGCCGGTATGGAGGGCATCGAGTTCACGGTCGCTAATACCGACTTGCAGGCATTGCGCATGTCGCATGCCCCCATGAAGATTCAGCTGGGCGTCAAGCTGACCAACGGTCTGGGTGCGGGAGCGAATCCCGAAGTGGGGCGCAAGTCTGCGCTCGAAGACTCTGACAAAATCATCGAGGCGCTCGAAGGCGCCGATATGGTGTTCATCACTGCCGGCATGGGCGGCGGAACCGCCACCGGCGCCGCGCCCATCATCGCTTCCCTGGCCAGCGAAATGGGTGCGCTCACGGTCGCGGTGGTGACCAAGCCGTTTGCCTTCGAAGGCAAACGCCGCATGCAGCAAGCCGAACGCGGTATCGCCGAGCTGATGGAATCCGTCGACACCACGATTGTGATTCCTAACGAAAAATTGCTGGCGGTTGCCCAGGACGCCGGCTTCTTCGAATCGTTCCGCGTCGCCGACGATATTCTTCGTCAAGGCGTACAAGGAATTTCGGACATCATCACCATCCCCGGAATCATCAACCGCGATTTCGCCGATGTGAAAGCCATCATGGCTGGGATGGGCTACGCTGTGATGGGCACGGCGACGGCCAGCGGAGCGCGCCGCGCCACCGAAGCCGCGCAAAAGGCGATCGCCTCCCCGCTGCTCGAAGCCGGAGCCATCGATGGTGCCCGCGGCATTCTTATCAACATTACTGGCTCGACCTCGTTGAAACTGGCCGAGGTTCAGGAAGCCTGCACCATCATCCAAAGCGCCGCCGACGAAGACGCCAACATCATCTTCGGTGCTGTGCTCGACGAAAAAATGAAAGATGCGGTGAAGATCACCGTGATCGCCACCGGCTTCAAGGACTCGGATGTCCGTCGGCGCCGGCAGGACTCGCAGCCCATCTTCAACCCCACGCGCGACTTCGACGAATCTTTTGACCGCGCCCCCTCGTCCGACGCGGATTCCGATCCTCTGCCTCCTCCGCCGATGGTGATGGAGGCTTCGTCGCAACCGGCGGCAGCGGTGTCCAGTCATGTTGTCGAGCTCGATGCCATGCGGACGGCGATGATCGCGAACTTCGAGCAGTCGGACCTCGATGTTCCGGCCTTTCTGCGCAAGCGGAATGAAACCATGTGAAGGTGAGCGTGAGGATGCGTCGCGCAGGGGGAAAAGAACTTCCACCGTGGGGGGAATTGACTCAGTAACCGCCCCCAAGTTACGAAAGTGGCAGAAATCACTTGAAGATTGGACAACTCATTGCCCTAGAATGAGTTAGAACCGGCGAAAGAAGTCGCCCGGCAATATGTTTTTCCATTGCGCAGAAAGGGAAAGTTTCATAACATCAACCGTGGCAGGAACTTAGGGCGGCAGGAGGCATTGGCAGCTTCCGTGCTTGAGAAGTGATGTGAACTCCGGGGAACAGGTGGGGGAAGTGATTAAGGGGAATTCGTTGTTGCGTGCCAGTCTCGTCATTTGCTTCGTAGCTTTGTGGTTCGGTCAGGCAACTGCCGCCACGGTCAGCACCCAATCGCTGACCACAAAGAAATCCAAATCGCAAAAAATCAGTGAGACGCAACATGCGCGCAGGCGCATGCATCGTCTGGCGCACAGCCGCCCCACGACCACCGCGCGGGTGAGGAGAGCCAGCCTGCATGCACGCCATCATTACTACGAGCGCTTCCACACCAGTTCGTTTGCCGAAGACATCGCTGACGGCGACGCGACCGCCGGAGAAGATCCTGTGGTCCGCAAGGCCGCGATCGATGCATTGGGCAATATGAACGGAACCGTGGTTGCGATCGAGCCCACCAGCGGACGTATCCTGGCCATGGTCAACCAGAAGCTTGCGCTCTCCAGCGGAGCGCAACCCTGCTCCACCATCAAGCTGTCGGTAGCTCTGGCGGCGTTGAGCGAAGGTCTGATCACCAAAGAGACGGAAGTCGGTTTGGGCGGCCGTTATCACATGAACCTTACCGACGCGCTGGCGCACTCCAACAATGCCTACTTCGAAGCCGTCGGGCGCGAGCTGGGATTTGAAAAGGTCGCTTACTACGCGCATCAGTTTGGCCTGGGTGAGCTGGCCGGTTACGACATTCCGGGCGAGCAACTAGGCACCTATCCGGAAGAGGAGATTCCTACCAAGTTGGGCGGCGTTGGAAAGATGTGCTCCTTCGGCGAAGGCATTTCAATGACGCCCTTGCAGCTGGGGGCTATGGTTTCCGCGATTGCCAACGGTGGCACTCTCTACTATCTGCAACATCCCACCACGCCGGAAGAAGTGGCCAGTTTCGAGCCACGAGTGAAACGGCGTCTGGATATTGCTCCGCTCATCCCGGAAATTTCCGACGGCATGGCGGGAGCGGTTAGCTACGGCACGGCCCGCAGCCTGCGCGTCAATTTCAATGAAGAGGAAATCCTGGGCAAGACGGGAACCTGCTCGCACGATGGCACGCGTTTTGGCTGGTTTGCCTCTTACGCCAACACGGATGTAGGCCGCGTGGTAGTAGTCATTTTCCTGGAAGGTGGCCGTCCGACGTTTGGTCCCAAGGCGGCGGAGATTGCCGGGCACGTCTATCGCAATCTCTACGATCACGACTTCTTTGCCGCAAGGCCTCTCGTACCCACTGACTCCGCCACCGTGAAGCCGGTAACCAGCACCAACTAATCTGCGCGCTGCCTCAGGGTTCTACTCTGTACATGGCGATCATGCCGGCGTCCATGTGCTCTTCAATATGGCAGTGAAAGAGCCAGGTTCCCGGATCGTCGGGAATCATGTCCACCGTCTTCATCTGCGCCTGCAGCAGCGACACCACATCGGTTCGCTGGCCATGATCGAGCACTACATTCCCGTGCCAGTGCGGAGTATGAAGGCTGGGAAACTCCCCCAGAGTCACCAGGTACCAGCGCACCCGTTCGCCTTTCTTCATGGTCATGACCGGCATGTTGGCAAAAATGTATCCGTTGATCGAAACTTTGATGTTGGCAGCCGCAAAGCCGGTGCCTCCGCCCGATAGGTTGCCTTCTAGATCAGCAGGAACGAATTCGAGCTTGTTCACGCCCTTGGGATCCGTTGTGTACGCCTGGATATTGTGATCGATGTACCAGCTGGTGTTTTCGTCAAAGAGCATGAAGAGGGTGACGAACTCGCGGTCCACATCCTTGGGTTTTCCGTCCGGACCGGCCATGCCCTTGCCGGTGATGATAATCGCGCCGATCAGCCCGCTTTCGACATCCCGGTTCTCGTGGGAATGGTAGAGCCAGACTACAGAGCTGGGATCGCCAGGCCCGGGGCCGGCGCGATCCGGAACCTGCCAGGTGTAAACGTGGGTATGGCCGGGCATCACATCGTCATCTTCTTTATCGGCGCCAGTGGTGCCATCGTCATAGTTCGAGCCCTCCGAATCCTTGTTGTAGAAAACGCCATGGGGATGCATGGTGTACGGGCGGGTGGCGTTGTTCTTGAATACCACGCGAATCGTATCCCCCACTTCGCCGCGCAGGATGGGCCCGAGAATGCCGGTGTGCTCCCACTCCGGGGCGCGGGGCTTCAGCCTGGTGAAGCTCTCATCGGTGTACTCGCGATAGATCGCCTTGCGGTAGACTTTGCCGATACGATGCGCCCCTTGCTCGATGTAGACCTTGGCATAACCTTCAAACGGCTTGCCGGTCATCTTGTTCATGCCGCTGGGAGCGTAATCCCATTCCACTTCATCGGCGGCCACATAGTAGGTGTGGATCTTGCCCGAAGAAGGGGCAGCGGTTTGCGCCGTGCAAATTGCCGGGATTGCGAAGCTGATCACAGCGATAGAAACCAGGGCATGTCGTGTGGCGCGTACGATATCAGCCATGTCCGTCCACCTCAAGATTTAGCGATTTCCTAGCGGCGCGAAGCCGCCAAATACTACCACGAAGGTGGCGGCAACCGGAGGAGTGTAGAAATAAAGAGTCTGTCACCCTGGCCACCGTCAATTTTTCGCGGCGCTTTCGATCCCTGCTTGTGCTAGTCTGCTCACCGTAAAAATTGCGTCGTTTGAACCAAAGGGCCCCTGCGCGACTATATAAATCCAAATCGGGATGCGGGAGGATAGCCATGAGCCTTAAGAAACGTGCCTTTGCGGAATTCTTCGGAACTTTCTGGCTGGTATTTGGCGGATGCGGCGCGGCCGTTCTGGCCGCAGGGTTTCCGACCGTAGGAATTGGTTTTGCCGGCGTAGCGCTGGCTTTTGGTCTGACCGTGCTCACCATGGCGTTTGCCATCGGGCACATCTCCGGTTGCCACTTGAATCCGGCGGTCAGTGTTGGGCTGGTGGTGGGGAAGCGTTTCCCAGCGTCAGAATTGTTACCGTATGTAATAGCTCAGGTGGTTGGCGCCATAGCGGCTTCCGGAGTTCTGTTTGTCATCGCCAGCGGCCTGGCCAGCTTCGATGTGAGTCAGGGTTTTGCGGCCAACGGCTACGGTGTGCACTCTCCGGGGGGATATTCGCTTTTGGCCGGAGCGGTGGCCGAAGTGGTTCTCACCATGTTTTTCATTTTTGTCATCATGGGGGCAACCGACAATCGCGCCCCCAAAGGCTTCGCTCCAATTGCCATCGGCCTGTGCTTGACCCTCATCCACCTGGTCTGCATCCCAGTGACCAATACTTCAGTGAACCCAGCCCGCAGCACGGGACCGGCTATTTTTGTCGGCGGTTGGGCTCTGAGCCAGCTATGGTTGTTCTGGATCGCGCCGTTGGTTGGGGGAGCGCTCGGCGGCTGGGTCTACAAGACTCTGTTCGAAGAGTAACCCTCGGGCAATCCGGCGATCTTCGATAAGGCCGCGGAGCCACTTTAGTAAATCTTTCCCGCGATGGCGAGCGAATAGGAAGACCCGGCCGGGAATGGCGAACCCGATATCTGCGTCAAGGCTCCGCTCGAAGCATCGATGGTATAGACGGAAACGCCCGCCGAACCTCGGCTGTCCACATACACGAACTTTCCCGAGGGGTCCACGGCCGCCAAGCTCGAAAGTGAACCCGAGGCGAATGGTGAGCCTTTAATCGGCGTCAAGGCTCCGCTCGACGGATCAATAGTATAGGCTGAGACAGCACTGTTATTCTGGTTGGCGACGTAGGCGAATCTACCTGACGGGTCCACAGCGACCCACGTGGCACCTGAGAGCCCTCCGGAAGTCGTACCCGAAACCGAGGTCAAGGCCCCAGTGGAAGAGTTGATTGCGAACACCGAAACACTGCCGGCGTCAGGACTGTAATTGGCGACGTAGGCGAAGCGGCCCGAAGGGTCCACGGCGAGCGTCATCGGACTCGATAATCCTGTCGTAGTCGAGCCTGCCGAGCTCAAGGCCCCGGTGGAGGGATTGATCGCGAATACGAAGATACTGTTCTCGACATTCACTACATAGGCGAACCGTCCCGAAGGATCTACGGTGACTGCGAGTGGCTCGCTGTTCGGGCCAATATAGTAGTTCGATATTGCATGCAATGCGCCGGTCGCATCAATGGTGTAAGCCGAGACGCTGCTGTCGCCCGCATTGGCTGTGTAGGCAAAGCGGCCCGAGGGATCCACGGTCACAGCCGCCGGCTGTTTTCCGGAGGCGAACGGTGAGCCCGAGATCGCTGTGAGGCTACCGGTCGAAGGATCGATGGTGTAGGCAGAGACGTCGTTGTCACCCTGATTGGTCACGTAAGCGAACCGTTCCCAGGGATCTACCGCTGCGCCGAGCGCGATGGATCCTGCTGGAAAGGGAGAACCCGGGACCGCGGTCAGGCCGCCCATCAGGGGATCAATAGTAAAGCCGGAGACCACGTCGGCGTCGCCGACATCCGCCACGTATGCAAATCTGGGGACGTAGGTGACCGGGTTCGAACCACTGGTCATCGCGACCGCGAAGGGAGCGAAGCGGCCGGCGACGGTCTCCAGCGGCATTAACGCACCGCTGGCCGGGTTGATGGAGTAGGTTTCAACATCGTTGGCGCCTTGATCGGGAACGTACAGAAACTGGTTGCTGGCGTCCACGATTACGTCGCTGGGATACTCTTCTGTGGGGAATGGCGAACCTGGAACTGCAGCAAGGGCGCCGGACCCGGCATCAATGCCGTACACGGAAATTTGATTGGAGTTTACGTCTGCCACGAAAAGAAACTTGCCCAAATGGTCAACTGTGGCAGCGAAAGGGTCGACCCCGCCTGTCGGGTAGGGCGAGCCAGCAATTTGCGTGAGCGCGCCGCTTGAGGTGTTGATGGAGTAAGCCGAGACGGTGCCGTCGGTCTCGTTGGTGACGTAGGCGAATTTTCCCGCCGGATCGATGGCCATTTTGACGGGGCCGCCTCCGGTCGGAAAAGGTGAGCCCGAAATAGTAGTCAGCGCGCCGCTTCCGGAGTCAATCTTGTACCCCGAAACCGTATTGTCCAATGTGTTGACGACGTAGGCGAACTTGCCGGAGGGGTGCACCTTCCCCTCTTCGGGATAGTTACCGGTAATAAATGGTGAGCCGGAGACAGCGGTCAAAGCGCCGGTAGTGGAATTGATCGCGTAACCGGAAATGGTGTTGTCAACTATGCTGGTAACGTAAGCGAACTTGCCAGAGGGGGCCACCGTCACCGAGGGTGGTGTGCTACCGGTCGTGAACGGTGAGCCTGTGATTTCGCTTAGCGTGCCTTTCTTGGAATCGATCTTGTACGCGGAGATTGTGCCATCGCGGTAATTCGCCACATAGGTAAACTTGTTATCAGGGTCCACAGCAATGGAGCTAGGGCCTGTCCCTGCCAGCACATAGCCGTTGGACCGTAAGCGTCCGGTTCGGACATCCACCGTGTACATGGAGACGGTGTTGTCGGCGTTGTTAATCGCATAGGCGAAACGCGGCAGCGAACCCGTGGCGTTGCCGCTCAACTGCACCACGTTCGGGCTCGAACTGGCGTTGGAAGTGATAGTAAGCGTGCCCGGAATCGCGCCCTTCCTCGCAATCGGGCTGAAGGTCACGCCGATCTGGCAACTGGCGGAGGGCGCCAAGTTTCCGCAGCCAAGCGGAGGAACCAAAACCGTGCTGTAGTCCCCGCTGACCGCAATGCCGCTGATGTTCAACGTAGTCTTCAGATGGTTGGTCAGAGTAACAATCTGCGGCGCGCTGACCGCTCCCTGGTTCTGGGAAGCAAAAGTCAGACTGGTGGGAGAAACTTTCACCGGCAGCTCACCTTTTCCGGACAAGCTCAGCACAATCGTCTTTACCGAGCCGCTGTTGGAAATGGTCAGCCCGCCGGTTATCGTCGCCACGGCGGTGGGGGAGAAACTGACCGAAATTGTGCATTGATCCCCCGCTGCCAGCGAACCGCTGCAAGGGGAAGTTGCGCCGCCGCTGGCGGAGTAATCTCCGCTGGCGGAAAATGCAGAGATGGTAATCGCCTTGGAGCTGTTGTTGGTCACGGTGACCGTCTTTGCGGCGGCCGTACCCAGAGCCGTATCAGGAAACGACAGGCTGCTCGGACTGAAGCTCAGATTCGGCGTTGTTCCTCCGCTCCCAGTTCCCGACAGCGCGACGATCTGCGGCGCCTTGTCGATGTTCTGGGTCACGGTGAGTGATCCGTCAATCACACCGTTAACGGTGGGCTTGAAGGTCACCGAAGTCGTACAAGACTTCTTGGCGGCGAGGGTAGTCCCACAAGGCGTTGCGCCGCTGCCTGCGGCGGTGTAGTCGCCGCTCACCGCGAAAGCGATGTTCAGGCTCTTGCTCATATTGTTGGTGACGGTCACCGCCTTTGTCGAACTGCTGCTTCCGACTGCCACTGTGCTGAATGTCAGTTTGGTTGGGGAAAGCGTGAGGGGGATGACGCCCGTCCCTGTCGTGGTGATGAGCTGCGGGCTATTGTTTGCATTATCGTTAATGGTGACGACTCCGGTCACCGCCCCACCCGTGTTCGGTTTGAAAGTGACCAGTAACGTGCAACTGCCCAAGGGGGCGACCAGACCATTGCAGTCATCGCTCTCCGTATACTCGCCGCTGGCCACGACGGCGTTGATTGCCAGGGAGACGCTCGGATCGGAATTGGTCAGGATCACGTTAAGCGTGGAGCTGGTTTTGCCCACAGCGTAGGTGCCGAACTGCAGGCTGGTACGCGATAAGCTCACACTTTGGGCGAACGCAAGGTGGCCTAGCGGAAACAGAACGGCGATTAGCCCCAAGCCCAGCGTTCCGGCACGCCAGCAGGCTTTCGTGACAACGAGTTTCATGATCTGTCTCCTGACATTGCTGTGAACATCCTGAATCGGGTACGGATGGGATCCCCAAGAATGGCGGAGATGGTACTTCAGACCCGTTGTCTTGTCTATGTGCAAGAGTTTGGTCATTCAAACAATGCTCGCTGAGTTCCAAACCGCTGATATGGAGAGACTTGGAGAACCTACGTTTCTTGCGCAATAATATGCACTTGTCGCAGGCAAGGCGGCAAACAAAACCCGGGAAACTCCGCAGAACCTAGTATTCCGCCAGCTCTCTCATGGCGAGGAACAGGTCGTTGACTTGCGGCAGGATGGCGCTTTCCAGGATGGGCTGGTAAGCCACAAAGGTATCTTTCGCGGCCACGCGGCGAACCGGGGCGTCAAGATGTTCGAACAACCCGTCGGCGATTCGTGCCGCGATTTCGGCCCCATAACCCCAGCTCAGAGTATCCTCATAAGCCACGAGGGCGCGATTGGTTTTGCTGACCGAGTTGGCGATGGTCTCCCAGTCAAACGGGTTCAGGCAGCGCAGGTCGATTAATTCGACTCTCACTCCGTGTTCCCGCTCGAGCTTCTGGGCGGCCGGCAGCGCCCGCGGACCCACGGCGCCGGAGGTGATCACCGACAGGTCGGTTCCCGGCTGTATGATCTTGGCTTTGCCGAAGGGAACCATATATTCCGGGCCGGGGTAGGGAGAGCGCCCGAAGGTTTCGCGGTATAGGCGCTTGTGTTCAAGAAACAGTACCGGATCGTCGCAGCGAATGGCAGTACGCAACAGGCCCGCGGCATCCAGCGCATTCGATGGAAAAACAACCCGCAGGCCAGGAATGTGAGTGAAAATGCTCTCGCCGCACTGCGAGTGATAGATCGCCCCACCTGTGAGGTATCCGCCGATGGCCACCCGAATCACTACCGGCGCCGAGAACCCGTTGTTGGAGCGCCAGCGGATCAGGGGGAGTTCATCGCGCAGTTGCATCATCGCCGGCCAGATGTAATCGAAGAACTGAATCTCCACCACCGGCTTCAGCCCTCGCGTTGCCATGCCGGTAGCGCGGCCAACAATATTGGCCTCCGCCAGCGGTGAGTTGAAGACGCGGTCGGAACCGAATTCATACTGCAACCCAAAGGTGAGCTTGAAGACGCCGCCTTTGCCTTTGATCTGCTTTTCCCGCAAATACTGTTCGCGGCTGCAATCCGCGACATCCTCTCCGAAGATGATCAAGCGGTCGCTGCGCCGCATCTCGTCGCGCAACGTGGCATTGATCAGATCCGCCATGGTCTTCGGCGTAGGTTTCTTTCCGTCTGTCGGCTCGGGGAACACGGGCGGCGTGGCGAACGCGGAGGAAGTCGGATCAAGGTAAGGGGAATACACGTAACGAGTCACCGTCTCAGGTTGCGGAAACGTCGCTTCCAGCGCCTGATCGACTGCCATTTGCAGGTTCTCTTCCACCTGCTTTTCCAGGCGGTTGATGCCCTTCTCGTCGAGAATGCCCTCGCGCAGCAGGAACATCTGCGTACGCGTGATGGGATCGCGGGCGGCGTCGCGCTGGCGCTCCGCATCCGGACGATAGAGCCGCTCATCGTCGGAGAGAGAATGCGAATACGGGCGAATCACATGCGCATGAATGAACGCCGGTCCCTGCCTCGCCCGGCAGTGGGCCGCAGACCGTACAAAGGCCGCATACGCCGACACCGGATCGGTGCCGTCCAATTCCTCGAAATGGAAGTTGGGGAAACCGGCCACCAGGCGGGAAATGTTGCCCCCCGCTGTCTGTACCTCAACCGGCACCGAGATGGCATAGCCGTTGTCCTCGACCACGAAGATAATGGGTAATTTTCGGCTGGACGCGGTATTCAGCGCCTCCCAAAACTCACCTTCACTGGTGGTGCCATCGCCCAAAGAAACGTAGGTGACCTCGTCGCCCTGGAAGTTCACGTCTTTGAATTCGCGGAAGTCGCCGTATGCCTTTCTGGCAGCCTCGGGATGTGCGGCTAGATAGAGTCCAGCCTCGGCGCATCCGACGGCCTGCAGAATCTGCGAACCGGTGGGCGACGACTGGGTCACGATATTCAGTTTGGGGAAGCTCCAGTGGGAAGGCATCTGGCGGCCGCCGGAACTGGGATCATCGGCTGCGCCCACCCCCTGAAGAAACATCTCATACGGCGTCTCCCCCAGTGCCAGGCAAAGGGCGCGATCACGGTAGTAGGGATAGAACCAGTCGTATCCTGGCTTCAGCACGAATGCAGCCGCCACCCCGACGGCTTCGTGCCCGGCGCCGGAAATCTGGAAGAAGATTTTTTGCTGCCGCTTGAGCATGATCTCCCGGTCGTCGATGCGCCGGGAGGTGTACATGATGCGGTAGGCGTCGATCAACTGCTCGCGCGAGAGACCCTGGTACTTGACTCCGGATTTCTCTTCCGCAAGACCGGCCGGTTTCGGATCAGTCTTAGTCGCCATCCTGTGCCTTGTTTACCATAGCCACAAAGATCTCAATTGTAAATGCCGATCGATCTCTGGTGGCATCAGGGAGTTCTAACCCGGTGGTAACCCCCCTGCATTAGATTCCAGAATGGCGGTTCTCGTCTCTTCCCATTTGTGCCGATCATTTATTCTGAAGGAGGTACATGATCAAATTCCACCGCCAGTTCGATCCACGGACTATCAAGCTGCTCATCTTCGATCTTGATGGCACGCTCATCGATTCCCGCCTTGACCTGGTTCACTCAGTCAACGCCATGCTGCGGCACTGCAAGCGGCCGGAATTGCCCGAGGAGCTGATCGCTTCCTATGTCGGCGACGGAGCGCCGATGCTGGTCCGCCGGGCGTTGGGCGATTCCAAGGACGAGGCGTTGGTGAGAGAAGCCTTGGAATACTTCCTCGGCTACTATCGTGCGCACAAGCTCGACTTCACCCATATCTACGATGGCATCCGGGAGATGCTGGAAAGCGTACGCCATTCCAACGGGAGGGCACGCAAAATGGCGGTGCTCTCGAATAAGCCCGTAGTACCGTCGCGGGCGATTGTGGAGGCACTGGGGCTGGCGGAGTTCTTCGTGCACGTCTATGGAGGCAATAGCTTTCCCACCAAAAAGCCCGACCCGCATGGCGTCCATACCATTCTGCGCGATACCAAAACGCATGCCCAGGAATCGCTTATGATCGGCGACTCCTCCATCGATGTGATCACGGGCCGCAATGCCGGTCTTTGGACCTGTGGCGTGACTTACGGTTTCGCCCCGCACACTCTCGGCGAAGCGCAGCCCGATGTGGTGGTGGATACTCCCAGGGAGTTAGCGGAATTGCTGGGATAACCCGAGGCTACGTAGGGATAGGCGCCCTCGGCTGACCCGTTGCGTGCGAGGGTGCCCGCACTACACTTCCCGCCCCACCATTTATAATCTCCACTTCATCAATTTCATCGGGAAAGGCAAACCTTGCTCGACTTTTTAGGCGATCTTCGACGGACTCATATGTGCGGCAGCCTGCGTCTATCTGACGCCGGAAAGAAGGCGGTGCTCATGGGTTGGGTTAACCGCCGCCGCGACCTGGGCAATCTTTTGTTCATCGACGTCCGCGACCGCACCGGCATCACCCAGATTGTCTTCGATAAGGAGACCAACGCCGCCCTGCATGAAAAAGCTGGAGAACTTCGTAATGAATACGTGATTGCGGCGATCGGAACCGTCAAGAAACGCGATGCCAATACCATCAACAAGAACATCGCCACCGGCGAGGTCGAGCTGGTGGCTACGGAACTACGCATTCTGAACGAGTCCAAGCAGCCGCCTTTTTTGCCCAGCGACACCGTCCTGCCCAACGAAGAGATGAGGCTCAAGTATCGTTACATCGACCTGCGCCGCGACGCCATGCAATTCAATATCGAAATGCGCCACAAGGTGGCCATGGCGATTCGCGACTACCTCTCGTCGCAGGGTTTTTTCGAGATTGAGACGCCGATGATGACGCGCTCCACACCGGAGGGTGCGCGCGACTATCTCGTGCCCAGCCGGGTGCAGCCAGGCTCGTTCTACGCGTTGCCACAGTCGCCGCAGTTGTTCAAGCAGATTCTGATGATCTCCGGATTCGACAAGTATTTCCAGATCGTGCGCTGTTTCCGCGACGAGGACTTTCGTGCTGACCGCCAGGCGGAGTTCACCCAGATCGACCTCGAGATGACGTACCCGCAGCCAGAGCGTGTGTACGAAGTGGTCGAAGGATTTCTGACGGCTGCGTTTAGAGCAGCCGGCCACAACATCAAGACACCCTTCCTGCGCATGACTTACGACCAGGCGATCCGCCTTTACGGCAGTGACAAGCCCGACATGCGTTTGCCGGCCATGAGCGATGTGCGCGAAGTCTTCGAGCCTGCCGAGCTGGAAGATTTCGGGGGGAAGTTCAGGATTCGCAAGGACCTTCCCATCCAACTCATTCGCATCCCCAAGGCAGGAGAGATTTCAGGCACCGAGCGGCGCACTATTGGGACTTATGGCGCGTTTCAACATATTCAAGGGGCGACATTTGTTCAGTTGATATCCGATCCCAAACGTCTCGCCAAGGATTATCCTTCGATTTTCGATCGCATTACGCAATTTGCCAAGGTCGAGCCTGATGATTTGTGGCTGCTCGCTGGAGCGTTGCATAAACCTGAGGCCGCGGTGGTCATGGAGCAAACGCTCCGGCAATTCTGTGAGCGCTGCGGCTTCCTGCGGCTCGATCTCGCTCAGAAATACGCGGCCAGACATAACGCCTTTGTGAGAACCGGAGATCCGGACAAGGATTTCCTGTTTGTCTGGGTGACCGACTTTCCCATGTTCGAATGGGATAAGAGTGATGCCCGCTGGAATCCGGCACACCATCCATTCACTTCGCTGCACGAAGAGGACATGGCGAAGCTGGAAGCCAATATCGACACGGTACACGACCCCAAGAGCCCGCTGGTCGATATCCGCGCGCTTGCCTATGACTGCGTGCTCAACGGCACGGAACTGGGGTCTGGCTCGATCCGAATTCATCGCCAGGATATTCAGCGCAAGATTTTTCGCGCGCTGGGCATGAGCGACGAGGAAGCGCGCGGCCGCTTCGGATTCTTTCTGGATGCCCTCGAATATGGCACGCCTCCCCACGGAGGAATTGCGCTGGGCCTCGACCGCATTGTGATGATCCTCGCGCAAGCCGACAGCCTGCGGGAGATTATCCCATTTCCTAAAACTGCGAGAGCGGTGGACCTGATGGTGGATGCGCCCACCCCGGTGAGCGACGCGCAATTGAAGGAGCTCGGGATCGCGATTAAGCGTTGAGGAGCACCGGCCAGCCCGAGTCGGGCGCTATCCCCTTGCATCACAGCCATGTGTGATCTATCTCGTCGCGGGTATGACCTGCTGGGTCTCCAATAGAAGTAAGAAACACAGAATTGGGAGGAGCCCTATGCACAGCTCAATTCTTGTAACCTGCGCGCTGCTTTTCTCGTGTGCCCTAAGCGCAGCGCAAAACGTCCAGATTCACCAGGTCCCGATCAAGCCAACTTCATGGGCATCAGGTCAGCAAATGTACCGGGAGTACTGCGCCGCCTGCCATGGAGAAAACGCCACCGGAGACGGACCCGCCGCATCCGCATGTACCTTTCGGCCGCGAGATCTGACTAAGCTCGCTGCCCAGAATGGCGGCAAGTTCCCATTCGACCATTTCTACACGGTGATGCAATTCGGAACTCAGTTGTCGACGCCCGCTCATGGCTCGGCTGATATGCCCATCTGGCTCCCGTTATTGTCGTCGCTCAATGGGGACCGGGAAGGCCCAGCAATGCAACGAATGCACAACTTGGCAAGCTACGTGGCGTCTCTTCAGGCCAAGTAGGAGATAGATCGTCGCTTTTGTCGCGGCTGCCCGGCGGATTCTCAGAACGCGCTGCCACCGCCTCCGCCAAATCCGCCGCCTGAGAAACCCCCGCCGCCACTTCCGCCTCCACTCCAGCCGGAGCCTGTAGAACTGGCGCGTGGCGCGGAAACAAACACCTGGTGCATATCACCGGCCATGCTGTGCATGGAGTTGGAGAACAAGACAGGATTGAATCCCGAAGCGGAGCCGTAGCCTCCAACGGGCACATACCAGCTGGGCGGATTGGCAATGAGACCGGCGAAGGCCCGCGCCCACTGGTGCTCCACGCCCAGCGCCATCGCGTATGGCAGAAACTTTTCGAATGTATCCGGAGGCATGCGTTTCAAGCGGTCGCCATCAACGCGATTCATGAACTCCTGGAAGCCCAGCACTGCTACTCGCGTGCGTCCACCCTTCACGGTTTTTGCCGTCATCTGCCGGGCGAACAGCCACCAGATGAGGGCGGAAATAATCCCGCCGCCGATCAAGAGTTCGATGGAGCTGAAGATGTCCTTGTATCCTGTGGTCTGCGCGACCGCGAATGGCGCCACGATCAGCAGGATCGCCCCGACGCTGTAACTATTCGCCGACTGTGGATCGACCAGATACATGCCCTTTTGCCGTAGCTGCGACATAATGTCCTGGCGGATTGCCGGCAGCGCTTTGTAGAAACGGTTCTTCAGGGTGGATAACCGGACTTGATCCCCGCTCGAAAAGATGTGTTTCAGCATGACGGCCTCGTGTGGCGCCAGGCCGTTCCATTCCTGCTTCGGGATCAGCAAATGGAAGATGTAGTCCTTGTGGTGGAAGAAAAGGCCGTTTTCGTCGGCCTCTTCAATCTTGAGAAAACCGCGCACGGCCAGGTCCACAATAGTGCACGTGATATCGCGGGGCTGAATTGTATCCTCGAGCAGCGTTCCGGCCTCGGCGGGTGACATTCCCGCCGGCGGCTCATACATGGGGGCGACAGAAACTCCGGGATCGGGATCGCGCCCCCGGTACCACCATAGCGTGAACATGACCGCCAAAGTCCAGAAGGGCAAAAAGACAATGGGATTGCTGCCCAGGAACCAGATAACACGGGTAAACGTCCCCGGTTCCTGAAGAATTCCTTTGGGAATGTAAACGTCGATGGTCAGTCCGCCGCGCATGGGTAGTGGATTTTTCGTCGCAAAGGACACCTCGGAGCCGTTTACATCGGCCGCAGCGTCACGTTCCGCCGAGCCATAAACGCCGGTGAACGCCTGGGCACGCAACGACCCGGCAGCCAAAGTGGGGAACGTAACCGCGGCTTCCGCATGATCGATTGGCACTGGCCAGTCATTTCCAGTGACGTTCCAATAAAACTCGTCGTGATCCTCGAAGAAGCGCGTGCCGTTGCGAACGATGTAGTCGATCTCCACCGTGCGCGTGGTATCGGCCGCTCCGGGAATGTAGATCTTCAGATCGCGCTGTCCGTTGGATATGGAAGAGTCGTACTTCACCTTCTGGCCTTGGCCGTCGGTCACGCCCGTGATTTTCAGAAGCAGCGTGTAGTTGGTGCCGTTTGGACCGGGGTAGTCCACCGGAATAAAGCGATGAATTCCGTGCCAGTCGCCCTCAAAGGATAAAGTGATGCGTTCTTGCACCACCGCCGAACCATCTGGCTCGATGCCAATGGAGTCGTGGAAATCGCTGATGCGCCAGCTTCGAGCTCGTGCTCCGGGCACGAGCGCCAGCCCACAGGTCAGAGCGATCAGGCAGACGAAACCGCGAGACAATGGAGATCGATGGCTATCCATCATCATCAGCCTAGAATTTCACGGCAACGGGTTCACGGTCGGCAGCATCGATTTCGAAGAATTGCCGCGCCTGGAAACCGAACATCCCGGCGAGGATATTGGTCGGAAACGATTGGATCCTGGTATTCAGGTCGCGGACAACGGCGTTGTAGTAGCGGCGGGCGTTCTGAATGTTGTCTTCGGTCTGGCTTAGCGACCCCTGCAACTGGGTGAATTCCTCAGAAGCTTTCAACTCGGGGTAATTTTCCGCCACGGCGAACAGACTCTTAAGCGCGCCGGTGAGTTGATTTTCGGCAGCCGCCTTGTCGGCAGGAGATGTAGCCTGCATCGCCTGGGAGCGAAACTTGGCGATGTTCTCGAATGTCTCCTTTTCGTGCGCGGCATAGCCCTTCACCGTTTCCACCAGGTTGGGAATCAAGTCATGACGGCGCTTGAGCTGCACGTCGATGTCTGCCCAGGCGGAGTCGCAGCGCACGCGCAACTGGACCAGGCCGTTGTACATAGCGGCCAGCATGAAGGCAATGACCACCAGAACGCCTAGAATGATCCAGCCCACCATAGTTGGCTCCTTTGCGGCAGGAATGGGGAATCAAGGCGACGGTACCACAGGGGCAATGCATGCGCAATCATCGCAAAAATAGGTTTGCTGATGCACCAGATGCCTGTTGCCGCCATCAGAGTTAAACTGAATCAGAAAGGCGAAGGAGAAAGAGCTGCTTCTATGAATCGTCCTGGTGGCGTTCGCGCGAGCCGGTTGTTTTCGTTTTGCATTGTTCTCTGCCTGGCGCTTCCGGCACTTTCCTATGCGCAGACCTGCCTGATGCCCGGTGAAATGGACGACACGGCGCGCAGCAGTTTGGAAAACACCGCAAAACGCTATTTCGATATGGTAGCCCGAAGCGATGCGGCTTCGCTCAAGCAGAATGCGATTGCCAGTCTCGCCGCCAATTTCTCCGGCATCGAAGCTGCGGTCAAGGAGAATCAAGCCGACCTTGCCGGAACGCAGCCTGCGCCAGCTTCTCCATTTCTGCTGCAGGTCCAGGGAACTTCGCCTTTGGCGCGGGCGGAGTTTCTGTGTGGCGTCTTCGGAAAAAACGGGCAAACTGCCAACAGCGCTGAGTTTGTCATCCCGAATTTGTCGCCGGGGAATTATGGCGTGGTGACGTTGAACGTAACCGGACCTAAGGGTCCGCGTACCGTCTCATTCGTGTTGCAGCAACAGGGAACTGACTGGAGACTGGGCGGCCTCTACATCAAAGATCCTCAGGTTGGGGGGCATGATGCGAGTTGGTTTGCCGACCACGCGCAGGCCTTCAAGTCCAAGGGCCAGCCCCACGTTGCCTGGTTGTACTATCTCGAAGCTCGTGAACTGGCAACCCCGGTTCCTTTCATGTACACCCAGCTCACCGATAAACTCTATGACGAATCCCAGGAGGTGAAACCGGCCGATTTACCCGCGGATGGGAAAACTGCAGAATTGACGGCTGGCGGCAAAACTTACGAGTTGACGGCGATTTTTCCTCTTCCGGTCGCCTCAGACCTCGACCTGGTAGTGAAGTATCAATCAGCGGATGTTTCGGACACAGCGAAGACCTTTCAGGACAACACTGCCGTAATGAAGGCGCTTCTGGCGAAGTATCCCGAGTTTCGTGACGCCTTTGACGAAGTGGTGGCGCGCGCTGTCGAACCGTCGGGTAAGGACTTTGGGTCGATGCTGCCCATGAAGGATATTAAATAGCAGTCCGGGTACTATTTCCCGTTGGCTCTGAGTTCTGGTACCTGGCTTGCGAGCGTGCATTCCTTGGGGTCTTTATCCTCGCGCAGGCCCATAAACACTGGCGCCCGCAGCTTAAGGCCTCCTTCGGCGGTTTCGTGAGTCCACTCCGTGAACTTGATTTCAGCGACCAGTTCCGGCTTCACCCAGTGGGCGTGGGCGGCTTCCACTCGTCCGTGGAATGGGCTTCGACTTGTCGTCAATGGCTTGAGCGCCTGCCAGATCTCTTGCAATGCCTTCTGATCGAATCCCGTCCCGGCCTGGCCTACGTGCACCAGCCTGTCGTCATCATCATAAAGACCCAATATGATGGCGCCGAAATATTGCCGGCTGCCTTCGGGATCGGTGTACCCTCCGATAACACAATCGACGGTTTGTGTGACCTTGATTTTCAGCCACTCGCGCGAGCGGCGTTCTTCATAAAAACTGTCTCGCCTCTTCGCGAGAATACCTTCCAGGCCCTGCTGCTTGGCGGCCGCGAACAACGCCGTACCCTGCGGAAAATCCTCGGAGTAGCGAACCAAATCGCCGGGCAGAACGATCTGAGAAAGAACTTGCTTGCGCTGCTGAAGTGGTACCCGGCGCAGATCGTAACCATCGAGGTAGATCAGGTCGAACAGGTAGTAAAAGATTTGCAAATCGCCTCGGCCCCCGCCCCGTCGGCCGTGGGCGCGAAAGCCGGTGCGCTGCTGCATCAGACTGAACGAGGCGCGGCCTTGTTCATCGAGCGCGACCACTTCCCCGTCGACCACGGCAGCCGTGGCTTTCACCGACTCGGGCAGTTTCCGCAATTCCGGAAACTGGGAGGTGAGGTCGTTCTGATTTCGCGAAACCAGGCGGACGTTGCTGTCCCGGATAAACGAGATCGCCCGATAACCGTCCCACTTGATCTCGAACAGCCACTCGGAATCATCGAAGGGCATCTCCACGGATGTCGCCAGCATGGGAGTGATTGCGCTGGGCATCGGACGCTTCAGTGCGCCGGGTAGATCGTTAATCGCAGAAGATGCGGAATTCTTATTCGGTTTCGCATCGCCGGCGGACGTTGCTTTCCGCTTACTTGTTTTCTTCTCGGCGGGCTCGGCGGTCAGGCTTTTTTGTTTTTTTTTATCCAGCTTGGCCAAAGTTTCTGCCAGCCACGGCGCTTTCACCTTCCCGCGGGACGCGGGGCGGCTGCTCTTCCATTGCGCAGAGCCTTCATCGCCCGCGATCTGAGCCATGGTCTTGCCACTGACGACCGAAGTGTCATAGTCCTCGATGTAGTAGCCCTTAACCACGTACTGGTCTTGCTTCTTGATCAGCAGCCATTCTGTGCCTTTGGTGCCGGGACGCCGTGACTTCATATGAATGAGAGCGAAATCACCCTTCAGCCGCTGGCCGTGAAGCCGCAGTTTCAAGTCGCCCTTTTGCAGCATGACGGCGGCTTCGGCGTCGCTGGCCAGGACATATTTGCCGTTCACCATTTCTGGAGAAAGCGGCTCCCAGGTACCGAGCTCCCACACCATGACCGTGCCCGCGCCATAGTTACCCTCCGGGATCGTGCCTTCGAAATCGAAATAAGAAACGGGATGATCTTCCACCTGCATAGCCAGCCGCTTATCGGCGGGATCCAGTGACGGCCCCTTAGGCACTGCCCACGACTTGAGCACGCCCTCCATCTCCAGGCGAAAGTCGTAGTGCAGCCGGGTGGCGCGGTGCTTTTGCACCACAAAGCGATGTCCCGTCTTCTTGGCTAATTTTGGTGGAGGCTCGGGAGTTTCTGCAAAGCGCCGCTTCCGCTGATATTCTTCTAGGGCCACGGACCTATTTTACTGAGAACCGGGAACTGAAATCTGAAAACTGTTGCTCTTTCTTGAGCGAGTACCGGCTGGCTGGAATTGTCATGAAACGTGAATACCCGGATGCGCCCCTGGTAGGAGTCGGCGCCATCATCATCGAAGAGAATCGAGTTGTGCTGGTCAAGCGCGGACATGCGCCGCTCGCCGGCGAGTGGTCGATCCCGGGAGGCGTTCTCGAAGTGGGTGAAACGCTGCGCCAGGCGGCGGTGCGCGAAGCTCTGGAAGAAACCTGCCTGGCGGTTGAGCCGGCGGAACTGCTCGGGGTATTTGATCGCATTTTGCCCGATGCCGATAAGCGTACGCTTTACCATTATGTGCTGATCGACTTTTTGTGCCGCCACGTTGGCGGGGAGCTGAAAGCCGCCGGGGATGCTGACGAGGCGTGCTGGTTCACCGCGGACGAAGTCGCCGGATTATCGTTGGCCAAGGATACGGCCGAGGTGATTCGGCTGGGATTCATGAAGGCGGCGGAATAGATCCATCAGCTTTTTCGGAATCTTCGTCCTGCCATCCATGGCGACAGGAATGGCACCGCCACGCCTTGCGGTGAACCGGAAGCGGCAACCCCACCCACGCACTGCCATAAGCGATAGGCTTGTTGAGTTCCTCAAACGCTATATCCAGCGACTGGCATTTTGGGCAGCGAGGTTGCTCGTACTCTCCTACCCCCTCGACTTCGAAGCCCTCCGGAATCGGTTGGCTCAGAATTTCGTTAGCAGCTTCGGCGTCTTCGGGTTTGACCTTTAATTTGATCCCTCCCAGCAGGTTCGAGATGAACCAGTCCATCCGCACCATGTTTTCATCACCGAGAAAAGACTCGATTCCTGCCGACTCCAGGCTGCCCTTGGCCAGCAGGGCTTCCGGCAAATCACGGAACTTGCGGATAGTTACGAGTCTGCGAAAATCGACTTCTTCCCGGATTGCTTCCGGCTCCGGTTCTCGCGTAGCCGGCCCACGGCGCTTGATTTCGGCCGCGAGCGCTTGCTGGGCTACCTCGGTCAGGGATAGAGTATCCGCCGCGATCTTCTGCAGTTCACCATCCGTCAGGCTGCCGTAGAACTTAGTCAAGCGCTGCGATTCGTCCTCGGAATGGGTTCTCACGCGGGAAGGCCATCATACTCAGGCCAGGCATCGGTGTCCAAATCGCGGACGCGGATGGGTGCAAAAACAGAACGGCCCGCGCTTGTGGCACGGGCCGCCCGGTGGACTGTTTGGGATTGACCAAGAGGTGGTCACTCTACGTGGCCTCTACGGCAAACTCCGGGTCCCGGCGCGACTCCACGCCGGGCGGTGCGATCCAAACTCACCGGTTAGTGTGCGGGCTGTAGCTTCTGGCGCCTGTGCGCCGGAAGCCCCGCTTAGAGCAACCAGCCCTAAGTCTCAGCCACCTCACCTGGTCTTAGACTCCCACTACAGTTGCTACAATCAGAACTTGTCATTCGACCACCTCCTTTCCGGTGTAATCGCAGATTAACCGAAAAATGGAGTCAGAGCAAATGGGATGGAGGCGGGTACCAGAAGAGTCACAAGGCCCGGCTACTGATAAAGGTCGCGTTGTCGCGGAGACCTACGTCTGTGATGCGTCGAAGTCGGATCAAGCCAATGAGTCGACACATAACGAGAGCCTTGGCATCAACGCCGAAAAGCCCATTTTGTGGGAGAATGATCGAGACAGCCGCGCCATGAAGATCGCAAGACGGAAGAGCGTGCGTTGGTTCTTGGCCGCCGGTTTCGTGGGGCTTGTGGCGGCGCTACTGATTGCCATCCTCAGACCTGCCAACCCCATAATCATTCTGCTTTTCTGGCCGACCTCGATCGTGGGTTTGGCAGACCCAACGGGATTCGTCGATCAGGCCCTGACGGCTGTAGTGGAGTTCGGAGGAAATTTCGTTCTGTACGGAGCATTCGGCGCGGCTGCGGGAGCTGCATCCGACCGGATACAGGGGTGACTCCAATATCCGAATCTTCGGTCACAAGATCTTTTGCTCCAGGTCATTCGGTTGTCCCCTTAGGCATCTGAACAAGAAACGATGTCACCGAGGATTTTCATACTGCCTTTCATGGATCCCATCCAGTTCTTTGGCTGCTTCGTCGTCAGTGGAATCACCTGGGCGATCGGTTTGCCGAAGCGATTGATCAGAAACGGCTTCCTCGTCCGCTGTGCTTGTCTGAGGATCGCCGAGCAGTTCCTCTTGAATTCGGAGATCGGGATTCTGCGCGGAGGCGACACGTTTGATTGATCGTCAGTTCGCTGATTTGTATCCAGCGTGAGCGCCTCCTCACCAGCCCCTGTCCCTTCGTCATCTCCTCCCGACACTTCCGCACCTCTACACTGAAATTTCCCCCAAAATCAGTAATTTGCGTAACTCGCTGATTTGTCAGCCTTTCCAGCGATAGGCGCCGGGCTGGGGCAGGCCAAGGTGGGCGAGCACGCGGTTGGCGAATTCGCGGGCCATGCCATCTAAGGTTGTGGGGTGGTTGTAGAAGGTCGGAATCAGGGGAAAAACGGTCGCGCCCGCGTCGGCGGCGCGGTACATGTTGCGGATGTGGATTTTATTGAGCGGCGTTTCGCGCACGCAGAGCACCAGCGGACGTTTCTCCTTGAGGCAAACGTCGGCGGCGCGCTCGATGAGATGGGAAGCGATGCCATTGGCAATGCGCCCGAGCGTCCCCACGCTGCATGGGATAACGACCATGGCGTCAACGGGATAGGAGCCGCTGGCGACGTTCGCGCCGATATCGGCATTGGCCTGGAGATGAATTTTGCGGCTGCTCTTGCCGATGATTTGATGTACCAGATTGCTGCGGCCGCTGATTTCGAGTTCTTCGGCCATGACGCGGAGAGCACTGTCAGAGGCGATGAAATTGACGGTACGCACCCGGCGTTCGCTTTCGACCGCCAGAAGCAAATGCTTCAGAAACAGAGCCCCGCTGGCGCCAGTGGTTGCGACGGTAAGGTTTTGAGGCAGGTGGTTGGGCAAAAAGATCTCCGAGCACCGAGGATAGGGAGGGGATAGCAGGCAAGTCAAGGATCAGGCAGGCCGGCGTGCCCGCCCCACACCAACGATGGCAACCACCAACACGATCGGATCCCGGCGCAATGAGGCGCAACTGCACGCGCTGGCCGGCGTGGAGCGCGAAGTGCGGGCCACCGATCACAGCGGACGGCGAAAATATCTGCGCGATTTCAGCCGGGCTTTCCGCGCCTACGATTCCATCATCGATTCGCAACAACTGAGCGGCGCGCTTCGCGCCGCAGATGTGATCCTGGTCGGGGACTATCATGCGCTGGCGGCGGCCCAGCGTTTCGCCGCTTCGCTTCTGGAAGAGCGCGCTCAGCCCGGCGACCGTCCGGTAGTCCTGGGTGTGGAGACGATTTTTGCGCGCCATCAGCATGTGCTCGACGCCTGGTGGCGGCGTGAGATTGAGTCCGACGAACTGCGCGAACGCATTCGCTTTGACACCGATTGGGGATACGACTGGAACCCATTCTACGAGTTGCTGGTTTCGGCGCGCGAGCATGCCGAAGGCATCTACGGTCTGGATTGCATGCCGCGCGAAGACCTCCGGAAAATCGGGGCACGCGATCGTCACGCCGTCGACAAAATCGCCGAGATTCGCCAACGCCATCCCCGGGCGGTAATCCTGGTTTTGTTCGGCGAGTCGCATTTTGCGCCGGGGCACCTTCCTCACCTGCTCAAACAGCAGTTGCCGGGAGAGCGCGCCCTGACGGTTCTGCAAAATGTGGACGCCCTGTACTGGCACGCTACCGGTGAGCGTCAGGAGCGGGTGGAAGCCGTGCGCGTGAACGACGATGTAGTCTGCGTATTTAACTCCACGCCGCTGGAAAAATACGAAAGCTACCGCCTGTATCTGTCACGCTGCCAGGGCGAGGCCGGACTGCCCGACCTGGTTCCGACGATTTACAACCTGATCGACACCTTGCTGTGCTTTCTCGACATCAACCGCTACTCGTCGCACAACGGAACGCAGCCGAAGTTTCTGGTGGATCTGCTACCCGAAGTGTACAGCGGCTCTTCCGATGCCCGCCTGCGGCAACTGCTTTTGCGCGCTGTGCCAGAAGTCCGCAAAGTGGAAAATATGCTGCAGCGGGTTGAAAACCGTGGCAGCATCTATTTGCCTTCCATCAATGCCATTTACGTGCGCGATTTTCAGATGATGCACGCTTCTGAGGACGCAGCCCGATTCCTGCATCATGCTTGCCGCGGCCTGCCTTTGCGGCGCAACGGCCACACATTGCTCGCGGGCGAGAAGGCTGACCGTTTCTATGCGCGAACGGTGGAGCATGCGCTGGCGTACTTCGGCTCGCGCGTGCTCTATCCCGCCCGGCCTTCGGCCCGGGATGAAGACGGCTGCAACTACACTGTGCAGTTTTGCAAGAAACAGATGCAGGATGCCCTGCGCGGCGACCGCAATCACTTCGACGCCAACGCCCAGCGGCTGGGCTATGCGTTGGGCAGCGAACTCTACGACGCTTACCTTCGGGGATCCGTCAGCCGGGCCGTCCTTCGGCACCTGTTCCTGGCAAGACTGGAGGAGCCGGGAAGCGCGCTGCAGACCTGTACCGAACTCGTCCGCAAGAGTCGCTCCAGCCGCAGGAAACCGTGTCAGTCAGCCCACAGATAAAGCCACGTTTCCAGTTCGGATGCTAAGCTAGTCTCCTGACTCCTGGTTTGTCATTCCGAGGAGCGTAAGCGACGAGGAATCTGCTGCGTGTTGGCTGCGCCAGACAGCCGGTTCGTCGTATACGCTCGGGATGACAGGTCGACGAGGCTGAGTATTTCCTGTGAAGCCAGAATCCATCAGAGACCTCTTCCTGAAAGTCCGCACAGGCAAGCTGTCGCCTGACGAGGCCGTCGCCCGCCTCCGGCATTTGCCTTTCGAAGATTTGGGATTCGCCAAAATCGATCATCATCGCGCGCTGCGGGTAGGAATGCCGGAAGTGATCTTCGGAGAAGGCAAGAAACCCGCGCAAATGGCGCAGATCTTCTCGCGTCTCGCCCAGCATGAGGGCAATATTCTGGCGACACGAGTGACCAAAGAGCAATTTGCCGCTGTCCGGAAAAAAGTTCGCAAAGCGGAGTATCGCGAGCTGGCCCGCGCCATCGTTCTGATCCGCGATGGTCACAAATATGGCAAGGGCACGATTGCGGTGGTGTCTGCCGGCACCAGCGATATCCCGGTGGCCGAAGAAGCCGTGGTCACAGCGGAAGTGATGGGCAACGACGTGGAGCATCTTTACGACGTCGGCGTGGCCGGCCTTCACCGCCTGCTGGCCAATCGGGGAACCCTGACCCGGGCGCGGGTGATCGTTGTGTGTGCTGGGATGGAGGGGGCGCTGCCCAGTGTAGTCGGCGGGCTGGTGGGAGTTCCGGTGATCGCCGTGCCGACCAGCGTGGGCTATGGCGCGGCGTTCAAAGGCGTGGCTGCGCTGCTGGGAATGATGAATTCGTGCGCCTCGAATGTAAGCGTGGTCAACATCGACAACGGCTTCGGCGCGGGATATATTGCGTCGCTGATTAACCGGCTGTAAATCCCGTGCAAGAAAAAAAAGGCGCGGCCGAAGCCGCGCCTTACCCCCTGATCCAGCTACTCCGTTAGGACTTGCTTGCCACTTCCAGGTTGTTCTGCACGCTGAAGGCGCCGAATACCTGGCCGGCCCGGATGCCCGCGACTTCTTTGTCCATCTTGTTGGCGACGGCGCCATACAGAGTCACGTGCCCGTTATTGACCACGATGCGAATCGGGCGCGCCGGGTCAATGGCATAGCGGCTGAGCACCGGATCGCGATAAATCACCCGCGCCACTGCCACCCGAATGCGGTCGTCAAAGATTGATGCGGGAGAAACGTTAATGTTGCTCACCACGTCCTTAACACCGGGCATATTGTTGGCCAGCGCAATCGCGGAATCGCGATCATATTCGTTGCGCGCATCCCCATTCAGCGTAACCACACCGTTCTGCACCGATGCCGTCATAAAGTTGAACAGGTTGTCGTATCCCATGCGGTCGTAGTAGAGCTTGCGATCCAGCTGCTCTTCGAGCACGGCATCGGGAACGTCCTTGCCGGCAACCGTGATAAGGTTGCGTACTCCTTGCACATTTGCCATTTTGCGGACCTTCTTGGCCGCGTCCAGTTTTTGCTGGTAGAGATCGACGTTGCCGGTCAGGGTTACGATGCCGTCTTCTACCGACGCCTGAAGATTGCCGAATTGCTTCTTTGCCGGCAGAGATTGCGTAACCTTGGTCTGAATCGAATCATCGAAGCGGGCAGCACTGGCCGACGCCAGCCCCACGCTTCCCAGGCTCATCACCAGAGCCAGCCCCAGAACTCGAACTTTGTTTTTCATACCTGCTGATCCTCCCATCCTCTGCCGCTATGAACCCGGCAATTTGCAATTAGTTTCGTAATTAACCGCCTAGTTAATTATTCGATGAGACTGAGATGGCACGGGATTGTAAAGATCTGTGATAGTTGTAAATAGTTGTTGGCGCGACAAATACGGCGGGGGAAAAGGGTAGTCTTCTGAGTCGGCAGACTACCGCTTGCGGCGCGTGGGCTTGCGTGGGGCGCGCTCCGCCGGGAAGACTCGCGCAAAGATTTTGTCTACATTCCGCAGCTGGCGGTGCAGGTCGAAAGCGCGCTCGACCTGCGCGCGCGGGACGCGGCTGGTAATCTGCTTGTCCTTCAGCACCAGATCGCGAAAATTGAGATCTTCTTTCCAGGCGCGCATGGCGTGGCCTTGCACCAACCGGTAGGCGTCTTCGCGCGAGACTCCATGTTCCACCAGGTCGAGCAATAACTGGCCGCTGAAGACGAGCCCACCAGTGCTCTCCAGGTTCGCCGACATCCGCTTCGGGTAGACAAACATGGTGTCGACAAGATTGGCGGTTTTTTGCAGCAGGTAATCCACCAGAGTAGTGGAGTCGGGAATGATGATGCGCTCGACCGAAGAATGGGAGATATCGCGCTCATGCCACAAGGCGACATTCTCAAATGCCGCTTGCGCATTGGATCGAACTACCCGGGCCAGCCCACTGATTTGCTCGCTGGTGACTGGATTCCGCTTGTGCGGCATGGCAGAGGAACCCTTTTGCTTCTCACTGAAGAACTCCTCGGCCTCGCGCACCTCCGTACGCTGAAGATGGCGGACCTCGGTGGCGATTTTATCCAGCGTAGACGCGATGACCGCCAGCGTCGCCATGTAGTATGCGTGGCGATCCCGCTGGATTACCTGTGAGGAAACGGCCGCCGCTTTCAGCCCCAGCCGGGCGCAGATTTTCTCCTCCAGCTCAGGGCTCAAATGCGCCAGGTTGCCCACGGCGCCGGAAAACTTGCCCACCCGCATGTCTTCCGCCGCGCGCACGAAACGCTCGATATTGCGTTGCGTCTCCGAGTACCAGTTGGCCAGCTTCAGGCCGAAGGTGATGGGTTCGGCATGGATGCCGTGAGTGCGCCCGATCATGGGCGTGTCTTTGAACTCCCAGGCCCGCCGCTTGAGCACATCGGAAAGGCGCTGCAGGTCGGCCTCAACGATGGTGGAGGCCTGGCCAATCAAAAGAGCCTGCGCAGTATCTACCACATCGTTCGAGGTCAGGCCGTAATGAAACCAGCGGGCGTGGGGTCCAACGATCTCCGCCACCGCCGTGGTAAAGGCGATCACGTCGTGGCGCACCTCGTCTTCGATCTCGCGAATGCGCTCCAGATTGAAATCTGCCCGCTCCCGGATAGCTTTGGCGGCGTCCTTGGGAACCATGCCGGCCTCGGCGAGGGTCATAGTGGCCGCCACCTCGACCGCCAGCCAGGTGCGAAAGCGGTTTTCTTCACTCCAGATACGGCCCATCTCCGGGCGGGTATAACGAGGAATCACCGGCATCTACCCTTTCGAAATCGATTGAGAGAAGACTAAGGATTCTAAACGGAGAAGTGCCTGATGTGCCAGCCCCACATTGCGCTTGGCATCAGCTTGGCGGGGGCGAAGGGATACGAGCTAACACCTACTCGGGGGTGACGCCAATAAGTGGCACGCGCTTTCTCAATCATATATATCGTGATACGATCCATCTGTGGATTCAGGAGAAAGTCTTGGTGCGATATACTTTTTCGCATGGACAGGTCACTCACTTTGGCTGACTATCGGGCGCTGGCGGAAGTCCGCCACCAGATTCGGCGCTTTCTCCACTTCAGCGAGCAGGCTTCGCGGCGCGCGGGGCTTGAACCTCACCAGCATCAGTTGATGCTTGCGCTCAAAGGGCTGCCCAGGGGAGTGCGGCCTCGCATTGGAGAATTGGCCGAGCGGCTGCAGATTCGCCATCACAGCACGGTAGAACTGGTCGACCGGCTGGCGGCTCGCAACTATGTGCGCCGGTTGCGGGTCGGGGAAGATCGTCGCGAGGTTCTGCTTTCTCTGACTCCGAAGGGCATTCGCGTTTTGCGGGAGCTTTCCCTGCATCACCGCGCCGAACTGCGGACGCAAGGGCCGGCTCTTATTGCCGCGCTGCGGAATGCCATTCGCAGGTCTCATGCGCCTGCGAAAAACGCGGTCAGGGTGGCCGCAAAGAGAAAATAACTCAATGGCAGAGACGCCAATCGCGAACCCAGGCGAAAACACTGTTCCGGCGACTATCGGTGCGACCGGGGCACAGGTGGGAGATGTGCGCATCGCAGAACCGGCGCAGTTTCGCATGGTTCTGATGTCCTTTCTAGCTGGCGGGGTGGGCATGCTCGCGGGCGGGATTGCCTTCATCCTGTACAAGCTGATCGGTCTTTTCACCAACATTTTCTTCTATCACCGTTTTGTCGCCGAATTCCTGAGCGCTCGCCACAACCAGCTCGGGTTGTGGGTGATTCCAATTCCAGTTATCGGCGGAATCATCGTGGGATTTATGGCGAAGTATGGGACCTCGAAGATCAAGGGTCACGGCATTCCGGAGGCTATGGAAGCGGTTTTGATCAATCGCAGCCGCATCGAGCCGCGCGTCGCCATTTTGAAGCCACTTTCGGCCGCTATCGCTATCGGCACCGGCGGGCCTTTTGGAGCCGAAGGACCTATCATTCAAACCGGAGGAGCATTCGGATCGCTGGTGGGACAGGCCGTGCACACGACGGCGTCGGAGCGAAAAGTACTTCTGGCATGCGGCGCGGCAGCGGGGATGTCCGCAACCTTCAATACGCCCATTGCCGGCGTCATCCTCGCCATCGAATTGCTGTTATTTGAATTCAAAGCCCGGTCATTCATTCCCCTGGTAATCGCTAGCACGCTCGCCACCGCTGTCCATATGCAACTGTTGGGGGCCGGGCCGATGTTTAAAGTCGCGCCCATGGACTTCGGGATTCCACGGGCGTTGCCGTTTTATCTGGTTCTGGGCCTAGCCTGTGGTTTGGCTGCGGTTGGCTTCAGCAAACTGCTTTATTGGACCGAAGACCAGTTCGAAAAACTGCCGGTAGATGAGCTCTGGTGGCCTGCGATCGGGGCAGTCGGCCTGGGAATTATCGGCTATTTTGTGCCACGGATTCTGGGTGTTGGTTATGACACTATCGGTGACATCCTGAACGCGAATCTGGCGTGGAAACTGCTGCTGGTGGTCATGGTCGCCAAGGCCGTGGCCTTGGTGATTTCTCTAGGGTCGGGGACCTCCGGCGGCCTGCTCGCTCCCATGTTCATGTCCAGCGCAGCCATGGGAGGTATATTCGCCATGGCAGTGGACAGGCTTATTCCCGCCGCGAACTTGTCCGCCGGGGCGTTCGCTCTGGTGGCCATGGGGGCGGTGTTCGGGGCGGCGTCGCGGGCGACGTTTACCTTCATCATTTTCGCATTCGAAATCACCCGCGACTACAACTCTGTGTTGCCCCTGATGCTGGTGAGTGTGATCGCCGATGGCATTGCCATGCTCTTAATGCCGCGGGCCTCCATCATGACCGAAAAGCTGGCGCGGCGTGGATTGCACATTCATCAGGACTATGAAGCAGACGTGCTGCAGCAGATGATGGTCACTGAGACCATGGACAGTGACATTCCCGGGCTTCCGGCTGATATGAAGGTCAGCGAACTATCGGATCGGATTGCGCGCCGCGATCCCGCGGTCAGCCGCCACCAGGGGATGGTGATTCTCGATGCCGCCGGCAAGCTGGTGGGAGTGATCACCCGCGGAGACGTTCTGCGCGCCCTGGAAGCCGACAACGCGGGAATGATGGCAGTTCTCGACGCAGGGAGCCGCAAAGTGATCGTCACCTATCCCGACGAGTCGTTGCACGAAGCTTCTGCCAAAATGCTGCGCAATAACATCGGACGCTTGCCCGTGGTCGACCGCAAAGATCCGCAAAGAGTCGTCGGCTATCTGGGCAGGCCGGGAATCATGGCTGCACGCTTACGTCGTCTGGATGAAGAACATGTGCGCGAGCCCGGCTGGATTCAGCGGCGCGGTTAAGGATGATCAGAGTTCGGGGGCCTCTTGGCCTTCGCTGATTCGATCAGTGGCCGCAGCGCGCGCACTGACACGCCCAGCGTGCCTCCCGCGAAACCATCGATGTAAGCCGCATTGATGCCGATTACCTCACCTTGCGAGTCGAAGACCGGGCCGCCGCTGGCCCCGTGCGCTGTGGGAGCATCGTAAATGAGCTTGTCTCCCACCACGTCGCCCAGATGACCGCAGGTGGCCGAGGGCCGGATCAGCGACAAAGCTGCCAACTCGCTGGCTGCGCCCTGATCGTCACGCCGGTAGGCCAGGCGGTCGTAGACCGCGGGTGGTGATTTTGCCACCATGCCAAGTACTCCCATGGGGTAGCCAACCACAGAAACCAACTCGCCTGGGCTTGGAACTGCGCTCGCCAAAGGCAAAGGCCGAAGCTGGCTTATGGCTTGGGGGTCATCGATGTGGAGTACGGCTACGTCCCCCTGAGCCGACAATGCTGCCGGAGTTACCGTCACCGGCGCCGGCATTCCGGGGAAAAAGGCCACAAGCTTCTCCAGCCGCGGGGTCGCGCCGCGATTGATCAAAACCGTAGAGTCGGGATCCTCATACCAGGGCTCGGCCACATGGCGATTGGTGGCCAAAAGCCCGTCAGAGACGACGAAGCCGGTTCCGGAGATGCGAGCCCGCAACGCCGGCGAGCGATTCTCAAAGCCGACCTGGTAGATCCCGAAGATGTAACAAATAGAATTGCGATAGCGATTCAGCACTACCACCGGCATGGTCTGTTCTTGCTGCAACTGCTGCACCTGCCGGGAGAGCTTCTGCACTTCGGCCTGCAGTTCATTCGTCCTGGCTGCGGGGTAGTAGTGGGCCAGGAGTCCAACTGTGGCCACCAGGAATACTGCGAAGGCGCCCTCGACGGCGCGCTGCCAGGCATTGCACACTGGTTCTTCTGGAGCTTGTGGGTTGATCTCCGCCATAAGGACAAAACCGGGCTTTCGGGGGGAGATTCAGGTTTCGCCGGCCTGCGAAGTTCTATGCTCTCTTGCCGGGGCGGATTTTCCAAGGGTACGGAAGGGCCATATCCGGCTGGGAAAGGGCTATCTATTTGAAGGAGCGTGGGTTGTTACTGCCCCGACCCTGCCGCTCGAGGCTTGCCGACGCCCAGCCGTTTGGACATTTCGTCATAAAGAAAGCCCACGCCCGGGCGGTAGGGCTGAACCCATTCGCCATCGATGACGAATTGCGGGATGGCCCGCAGACCCGTGCGCTTCACCACCTCCTCGGCGGCGCCGGGGGTGTTTTCGATGTCTATCTCATGAAAAGGAATATTGTGTTCTCGCAGGAAGCGCTTGGCTTCGCGGCAGTCTGGACACCAAAAGGCGGAGTAAACCGTGACTTGCATGACACATATGGATGCCAGCAAACTCGCCAAGTTTCAAGGTCACGAGGGTCACGCTTCGAGGCTGGCAAATGCCCGAACCGGAAAAGTCCCGAAGCCTTTCACCTTCACCGGCACGGCAAAAAAGCGGGACGCCTCCGGTGGAAGCGAAGCCAGGTTGGTCAGGTGCTCCACGATCGGAATTTCGTTGCGAAGAAGAATGCTGTGCACCGGCCGCCGCAAATCCTGGACATCGTCGATATTGTGCGAATCGATTCCCACCAGTGCGGCGCCTGAGTCTGCCAGAAGCCTCGCCGCATCCTCCGTGAGGAACGGGTGCCCCTCGAAATACTGGGGCGTGTTCCAGTGGCGCGACCATCCACATTCAACCAGAATCGCTTTCCCGGCGAGTTCGGCTGGGCGGGGGAAGCAGGATGCGTCAATGGCTTGCTTCCCTCGCGCCGCGATCTTGATCGCCGGAAGATTTGCCAGTCTGCTCAAGTCGAGCTGCGATAGATCTTTACCATCCGCATAGCGATGAAAGGGCGAGTCAAGGTACGTCCCGGTGTTGGCTACCATCTCAATCTTGCCAATCTGAAATTCGGTTCCCGGCGCATAGTATCGGCGGGATGCTTCGCGGCTCAGGTAATCGCAGATGATCGGCGCGGGAAGACCTTTGTACGTAACCAATCCATGCTCGACCGTGTGGCTGAGATCGATCAACAAGGGTGATGTGGTCCTCGCGGCGCCTAGACGCGTTGCAGTTCCCGCTGTGTGCGCTCGTTCACTACGTTGCCCGTGTTCAGCGTAGAAGCTGGTTCAAACAATAGCAGCCAGCACTCCTCGTCGGCTACCGGTCTGTGTTCCACGCCGCGCGGGACTACGATGAACTCGCCCTCCTCGACCCACTCGTGGTGATCGCGAAACTCCATGCGAAAGCGGCCTTTCACCACCAGAAACATCTCGTCTTCATTAGCATGATGATGAAAGACGAACTCGCCCTTCAGTTTGTCGAGCTTTACCTGCTGGCCGTTGAGATCGGCCGCGATATAAGGCTTCCAGTACTCGTGGATCTGAGCAAATTTCTGCGCGATGTTGACTTTGGACATGCGTCACCTGAGGAGAAAACAATCCGCCGCTGGAATGCTTAATGAGATGAGAGAACTAAAGCCCCGGTCGCAGAAAACCGTCATTGCTAGACATCAAAACGATATGCCCACCCCCATCTAGAGCCGGCGTTCGCCAGGAAATAAGCGCCAAAAGACGCCACGGAGTTACAATTCTAGACAGGCAGGCCAATGCTTCCGGAGCGGCGCAAAATGCAGGAGCCGTCAAACGCGAGAGCTGACAAGACTCTCGATTCATGGAAGGAAATCGCGGCTTTCCTGAACCGCGGTGTCCGCACCGTACAGCGCTGGGAGAAGACCGAGGGACTGCCGGTGCGGCGGCATCAACACCTGAAGCGTGGTTCCATCTGCGCTACCCCGTCGGAATTGGCCACTTGGCAGCTTGACCGGCAGAACGACATTCACATTCACACCCGCAATCACGCTCAGGACGATCTCGGAGAGCCATTTGATCGGCTACGCAAGCTGGCTTTGCGGCAGGCCATACTGGCTGAAGAGCTGAGGGCCCTGTTGTCGGTGAACCAAGCCATACGAAGTCGAATGAGCCGATTGAAGTCCTGAGCGCCTGGCGCAGGGCAGGCACGTTCCTCTGCCTTTAGGTGCTACAATCCGCTCTGCGGACTAAACGTCGAGCCCTGGGTCCGCTAGCAGAAACAGCAGAACATCGTCTCTCCTGTTTAGCCGAACCCTAGATCCCCCGCGCCACGGCGCCTCCGCAGGGGTAGTCTCTCATGAGAGGCACAGTCTTGAAGATCAAGCGGCGCAACCACACGTCCCCCGCGGGGAAGGCCAGCACAAATTCGTTTCCCGTAGTCGGCGTCGGTGCCTCGGCCGGCGGCCTCGAGGCTTTCTCCGACCTTCTGCGCCAACTGCCAGAGAAAACCGGCATGGCTTTTGTGCTGGTGCAGCACCTTGATCCCAAGCATTCCAGCGACCTGCGGGAGATTCTGGCGCGAACTACCAAGATCCCAATCCACGAAGTCACCGATAAAGTTGTCGTGCAACCCGATCACATCTATGTAATTCCGCCCAACACCAGCATGGTGCTGAAAGATGGTGCCTTGCGGCTCGCGGCGCGCGTGCTCACCCGCGGGCAGCATATGCCGATCGACCACTTCCTGCGCTCGCTGGCGGAGGCCCGCGGCAACCGCGCCATCGGCGTGATTCTTTCGGGCACGGCGTCGGATGGAACCGAAGGATCGCGAGCCATCAAGGCGGCGGGCGGCATCACCTTCGCCCAGGATGAAGAGTCGGCCAGGTACGCAAGCATGCCGCATAGCGCGGTAAACGCTGGCTGCATCGACTTTGTGCTGCCGCCCGCCGCCATCGCCAAAGAGCTGACGCGGGTGGCGCGGCACCCGTACCTGACTCCAACGGCCCTCGAAAAGCCGGGCCTGGTTCTGACGGCGAGTGACCAGGTAGAGGCTTTGCTTTCCATGCTGCGCGAGACTACCGGGGTCGACTTCACCCACTACAAACAGACCACCTTGCTGCGCCGCATCAAGCGCCGCATGGTGTTGCACAAGCTGGAGAAGCTCAAGGATTACGTGCGTTTCGTTCGCAACACGCCGGGAGAAGTCGAGGAGCTGTACCAGGATATTCTGATTCATGTGACGGGTTTTTTTCGCGACCCCGGAGCCTTCGAGGCGCTGCGCAAACATGTCTTGCCTCATCTATTTCGTGATCCCAAGAAGGGGACAATACGGGTGTGGGTGCCCGGCTGTTCCACCGGCGAAGAGGTGTATTCGCTCGCCATGGTGATGTTGGAGTATCTGTGGCTGGAGACGCTGAAAACCGCCAAGGGCCAGTTGGGCAGCATTCCATTCCAGATATTTGCCACTGATATCAGCGATGCCGCGCTTGACCGCGCCCGCGCCGGCCTTTATTCCGAAGCCCTGGTTGGCGACGTCTCTGCCGATCGCTTGCGGCGATTTTTTCTGCGTCTGGACGGCGGCTACCAGATCGTCAAGCCGGTGCGCGAGATGTGCATTTTCGCCAAGCAGAATGTAGCCAAAGATCCGCCGTTCTCCAATCTCGATCTGATCAGTTGCCGCAATCTGCTTATCTATCTCGGGCCAGTGCTGCAAAAGCGGGTCATCCCCACTTTGCACTACGCGCTCAAGCCCGACGGCTACGTGATGCTCGGCGAGTCTGAGAGTTTGGGGACTTTCTCCGAATACTTCCTGCCGGTGGACAAGAAGAGCAAAATCTTCCAGAAAAAGAAATCCACCACCCGGCTGATCTCCAATTTTGGCGGGCTCGACTACGGGATCCGCCGCCACGAAGAGTCGCAAGCCGTTCACACTCCCCGTCCGGTTTTTGCCGTGGAGCAAGAAGTGGATCACCTGCTGATGAACCGCTTCGTTCCCGCCAGCATCGTGGTCAATGACGAGATGGACATCGTCTATTTTCGGGGGAAAACCGGCCCGTTTCTGGAGCCGGCTGCCGGCCACCCTACTTTCAGCCTCTCCAAAATGGCGCGCGAGGGTTTGCTGGTGGACCTGCGCGCGGCTATCAATCGCGCCAAGCGGGAAAACACGACGGTGCGGCGGGATGGGGTGCGGGTACAGTCCGAGGGACAGGCTCGCGAGGTGAACCTGGAGGTCACCCCCTTGCGAGGGCCGGGCCCAGCGGAGCGCTTCTATGTGATCGTATTCCAGGATCCGGTTTCGGGCGCGGCGCCAAGCCGCGAGAAGAACGCGTCCAACGCAAGGGACCGCGTCTCCCGCGAAACCGCACAGCTGAAGCGCGAACTGGCGCAATTGCGTGAACAGTTCCAGCAGCTCCTCGAAGAGCACGAGACCACGACCGAGGAGTTCAAGTCAGCTAATGAAGAGGTGCTTTCCGCCAACGAGGAGCTGCAAAGCACCAACGAAGAGCTGGAGACGGCGAAGGAAGAATTGCAGTCCACCAATGAAGAACTGACCACGCTCAACGAGGAGTTGCAAAACCGCAATGCCGAGCTGACCGCGGCCAACAACGATCTGCTCAACCTGTTGGGCAACGTGACCCTGCCGGTAGTGATCGTCGACCAGGACTTGCGCATCCGGCGCTTCACGCCCCCGGCGCAGAAGCTGTTGAACCTGTTGCCCGGCGATGTGGGGCGGCGGTTATCGGAAATTCGGCCTAACTTGAACGAGGATGACCTGGGTAAGTTTGCCCGCGAGGCCATCGAGAACGTCGTCTCCACGGAAAAAGAGCTGCAGGAGAACGACAGCGGCGTCTGGTATCAGATGCGGGTTCGGCCCTACAAGACTTGGGATAGCAAGATTGACGGGGCGGTCATCAGCTTTGAAAACATCGATGGGTTCAAGCGCAACGTCGAACGGCTGAACGAGTATGCCGCCGCCCTCATCGAAAACGCCCCCAATCCGACCCTGGTTCTGGACTCCAGCCTGCTCGTGGTCAGCGCCAACGAAGCCTTCCGCCGGAAATTTGGAGTCACGCAAAAGGAAACCGATAGGCGCGCGATTTACGATTTGGGCAACGGCCAGTGGAATATTCCCCGGCTGCGCGAACTGCTGGAAAGCGTTCTGCCCAACAACGGACGAGTGGAGAACTTCGAAGTGCGCCACGATTTTCCGCGCCTGGGGCCGCGCATTATGATGCTCAGCGGCAGGCGGATCGAGCCACAGGCCGGCCGGCAGTTGATCCTGCTTTATATCGAGGATGTCACCGCGTAGCCGGCCTACGCTTTAAATCGCCGGACGTTTCTGGCAATATTTGTGCCTCTAAGTGCAGCCGCAGTTGCATAAGGTAAGCTGTTTCCCGGACGGATTTGTCTTGGTCATTCGACCTGGCCGGGGGCAAATGCAGGAGCCGGGAGCGCGGTTTCGACCGCTGCGCCGCCCGAATCTGCTGCCTTAGGCGAAGATTCTCTTCCAGCAGCGCCCACTTCAGCATAGGTCCGATTTCTCGCACGGATCCCTGGGAATGGCTGTGACGGGTATCACGAGGAGACGCTGTGGAAATTCATTGCGCTTCCGGCCTGGCTCATTTCGCCATCAAGACGATGGAACCTGCTGGTCCCGCTGCAGTTCTTGGCTGGGTCGTAGGTCGCCGCGCCTGCGAGTTTGTCCTTTGAGGCGTTGAAGTACAAAGTTCCGCCTTTTACCTTCTGCGGCAAGCCCTTGAATTGTGTTTTGCCGTCGACGTTAGTGGCTGCCTCCAGGTCGAGGCGGCGGACTCCCGCGAAGCCGTACTCAATGTGAACGCGGATTCTGGCATCGTAGATCGGAGACGCGTTGACGTCGGTCACTGTGAAAGCCACCGAGCAGGGGCCAGCCTCGCCATCCATCACCGGAACCTGGTGCGGGTCGGGAACCTGCTGGGCATGGGCGAGAGTCAAGCCGGCAACAAGAAATATCGTCATCAAAACCGGAAAGCGTGAGCCAGTCATTGGCACTCCTCTGGTGAAACTATAACGCCTTGCCGGTTCCCTTTATCGCTCTGAAAAGCCAGCCATTGTGGGCGCCGACTCCGCTTGCTTGACATTTTTGCATGGTATATATCACAATATATACCATGTCTCGCATTGCCAAACTGTTTCGCAACGGCCGCAGCCAAGCGGTTCGTCTGCCGGCGGAGTATCGCTTCCAGGGGTCGGAGGTTTATGTCCGGCGTGATCCCGCCAGCGGAGATGTGATCCTGTCGCGAAGACCGGAATCCTGGGAAGACTTTTTCGAAATGATGAACGCTCTCGATGTTCCCGACGAATTCCTGGCCGAGCGCAGAGATGCGCCCCCGCAAGAACGGGAACTGTTTTAGATCCTTGTGATTTCGAGGGGAGAAGCGGCGGGGAATCTGCAGTTTCGTTTTCTCCCAATGACTCCGCGCCATGCCGGTTCACTATTTGCTCGACACGAACACCTGCAGTTACATCATCAAAGGCAACCGCCCACACGTGCGGGAGCGCCTGCTGAAAACGGCGATGGCGGAAGTGGGCATTTCGGTCGTCACCGAAGCCGAACTGCGTTTTGGAGTAGCGAGACTGCCTAACGCGAAAGCGTTGAGCAAGGCGGTCGAGGAGTTTCTTCTTAGAGTACAAGTGATGCCCTGGGATTCTGCGGCAGCCAGACATTATGCCCGCATCCGCGCTACCTTGGAGTTGCAGGGTGAGCCGATGGGCAATTTCGACATGATGATTGCCGCCCAGGCCCTGGCCGCGGAATCGGTTTTGGTGAGCAGTGACCGCGTATTCCGGCAATTGAAGGGACTCAGACTTGAGGATTGGGCCCGGGAATGAAAATGCAGCAGTGCGCAAAACAAAAGCCGTCAGCAAAAAGCTGACGGCTCATGGCTGTAAGCTGATACCTACTCAGCTGTTTTCATAGAGCAACACGCCTTCGGCCTTTTCCGAGTCCACAGGACGGTAGTACAGCTTGTTGCCTTCGAGGAAGACCTCGATGAACGCCGGCCGCGTGGTGATGGTGCCCTGGATCAGCGCCTCCGACAGCGGGTCCTCGATGTACTTCTGCAAGGCTCTACGTAGCGGACGTGCGCCGTAGCTGCGGTCGGTGAGCGTCTGGCTCAGAATCCACTTCTTGGCTTCGTCGGTCACGGTCACCGTAATCGACTTCTGCGCCAGATTCTGGTTCAGCTGGCTGACCATGAGTTCGAGAATCTGTATCAGATCCGTCTCGCTCAGTGCGTTGAAGATGATGATTTCATCGAGCCGGTTCAGGAACTCAGGATTGAAGGTGCGCTTGACCTCGTTTTTGACCAGGTCTTCGACCTTGCCCGAAATCATGTCCTCCTGCGATGACTGGAAGCCCAGGCCTTCGCGTTTTTGCAAGTGCCGGGCGCCAATGTTCGAGGTCATGATCAAAATCGTGTTCTTGAAGTCGACCGTATTGCCAAGGCCGTCGGTCAATTGGCCGTCTTCGAACACCTGCAACAGGATGTTGAAGACATCCGGATGCGCCTTCTCGATTTCGTCGAGCAGAACGACGGAGTACGGAGCGCGTTTTACCCGCTCGGTAAGCTGTCCGCCCTCTTCGTAGCCCACGTATCCCGGAGGCGAACCGATCAGCTTTGAGACCGAATGCTTCTCCATGAACTCGGACATATCGAAGCGGATGAGCGACTTCTCTGTGCCGAACATAAATTGCGCCAGAGTGCGGGCCACTTCCGTCTTGCCCACACCCGTGGGCCCGAGGAACAGGAACGAGCCGATAGGCCGGTTCGGGTTCTTCAAGCCGGCGCGGCTGCGGCGGATGGCGCGAGCCAGAGCGCTGATGGCTTTGTCCTGTGAGATCACGCGTTTGTGCAATTCTTCTTCGATACGCAACAACTTCTGCGACTCTTCTTCCTTGATGGAGGCGATGGGCACGCCCGTCCAGCGCGATACCACATCCTCGATGTCCTCCCGACCGACAACGCCGGTGGAGGATTCATCGAGGTGGTATTTTTCGCGAAGAGCGCGCAGGTTCTCGCGCTCCTTGCGTTCTTCGTCCGAGTAGAAGCGCGCTTTCTCGAATTCATGGTTCGCGATAGCGTTCTCCATACGGTGGACGATGAACTTGATACGCTTCTGGACTTCTGTGATCTCTTCCGGCAGCGAAGTCTGGCGCAGCTTCACACGAGCGCCGGCTTCGTCGACCAAATCGATTGCCTTATCCGGCAGGAAACGGTCCGGAATATAGCGGTTGGAGTGCGAGACCGCGAAGTTGATGGCTTCGTCGGTGTAGGTGACGGCGTGAAACTTCTCGTACCGGTCTTTAATGCCAAACAGAATCTTGGTGGCGTTGACTTCATCCGGCGGAGGAACTTTCACCGCCTGGAAGCGGCGTTCCAGTGAGCGGTCTTTCTCAATCGACTTGCGATATTCGCCGGGCGTGGTGGCGCCGATGCACTGGATCTCACCGCGCGACAAGGCCGGCTTCAGAATGTTGGCAGCGTCGAGCGAACCCTCCGCCGAGCCGGCGCCTACGAGCGTATGCAGTTCATCGATGAAGATGATCGAATTCTGCGACTCCATCAGCTCTTTCATGATGGTCTTGAGCCGCTCTTCAAACTGGCCGCGGTATTTGGTTCCGGCAACGATCAGGGAAAGGTCTAGCGCCAGAATGCGCTTGTCAGCAAGGAAGGACGGGACCTCACCGTCGGCGATGCGCTGCGCCAGTCCCTCGACAATGGCAGTCTTACCGACGCCCGGCTCGCCGATGAGAACGGGATTGTTCTTGGTCCGGCGGCAGAGAATCTGGACCACCCGCTCCAGTTCACCTTCGCGGCCCACCAGCGGGTCAAGCTGGGTGTCCATGGCGGCCTGAGTCAGATCGCGGGAGAACTCACTCAACAAAGAAGATTCGCGCTGCCGCTGGGGCTGAGCTTTTTCCTGGCTGGTGCGAGCCAATTCTTCCCGGATGCTGGAGAGCCGCAAGCCACGCTCGTGCAGAATCTCGGCGGCAAAGCACTTTTCTTCTCGCAGCAAGCCCAACAATAAATGTTCAGTGCCGATATGTTTATGGGAAAGCCTCTCGGCTTCCTCCGCGGCGTACGCCAGAACCCGCTTGCATTCATTGCTGAGCGGCAGATCCACGGAAGTGGAAACCTTCTCGCGGATAGTGGTATGCCCCTCGATCTGCTTGCGGATGGATTCGACCGAGGCATGCGACCGCAGGAACCGGTTGGTGAGGGCCTTGTCTTCGCGCAGAAGCCCGAGAAGCAGGTGCTCAGTCTCAATATAAGGAGACCCGAACTGGCTGGCCTCATAGCGTGCAAAGAAGATGACGCGCCTTGCCTTCTCCGTATAACGTTCAAACATATTGCCCTACTCCCTGAATTTCCTTGAGGCGGGCGATCCAGCTGGCCCATCTCCGGGAAACCCTTGCCCTTGGTTCACAATTGCAATCGAGATGCCACCGTTGCCCATCATTATCGTTCGATAGCCCCGGTAGATTCAGTTACCAAAGCCACTTTTCTCACTCTTCCACGCTGCAACCCCGGTCTGTCCGCCCATCATTGCGGCCTGCGCGGCAAAAGTCAATTGCCGCAACGTGCTATGCCGGTAGCGTCTCCGGCACCAGTTCCTCGATGCGTCCATTCTGCAACCGCAGCACGCGGTGGCAGCGACGCGCAAAAGCCAGGTTGTGAGTGGCAATAAGAGAGGTTAACTGGCAGTCGCGATGCAAGCGGGCAATCAATTCAAATACTGAATCCGCCGTGCGACTATCCAAATCTCCGGTAGGCTCATCAGCCAGCAGAATTGCAGGCTGGGTGATCAAAGCCCGGGCCAGAGCCACACGCTGTTGCTCCCCTCCGGAGAGTTCTCCGGAACGGTGATGAGCGCGCTCCTCCAAGCCCACCCCGCGCAGCCAGCGCAAGGCCTCCCCTTCCGCTTCCTGCCTGGGACGATCCCGAAGCAGCAGCGGCATCGCCACGTTCTCCAGCGCCGTAAACTCCGGCAGCAGGTAGTGGAACTGCCAGACAAAGCCGATCTCGCGGTTACGAAACTCGGCGGCGGCATCCTCCGACAACGAACTCAACTGCAAGTTTGCGCAGTATACGTCACCCGCAGAAGCCCTATCAAGAGCGCCCAGGATGTGTAACAGGGTACTCTTTCCCGCTCCCGACTGGCCCACGATGGCGAGCATCTCACCTTTCGCCACTTCGAACGACAAGTTGTCAAAGAGCGTCAGATCCGACTTGCCCGACCGAAAAAGCTTCCGCAGGCCTTCGATCTTTAGCATAGCCTGGTTCATTAGATGCAACTGCTGTGCTCCTCGTCACAAATCGAGTCAGAGGCCGAGCTGCGCCCGGCGCCCTGCTCAAAACCATTAAAACACGAGTTGCAAGCAATTAGTCCGGCACAGTTTCCGCCGTAGAGCGTTCATATAGGAAACTGTACGCCTAAGATCAGAAATCTCGATGTGACCTCAGTCACTAAAGAGCTGTGCAGGCGCGGACGCCCCTGTCCGTCTTTTCTGTCCCTACTCGTAGCGCAACGCCTCAGCGGGAAGGATTCGCGCCGCTGACCACGAGGGATAAACAGTTGCAATCAGCGAGACTCCAATCGCTACGAGCGCGACCAGAATGCCATCCATAGCTCGCGGCGCGAATGGCACGTAGTCGATCGAGTAAACCTCAGGAGCCAGCGCGAGCAGGCGGTAGTGCCCGCCCACCCAGGAAAGCGTGTAGCCGAGCAGCAGGCCGATAGCCGTCCCGATAACCCCGATCAATACTCCTTGAGCAACAAAAATGCGCCGCACCTGGGCTTTGCGCGTGCCCATCGACATCAGTACGGCAATGTCGCGGGTTTTCTCCATGACCATCATAATCAGGGAGATCAAAATGTTCAGGGCCGCCACAAAAACGATCAAGCCAATGGTGATAAAAGTAACCACTCGCTCCAGGCGCAGGGCACGGAACAGCGCCTTATTCTGTTCCATCCAGTTGGTAGTCATGAAGCCGCTGCCGGCGGCTTGCTCGATCTCGCGGCCGATCTGGTCGGCCTTATAGATGTCATCCACTTTGAACTCGACTACGGAAATCTCGTTGCCGAGCCCGAACAGGCGTTGTGCGTCGCCTAACCGGATGAAAGCCCATCCGCTGTCGTAATCGTAGAATCCGGAGTTGAAAATGCCAGCCACGTGAAAGCGGTTGTATTTGGGCACGATGCCGAAAGGCGTCAAATCACCTTGTGGGCTGGTAACGAGCACGACCGACCCAAGGGTTGCTCCCAATTCATCCGCCATATCCTGGCCAAGAATAATGGGAGGCATGGCAGCGGTTCTCTGCTCGACTGCTTCAAGTGCGTCCGCATTTTGTGTGGCGCGGCCACTCCTGTCCGCGCTTTCAGCCGAAGGAGCTGCGCTGGTGGTCTCCTCCAGGGCTTCCGCCGAGCCCTGGCTCACGGTCTTCAGCAGATCGCTGACTCTGCGCTCGTCCGCCGGAATCAGGCCTTTGAGGATCGCTCCTCGCGCCCGCGGCCCTCGTGAGACCAGCACCTGCTCATAGATCGCAGGCGCCGCTGCGATTACGTGTGGCTGCTTGGAGAGACGTTCCATCAGCGGCTGCCAGTCCCGAATGCCGTCATTCTGTACCCGCAGCAGGTTTACGTGTGAGGTAGAGCGCAGCAGGCTCTCCTGCAAATCGCGCCGGAACCCGTTATTGATGGCCAGCGCGATGATCAGCGACGCCACCCCGGCGGCGACTCCGGCGATCGAGATACCGGTAATGATTCCGATCACCGCCTGGCGGCGTTTGGCACGGAGGTAGCGTGCGGCGATGAAAAGTTCAAATCGCATCAGTGCGGCGTCGGCCGTCAGCCTGAATTATACGGTGCCACTAATCGGAGTGACGTTTCCGAAGAGCTGCTTTCACTTGGCCGGGGTATAGAAATAATAGTCTGCGGTGTAACTGCTTTTCGTTTCAGCGGCGCGGTGGGACTCGTCGCATCCCGCCGCTGTCGGCTTGCCGCCGTGAGTGTGGACACGTTGGACGACAGTTACATCCGTGAGCAGGCCAGTCCCTGCATGACTCACGACATTCACCAGCAGCCACGCAACCGAGTCGGGATCAGGGGAGTCTGCCTGAGCCGCAGCCTTGCCTGTGATCTCGCTGCCGTCATTCAATTTCCACGCCGGCCCGGCGAAATGGCTCCCGATGACCTTGCCTTCTTGATCTTTCAGCTCTGCGTCGGGCGCTTTGAGCGTCCAACCGAACTTACCGCCGGCGCCAGCCTGGCAAGTATAGATTTGCGATCCGGAGGCATGTGCGACCAGCACAACCTCTGCTCCGGCCGGCGCCTGGATTGCAGCCGGGACGTCGGGTGGAGGGATTTTTTGTGCACCAGCCGCGAAGGAGCAGCCGAGAAGCATCAACAATACGAGTGCGACGATTGTGATCCTGGCAGGGGTAACTCTTGGCATGGCGCGATTGTAGCAGCCGGCAAACCTGGTACCGGAGACCTAAGCGCGATGTTGCGCCCGTTTGGCTGCTTTCCGTTGCTGTTTCTGGTATTTCTTCGCCGCTTTCTGCTGCTTCCTGGCGGCTTTGCGGGACGCCTTTTGTTGCTTGTCGGCGGCTTTCTGTGCCCGGCGCGCACTGTCCGGACCCATGAAGATTTGAGACTTGGCCGGTGGAGAGCAGGCAACACCCACTACGGCCAGCAGCAGGAGGGCAGGAATTCGTTTCAAAACGCCTCCAGGAATTGAAGAATAGTACCAACGATTTTACACCGGAGCCGCGCCCGGGCAGGCGGCGGCTACTGCCGGACGTCGAGCCTGGGTAAAACCGCGGGTACCCGGGCTCTATATTGCCGGTAGTCTTCCCCAAACCTCTTCTCCAGTTCGGCGTCTTCCATGCGGATCATCGCCGCGCCAGAGATTACCGCGAACAAGGTCAGTCCGTAACAGACTGCCAGCCCCGTCCCCAAACTCCACGCCAGCATTTCGCACAGGTGCGCAAGATACACCGGATGCCGCACGTGAGCGCGAATTCCCGTTGTGACCAATCGCTGATCGCGTTGTCCGGCGACTATTTCCGGAGTTCCTCCCAGCTGCCGGGCGCTGAAATCCTTACTCGACCGCGAGTACAACCAGAAACCCGCGGTGAACAAGGCGACCGCCGGAATCCATAGCCAAGAGTTTTCATAGAGACGGATGGTTCGCCAACGGAACGTAATTCCTGCAACGACCACCCACATCCCTATCCATGCCGGCAACAGCACCAGATACGGCGAGCGCCGCCGCGACCGCCAGTACCCTACTCGTGGGTGTATAAGAAGCCAGAAGCTGGGAATGGTGGAGTAAACCACACAGGCAAGCCAGCCCAAGAACTTGAGCGGGCAAGTCAATGATTGATGGAACCAATGATTCAATGAGTCATTGTCTCAATTTCTGGAGCTCGTGGTGGGGGGCAAAGTTTTGTGGCAAAGTAAAGAGGGATGGCCTTTCCCACCGATCCCAGGCTCGCCGGGCGCATCGCTTTTACCTATCCCGATTTCACCGTCTACCAGACGGCGCGTTTCTGCATTGTGATGGCGTTGGAGATGCAGTCGGTCGCGGTAGGGTGGCAGGTTTACGAGATCACTCACCGTCCGCTGGACCTGGGGCTGGTCGGGCTGGCTCAGTTTCTTCCGGGGCTGCCTTTTTTTTTAGTCGCGGGCCACGCCGTCGACCGTTTTGACCGGCGCCGCCTGCTCATGATCTGCTATGCCGGATTCGCCGTCTGCTCCGGGCTGCTGCTGGCCATCGGGCTGCGGCATTCTCCGTCCGTCTTTCCGATCTACGGAGTGCTCCTCCTGCTGGGGACGATTCGCTCGTTCAATTTTCCCACCACTCGCGCTCTCCTGCCGCAACTGGTGCCGGAAGAGCATTTTGCGAATGCCGTGGCCTGGAACTCCAGCGTATTTCAGGCAGCCACGATCCTGGGACCCTCGGTGGGCGGCGTGTTGTATGCCTTCTTTCACGGTGCCTCGGCTGTTTATGCCGCCTCCATGGTGATCGCGCTTCTGGCGCTTGCTTCTACGCTGAGGATCAAGGCGCAGCAAAGAGCTCGCAGGCGCGAACCCGTGAGCCTGAGAACGGTTCTCGCCGGCTTTCATTACATCTGGGAGCACAAACTCATCCTGGGATCGATTTCGCTCGACTTATTCGCCGTGCTTCTGGGAGGCGCGGTGGCGCTCCTGCCGGTGTATGCGCGGGAGATTCTAAAGACCGGGCCGTGGGGCCTGGGACTGCTCCGCAGTGCTCCCGGCGTCGGAGCCGCGGTCATGGCAATTCTGCTGGCGCACCGCCCACTGAAAAGCCGCGTGGGTCCGACCATGCTCTGGTGCGTGGCCGGTTTTGGGGTGTTCACCATTATTTTTGGGATCTCCCGCAGTCTGGTGGTGTCGCTCATTTCGCTCTTCTTCGTCGGCGCCACGGATATGGTCAGTGTGGTAATTCGTGCCATCCTGGTGCAGCTTGGCACGCCGGATGAGATGCGTGGCCGGGTCAACGCCGTTGACATGCTGTTCATCGGGGCTTCCAATCAGTTGGGCGAATTCGAATCCGGGCTGACTGCGCACTGGTTTGGAACAGTTCCGGCGGTCATTCTAGGTGGCGTGGGAACGCTGGCGGTGATTGCCATCTGGGCGTGGCTATTCCCTGAGCTCCGCCGCGCTGAGCAAGTCGCCGGATTCGCCACTGGAACGACTGTTGAGTGACTAGACAAGAGCTTTGGCGATCCACCTGTAAGGGAATTTGAAAGGGCAGGCGATTAGCCCTGCATAAATGGTGACCGGAAGATAAGGCGCCTCATCGGCCTCAGAGGTAAGAGAATCGGCCCGGCTGAAGCCGGGCCCTTTCAAAGCTGGTTCAGACGCCGCTACTTTCCCCGGACCACAACCTTTGCCGAACTCATGTTGTCGTACCGGTCATAGGCTCGGGCTACGACGACGTGTTCCAGTTGAAGGGGCGCGCCAGGCGGGGAGGGCACAGGGATGCGAAAATCATACGTCTCGGTCTTTGCATCGGAAAGCTGGCCCACGGGTTCCACAAACTGCCAATCTCCCGCATCCACGGAATATTCTGCCCGTTTGATAGGAGAGAAGCTGTCGACTGCGCGGAACGTGACGTGGATCTGCGTAGCTTCTACAGATGCCTTCAGCTCCTCGACTTGCGGCGGAGTCGTGTCCACTTCAAATCGGGGGCTCTCCCGCGACGCCGTAAGAGCCTCTCCCGGAGAGTGCGACGGCGCGTCGGACGCCACCACCTTGACGGTGTAACCCCCATCTGGCAGCAGCGACGCGTCGAAAGAATAAAACTTGTCGGTTAGCTCGTTCTTGAGCAGCAGCCAGCGCGTGTCGCCATCCCCGCGGTAGTAGACGGCGTACACCATCTGGTCCTCGTTGTCATCGTGTACGCTCCAGCGCACGCCGATCGCATCGCGGTCGTGAGTGGTGGGTGGAGGAGTATCGAAGTGCTGCCCTCCTCCGCTGGTGTCAGCCCCCGGCGTCTTGGGCGTGGGCTGGTAGCGTACCCCGGTTTGCACCGTGACCTCGTCAAAATCAGGCGCCACATTTCTGGGCAGATAGTTCAGCAAGATACTTTGCACTCGCGGCGACGGCTCGCCTGAGTGGAGGACGCCTTTCCACTGCACGAAGCGCGCCGACGGTACACCGATGGCCGCGTCTTTCTGCAGATCGACTTTCTCCCAGCGGCTCCAATTCCGGTCGGGATTATCCACATTCCCGCTGCGCGCAAACAACTCCACATTGCCGGAGCCGCGAAACTCGGCGCGTCCCCAGCGGGAAAAAATGTGGGCATCAAAAACGTCGCTCTGGTAATTGCCTTCGGATGCAGGACTGGCGCTCAAGCGGAATACTTTGCCGAGATTGCTGGTGGCAGCGTAAAGTCCACCGCCCGGCGCCGGGGCGAAGGCAGTCACCTGAGTCGCGCTGGCCTTCACCAGGTCAATAAACTGATCTTCTGCTTTAATGGCGAAAATGTGTCCTCGATTGCCCGTCCCAGCCAAAAGCTGTCCTTGCGAGTCGAAGGCCAGGGCGTAGACCAGGTCATCTTTGGAGCTCCACACACGCGAGGGCGAACCATCCGGCGCAATGCGGTAAACTTCCGATCCGCCGGGCACGCTGCCGCCAGCGCTCGGAAAACTGATCGAAACCGGCGGAGCGCTGGGGGCTGCGCTCGACATAGTGATTCCGCTTTGCGGTCCGCTCACAGCCGGACTTCCCGCAGGAATCGAGACGGGGGCAGAGAATAATCCGGAGGCGGCTGTTGAATGTTTTTCACCGACACCCGCAGCATAGATGCTGCCATCTTTGTCGATGGCCAAAGCCGTGATCTCCTTCTTTGGCGCGCTATAAAGAACGAAGGCGTCGCCAGCTGGCGAGATGCGGTATACCAGACCACTGCCATCCGATCCTGCGATCAAATTGTCCTTGGCATCGAAGGCCAGCACCCGAATATGAGTTTCGTCGCTCTTGAAGAAGACCGTGTGCTCACCCTTGGGCGTCACGCGGAGAATCTGCCCTTGATCACCCGTGGCCGCATACAGGTTGCCGGAAGCGTCGAGGGCCAAGTCCCAGATGTACTTGCTGTCAGGATCGTAGTAAACCGAGGAGGTCCAGCCGGAAGCCGCGGCTGAGTTTTTTGCGGCCGTCTCACTCGACTTGCCGGTCGATGGCTTTGCCGGTTCCAGCTTGTAAATCTTGCCATCGGGGTTGGTCGCGGCATAGATGGCGCCGCTCTTGTCGGCCACCAGAGCCTGCACTTGCAGCTCTTGAGGCTCGAAGATGACGGTGGATTTCCCATCCGGCGTGATGCGGTACACGCGCGCCGGAGAGCCGGCTGCGGCATAGAGATTTCCGTCGTGGCCGGCGGCAATTGACCAGATGTAGGTCGAGGGCGTGGTTACCAGCGCTTTGAATTCCGGCGCCAGTTCCAGCCCGCCGGAACTGCAGATTGCGACCCCCTCGGCTGTGCCTTTGATCAGGTCGTCGAACTTGGACTGTTCCCAGGTTCGCGTGCCCTGGGCGTGAACCATACCCGAGAGTAAAACCAAACCGAGGACAAAGGCGAACAGCTTACGCCAGCAAATCAGCAAGATGAGACCTCATGCGCAAAGTAGAGAAGAAACTTCAGGTTAGCACAGGTTTATTACTCGAAATGCAGGCGCGGTAGTGGCAGGGAGCGGGGATGCTCGCACCTCTATCGCTTACTTCACATTAATCGTCAGCACTTGGGCGCCCGCGACCACGAAATCCAGCGGCTGAGTCGCGGCCTCGTTCACTGACGACTCGTTCGAGACCACCATGTCCTGAGTGCCACGCATACCGTCCATTACGTTCATGATCGAGAGGGGAAGCGAGGGCATCACTTTGTCTGCGATGGTAGCTTCCGGATCCGCCTCCAGAAGTGAGACGTACACGCGGTTGTTGACATGTTCCTTATTCAGGGAGGCAATGGTCGATGCCAAATCCAGCTTATGAGCCAGCATAGAGCCACCGTGCCGCAGGCGATCGAGGGTATCGCCATCGCTGACCAGAATGCGAAGCGGGCCCTTGGAGGTGGACGTGGGAATACGGATGGGGATGTGTTGCACAACGCCTTCGCCACGATAAGGCCGCAACATCGCTTCGATGCTGATTTCCTCGCCCGGCCGCGCCTCAGTCAGGTCGGTGCGCGCGCTTTCCAGGCGGGCCCAGCGGCGCTCATGAACGATGTCGAAATCGAGGTTAACGCCGCGAATCGCCGGCATGCTGTATGGGTTGTCGTAAATCCGGCTGAAGCGTTCTCCCAGCGACAGTGCAGCCAGCATGGCGCCCGGTTGTCCTCCGTCTGCGGCCGCGAACATATCCTGCATGGCAACATCCGGATAGCCGTCGACGCTGATGCTGCCCTTCATGCGGTAGGTCGTCTCTTCACCATATTCATTGACGCCGTGAAGGGCATTAAAGACTGTGGCCATCATGGCCACGGGGCTCAGACGCGCATTGTTTAGCACTTGATAGTGAAATTGCTTGGCGCTGGATTCACCCTGAATAGTGAGGGTCACCGGGATCATGTCGGCTTTCTTGCCGAACTCGCCCAAAATCCCGGTGTGACGATCCTGCACGAAAGAGCCTACGGTCTCGGTCGCATTCACAATTTTGAATGGATTGAGAGGCGAAGGCAGAGTCGCCAGAACTTCCGCCTTGGTCATGGGAAGATCGACCATTCCGAACTGCATCAGAGGATGGCCGCAGGCCAACAAATGACCCGCATCGATGTAGGTGACGCTGCACGTCGCCGCGATGTCCATATCGCCGCGCACCAGGATGGCACTCACCGCCGAGCCGGGCTCCAGAGGCTGTGGTTGCTTTTCGTCGCTCACTGAGCCCGTGCCCATCACCGGCACAATCCCTGCCGAAGCAAACCTCCCGGCAAAGCGTTGTACGGTATCTTCGGAGAACCCGCTGAACACCAGCGGAGTTTCGATTGGTTTCAGATAATCGGCAAAATTCGCCACCGCCAGAGAATCGACTGCCGGGCTGGCCGTCTTGCTGGGCGTGCTGGCGACGCTCTTGACCTCAAGCGGTGCAGGCATGGGAGTGCGATCCATGGCGCTGATCTCCAGCATCTCGGCGATGGGCGTTACTCCGGCGATGGGTTCCTTAGAAAATTCGCCAATGCGGAAGGCGATCGCGCCCGCCAGTTTTCCGTCCAGATACACCGGGCTGCCGCTCATCCCAGCCACGACGCCGGTATATTCCACCTTGGCGCCACCCAGGCGCACCAGAATCACATCCCCCTTCGGCCCGTTGGCATTTTTCAGCACGCCGAGCACTTCCACGTCCATGGCTTCGGGCGTGGTCCCCTGGAAGACGGTGTAAGCGGTGCCGCGCATTCCGGCACGAATCTGGCTGATCGGAATCGTATCGACCGGCTTCGCAAGCTGCGCGCTGCTCGCGAGGGGAAGGAGAAAACAAAAGACTACTGCGGCGAGAGCTGCTCGTCTCATTCCAGAACACCCATTAGGCCGGCAAAACTGGCCCAGAACCAAGGAGTTACACTCCGCGCATCGTCGCTATCCTGCCGGGGGAAGAGGGTTAGCAAGAGCCTAGCAAAACATCCCAATCGCGAAGCACTGCGTCTATACTAGCACAGGGTTTTCCGAGGTCTTCAATGTTTTCTGCACGTGTTCAGCAAGCCAAAGCTGTTCTCCGGCACGGTGTTTACCCAAGATTATTGCTTGCCTTATGCATGGGACTCGCGGCCGGGTCGTCCTCTCTGTGTACCGCGCAAGATCAGTCCGGGCCAGCTAATGGTCAGCAAACCCAGCCACCCCCGGAGGCGGGGGGCCCCAATACCGATGTCGGCCCTTACGCGATCCCCAAGAAAAAGGACGAACCTCCGCCGCCCCCACCCCCGACCAGGCCCAAGGCGGTTGAGGGGATGCCCGACTACTCCATCCAGGTAAACGTCCCTTTGGTGGAAGTCCCAGTCATGGTCACCACCAAGGATGGCCAGTTCATATCCCAGTTGAAGAAAGACAATTTCCGGGTCTATGAGGACGGGACGCAACAGACTATCAGCGGCTTCAACATTTCCGACGCGCCGATCACGGCTGTGCTGCTGGTAGAGTACGCGGCCACCAACTATGAATTCATGATTGACGCCCTGCAGGCGTCCTATGCGTTCGTCCAGAGTCTCAAGAAAGATGACTGGGTGGCGCTCGAGTACTACGACATGAAGCCGCAAATCCTGGTGGACTTCACTCAGGACAAGGCTGCGCTCATGGGCGGGCTCAACATGTTGCGGATCCCCGGTTTTTCGGAGACCAATGAGTTTGACGCTCTCTATGACACGTTGGATCGGCTCGACCGCATTGAGGGACACAAGTACATCATTCTGGTTACCACCGGAATCGACAGCTTCAGCAAGCTAACCCTCGACCAGATCACCAAGAAGGTGAAAACTACCAAAGACGTAACCATCTTCCCCATCAGCATCGGCTGGACGTTGCGAAATTGGTGTGAAGTCCGGCATTGCGTCCGCTACACCCGCGGTATGATTCCCGTCACCGACATCGACTACCTGCAGGCCGACAACGAGCTGCAGACTTTCGCGCGCATGACCGGCGGCCGCTTCTATCAGCCCCGCTTCCAGGCGGAGTACGCCGAGATTTTTCACGATATCGCCGGAGATATTCGCAATCAGTATCAGATCGCTTATCACCCGACCAATCCCAAGCTCGATGGTACCTACCGCAAGCTGAAGGTGGAGGTGGTTGCGCCCGATGGTGGACCACTCAAGATCAGGGACCAGAAGGGTAAAGACGTGAAGTATCAGATCATCGCACGCGAGGGTTACACGGCGAAGCACACGGTGGAGTAGCCCTAATGGATGTGAAAGAGATGGTCCAAGGCGAACATCAGGCCCACTCCCAAGAAGACCACCAGCGCCATTTTCGCGCCCGGCTCATGATTCACTTCTGGGATAAGATCGGAAGCGGCAACATAGATCGTTACTCCCGCTGAAATCGGCAAGCCAAAGCTCACCTCCCGCTGTAGAGCCGCCATGGTCAGGACTCCCGCGAAGGTAGCGGCACCCAGCAGCACGGACGCGCTCCAGGCAGTCTTTTTGCTCTGGCCACTCGCCAGCATCACGGATGTGATGGTGAAACCCTCCGGAATCTTGTGCAGAAAGATCGCCAGAAAAATGATCCAACCCAGCCAGTTCGAAACCAGGAAGCCAGACGTGATTGCAATCCCGTCAAAGAAGGTGTGAATCGTAAGACCAAGCAGGACCGAGTATCCCTTGTGGGTGTGGACGAACTGATCGCGATGGGTTTCTTCTCCGAAATGAAAGTGTGGTGTAACCGTATGCTCGAAGAAGTGAATGATCAGGTAGCCAACCAGAACAAGAAAAGCCGCGCTCTTTCCTCTCAGCTCTATGCTGGCAGGGAAAACCTCCACGATGGCTGTGGCCAGCATGAACCCTGCGCCAAGCGCAATAAAGTACTTCAGGTAAGAGCGCTCCCAGTGCTTTTGCACGATGATGGCCCCGCCGAAGACATTCGCTACTGACGCGGTAAGGCCGAGCAGGAGGCTGAGAGCAATGGGATGCATGCTTGCCGGAGGATAATACCAGTTCTCAGTTCACAGTTCTTGGTTCTCAGGCTGCAGGTTTGATGGATCCGATCAGTCCGTTCAGGATCTTGCCCAGTTCGCCGGCTTTGTCCAGCATTCTCTTGCCATGTTCCGAGGTGATGTAGGTCAGATTCTGGGCGATCAGCAATTGGGTTTCAACTTCGACCAACGATCCTCGCGCGCGACTCAGAAAGTAATGAAACTCCTGCGCGGAGAAGCGCGCTTGGCCCTCGGCTATGTTGGACGGAATCAGCACGGCAGCTCTTCGCAATTGGCTGGCAAGACCGTAGGTTTCGTCGCGCGGAAAAAGCTTGGTCGCGCCGTATACATCCATTACAAAATCCATCGCCTTCTGCCAGGCGATCAATTCCCTATACGACTGTCCCATGGTGTTGATCGTCGCAGGCTCCCGCTAAGAAAACTGTGACATCTGGACACTGGGAACTAAGAACTGGGGACCGAGAACTGGTTTTATCCACTGTGTCTTATGTGCATCACATCGCCGTCCTGCACGATGTAATCTTTGCCTTCCAGACGCAGCGTCCCGCGGGCGCGGGCATTGGCTTCTGATCCGGCCTCCAGGAGTTGGTCCCAACGGATGGTTTCAGCGCGGATGAAATGCTTTTCCAGGTCGGAGTGAATGGCTCCAGCGGCTTCAACCGCCCGGGTATGAACCGGAATCGTCCAGGCCCGGCATTCGTCCTCGCCGGCGGTAAAAAAGGAGATGAGCCCGAGCAAGGCATACGAGCTGCGAATGAGGCGAACCAGTCCGCTCTCCCTGAGGCCATAACTGGACAGGAATTCGGCCGCATCGGCGTCGCTCATTTCGACCAGTTCTGCTTCTACTTTGCCGCAAATAGCGGCGGCGGCCGAGTTCGGGCGTGCTGCCACTTCAGTCAGATTATATTTACCGATTGCCTGCTCCAGATCCTGTCCCAGGGTTGCGCTTTCGCTCACATTGAGCACGCACAGAAGAGGCTTTTCACTGAGAAACATAAATCCGCGAAAGCGCTTCTTGTCCTCCGGCGTCATTTCCATTTCCCGCAGGGGCCGCTCGGTTTCCAGGTGAGTTTTGGCTCGTTTGAGGAGCTCAAACTCTTTTTCGAGATCGGCCGAGCGCATCTTCTTCAAGTCTTTTTCCACTCGTTCCAGCCGCTTTTCGATCTGCCCCAGGTCGCTGACCATGAGATCGAATTCAACATTCTTCACGTCACGCAAAGGATCGATCGGGCCTACGTGCGCGATGGAGGGATCGTCGAAGGCTCGAATCACGTGCGCCAGAGCGTCCACGGTCCGCAAATTGCCAAGATAGGCGCTTTCTTTGAGTGCCTCCTGTCCAATGGCGCCGACGTCCACGTATTCAACGGATGCGTGAGTCAGTTTTTTCGGGTTATACAGCGCCGCCAGGCGATCAAGGCGGTCATCGGGCACTTTGGCAACGCCGACGTGCGCCTCGCGGGGGTTGGCAAATGCAGACGCGGACAGGTTCGCCTTGGTCAGGATGCGGAACAGGGATGTCTTGCCCACTTGTGGCAGGCCAATGATTCCGGTTTTCATAGAGAAGCTGTGAGGTACACGACGACCAGTCCCAGCAGTAGCACTCCACCCTCCAGCCGTGTGGACCACACGTGCAAAGCATCGAATTGCATTCGCGCCGCATTGTCGGGAGGAACAGAATCAATCTCACCCATCGACGCGCGGAGCGCATCCATGCGAGGAATGATGGCGAACTGCGCAATCAGAGTGAGTGCCAGCATCAGGACGATGATGATATTGCGTCCGGCGAAAACGTGTGGAGTTCCTCGGGTGCATTGGGAAAGAAACAGCGAACTGGCCAGGAACACGAGCCCGGCGATGATACCCATCCAGTGCAGAATTCCCAGCGTTCGTCCCACGACGTTTCCTGCCAGGTGGCGGGTCGGCAACACGGCAAACGCGGCCGGGGCGACGGCAAAAGCAAAAAAAATCAATCCACCCAGCCAGACCACCAGCGACAGCACCATGAGATACCGCAGAAAAGACATGCCCAAACATTATCACGCCAGAACTGAAAACCGGGAACTGCTCTAGATCGGCACCGGCGTACCGTCCACGATCTCCTGGATCACCTGCTCCGCCTGTTCCGATTTCTTAAGCGTCGATGAATACAGGCCATTTACCACTACACGGTGAGCAAACACGGGTACGACCAGCGGTTTGAAATCCTCGGGCGTGCAGAACGTCCGGCCATCCAGGAAAGCCATCGCCTGAGCCGCCCGATAGAGCATCTGCGAGCCGCGCGGCGAAACGCCCAGCGAGAAGTGTTCGGACTGGCGTGTTTTCGTGACAATGGCCAGGGCATAACTCACCAGTGATTCATCCACGCGCACCTGGGTGACGGCATTTTGCAGTTCGAGCACGTCGGCTCCAGACAGCGACGGTCGCATGGTGTCCAGCTTGGCTGCGCCCGCCTCGGATCGCAGAATCTCCCGCTCGGCGTTGCCATCGGGATAGCCCATGCGCAGCCGCATCAGAAAGCGATCCAGTTGCGACTCGGGCAGCGGATAAGTTCCATGATGCTCGACGGGATTTTGTGTGGCAATCACCAGAAAGGGCTGCGGCAGAGGATAGGAATGCGCGTCCACCGTCACTTGGCCTTCGTTCATCGCTTCGAGGAGGGCGGATTGGGTTTTCGGCGTGGTGCGGTTGATTTCGTCCGCCAGAAGGACGTTGGCAAAGACCGGTCCGCGCTTGAACTCGAATTGCTGTTCCGCGGCAGAATAAATGGAAATGCCGAGAACGTCCGAGGGCAGCATGTCGCTGGTGAACTGCACCCGCTGGAAACTGCAATCCAGCGCTCGCGCCAGAGCCTGGCCCAACGTGGTTTTGCCCACGCCGGGTACACCTTCAATGAGCAAGTGTCCGCGCGCCAGAAGCGACACCACGGCCAGGCGGATGACGTCATCTTTGCCGCGAATCACTTTTCGCAGAGCGTTTTCCAGGTGAGCGGCGCGATGGGAGACAGCGCTGGCGGTTTCCGGCGACATTGTTTGCGATTCTACTATGCGCCGTTGCGTAAAGACTGTTACCGAGGTTACACCGGAAGCTTCTAGCCATTGGCTACTAGCCTTTGGCTAAGCGCTAATTTACTGCATAAATTCTGCCGGCCGGCCCGTCAGCCGTTCGATGCGCTTCGCGATCGGCGGATGAGTAGAAAACAGCCCTGCGAAGTTGATCCCCAGCAATGGCTGAATGATGAACAGGTGCGCGGTCGAGGGCGTGGCCTGCATCGGAACCCGGCGCGAATAGGCGTCAAGTTTCGCCAAGGCGCTGGCCAGCGCATACGGATTGCCGGTGAAATGCGCGCCGGTGGCATCGGCTTGATATTCGCGGGAGCGCGATACGGCGAGCTGGATCAGCGAAGCCGCAATCGGCGCCAGAATCAGCATGAATAAAGCTCCAATCCCGCCACTCCGGTCGCGGTCATCACGGCCGCCCATGCCACCGAAAATCATGGCCCATCGTCCCATACTGGCCAGCATGGTGATGGCTCCCGCAATGGTAGCGGCGACCGAGCTGATAAGAATGTCCCGGTTGTTCACGTGGCCCAGTTCGTGAGCCAGCACGCCTTCCAGTTCCTCGTCGTTCAGGAGGTTGAGAATACCTTCAGTCACTGCAACCGACGCATGGTTCGGATTCCGGCCAGTGGCAAACGCATTGGGTGAGTCGGTAGGGATGACGTAGATCTTAGGCATCGGAATGCCGATCTTCTGCGTCAGCCGCTCGACCGCCTGATACGCTCGCGGCAATTGCTCGCGAGTGACGGGCTGCGCCCGATACATGGCCAGCGCGATTTTATCGGAGTAGAAGTACGAGACGAAGTTCATCACTACGGCGAGGCCCAGCGCCAGCAGCATGCCGTTCTGGCCGCCAAAGGCCCTGCCGATAAACATCAGCAACAGCGTGAGCAGCGTCAATAAAAACGCGGTCTTGAATGTGTTTCCCATTGAAGTTCTCAGTAGATTAGATGGTGCGCGCAGTCCAGGGATTCAACCAGGGATGGCGACAGGGGCAGACGTTCTCGTCGGCGGGAGATGCTGGCCGGCGGCAACTTAAGTGGCATTCGAGGTTTGCTGCTAGCCGACGGGCGAAGATGCCCGTTGTCCACGCTTTATTGCTCTTTCCAGCGTCTGGTCCAGCGCGGCTTTGGCCTTCTCATATTCCTGCTGTGAGATGCGGCCCTGCTTGTGCTCCACTTCCAACTGGAAAATCTCTTCCTTCAGCGCCTCCATCAGCATGGAAGACCGGTCTGTCGCCTTGGGTTGTACGACACTTCGAGCTGGCAGGGCCTCTGCATCTGCGGGTGCGAAGTCCGGCATACCGGAAGTTTTGGAGCGTCCTGCGATGTAGATGCCTCCGGCGGTTAGCACAATGGCGAACCCGCCGAGAATGAACCATCGATATTTCTCCAGCGGATCGGGAGCGTCGATGGGCGGGCCGAGACCGCCGCCGGGCCGCGAATCGCGCCCCGCAACTGTCCCACCGCCAACCGGCGATGGGCTGCCCTGGGTGTCGTCCCCGGCTTCGGCGAGCGTGCCAGTACCTGAAATGGAGAAAGCGAGGGGCTGCCCCACGGTAGTGTTCGAGGCCACTTGTACGGTCGAGTCGGACTGGCGCGGGTCGTTCATTGCCTGAAACGCGGTGCCTTGGCCTGCCGTGAATTGCATGGTCTTGGGCAGCATCACCACAAAATGCTGCGCGCCATAAAGCGGCTTGGGATTGAGGCTGGCCTTGCCGCTGTAGGGCAGGTGAAAGGCCACCTGGAATTGGGTTTCACCGGGGCGCAACGGAAAAATAAACGCATAGCGATTCTTTTCTTTTTGTGGAACCGGTGAGGAATTGATGGGCTGGCCGCCAGCGGTCATAGCCATGGATTGGTCCACCTCGGCGCCGTCGGGCAGATAAAACTCGAAATTCTGGTCGTTCATCTGTGTGCGGGGAGGATTGGAACGGTTATCGACGGCGAACAACCGTATGCCCTGGAGTTGATTGTCTTGCGCTTGCAAGCGCATGACGTCGGCGGTTACCCCGATGCCTTCCACCTTCTTGGCAACGTCGTAGACCTCAACTTCGACCGAGGTCGTTCCGGGCGGGGCCATCTTGTGATAGGTCACTCCCTGGTGAATCACGCGGATCAGATGGGGTCCGTTGCTGTCATCGAGTTTCAGAGTGAAGCTGCCTTTGACGTCGGTGGTGGTGCGTCCGGATTCCTGCATCCCCTGAGACAGACTAAGGAGCACGACCTCGTCATTCGCGGCCGCCTTGTTGGTTGTGGCGTTGGTAACCGTGCCGGTCAGGGTCTGAGCCCAGGTGAGGACTGGCACGAACAATGCTGCCAGAACCAGAATTGCACCCACGAGTATCCTGCCGACCTTGCGCTCGACTCGAACCGTTAGACTCCGCTCCGGGCAGGCTTGCAAGGGCGCCTGTCCGCACGCAAGCTGGGGGACTCTCAAACTCGGGCTCCTTTTTTGCTCCGGAGTGGGGGATTTGCTGCGACATCTTCCAGATGCGCGATCTCGGCCAGAACCGCCGCGGCCTCCTCCTCCAAAGAATTCTTCATGGCCTCGTAATCGCTCTCGGGGAACTTGCCGGCTTTATATTCGAAGTTCAGGTCGCGCAGGTTCTCGTAGACTGCATCTTTACGTTCGCGCAAGTAGGAGAGGCGCGTCTTCTCGGGGCCGAGGTACAGTTTGCCCGGAAGATAAAACACGTAAACCAGAGCACCGAAGGTGATCAGCATGCAGGCCAGCAGGGATATGGTCATGCTTCGGTGTCCCTCCTTGCTTGCTGGCGGAAGTGTTCGAGTTCGGCTCCCATTACCGGCACCGGCGCTTCTGCCGGCCGCAGTAATGGGCGTGACCGCCACGCCCGTACGATGAACGTCACCAGCCCGAGGCCCAGCACCAGGGCCAAATACGGCGCGATCCAGGCCACGCGGTTGAAACCTGTCTTCGTAGGTGCGGCCAGCACAGTGGGTCCGTATTTCTGCACAAAAGATTGCAAGGTCAAATCATCGTTA